>VAOY01009584.1_pt1 | contig 25437 bp, 21 predicted proteins | sample 3393881 | NCBI WGS metagenome assembly VAOY01 (sample SAMN08290430, study PRJNA428436) | hydrothermal vent metagenome | isolation source: Deep-sea hydrothermal vent chimney | place: Indian Ocean: Southwest Indian Ridge
AAGCGAGAACTCCTAAATTTTAATAACACTGGTAATTAGTTAACAAGTTTGTTAGAAATAATCTAATAAGAAAAACGAGCTACGCTGTGGTAGAAAAACGCGCGATTAGCTCGCTATAAACATGTTATGCAGCAACAAAGGAGTGTCAGCTTGACTGATAGTTATATAGAAAAATTACATTTGAATAATGTAAGACAATTTAAAGAGCTGGATATAACTTTTAACAAAGGCTTTAATTTCATCGCAGGGCCTAATGGTTGTGGTAAAACTTCTATTTTGGCTGGGATATCTCACTGCTTCACGCATAACAGTTTCCAATACTCTAGATTTAAAGATGAATCTCAATTTTGGTCTGATATTAAAGTTGGAGGTGTAAACAAGAGAATAGGATCTGGCCCTAAATCTATGAACTTTAATGGCTATAGAAAACATTCTGTAAAAACTTGGATCAAACCACCAACAGAAGAAGGTAGGGTCTCCCTATCAATAAATGAGGCACCAACAAAAATAAAAGAGTTTTCTCCATTGTTTATTGGTGCTCACCGTAGCATTAAATATAAACAAATAAACGGAATGCAGCGTGAGAGACCAATCGAAGAACAAATAAATAATAATATATCGACTAGCTCACAATCCTTATATGGAGAAAAAGAATCAAATATTAAACAGTGGTTTGTAAATCGCTATTTTGTGATTGAAAAAGATTGGGCGCAGGAAGAAAAAGCTAATTGGTTTCATATGATTGAAAATCTTCCGTTTATTGGGCCATTCGATAGTAACTTCTCTTATGTTAAAACTGAAAAAGAATTAGAACCTATTTTTTCAATTTACGGCGAAGAGTGCTATTTAGAGGAGTTGTCTGCTGGATTTCAGGCTGTCCTATCAATAATCGCAAATATATTTGAGTGGGTCGAAGGAACAAATGAACCAGGTCAACGAATGGCACGAAATGCTGAGGGAACGGTCTTAATTGATGAATTAGATTTACATCTTCATCCTGAGTGGCAATTTAGCCTCCGAGAAGGGCTCTCAAGGATATTTCCAAATTTACAGTTTATTGTGACTACCCATTCCCCCCACCTTCTTTCTTCTGCAAAAGAAAATGAGGTTATTGTTATGCAAAAAAGAGAAGATAATATTTATTCTCTAAAGCCTTCTGACATGCGATTCTCAGGTTGGAATACCGATCAAATTCTTTCAGAAATAATGGGAGTGAAAAGTCTAGATAATAAAGACTATGAAGTATTTATTACTAGAGCATTTGAAGAAATAGAAAAAGGATCACTTGAAGGTTTAAAAAACGCTATAGATAAACTTAGTACTATCTGCCATCCAAATGACTCAGTTCTAACAGTTTTAAACGTGCGACTTGCAACAATGATGGCTGTTTCGAATGATTAAATTAAATAGACCAAATAAACCAAATGTATTAGCCAAAAATGAATATATTTGGCTCTGTAATTTAAAAACAGCTATAGCTGCTTACGGATCTTATGCGGCAATCCCAAAAGATGAAAAAGCAAAATTAATATCACATTACAGGCATGCAGATATTAAAAAAGTTTTGTTCGAAAGTTCATCACAAAAATGTGCATTTTGCGAAAGTAAACCATCTGAAAGTGGCCATATTGAGGTAGAGCATTTTAAGCCTAAATCCCTCTACCCAGACTTTACTTTCGATTGGCTTAACTTTTTACCCTGCTGTCGAAAGTGCAATGGGCATAAATTGGATCATGATACTGTATCTGATCCTATTTTGAATCCATATGACACAGACCCGAGTGAGGCTTTTTCTTATAGTGATATTAGGATTACAGCTCAAAGTGGTAAGCTTGAAAACATCGCTAAAAAGACTATTGAAATATGCGGGTTAAATGGTTCGAGGCTAATGCGCCCTAGAGCGGATATATTAATTAATTTGCACGGTTTTAGTGATTCATTAAATGAGGCAATTAACGATTATAATCTCGCTGATACAGAGGCTAAAAAACAAAACCGAATCAGAAAAATTAATATGGCATTAGAACAAATTGAATTACTTATCTTGAAAAGCGAAAAATATTCTGGATTTTGTAAACACTTCTTGGATAGCTGCCAATCTTACCAAAAAGCAAAAAGAATAGTTGAAAACGTTGCTGCATAACAAGAGAATTAATCGTGATTCGCAATAGTTTTTCATTTTTAGTTGCAAACAACGCAATAAAATTGCCAAACTAAGCTCACACATTATTCAGGCGTTATACGTTTCTCATGGATAGATGGAATAATCTAAAATCGCACTTCGAACAAGATGGCTCACTGAGAGACATCATTGTAACTTCAGATGATAAAAACACTTGGAGCTTATTTTTTACTGCTTTAAATTCAGCTGAATACTCACATGTTTTCACTCACGGTGGCGTTGTTCGGGCTTTACCTGATTCAATAGATTCAATTTGGAACTTACAAAGTAGTGAGCCAACGTTACTTTCTATCCAAGTTGGTGACATCCTCATTAACTGTCACTTTTTTAAAAGCTATGAAATCGAATTTGATTTAGATCCCAAAGATATAAAATCAAAAAGTGACTTTAGTATGTTACTTAACTTCTTATCGTGGTTAAATAAATCAATTAAAAGCAGCATGTTAGTCACTCATGAAAACTCAAGAGATGAAGTCATTTTGAGTATTGAGTAAAAACGTATAACAAGCCAATGCAGGCAGGGACTTTTAACAGTTGGCTTCCCTCACTGCATTCGTTAGTTTAGCCAACTATTAAAAGCCCCTGATTGGGGCGTTATAAGTTTAGGAAAGGTTCGTGGATAATTGCCCTGATAATTTTTTACATCAATTTGAAGACGTAATTGAAATGTACAGTGAAGTATGTGACTGGTTTAATGAATTGGGATTTTCTTATTCAAAAAATAGATATGGCTTGTATAAAAGACATTTTGATAAGTTTATTGAAATGGCAAAAACATCAACAGTCCCAGACGATAAAGATGAGTTAATAAGATTTAAAAGACAATTCGATAATGCATACATTGAAGTTAATGAAATAATCAGAATTTACAATAATTTAAAATCAATCAACTCTTCAGAGTTCATGGAGCAAATAAAAATAATTGTTTCTGGTCAAGAGTTTCGGGCTAACAGTGATAATGATCAAGCTAGAGATTTTTTATTTGAATTATCAGTTGCGTGTCGCTTTATTAAAGCAGGATTTTCTGTTTCATTAACAGGGATTTGTGATGTAGTCGTAGATTTAGGTGATGATGGTACATTGTTTGTTGAATGTAAACGCATCAAATCTGAAAACAAAATAGATAAAAATGTAAAAAAAGCGAACAAACAAATTGTTAAGAGAATTCAATTACACAAGTCAAGTAAAGTCAAAGGCTTGGTAGCAATCAATGTGACAGATCTGTTGCCAAAAACAAATATGTTTTTCCCTGATTCAATGCCAGCAACAACAGCAATCCATAGAGGGGCTTCAAATAATTTTATAAGGCAGAAACTTGAAAAGCTTAAAGCAGGAATGACTAATAAATGCTTGGGTGTTCTATGCGAAAGCGCAATGATGCATTATTTTTCGAAAGAGTCAAAGATTCCTGGTTTCAGTTATTCACGGCACACGGAATATATCGCTTATTCAGACAGTGCATTGTTTGAATCATTGGTACCTAAGATTAGCCGACAAGATATCAAGTAAACTTATAACAAGGCCTTTAAACGGAACAAAAACAGTTAGCTTTGTTTCGTTCCTCAACAAGTATAGCCAACTATTTTTGTCCGCTTAAGGCGGCGTTACTGATTAAATACTCTAACGTGTTTTTGTCCAAAAACAAGCCACTACTCAAACTACTTACTAAACAAAAAAGCGCGACCTAACCAAGCCGCGCTTTTTGCTTTCATTTCACAATTAAAGTGTGTAGCTAAAGGTTAATTTAGCATTGCGCTCTTCGCCTGGCATACCGCCTAAGAACATTGCTTTTGAGTAATAGGTTTTGTTAAATAAGTTATTTAGGTTTAACTGTAGTTTCCAATCATCTGTTTGGTATTGAATGGCGGCGTCGTAAACCGTGTAGCTAGGCACGTAACCATCTGGAATACCAAACGAGGTTGAGTTGGTGCTGCGGTCATCAACATATTGTAAGCCTGCGCTAATTGTCAGTGGCTCGGCTAAATCAAACCATTTAGCGTCATAGCTTAACCAGCTGCTTGCTGTTACATAAGGTACACCTTTTTGGCGAGTATCGAAAGATGATGAGTTAGGGTTTTTCTTATCGCGAGCGTCTTGATAAACCGCGTTGATGTTAAGTTTCCACTGCTCGTTTAAATCAGCATTTAAATCAAGCTCAACACCTTTAGTTTGCTCTTCACCGTCGTAAAAGCTTTTTGGTACTGATGGTTCAGATACGCCGGCTTCGTAATCTGGGTTGGCATACTCAAGGTTTGTACGGGCGCTATCAAATACCACAAGTGATGCGAGTAGTTGATCGTCAAAGGCTTTTACACGCATACCAATGTCGTTACTGACTGATTCTGCGTCATCACGGTCAGCCTCGTTACCCGATACACTACCAAGTACGCTGTATGCTGTACGACCTTTAGAGTGGTTTACAAAGAACGAAATATCATCGCTAAGTTTATAAGTTGCACCAAGGTTATAGGTCATACCGCTGTCTGATGTATCTGCTTCTGGCGTTGGCTCGGCGGCACTTGCACGGTAGCGCGCATCAACACCAAAGTGTTCGTAGCTTTGTTTAATACGGTTAAACGCAACGCCTACACGGGTTGTGAAAGTGTCGTGAATATAGGCAACATGTTGAATACCCACACCCCAAGCTTGAACTTTTTTGTTGTAATTGCTGGTTTTTAGCGGGTCGTAATCGTAAAAGCTGCCTTCGCCCCAGTTCGGGTTACGAATATCAAAAATGTAAGGTAATTGACCTTGGTAAATAACCTCACCATCTTTGTTTTTAATGACCTGATCAGCATCGTAAATTGAGTATTGTTTAAAACGAATATCGCGGTCTTCGTAGTTGGCGTTTACAAGTAGCTCGTTATCAATTCCGGCAAAGCTAAAGTCATAACGAAGATCAGCAAAGTATTGCCATGATTTTTCGTCAGCTTCTACTTGGCGGTATTCTTGGCGACGAGCGGCAAATGGGTAAAGTACGTCATCAACCACTAATGGAGCGCGCGGGTCGGCATTGATCACGCCTTTGCGGTTCCAATAAACGTAGTTATAAGCACCCGTTTGGCGGGCAAAGCTCGATTCGTAATTACGGTATTGTAGTTGCTGGTTTAAAAATAAATTATCAGTAATGAAGTAGTTATGGGTTAACTTAAAGCGCAGCTCTTCGCCTTCGTTATCATTTGCCATTGGCGAAATAATACCGTTATGGCCAAAGGTATAAGGTGTTAAGCCATCATTTGCTGCCAATGAGTCTGCTAATTGCTGGCGTTGCTGATCGGTTAGTTGCAGGCCTTTTGCCGTTGCATCGTTAATTAAATCGGCAGCGGTTACTTCACCTGCAGTTTTACCATTTACTGAGTCGCTGTTAAAAATACGAATAGGGTGGCCAATTGAATCAACGGCAATGGCATCTTTGATATAAGCGGCAGAAATCATGATGTCTTGTTTGTCGCTTAATACGTATTTTAACGCACCATAAATTTCGTCACGGTCGTCTTTTAAGTCGCGGTAGCCCTCGCTGCGAGCGGTTTTTGCGTTAACGCGATAAGCAAGGTTGTCGGTTAATGCCGCTGTACTATCAAAGCCTAGTGAGTAGCTATCCCATTGACCAAGCTCTGCATTAACGGTGTGCTTTTCAGTAAATTGTGGTTTCTTTTCGATTAGGTTGATAACACCACCTGCGCTACCCATACCATATAAGCCTGTTGCAGGACCTTTAAGTACTTCTACAGATTCAACATTGGTCATTGAACGTGTAGGGTTAAAGGTGTTGCCTAGGCCTGCACCGCCGTACATGCCATCGTAGGTATAGTTAGCGCCTAAACCGCGGATCACTAAGTTATCGCCAATACCGTAGTTATTACCGGCTTGGGTAACCCCACTGATGTTACGCACTAAGTCTTGTAAGTTTGTTGCACCTTGCGAGTTGATAAGCTCTTGATCAACAACCACAACAGGGGCTGGCGTTTCCATTAAGGTCATATTTGATTTAGTGGCAAGGCCAGATTCAAGTACCACACGATTTTGTTTGTCGTAAACGGTAATTCGTTCAACTGAGTCTAAATCGTTGGCGTTTGCATTGAATGCGCTTAAGCAGGCAAGGGCTAAAATTGAGTATTTATATGTCATTATTGTGGGGAATTTGTCGAAAATTTTCAGCAATGATAATGCGAGCTATTTTCATTTCAAGTTTTATTTATCTAAATTAGGTATTTTTTTCGTTTTAATACAAAAAAGAGATGTTTCGTTAAAATTTATTTAACTTGTGAGCGGTGAATTGTTAAAAAAGGGGAGAGCTGGCTTCTAAATAAGAAGCCAGAAAATCAATTTATTTATAGACTTTGCCGTCTTTCATTACAAATTTTACATCTTCCAGTACGGCAATGTTTTCAAGCGGGTTACCTTTAACCGCAATGATGTCGGCTAAAAAGCCGCTTTTGATTTGACCAAGTTGATCATCCACTTTTAGCAGTTTAGCGCTATTAATCGTCGCTGATTGTAATGCTTGCAGTGGCGTCATACCAAACTCAACCATACGCGAAAACTGTTTAGCGTTATCGCCATGTGGGTAAATTGCGGCATCGGTACCAAATACCATATTCACACCCGCTTTAACGGCACGGCTGAAACTATCACGCTGTTTTTTAGATACTTGGCGCTCTTTGTTGAGGTTTTCTTCTGCAACCCCGTTTTGTTCACCGAAGGCAAGCGTGTACTCAGTGTTATAAATATCCATTGAGAACCAAGTACCATGTTTTTTAGCAAGTTTAATGGCTTCGTCATCAACAAAACTTACGTGTTCAACACTGTCTACACCAGCAATGATTGCGGCTTTTATACCACTCGTACCATGTGCATGTGCCGCAGCAGTTAGGCCGCGTAGGTGTGCTTCGTTCACAATGGCGTTCATTTCATCTTGTGAATACTGCTGAATACCTACCTTAGTGCCTTTTGAGAAAACCCCGCCTGTTGCGCAAAACTTAATCGCATTGGCACCATATTTAATGTTTTCGCGTACCTTAGCGCGCACAGCCCACGGGCCATCAGCAACGCCTTCGGCGGTGTATTTCATTTCTGGTGGTAAACGGTTGTTATCGCAGTGACCGCCCGTCACGCCGAGCGAGGGACCTGCAGCCCAAATACGCGGGCCAACAATGTCGCCTGCATTAATACCATCACGTACAGCAATCACACTGTAGCCTTCTGCACCTAAGTTACGCAGAGAAGTGAATCCTGCGTATAAGGTTTTTTCAGCAAAGTGCGCCGCTTTAATCGCTTTACGTGGAATAGACTGACCAATTCGCTCGCTGCGCGGCACAGTTGGATCGCTAGTTAAATGCACATGCATATCCATTAAACCAGGCACTAAGGTTAGTTCTGGCAACTGTATATGTTTATCACCCTCTTTTAGCCGTGGTTCTTTATTACTATCTACACTTGTTATTTGACCGTTTTCTATACTAATAAGTGGTGATTTAATCAGTTTTCCTGAATGAATATCAACCATTTCTTTTGCAGATATATAGGTTGCAGCATTTATATTCATTGATATAAAGCCCGTTAAGCCAAGGCTTATTGATAGCAGAGTCTTTTTCATTTTTATTCAAAGTTAGATAGTCGAATCGCAACTCTAGCAACCACTTTGCATAGTGTAAATAAACTGCGATAAATTGCAGGGATACTTGCTTATTAGCAAGCTAAAGCCGCATAATTTATCTGTAATCACTATCAGGGCAAGGAAAGAATGAAAAATATAAAATTAGCAATAATCAGTTCGGCAGTTCTATTTGCATTAGTTGGTTGTAACGAACCTGCTTCTAAAAATGAAAAGCCGACGACTGAAAACGCACAAACTACGACGCAAGCAGAAGCACCCGCAGCACAACTCGACACACTATTAGCCGATTACTTTGAAGATGGTTTACAGTTTAATCCTATCGGCGGCACTTACATCGGTCGCAGCGAATATAACGACCAATTTATTGCACCTATTAATAAAGCAAACCGTGACGAGCAGCTTAACTTTGTTAAAGAATACAAAAACAAATTAGCAAATATCGACAAAGCGCAATTAACAGGTCAGTCATTATTGAGCTACGAAATTCTAGCGCGCGATTTAGACCTTGCGATTGAAGGCGCTCAGTTTCCAAGTTACTTAATGCCAATTAACCAAATGGGTGGGGCACATAATACCTTTGCCGCTTTAGGTTCTGGGCAAAGCGCACAGCCTTTTAACACGGTTGAAGATTATCAAGTATTTGAAAAGCGTGCCGATGGCTTTATCGCTTGGCTAGAGAGTGTTGAGCAATCAATGCGCCAAGGCATGAAAGACAAAGTGGTTCTTCCTAAACCGCTTGCTGAAAAACTATTACCGCAATTTCAAACTCATATCGTAGAAAAACCAGAAGAGTCATTATTCTGGGGGCCAATTGCTCAGTTACCTGAGTCTTTCAGCGACGAACAAAAAGCACAGATAACAAGCGAATACACGGCGATGATAAGCGAGCGTTTAGTGCCTGCGTATCAAAAAATGGCTGACTTTTTAGCCAACGAATACGTACCAAATGCCCGTGAAAGCATTGGTTACAGTGAGCTGCCAAATGGCAAAGCATGGTATGAGTATCAAATTAAACAGCATACAACGCTGAGCCTAAATGCCGATGAAATTCATGACATTGGCTTAAGCGAAGTATCGCGCATTTTATCTGAAATGAAAAAAGTCAAAGAGACTGTGGGTTTCGAAGGCGATTTAAAAGCGTTTTTTGAACACTTAAGAACCTCAGATGAGTTTTACTACGATACGCCAGAAGAGTTAATTGCCGCGTACGAAGCAGTAAAAGAAAAAATCGATGCTAAGCTGCCGAAAATGTTCGATATTGCGCCAAAAGCACCATATATAGTAAAAGCAGTTGAAGATTTCCGCGCAGAATCAGCGGCGGGTGCTTCTTACCAATCACCAGCACCTGATGGTTCGCGCCCAGGTATTTTTTATATCAATACCTTTAACCTTAAAGCACAGCCTAAGTTTTTACTGGAAACCCTGTCTATTCACGAAGCAGCACCAGGCCATCACTTTCAAATTGCCTTGCAGCAAGAAATTGAAGGATTACCGCTGTTTCGTAAATTTGGTGGCTACACGGTATTTGCAGAAGGATGGGCATTGTATGCAGAAAGCTTAGGTAAAGAACTTGGCTTATTCACTGACCCTTACATGTGGTATGGCCGTTTATCGGATGAGCAATTACGTGCAATGCGCTTAGTGCTTGATACTGGTTTTCATGCTAAAGGTTGGACACGCCAACAAGGTATTGATTACATGTTGGCTAACTCATCAATGGCCGAAAGTGACATTATTGCCGAAGTTGAGCGTTATATTGCATGGCCTGGCCAAGCGCTCTCGTACAAGTTAGGTCAGTTCAAAATCCAAGAACTACGTGACTACGCGAGCAAAGAGCTAGGCGATAAGTTCGATATTAAAGCCTTCCATACGCAAGTGCTGATTGATGGCGCATTACCAATGCCAATACTTGAAGAGAAAATTAAGCGTTGGGTTAACGAGCAAAAATAGCACCTTTGCGCGCATGCTGGCTTTACGCTAGAATGCGCGCTGTTTAGGGGCTTTGAGTAATACCATGTTAGAAGAACAATTTTGGCTTAAGCGCTCGCTTGAGCAAATGTCACAACCCGAATGGGAAGCCATTTGTGACGGCTGTGGTAAATGTTGTTTAAACACATTTATTGACAGTGAAGACGAAGATGAATTTACCGCAACGGATCAACTTCGTGAGGGTGAAGAACTTATTTTCACTAATATCGTTTGCCAGTACCTAGACAACGATACTTGCGGTTGTAGCGAATATGCGAACCGTCAAATCTTAGTGCCTTCGTGTGTAAAACTCACTAAAGAAAACCTAAAAGATATCTTTTTTATGCCGCAAAGCTGTAGCTACCGCCGTCTTTACGAAGGTCGTGGCCTTGCTTCTTGGCACCCATTACTGAACGGTGGCAGTAAAGATATGATGCATCAACTGGGTATTTCTGTGCGTGACAAAACAGTGAAAGACTGTGATGTCGACCTAGATGACTTTGACCTATACGTGGCCGAGTGGCCAACCAGAGACATTGATTAATGAGCGCCCTTAAAGCAAGCATTGGCCTGTTAAACCCAAAAAGCCCAACCAATGTGGGTGGGGTGCTACGCGCCGCTGGGTGTTATACTGCCAAGCAAGTGTTTTTTACTGGTAGCCGCTATTTACGCGCTAATAAGTACCATACCGATACCAAAAATGTGCTTGAGCATATTCCACTAACCCAAGTTGAAAGCCTAGAACAAGCCAAGCCTGAAGGTGCCACAACGGTGGTGATTGAGCTGGTTGAAGGTGCAACGCCACTGCCTGAATTTAAGCACCCTGAAAACGCATTTTATGTGTTTGGCCCTGAAGATGGTTCGGTCAGTAAAGACGTGCTGAAGTGGTGTGATGAAGTAGTGTATGTGCCAACCATAGGCTGTATGAACCTAGCTGCAACCTGCAATGTTGTGCTGTACGACCGACTTGCCAAACTCGGTGGTATTGAGAGTTCAAACGACACCATTTGCAATAGTCGAGACACCAACAACTCACTTAAATGGCAACCAAATCAATCTGAGAAAGCCGACACAGAGTAATCACTCATAATAGCTTTGTTAGCGCCAGATTTAATAGTGGTAACGACACGAAATTATCGTTATCGCTTGATCATCGACTATGTAAACAAGTCTGTTAGTATCATCAATACGACGAGACCAAAAACCAGATAAGTTCTCTTTTAAGGGCTCTGGTTTTCCTATGCCCTCAAATGGTGAGCGCTTAACATCATCAATGAGTTTGTTGATCCGCTTGAGTGTTTTCTTGTCTTGAGTATTGCCAATACAGGTAGTCATCCCATGCGTCATCAGTCCACGACAGTAATCGTTGACTATCATTCATCAATTAACTCTCGTGCTGTTGTTTTACCAGCACGGTACTGTGTAATCGAACGGATTAGATATTCAGCGTTTTTAGGTGAACGTAATAAGTGAACTGTTTCCATGAGGCTATTGTAGTAATCCAAAGACATAACCACGGCATCTTCAGAATCACGACGGGTAATAACTGTTGTATCAGCATCATTAACTACACCATCCAAAACAGCTTTGAGACCATTTTTAGCTTCAGTAAAAGATACGATTCTCATAATAACCTCAACATGTACATTTAATGGAACAAGTATAGTCTTTAGTTATCTACATATACAGTGAGTTAAACATGAAGTATTGATCAAGAAACAACTGATTTACCATCATTAGCGAGCTGCATGAATACACTTTTAAATGAAGTGGGGTTTATAGTACTGAAAGAGAGTGTAAAAAAAGAGCGCTAAATTGCGCTCTTTGTGTATTTAATTAAATTAATCACTCTTTTGTGATTTGTACATTACTTTCCATGTTAATACCGTTATCAGTGATGTCGGTGGCAAAATAAACACTAACAGGTTGATGACGTAGTGAATCAAGTTCTGCCATTTCTTCATCACTTAATTGACCGGTTGCTGCAACGCTATCGAGCAAAGGTAAAAGAATTTTTTGAACGTCAAATGCCATATTAACAAAGCCATTTTTAGTGACACTTTGCGACTCTAGAGTATCGGCAATTTGTGCTGACTTATCACCAGTGAAAATCACAATATGATTGCCCTTTAGCGCCATTTTAATGTCAAAGTTAAGTGGCTCTGGTGAGGGAATGTATTCGTTGATCAGCACCGCATCACCATTGGCAGGCAGTTTTATATTGGCAAGTGGTGGGACGAAACCTTGCGCAATCGAATACAAACCATGGGCATCGGTAGCTGATAGGGTAACGATAGCATCAAGCTTATCAATTTGTGGCCCTTGGTAGTCATCAATAGTAAATGCAGCATCTTGAACGCTCACACTCATGCCTTGTACGCCATTTGCAAAGCCTGACATCATGGCAAGCCCTGCAGTGCTCACATCTTGCATTTCATTTTGTAGTGCGACAATTGGGCCACAGTTAAACTCAGCTGACTTAATTGCACCCGTGAGTGTATTGGCAAGCGGCATTACTTTTGCGACATCAACACCATAGGCAACACTTAAAACTTGACCGTCAAGTTGTGTAGTGTGTTTTGGCACGAAGCCACGTATTGCTTGTAGAGTATTTAGTAAGTCTTGATCTGTACTTTGTAGAACAGCTTTTACATCAAAGTTGGCGTAATCAGTAGTGATACGTGTTTTTGTAGTCCCTGACACAGTTGCAGGCCATTTAGCCGCAATGGTGGCGATGTCATCTTGGCATTCAGGGGTTGAAATAGCCGCTAATGCATTGTCTTGCTGTGCTTTATTAAGTAACTCTTTTAGCATTTGATGTAAGCGAGAGTTTTCTTTACCAGTAAGGGCGTTAGCAATCCGTTGATGATCAACATAGCCTACAGAATTTCCATCAAATGAAAAAGTATTGATAAGCGTTGCCAGTTTATCGGTATCTGCTAATGATTTAACAGGCTTTTCAACCCCTAAAGCAATTCGTAAGTCTTGCTCGTTTGTTAAGGGACTACTCAAAGTAAGAGTTACCCAATTATCTGTTGCAGATGCAATCAGATGAATATCATCGATACCATCTAAAGTAAGTGCAAATTGTGTGTAAGTGACACCTTGTGAAGATTCATCAGAGTAGGCAATACCCGCTTCATCAGCAGACTCTTTAATGCTATTTAAGAGTGCGGTTTGCTCACCCACTTTAATACGAAATATCGGCATTAATCCTTGGCTGTAAAATAACCCCATAGATTCATCGCTGAACCCCCATGTAGACTTGAACGTGTCATATGACGTTAACGATGTTTGGTACTTTTCTAAAAGCGCTGCAATAAAGAGGGCATTTGGATCGCCACTCGTTCTTAGCTGAGCAACAACGGGCGTTAAATCGTTGCCGCCTTTCATTGCACTCGGCATAAGCTCAAAGTATTTAGCATACGGAAATGGTTTTAATTGACCGTAAAAAATTGGCGTGTCGGCAGGGACGTGCTGAAGTTGCGACAACTCTACATTAACGCTTGTATTACTTTGTGAATAGAGGAACGCGCCAGCAACAATAGCGACTGCGCCTCCTGCAAGAAGTTTGCTATTCATAGCATAAATTCCTTTTTAATAATTAGATACGCTGAAAAACATACCACGATTATCTTTAAAAGTCCTAGGTTTAGATACTCTACATATCCAGAGCATCACCTCTATCTGTTTTTAATATAGGTCTGAATTTCATCGCAAATCTTAGTAATAAATAATTGCTCATGCCATTTTAAATCGATAAAAATAACGATAAGGAAAAAGTATTTTGCAAGTAAATCAATTTTTTAAAGTAGCCACTACTTTCGTGGCATCGGCTGTGCTAGCCGCGTGTAGTTCAAAACCTATTGCATTAGATCCTGTTATTGGTGATACAGGGCAAGCTTTATCGGCGATTGCACTTAAAAGTGATGTTAGACACTACGATTTGGCACTTGAGGTATTTCCTGATAACAAACGTATTAAAGGTATTGCTACAACAGACTTTAAACTGCTAGCAGCCACTCAATTTGTAGAATTAAAATTGGATAGTCGCTTTACAATTAATGAGGTGAGCTCAAAAGGCGAGGCTCTTAAATATGAGCGAGATGGCGGTGTAATTCGTGTTGATTTAGGTGAGCAACAAGCAAAAGACAGTGTGGTTAGTGTTGCTGTAGCCTATCAAGGGTTTCCTCATATAGCTAAAAATGCCCCTTGGGATGGCGGGTTCGTCTTTTCAAAAACAGAGCAAGGTGAACCTTGGATAGCAACTGCTGTGCAAGGAGAAGGCTGCGACTTATTCTGGCCATGTAAAGACCATTTTGCAGACAAAGCAGACAGTATGCGAATTCGTTTAACAGTACCGCAAGGGCTGAGTGCGGTGACTAATGGCGTATTACAAGAAGTGAGGCCAGTAGAGGGTAATAAACAACAGTTTGATTGGTTGTTATCAGTGCCAGCCAGTGACTATAACATTGCACTTAATATTGGCCCTTACACGCGTATTCAAACGGATTACACCAGTGTGAATAGCGCGACTGTACCTATCGAATTCTGGTCTCTGACAAAAAATGAGCAAAAAGCACGTGAGCTTATTGAAAATGATTTACGCCAGCAGGTTACGTTTTTTGAAAAGATGCTTGGTCCATACCCGTGGGGCGGTGAAAAGTTAGGTTTTGTTGAGACGCCTCACTTAGGCATGGAACATCAAACAGTCAACGCGTATGGTAAAAAATACAAACGTGATCCAAATGGTTATGATTGGTTACTGCAACATGAGCTGGCTCATGAATGGTTTGGCAACTTAATGACCCATGAAAAGCTCAATGATGCATGGCTGCATGAGGGGTTTGGTTTTTACATGCAACCTAGTTACAGCTTATATAAATTTGGTGACGCAGCGTATAACCACAGCATGTACTCAGCTTACCTTGGGCTGAAAAACTGTGAACCAGTGGTACTTGATGGACAAATTACATCTGACCAAGCGTTTAACTCCGATATATATGGCAAAGGTGGTTGGACATTACACACTCTTCGCTGGCTTGTGGGTGAAGACATATTTTGGCAAGCAACACGAGAGCTTCTTTATGGTGTGAATAACACAGTGTCGTTAACATACCCAATTGCTCCTCGTTATCGTAATACCGACGAGTTTATTGCCATAATTAATCGTTTAACCGAAAAAGACTATCAATGGTTTTTTAATATGTATCTTAAGCAGGCTGAATTACCTGTATTAAAAGAAACATATAACGGCGATACGTTAATATTGAGCTGGCAACATCCACAAATTGCAGCTGAACGTTTCCCAATGCCAGTTCCTATTTCGATAAATGGCATAGAGAAAATATATCAAATGGATAAAGGAGAGCTGCGTATCACATTAAAAGAAGGTGATCATGTCGTGATTGACCCAAGAATGAAAGTACTGCGTTACCTACCTATTATTGATAAATGTAAAAAAGAGCAATAATGCGATAAAGAACACGGCTTTAACAAGCCGTGTTCATACTTGTATTATAAGTCATTTGCACTTGGCAATGACGCAAATGCGCCATAGCGACTGACTGCAAAAGCACCTGCTTTAGCTGCGTAAGCAATCGTCTCTTCGATATTGCTTTGCGTTTGGCAATATTCTTTAAAACTCTGTTTATTGGGGCAATACTGGCCAATTTTAGCCAGCATACCACCAATAAATGCGTCGCCGGCGGCTGTAGTATCAACAACTTTGGTGGCTGGTGGAGCGACTTCACCTGTAAAATCAGCATGGTAATACCGAATAGCCTCGCCACCATTGGTAACCAACAAACAGCTAACCCCAGCTTTTAAAATGGTTTTAATAGTGTGCTCGAATGGTTGGTCTTTGTGACTGCGGTTATTTAAAAATTCCAGCTCTTCATGTGAAAGTTTCACAATATCTGATAGCGATATGACATGCCAAATACGATCAAGTGTGTGACGCATACTTGGCCATAAATTTTCACGTAGGTTCATATCAAAACTACAAACAGCACCGGCTTTTTTGGCCTGTGTTAGGCCATAAATAGTTGTTTGATAGATGTTATGTTCCGTTAAGCTATTGCTGCATACATGCATGATTGCGTGCTCAGAAAACATGCTATGTTCAAAGTCATCAACGCGATAGAGCAAGTCTGCGGCAGGGGGTCTGTAGAAGCTAAACGAACGTTCACCGCTCTCATCTAATGAAACAAATGCAAGGGCTGTTTTCGCTGCATCGGTAAATTGGCAATAGTGGGTATTTACGCCATGTTGAGTCAGTTCATCTTTTATAAAATGGCCGAACATGTCATCGCCTAACATACCACAAAAGCTTGTTTTTAAACCGAGTTTAGCAGCAGCCACCGACACGTTTGCAGGGGCACCACCGGCGTATTTGGTAAATGACTCAGGCTGTTTGCCATCGGATAGAAAGTCAATTAATGCTTCGCCAAAACACACTAAACTCATTTTGCATTCCTCAATCTAATCGTTCTTAAAACTTCGTAACAGGCACCCATAGTATGATAGTCGGTTTTACCTGCGGGGGATTTTTCATCACTATAGGGTTGGTTATCGGCAGATAAAATTCGATACCAAGCACCGTATTTATGGTCGACCATATGTTGCCAGCTGTACTGCCAAATTTTTTCGTACCATTGCCAATAGCTTTCATCATTTGTCGCATCAGCGAGTAGGGCAGCTGCGGCTAACGACTCGGCTTGCACCCAAAAATATTTATCACTATCACAAATTTGTTTATCTGGTGAAAAACCATAAAATATACCACCATACTGATTATCCCATGCAACAGTAAGTGTTTCATCAAACAAACTTTTAGCACGTTCAACGAGCCAAGGCTCATCAATATGGCGATTTAAAATTAGTAACAGTTTAGCCCACTCAGTTTGATGACCAGGTTGAAAGCCCCACGGTCTAAATAAGTGTTTAGGATCATTCTTGTTATAATCAAAATCGAGTTGCCAGTTGTGAGAATAATGCTCCCAAATAAATTGTCGGCTATGTTCAGCTAGTTTAACCGTAAAGGTTTCTGCAAGTAGCTTGGCTCGTGCTAAGTAGCGGGCATTATTTGTTGCTTCAAAACACATGAGTAAAGCTTCGCATAAATGCATATTGGCATTTTGACCACGGTAGCTATCTGCTTGACTCAAGTCACCTGTTCGCTCATCTAAGTACGCGTTGTGATGTTGTTCAAAGTAATGTTTTTCGAGTAAATCCCAAACTCGCGATATTGTTTGCTCACATTCAGTTACTCCTGCTTTAAGAGCAACCGCATTCGCGAGTAACACAAATGCAAGTCCATAACAGTGGTTTGTATCATCTAAAATAGTGACGCAACCGGCTTCGTCTTGCTCTAACAGCCATGCGTAGCCACCCGAGAGTTGTTTATGAACATTTTCAAGATGATCTAGACCATGTTTTGTCAGTGTCAGGTAGTCTGGGTTTTTAAACTCGATATAAGCCATTGCATAGTTGAACACAAAACGCGTACTAGATACTAAATGGCGAGTTTGTTTGTCGTAAACTTCACCATCATTTTTAAAATATTGGTAAAAGCCACCGGCCCCATTTGAAGCCTGATCAACACAATGAGGGTGATAAAAAGCAAGCGTATCTTTTATGTGCTGCTGTAAAAAAGGCACCGATTTGAAGTTGATGGTTTGCACATCTTCTCCAGCTGAATATTTAAGATAATACAATCATAGCAGGAAATTAAATAATTGGAACGTTCCTAATAAATCCTTGTGCTATTTTTACATCAATGTGTAGAATCGAACACAACTTGTTAACGGAGTGAAAACCACGTGAGTGAAATTAATACAAACCAATCGTTTGTCGCCGATGGCTCGCAGCAAAATAAAAACTATCTGCTACCACTGACGGCAATGACAACCCTGTTCTTTTTATGGGGCTTTATCACAGTTCTTAATGATGTGTTGATCCCACGCCTAAAAGGGGTGTTCGACTTAACTTATACAGAAGCGATGCTGGTTCAGTTTTGCTTTTTTGGTGCTTATTTTATTGTGTCATTACCTGCGGGTATGTTGGTGAAAAAGCTTGGTTATAAAAATGGCGTACTAACAGGCCTTGTGGTGGCATCAATTGGCTGTATGTTATTTTACCCAGCAGTTGTTGTGCATGAATACTGGTTATTTTTAGGTGCATTATTTGTTTTAGCCTCGGGTATTACGGTATTACAAGTATCAGCTAACCCTTATGTTGTTGCGCTGGGTCCAGAAAAAACCGCATCATCACGTTTAAACTTAGCACAAGCACTTAACTCACTAGGTACCACTGTCGGCCCTTATGTAGGGGGGATTTTATTCTTCGGTACAGCAGGCACGTTAGCTGCGAATGCTGCAACAGCTGAGTCTGTTAAAGTCCCTTATCTGATGTTAGCTGCAGCGCTTTTAACGATTGCAGTGGTATTTGCATTTTTTAAGTTACCAGTGATTTCTGAGCATTCAGAAGAGCAAGACTGCAAAGCCAAAAGTCACAGCCTTAAAGAAGCGCCACATTTAATAATGGGTGTTGTGGGGATTTTTTGTTATGTGGGTGCTGAGGTATCAATTGGTAGCTTCTTAGTAAATTATTTTGGTGAAGCACACATTGCAGGCCTTGAAGAACATGCAGCAGCAAGCTTGATTGCTTACTACTGGGGCGGTGCAATGGTAGGTCGTTTTATTGGCTCTGCGGCACTACAAAAAGTGGCACCTTCAAAAGCATTATTTTTTAATGCAATGATGGTAATTGTATTATTGCTCGTGACTATTTTCACAGAAGGTGATGTGGCACTTTACTCTGTACTGGCAATTGGTTTATTTAACTCAATTATGTTCCCAACAATTTTCTCAGTTGCAATCGAAAGCTTGGGTTCACTGACGAGTAAAGGCTCGGGTTGGTTATGTTTAGCCATCGTTGGTGGTGCACTTGTACCATTAGTACAGGGTGTTGTTGCCGACACTGTGAGTATTCAACAGAGCTTCTTCGTTCCTGTAGTGTGCTACGCATTTATTGCTTGGTATGGACTAAACGTGGTTCGCTTAGCGGATAGCTGGAAAAAGCGAATTGCATAGTCACTTTTAATGATGGAAAACCCCGCACAATGTTGCGGGGTTTTTTATGCCTAATGAACACTGGACAAGTAAATTTACATGATATAACTGTTTAATGAATACGTATTCAAGGTGAAAATATTGCGTTGGCCATAGGAACGTTCCAATTGTTAATTAAAACATATTTCATTTATTAACTTTAGAAGCAAAGCTGTCTGCCGTTAACAAAGTAATTGATTTATATAGAAAGCGTTTACTTTAAATTGGGACGTTTTTACTGTTTTAGCCTAAATTTATAAGACAAAGTGGTTTTAATTTGTTAAAAATAAATAGCTAACAACGAAAAAAATAACAAACAGGTTTGTCATGCAAAGCACTCTTAAATTTACCACCAAGGTAACTGTGGCAGCATCACTGGTTTTAGTGATAGTGCTCGGTTTATTCACTATTAACAATTTCATCTCTATGCGTAGCCAAACGCAGGAGCAGCTTTCGCTCGTTCTTCAAGAGATTTCTCAATCGGTATCGCAAAATATAGCAAATTGGCTAAACGCGAAGCTGGCTATTGTTTCATCTGTTGCCGAAACCTATCAGTTAGGAGACAGTAAAAGCCTAACACTGACACAGCTAAACACAGCGGATAAAGCAGGCGATTTTAAAAACACCTACATTGGTATTACCGATGGTACTTTTGTTTTGAATGACCAATCAGTTGTATTACCACCTGATTACGATGCCACGACTCGGCCGTGGTACAAGCTTGTTGAAAACAAAACAAACACCGCATTTACTGCACCTTATATTGATGTAACCACTAACGAGCTAACTATTTCTGCTGTAGCACCAATGCAAGCAAACGGTGTATTTAGTGGTGTTGCAGGTGCCGATATCGATATGAAAACCATTACAAAGATCGTTAACGAAATTGACTTTTTAGGGTTTGGCTATGGCTTTTTGCTCGACAGTGAAGGGCGCATATTAAGCCACCCAGACACAAAATTTAACGATAAGAACATGCGCGATTTGTTTGGTAAAAGCCTGTCTTTACAATCTGAGTTTGTTGAAGTGCAAGTTGGTGGTTTAGAAAAACTCGTGTCGTTCACTAAAATAAAAGGAATTCAAAACGTTGACTGGTATTTAGGTGTGGTGATCAACGAAGAAATTGCTTACTCATCGGTGGCCTCATTTAGAAACATGGCGGCCATTTATATGTTAGTGGGTATCGCCGCCATTGTGCTAATGATGCAGTTTTTACTTCGTTATTTAATGCGACCAATGCAGCGTTTAAACGATGCCATTAAAGACATTGCTCAAGGTGAAGGGGACTTGACCCGCCGCCTTGAAGTTGAAAACAATGATGAGTTTGGTGAACTAAGTCACTACTTTAATGCTTTTATTGAAAAAATTCATGGCTCTATCGAGCAAGTTAAAAACACCACAGTAGAGTTAGAGCGCTTGGTAGAGAGCTTGGTTAATCAAACCCAAGGCACATTAGCTATGTACGCAGATCAAACTAAACGTACTGATAACGTGGCAACCGCAATTAACGAGCTTACTTCAAGTGCAGTGGAAATATCCAACAGTGCAAGTCATGCATCAACACTTGCTACAAGTGCTAATAACCAATCGCTTCAAAGTCAGGCTGCACTGGCAGATAACCTCGCTGCGATTAATGCACTGTCACGCAATATGGAACAAGCACAAAAAACAATCAACAGCCTAGATGCACATACCGTAAGCATTGGTCAGATCCTTGAAGTGATTAAAGGGGTGAGTGAGCAAACTAATTTACTGGCACTAAATGCTGCAATTGAAGCTGCCAGGGCTGGTGAAGCAGGGCGAGGCTTTGCTGTTGTGGCAGATGAAGTGCGTCAGTTAGCACATCGTACACAACAATCGACGCAAGAAATTGAAGAGATGATTTCGCAGCTTCAGCAGGGTTCTGCCTCGGCAGTAGAAGTAATGACTGCGAGTATAAAAGACAGTGAAAAAAGTGTGGCACAAGCCAATGTTGCGGGCGAAAAAATGTCTGAAGTCACCCATGCTATAGAGTCAATAGATGAAGTAAATCATAGTGTTGCTAACGCTACGACGGAACAAAATCATGTTATACAGAGCCTCGATAGTGATATTCACTCAATTAGTGAGTTGTCTAACCAAGGTCAAAACAACTTAAATAACACCTTGAATGAGTGCACTAAACTCAAAGCACAGTTTTATGAGCTAGAAAAGCTCGTGTTAACCTTTAAAGTTTAATTAACAACGGAATTATACTGTATTGGACCAAAATTGGCTTACAGCCGTAACCACAAAAACCGTTGACACGGCGGATAAACAACGCCGTGCCTTTACCTTGTTTACAATGGCATTTTTTGCACTTGTATTGATTACATCGTTAGTCATTTCTAATTTCCATATTTATGAAATGCCACTAACTGTGATGTTAATTGTTAGTGATATAACAATCGTGCTTTGTTTGTTGTATTACTTTAAAACAGGCAACCTAATGACAATTGCCTGTATTATTATGTCGATCGTTTTACTTTTGTGTATTTCTCTTATCTACACTGGAGGAAAAGAGAATACAGCTCTTTATTGGGTTATGTTTTACCCTGTGGTTTCTTATGTCACATTGGGGTTGATGTTTGGCAGTGCATTAATGGCTGTGATGTATATCAGTACTTTATTAATGCTATTTGGCCCCAACTTTGGGCAAGTGCAGTATGGCGATGTTGAAGTTTCTCGTTTTTTGGCCTCATTTTCGCTGGTTATTTTATTTTCTGCGATAAGTGAATACTTTAGAAAAAAGAGCCATCAAAAAATTGCAGATATTACATTGATAGAGAAGCGAGATGCATTAACTGATCCCCTAACTGGCCTTGCCAATCGGCGTTATATTTATGAACACATTCAGCCAAGGCTTGATACAGAAGCGAACAGTTATTTACCTATGTCTGTGTTATTAATCGACCTAGACAACTTTAAAGTGCTCAATGACACCTATGGCCATGACTTTGGCGACCAGGTTTTAATTGCCTTTACCTCCATGCTTCACGATAAACTACGTGGCACAGATATAAAAGCACGCTATGGCGGTGAAGAATTTATGATTCTATTACCAAAAGCAAGTTTGAAAACAGCCCATGGTGTTGCTGAAAAACTACGTGAATACGTATCAAATAAGCAAATAGCTTATGATGTTGGCCAGTCTATTTCTATTACTTGCAGTATTGGTATTGCAAACCTTGAACATGGTAGCCAATTTAGTAAAGCGATAAAGCAAGCTGATGATAATTTGTATAAAGCCAAAGCAAAAGGGCGTAATGTGGTGGTGTCTGATTTCCATGAGGTGAGCTAAATGGCAAAGCTGATTTATGTATATGACCCAATGTGCAGTTGGTGCTGGGGTTATAGAGAGACCTGGTTAAAACTGAAAGAAGCCCTAGGGGATAAACTCGCTATTGAATATAAAGTGGGTGGTCTTGCGCCTGATTCTGATGAACCAATGCCTCAAGACATGCAGCAATTTTTACAGCAAACATGGCAACGTATAGAACAGCAGCTTGGCACTAAGTTTAATCATGACTTTTGGTTGAATACTCAACCACGCCGCTCAACTTACCTTGCATGCCGTGCTGTGCTTGTTGCAAGGCAATACAACAAAGAGCTTGAGATGCTCTACGCAATTCAAAAAGCCTACTACCTAAATGCACAAAACCCATCTGACATAAGCACGCTTGCCAATCTAGCCGAGCAAATTGGTTTAGCAAAAAACACCTTTATTACAGAAATTCAAAGTGAAAAAATCAATTCTTTACTAATGAATGAAATAAACGAGGTTAGGAGCTTGCCTGTCCAAGGTTTTCCGTCTTTAGTTATTGAAAATAAAGGAAATTACTATGCTGTGCCTGTTAATTATCAAGACTGGCAAAGCACTTACCAGAAAGTCTTTTCGTTAATTTAGTCTATCAGCGAAATTGCTTTTCATGAGCTGCTAGATTATATGTTTCAAAAACTTTCTGAATTCTTCACTTGAACAATACTAAAGCACGGCTTTTATCAATGTTTTTGTTCAAGCTTTCGAAAAGTCAAGAAAACAACCCTATTGCGTATTTTTCTGAAGGAAGAAGGGGTTCTGTCAATGTTTAGTATACGTAGTAATTGATTAATAACTTTGTTACTAATATATCTATGTGATAATCGAGCTCAAATGTAGTAGATAAACGACAGGTTTGCTCGCTATAAACATGTTATGTTTCAGGAGGAGTTTTGTGAGTAACTATGAAATAGTAAACACTTTTATTGCGCTAATTGCTATATGTATTTCTTTTACAGCAATAGTTCGAACTCGCAAGTTATCGGAAAAACAATTAGCGTTAGAAAAAAAAAATTCAATGTTGTCTGCTCTTGCTGTTCTAGTTTCCGAATATAAATCTGAAGCTGAATCAATTAGAGTAGCGTTAAGTGATGGTACTATTAAGATAGAAAACCTATCCAGAGTTGGTATGGAAAACGCTCTTAGTGGAGTTCTAGATAAGCAGTATAAAGCTATTGAGGATATAGAAAAAATACTAATTTCTCATCAAATAACTAAAACATAATAGGCAAATTAAATGGGCGGATAAAACAGTTAACTTTGTTCGTGTGACTTACAAATTATAGCTAACAATTTTTCTCTATTAAGGTGTTATGCCTGAAATCAAAGTGAGGATTTATGGAACGAATCATATCTTCGGATATAACTCTCAAGAAATTAGAAGTTACAGATGCTTCAGCACTTCTTAATGCTGTTGAGCTAAGCAGAGTGAACCTATCAAAATACATGCCTTGGGAAAAAACAGTAGTAGATCTTGATGGTGCTCATTCTTCTATTGAAAGCCGGTTGAATAGTGGTATCGAGGGTTCAGAATGGTTTGCTGTATGTTTCAAAAGTCAATTTTCTGGAGTATTTGGTGTAAAGTCAATTGAACGTGAATCTAAAGTGTGTGAATTAGGTTATTGGCTTGCTGACAATGCCAGAGGTAAACGTGTTATTGGGCAAATACTGGATATTGTTGTTCCATCTCTTTCATATGAACAAGGAGTTAAAATCATCGAATTCCATTGTTTAGAAAGTAACTCTGCTAGTTTAAAGGTGGTAAAACGTGCAGGGGCAACGTTGAATCGAAGAGTTAGAAACACGCTGGATGTGCCCAATAAAGAGCAAATAATGTGCGTCTACACGCTAGAAGTCTAAGCAAGGTTTTGGTGTCGCTTACACCTTAATTTGGCGCTATTGATCAAAGACTATTACGTGTTTATCTGCGAAAGCAAAACCTAGTGTATCTTTCTCGCAGACTTCTAGTGCATTTTCGGTAAGCTGCTTAGGCAGAAACGGTGGTGGACTATTGTAAATAAGATTAAGTGGGTATTTTATGCCAACAAGAACCGCAGGAAGTCGTTCTCCTAGATGTAGCTGTTTGTTATATTTATTCAGGCGTCCTCCTAAAATATTTTTTTAACCTTTTTAAAATAAAAATATAAAAAAATGTCACTGTTACGATATAAATTAAAATAACGGATATCATAGCTATTTGGTTTTTGATGTAGCCAGCAATAAGAAAAATACCGTAAATAGCAAATGCTCAGTATATAAATCCTAAAACCTCATTGAGTAAGGTAATTTTCGATAGACAATAAGCTAGTTTTTTGGGGATCATAAGCAATCCTTCTTAGATAAATTAATTCAGTTTGTGTTTCTTTTAATTCAATTTGAAGTTGAGCATTGTTTTTTATAGTAAAAATGGCTTTAACATAGTTATCAAGAGGTTTTTTAATAAAAAGTGAATAGCTGAAGACCACTACTTCTTTTCAGAGTGGGTAAAGTCTAAACAAAATAACCCTTAAACTTCATACCAGTATCACTTCCTTCCTAGCCTAATATAAACGAATTGTTACAGCTGTCATATTTTTGTATTTTTTGCGCAACATGCTTGTCATTTTTCATCGTTATCCTTTCGCACATTAAAACAAACCCACTAGCAAATTAAGCTAACTTAACGAGTAAAGGTGTATGCGATGAAAGGCGTTAAACCACTGATTTTAGCAGGTATTGTAGCGGCATCTGCAACAGTACATGCAAACGATCTAGATAAAGTAATTGATAAAAGCAGCGAAATAAACAACTCTGCCGCGCAATCACAAACAAAAATCGACAAGATTGCAGATTCAATGCAAGGTCGTTTACAACAATTTAAAGCCCTTAATAAAGAAATTGACGGCTTAACTGTTTATAACGCGCAGCTTACTAAGCAATTAAACAACCAAATTGCAGAAATGGACGCGTTAAACGAGTCAATGGATCAGGTATCAGTTATTGAGCGTCAAATCACGCCGTTAATGATGCGCATGATCATAGGTCTTGAGCAATTTGTTGCACTAGACGTGCCTTTCTTAACTGAAGAACGTAGTAAGCGTATTGCATCATTAAAAGAAATGATGGACCGCGCAGACATCACTTCAAGTGAAAAATTCCGCCGCTTACTTGAAGCTTACCAAGTAGAAGTTGATTACGGTCGCACTATTGAAGCGTATACATCATTACTTAATGTAGATGG
>VAOY01009636.1_pt1 | contig 25401 bp, 25 predicted proteins | sample 3393881 | NCBI WGS metagenome assembly VAOY01 (sample SAMN08290430, study PRJNA428436) | hydrothermal vent metagenome | isolation source: Deep-sea hydrothermal vent chimney | place: Indian Ocean: Southwest Indian Ridge
AGGAGCCTGTCGGAAAAACGCTCCGGCTGCGGTCCCCGCTGGCATCCGGCTGGTTGCGTTGGTCTTCGCGGAATATCCTCGACGTAGCGCAGTGGCTACGTCTCCGGGTTTTCCGCTCGAACGCCTTGACCGTTAACCGGCTGTTGTCTACGTTTCCTCTGTACGATTTACTCTGGTATCTAATTCCACAATAGATTTACATCAGGAGTACCGATCTATGAAGGGTGTCGTGCTGGCAGGAGGTCTTGGAACCCGCCTGCATCCCTTAACAAAGGTTACCAACAAGCATCTCCTGCCGGTTTATATGAAACCGATGATCTATTACCCGATTGAAGCTCTTGTCTCTGGCGGGATAGAAGAGATCATGATCGTAACCGGCGGGAATAATGCGGGTGACTTCCTGAAACTGCTTGGTAACGGTAAAGAGTTCGGACTTACTCATCTGAACTACACATACCAGGAAGGTGAGGGCGGAATTGCAGAGGCTTTAAGTCTCTGCAAAGCTTTCATAGACAACGACAAATTTGCTGTGGTACTCGGTGACAATATCATTCAGAACAGCATTAAACCGCATATTGATGCTTTCAGAGAGCAGGAAGTCGGGGCACCTATTCTGCTGAAAAAGGTTGAGGACCCGGAAAGGTTCGGAGTCGCCCGCCTGGAGGGAGAACGGATTGCCGAGATAATCGAGAAGCCGGAAGACCCCCCATCCAATTATGCAGTAACCGGTATCTACTTTTATGACCACCAGGTCTGGAACGTGATAGAATCCCTGGAACCCTCGGACAGGAACGAACTGGAAATCACAGATGTTAATAACTTTTACGTGAATAATAATATTATGCAGTACAGTGTTCTTGAAGGCTGGTGGACCGATGCGGGAACCTTCGAGTCCCTTAAAAGGGCCTCCGATCTGGTGGCCGAGACCGGAGCGAACAACAGAGAGCAGTAACGCACTTCAGTCAGGAGCGGGCCTTGGGTTATTTAGTGGTTACAGGTGCCGCAGGATTCATTGGATCAAACTTTATCCACTGGATGAGCTGGCAGCATCCTGAGGTTGATATTGCTGTTGTTGATAATCTTACCTACGCGGGCAACCTGGCCAACCTCGAAAAATTCAGAGACATTATTAAATTTGTAAAGGCCGATATCGCTGATCCGGCGGCCATGAGGGAGGTGCTGGAGGGAGCCGACGGCATCATCAACTTCGCGGCCGAATCGCACGTGGACAGAAGCATCGAATCTGCTGCCCCATTCCTGCACAGCAACATCGTCGGAGTTCAGGTGATTCTCGACCTTGTAAAAGAACTGAATATACCCCGCTTCCTGCAGATATCCACAGATGAGGTTTACGGTTCTGCTCCTGAAGGTGTTCGATTCAGGGAAAATGACATCCTCAACCCTTCAAGTGCATATGCGGCAAGCAAGGCTTCAGCCGACCTGCTGGTCATGGCCGCCGTGCGTACCTGGGAAGTACCGGCCCTCATTACCCGCGCTTCCAACAACTACGGACCCTTTCAGTTCCCGGAGAAGCTGCTGCCTCTGATGATCACCAACATTGCCGAGGGCAAACCTCTGCCGGTCTACGGGGACGGCATGCAGAAGAGGGAATGGCTCCACGTGGGCGACCACTGTTCTGCAATCTGGAAGGTCTGGGAGGGTGGAGAGGTGGGGGAGATCTACAACATCGGAACCGGCAGCGACATGGCCAATCTCGACCTGATCAGGACTCTGATCTCGATCATGGATGCATCGGAAGAGCTGATCACCTTCGTGACCGACCGTCCGGGCCACGACCGCAGGTATGCCCTCGATGTCAGCAGGATCAAGTCGGAGCTGAGCTGGGAGCCGGAAATGGACCTGGAGGAGGGATTGCAGGGTACCGTGGAATGGTACATGGAGAACCGACCCTGGTGGGAATCCATCAAGAGCGGCGAGTATCGGGAGTACTACGAACGCATGTATGGCGACCGGGATTCGGCCTGACCTGAAACCGATGCTTTATGAAATTTTTTACGGCCCGTTCATCCCGTAGTCAGGAATATGCTCGAACCGCAGTGCTCCGGCCAGCCACCTGGTCGGCAGCCGTTCCAGATATACCCGGTATGCACCCACCTTTTCGTTGAAAAACCGCCGTTCCATACCCAGGAGTCGTGATATATCATCCACCCTTGCCAGGATTGCCCCGTATTTACCACTTTCATCTGCTGTAATCACTTCACGGACCGAAGAAAACACTCTCCTGAATGCTCTGTCAGCAGCAGGCTGTTCTGCAACCTCACCCTGGAAGCTGGCTACCTCATCTACCGTAGACTGCGCCTGACGCCACCCGGTCATCAGGTCGGCCTGAACTGCTTCGTGGCCCACTTCCTCCAGCAGGTCGGCCAGGAGATCTCTCCGCTCCGCTTGAAGCGTCTGAATTCTCTCCCACGCACCCTTTATCTCTTCTTCATGGGTCATCAGGCTGTTGAAGCCGGTGATCGCGACAATTGAAACCGCTCCGACCAGAACAGCCAGGAAGATACTTACACTGATAAACTTGAGAAGAAAGCGGCGCCCCCTGCCATCCACCTCCTCCGATTCCCCGGTTTCATGTTCCGCTGCATCAGATTCCCGGACAGAGAGATCCTTCCCCAGTATCTCCTTCTCTTCATGAACTTCTATCACAGGAAGGTATCCACATCCTCGTCATCAGTTCCGGTGAGAAGATCACTCGAGCCGGTCGCCGGCTCCTGCAGCAGGGCCGCAGACACTATCTGCGTCATCCGGTCTCGTCCAATGCCCGGATCGGACAGGCGAGCCCTTCAGGTCCCTTCCCCCGGAAAGCTATCCAGAGCACAAGAATGCCTCCCAGGAATACACCAATGCTGAGCAGCTGACCCATAGTCAGGGGACCCAATACCGTGCCGAGGGGATCGCCCGGTCCGGTGAACTGATAGTCGGGCTGGCGGAAGTTCTCCACGAAAGTGCGGAATATTCCGTAACCGATGAGAAAGAAACCTCCAAAGGAACCCTTCCGAAGTTTCCAGTCGAAGCGACGCGCCAGATATACGATCAACCATAACAGACAGAACAGGAGAACTCCCTCCAGCGCGGCTTCATAGAGCTGGGAGGGGTGACGAAGAGGGATCTCGGCTTCGATCTGCTGCCACGTACCGTTTGTACGGGCGGCATTCACCGCCCTGAAGACCGATTCAGGATTCGCCGATTCGACCCTCAGAAGCCGCAGGGCGACGGGATCGGTTGGAAAGCGCATGGCCCATGGTACCGATTCGCCGGCAACACGTCCGAAGAGTTCCCCGTTGATGAAGTTTGCCAGACGTACCCCGGCTATCCCGGGTGGAGCTGCCAGAACCAGTCCGTCGGCAAGGGAAAGGAAGGGTACCCCCTCCTTCCTGCCGAACCACCAGAAGGCCAGAACCACACCTATCAATCCTCCGTGAAAGGAGAGCCCCCCCTCCCACAGCATGAAGATCTCGACCGGCCTCAGGAACATCGAGGGATTGTAGAAGAGAACATATCCGATACGACCGCCCACGATCACTCCCAGAGCCACCAGACCGACCAGTTCGCTGACCTTCTCTGCGGGGATCGGAAGCCTGCCATGCCTGCTCAGTCTGAGCAGGATGAAGTAGCCGACCGTAAACCCGACCAGGTACATCATGCCGTACCATCTCACAGCCAGTGGACCCGGCAGATCGAGCAGGACAGGATTTATCCTGGGGTATGTCCAGACTGCTGCAGCTGCGATCATGTTTCCTTCTTTCCCCCTTTCTCTCTCTCGTTCTCTTTCCGGCCCTCTTTTTCACTCTCTTCTCTTATAATCTGTGACCGGCGGTCGTGCAGCCATTTCAACCTCTCCTGAAGCTTCGCCTCCAGACCCTGGTCGGTGGGATCATACAGTCTGATGTCAGCCAGTTCCCCGGGAAGATAACTCTGCGGAGCCAGGGTGTCCTCGTAATCGTGATCGTAACGGTAACCCTTCCCGAATCCCAACTCCTTCATCAGACCGGTAGGTGCGTTCCGGATGTGAAGCGGTACCGGATAGGCCGGATTATCAACGGCTGCCTTTCTGGCCGCCTTTTCCGTCAGGTAAACGGCATTGCTCTTGGGTGCGAGCGCCAGATAGATCACAGCCTCGAAGATCGCGATCTCCCCCTCGGGACTTCCCAGAAAGTGGTATGTATCCTTTGCCGCGAGTGCCACCGTAAGTGCTCGCGGATCGGCCAGGCCGACGTCCTCGACAGCCATCCTCACCACCCTGCGGACCACGAAGAGCGGATCCTCTCCACCCTCCAGGATCCTGGCCAGCCAGTAGAGGGCGCCGTCTACATCCGATCCGCGGACGGCCTTGTGCAGGGCCGAGATCAGGTTGTAATGAGATTCACCCGCCTTGTCGTGACGGAGGGTTTTCCGCTGCAGCAGGTCTCGCACAAGTTCGGTGGTAACCTCTCCTTCGGCAGCAGCCGCCGCCATCTCGAGCAGTGTCAGCAGTACCCTGGCATCACCGTCCGCCAGCCCGACGAGCAGCTCTGAAACTTCACTGCTGATTTCCAGCCGGTCGCCGTCTTTTGCGGTGATCCCCCTCTCCTCGTCCTCAATCGCCCTCTTCAGGATCGATCGCAGATCATCTTCCTTCAGGGGCTGCAGATGAAATACCGTGGTCCGTGAGAGCAGTGGTGCGTTGACTTCGAAGGATGGATTCTCTGTTGTTGAGCCAATCAAAACGATCAGGCCCTCCTCGACGTGCGGCAGGAATGCATCCTGCTGGGCCTTGTTGAACCGGTGGATTTCATCCACAAAGAGGAATGTCGGTCCGCCTTCCGTCCGATGCCTTTTGCGCGCCTTCTCCACAACCTCGCGCACTTCCTTGACACCTGAAAGAACAGCGGAAAAACTCTCGAACGCGGCCCCCACATAATCCGACATCAGCCTTCCCAGGCTGGTTTTGCCCGAGCCGGGAGGACCCCACAGGATCATGCTGGGGATCCGCCCCTCCTCGATCAGCCTGCGCAGAGGCATCCCCTCGCCCAGGATATGCTCCTGACCCACGAACTCCTCCAGCGACCTGGGTCTCATCCTGTCAGCCAGCGGGGTACTCACCTGCCGATCAGGCTGCTCCACGTCGGCAGCCGTTTCAAAGAGATCGGAACTCCCCTCATTGGTTGGACTGCTCATCGATCTCACCGGATCTGGATCAGGACTCTCAATGGCATTGTCAGGAATTCCTCAACCGGCATACCGTCGGAGCCCACCAGAATCATTCTGCTTTCAGGATAAGCCTTCAGGAAAGCTTCCATGCCTGGAAAGCCTCCTTTCGTTCTGCCGCTTTTTACTTCGACAGCCGTGATAGATTCACCGGAATCCACTACAAAATCAACCTCCCGGTTCCTTTCTCTCCAATACCCTATCTCGGCACCCGCGGTTGCAGCCTCATTCACAAGATGAGCACCTACCGAAGATTCCACCAGGCGCCCCCAGTAGTCCCTGTTTTGCAGGGCGTTCTCGAAAGTCATCGTAGATGAGGCGGACATCAGGGCGTTGTTGAGCACCTGGAGCTTGGGGCTCGAAGATCTATGTCTTGTCTTCCTTCTGGAGAACTTCTGCAGTCCCTTTAAAAATCCAGCGCCATCCAGCAGTTCCATGTAATGTGCAAGTGTTGTTGTATTGCCGGCATCATGAAGCTGACCCAGCATCTTGTTATAGGAGAGCACCTGACCCGAATAGGAGCATCCCAGGTCGAAGAGACGCCGGAGCAGAACAGGCTTGTCGATCCGGCTCATCAACAGGATATCACGCGAAATAGTTGTCTCGACCAGTGAATCGTGAATGTAGTTCCGCCATCTATCAGGGTCTTCCACGAGCGCAGCAGCTCCGGGGTAACCGCCATAGTAGATGTACTGATCAACTTCCCATCCGAATGCCTTTTTCATTTCATCAAATGACCAGTGGGGTGCCCTGATAATCTCGAAACGGCCAGCCAGGCTCTCGCCGGCACCTTTGCGGACCAGAAGGGGTGAAGAGCCGAGAAGCAGAACATGCATCTGCATTCCGGAACTGCTATCTGCATCCCACATGGCTTTGACTGTATCCGCCCACTCGGGTACTTTGTGGATCTCGTCCAACATGAGTAGACCCGGTACCCCTTTCTTCTCTCTCCCCTCCTTTGCGGTCCTCAGTCTGGCGATCTCCCATTGCTGCTGGATCCAGGTCCCGTCACCAATGGAGGGAAGATCAGCCGAAGCGTAGTGGACAGGAATGTCGAGGGAATCGAGCAGCTGATTTGCTATCGTGGTCTTCCCTGTCTGTCTGGGTCCTGCCAGGATCTGGATAAACCGTCTCGATCCGGTAACTCTCTCGAACAGGGTGTCATACATTTTTCTGCGGTACATGATACTCCACCTGGATTTACATATTACTCAATACGGTGAGTAATATTACTCAATATAGTGATAAAAAACAAGTATTAAAAAACCACGCCAGGTACACCGGACGGGGCAGATGGAAAGGGATCTCGCAGGTGCGAATGCAGCGAAGGATGAATTACGACGGATTTATGATTCAGGGCACTGAGATCAGCGATTCCTTTCGAGTGCCTCATTCATGCGGTTATCATAATAGTGGTTCCAGGGGTTGACAGTTTGACCCAGATAGTGAATCTCGTAGTGGACGTGATAGCCGGTGGTTCTTCCCGTGTTTCCTACATAACCTATGATATCACCTCGCTTAACCATGGCACCCCTTCTGGCTCGCGGGTGAAGATAATCGAGATGACCGTAGAAGGTTAAATAACCGTTCCCGTGATCAATTTTCACGTAGTTGCCCAGCAGAAAAGTACTTCCCTTTTTAAGCCCGTTTTTGGTTGCGTCGATCCTGCCGTCCGCGGTCGCCCTCACCGGAGTACCTCTGGCGGCGACTATGTCGTTGCCGTCGTGGAAGTCGCGCCTGCCGGTGACCGGATGGGTGCGCCACGTATATGCAGAACTCAAGTGGGTTCTGTAGAGGGACCTGTCGATCGGGTAGATGCTGGGGAATCCATTTAAGAAGGCTTCTTCGGCGGCCAGAGTGGCTTCTATCTCCAGCAGTGATTCGAGTTCGAGTGCACTTTCCCGGTAAAGCTGGTTGAGGACCGTCTGGGTGTCCCTGGCCATCCCGCCGGTCTCGGCGGACAGGAGCAGAACCTCTCTGTTGAAGTCGCGGTATGTACCACCGACTCCGGCCCGACGGAGTTCCTCTGAAAGAGGATCGAGTTCGGCGGCGTACCTGAGGATGTCATCCCGCTGAGAGATCAGGTCCATTTTGTCCCTCAGGGCCAGAACACTCTCGTTCATCTGCGCCAGCTCGCTGCGGAGGATATCATTCTCCTGCTGCAGCTTGAGGAAACGCACCTGATTAACGATGGCGGACCCGTAGGTGAATACCATTGCGACGAAAGCCACCATGATGAAGATGGTCAGAGCCACCCCCACCGCGAGTGCCGTACCGGAGACGGGTAGTTCCCTGATGCCCTTTTTGGATTCACCCCCGTGGGGAACGAATAGGAGTGAAAAGCCTTTTCGATCCATTAGCACCGTACCTTCAGGTCGAAGCAGGAACCATCAGTTGCCTGTGGAGGATAGATTCGGTCTCTGCACAGGTCAAGTACGAGTTGACCGGATAGAGGTTGCTCTTCATCAGTAGAATCTGATCCGATGCGTCGGTGAGCTACTGGGTGTAAGGGGCGAGGGCACGGCTGCGCGAGCTGTGCCGCAGACGCCGGATCGCCTTTTCCTTGATCTGACGCACCCTTTCACGGGTGAGCCCGAACCTGGTGCCGATCTGCTCCAGGGTCATCGGCTTCTCGCGACCGATACCGAAATATAGACGGATCACCTCCGACTCGCGGTCGGTCAGGGTAGAAAGAGCCTTTATGACTTCCTTCTGCAGCGCCTCATCAAAGAGATCCTCATCGGGGGGAGCCTGCACCTCGTCCTCGAGAACGTCGAGGAGCCGGTTGTCCTCACCTTCCTGGAATGGAGCATCCAGGCTCAGGTGGCGGCTGCTGATCTTCAGGGTGTCGGTAACTTCACTCGAGCTCATGTCGAGCTTTTCGGCAATCTCTTCGGCCGAGGGTTCGCGCCCGTAGTTCTGCTCCAGGTCGGAGCTGACCTTGCCGATCTTGTGAAGGGCGCCCACCCTGTTCAGGGGGAGACGCACGATCCGAGACTGCTCGGCCAGAGCCTGGAGGATAGCCTGGCGGATCCACCAGACCGCATAGGAGATGAACTTGAATCCCTTCGTTTCATCGAAGCGCTTGGCCGCCTTGATGAGACCCAGGTTCCCCTCGTTGATGAGATCGCCAAGGGAGAGGCCCTGGTTCTGATACTGCTTGGCCACACTTACAACGAAGCGGAGGTTTGCCTGCACCAGTTTGTTGAGCGCGTCCTGATCGTCCTTCTTGACCAGCTTGGCAAGACGCACCTCTTCGGCGGCATCGATGAGGGATACTTCACCGATCTCCTGAAGGTATTTGTCCAACGACTGGTCTTCGCGGGTATACGGTTTCTTAGTAAGCTTGGCCAAGTCCTTCGTGCTCCTTACAATCCCCTCTTCAGAGGAAACTACCTTTCAAACAATGGTTCTTCACTTTCATTTGAAGCGCGCTCTTTCTGTTGGACGCTCGGTTTGGTGCAAAGTTCCTGTCCCGCAAGGCGGCTGACACGATCCATAAAATGATGCGAAGGACCGGACCAGGACGGGAACTGTTATAGCTAGGAAGTATCATGGAAAGTACTGCTTCTGTCAATACTGCTTTCAGACTTCTGCAAAACGCTTCTCCCCGCGCACCCGACCGTACCACAACACCGCCTCCTCCTCAAACAGAATTATCCGTTTTTATTCCAGGGCGCCCGGCTGTCAATACCATTATTACTGATAAAACGTGCTGCCCCTTCATTTTGTTGAGTTGATTCCGGAAATCGCTGCCATGACCGCCAGGGCATCAGGGAGGCGGGAGAAGGAGGAGGAAACCTTCGGGATCGATCACTATCCCTTCATGCCCTGCCGCAGATGAATCGGCCAAAGCCTGCAGCACACCGCTCTCAAGGATACTCCACATTGAAGGCTCCAGCGGCAGAGGACGAAACTCGCGCCGCAGATTGTTCACGTCGAGAGGGTGAAGCTCGGCGGCCACCGGAGAGTCGCCCACAAATTTCACTATCAGAGCCGCCCCTCCGGCCACCGGGGAGTATGAACCGAATATGAAGTTCCCGAGGCTGTAGGCTATCAATCTCTCTCTATACCACTCCAGGGGCTGCAGTGTGTGGGGGTGATGGCCAACCACAAGGTCTGCTCCATTGTCGATCGCTATGCGGGCCAGGATCCGCTGGTACTCCCTCGGTGTTTCCAGCAGTTCGCCGCTCCAGTGGAAAGCGACGATCACAATATCAGCCTCACCGTCGGCCCTTCTCACCTCCCTTGCCAGGCCCTCGTCACTTGCATGCGCCGTTCCCGCTCTCTGGCCGGTCGCCCAGAACTGTGCCGGAAAAGTGTGATTGTACGCCAGGAATGCCACACGGATTCCGCCTTTTTCCACGATCGTGTGGCTGTGCGCCTCATCTTTTGTTCGTCCGGTACCGACGTGCCGGATCCCGATCGAATCGAGGGCCGCCCATGTACCGATGAGTCCGGCAACGCCGTAATCGAGGATGTGGTTGTTGGCCAGTGTCACGATGTCGAAACCGCCGGCCTTCAGAACGGCGGCCCTGGCGGGAGGAACGACGAATGTATAGGTTTTCTCTGCTCTCTCCACACCTGTTGTATCGGCCAGGAAGGGTGCCTCCAGATTTCCAGAGAGCAGGTCGGCTCTCTGCAGAATGGGCAGGACATCGGAGTAGGGATAGGCCGGTCCGTAAGTGCCGATTACATCTATCAGCCACGAACCAAGCATGATATCCCCTACGGTGCCGACGGTGAGGGTGTCGCTTAGTGCCATGCCACGTGACAAATGTCGGCACCGAGAGTGACGCCGCGCCCGGCCGGCAAGGCGCGTCGACGAGGCATAGCAGTGGCTACGGTGAGGAGATGCAACGCCGCCGGTCGGAATGCAGCGCCGCTCGAATGCCACGGTTGTCGCGTGACAGGGCACAAGGGTACTGCTGCCTGTAAGGGAGGATTCTACCATTATTGAGACCGGGTGCGCCCCGGCCTGTGCGCCCGACCAGATAACAGCCATAAGGCCGAGGATGGTCGCAGCCGCTTTCACGTTTCTGGATAGCATCGGTAATTAAAGGGATCGGATATCAGTTAATCTATCACTCCCAGCCCGCGTCCGATGGCGCCGAACGCCTCCAGCGCCCTGTCGAGATCGTCAACGGTGTGAGCTGCGGTCATCATGACTCTGATGCGGGCTTTTTCCCTGGGAACGGTCGGGAAACCGATAGCCATCGCGAAGAAGCCCTTTTCGAAGAGAGACATGGAGAAGGCCTGCGCGGTTTCCGCCTCGTAGAGCATCACCGGAACGATCGGGGTTTCGGTCATGCCTGTATCAAAGCCCAGATCGGCCATCCCCTTCTTGAAGTAATCCGTGTTCTCCCACAGCTTCCTTACCGGCTCATCAGATTCCTCAAGCAGATCGACCGCGGCGATCGCCGCCGCTGTATCCGCCGGACTGAGACTGCTGCTGAAAAGAAAGGGTCGTCCCTGATGTTTGACGTAATCAACCACTGTCTTCGAACCGGAAACGAATCCTCCCACGACACCGAATGCCTTGCTGAGGGTTCCCACTTCTATCTGACAGCGGCCGTGCAGACCGAAGTGATCAACAATCCCGCGGCCGTGGCTGCCGAGCACACCTTCACCGTGAGCGTCATCGACCATTACAACCGCGTCGAACTCTTCGGCAGCTTCAACGATTCTGTCGAGGGGGGCCACATCTCCATCCATGCTGAAGACGCCATCGGTGATTATCAGCCGGGTACGGCACTGCTGCACTTCAGGCTCTTCGAGCCTGGCCCTCAGATCCTCCACGTCGCGGTGCTTCCAGACCCGCCGCTGCGCCTTGCCCAGGCGGACGCCGTCGATGATGGAGGCGTGGTTCAACTCGTCCGAGAGGATGACATCCTCCTCGCCCACGATGGCGGGGATAACAGCCTGGTTGGCATTGAAACCTGACTGCAGCACAACGGTGGCTTCCACATTCTTGAAGGCAGCCAGCCGGTTTTCCAGCTTTTCATGGATATCCATGGTGCCGGCGATCGTGCGGACGGCGCCCGGACCCACTCCATATTTATCAAGCGCAGCCCTGGCGGCTTCCTTCAGCCTGGGGTGGTTGGCCAGCCCCAGATAGTTGTTGGAACAGAGGTTGAGAACCTGCTTCCCCTCAATCGTCAGCCATGCTCCCTGCGGGCTCTCAAGTATTCTGAAGTGGATTCCCAGCCCTTTGCCCCGCAACTCCTCCAGATGTGCTACCAGATGATCCATACCAGCCGCCATCTACCTGCTCCTGTAGTTTTGGTTCTGTTTTCATCCCTGTGGATTCGACTGCGGATATCCCTGCGATACCGACAGGACGACCTTGCCGCAGGTCCCCTCATCCATCAGGTGAATCCCCTCTTCGAACGATTCCAGATCGAATGTGTGAGTCAGGACCTGAGTGATGTCAAGGCCCTCCTCACTTATCAGTTTCGACATCGTTTCCCACGTCTTCCATATCTGTCTTCCGACGATACCGTAGAAACGGATCCCCCTGAAGATCAGTTCGTTCAGATCTATCGATACGTCGCCGGGTGGAAGACCGAGCTGGGCAATATGACCTCCCGGGATCGTGCAGAGGATGGCATCCCGGATCGCCTGCGGGTGTCCCGACATCTCGAGTACGGCATCAACACCACTGCCGGTAATATCTCTGACCGCCTCCACAAGCGGAACTTCAGATGGATCGATCAGGTGATCGGCTCCCATTCGGCCGGCCAGGTCGAGCCGGTAGGCGTTAGGTTCCGATACGATGATCTTTGATGCACCGGTGACCCTGGCCACCCCCACGGCAAAGGTGCCTATCGGGCCCGCCCCCGTGACCAGCACCTGCCGGCCGGCAAGGGGCTCGATCGTGGCGGTATGGACGGCGTTGCCGAACGGTTCGAGGGCAGACGCGACTCGCGGATCGAGATCGGGAGGATTTTTCCACAGGTTCCCGGCCGGGACGACGATGTAGTCGGCAAATGCACCGTCAATATCCACACCGAGGATCCTCGTGTTGAGGCATACGTGATATTGGTCTCTGCTGCACGGTATGCACTCGTGGCAGACTATATGGGTTTCGGCCGAAACGAAATCTCCTTCTGAAACACGGGAAACACGTGGCCCGACCTCCTCCACGATGCCGCACAGCTCATGTCCCATGATCTGTGGAATACGCGGACCGATCCTTCCCTCGGCCCACTCGTTCCATTCATAGATGTGATGATCGGTACCGCAGATGGATGCCGAAACAACTCTGATGAGAGCCTCCCCCTCACCCGGAACCGGTTTTGGTACTTCCTGCAGTTGAGCTCCGCGACCCGGAGCCGTTTTTACGATCGCGCGCATCGTCTCGGCCATTACAGCTCATTTCCATGTCTGAATCGTGACGATATCCTACCCTCGTTTCCGGATGGGCACTATATAAGTTTCTTTTGCCTGCCACCGGTGTCAACATCCACCTCATAATCCCGTTACGGTTGCCTACCGGACATCCGGTGAAGTACCTTGGCCCCGTCATGGCAGCCATCTATTTCATATCAGATGTGCACCTGGGGCTGGAAGATGCCGATGCGGAGGCTTCGAAAGAGGTACGTCTGCTCCAGCTTATCGATCAGGTCTCCGGTGACGGCGTGCGTTTATACATAGTCGGAGATCTCTTCGACTTCTGGTTCGAGTACCGCTATGCCATCCCTGCGTGTGGAACACAGACTCTGGCCGCACTGAAAGGTCTTACCGGTGCCGGAGTTGAGGTTCACTACATGGCAGGCAATCACGATTTCGCGCTCGGCCCATACCTCTCGGACACCATCGGATGCATCCTGCATTTCGATCCTTTCGCCGCCGAATTCGAGGGAACCCGCTTCTACCTGCACCATGGAGATGGACTGGCCGGCCGCGATCCGGGCTACCGGATACTCAAGAGGGTGATACGCAACAGGCTTTCGAAGCGGATGTGGAGTCTGCTTCACCCCGACATCGGATTCGCCCTTGCCCGCCGATTCTCGAGTGCGAGCCGCAGCTATACGTACGGGAAGGATTACGGGAAGAGCGAGATGCTCGACACCTTCCTTCTGGAGAGGGAGAAGGAGGGATTTGACTACATCGTGATGGGGCATACCCACAGGGCCGAAGACCGGCTTCTGGAGGAAGGTTCCCATTACATCAATATGGGCGGCTGGCCGGGCGGCGGTACCCCGTTTGCCCGTTTCGAGGATGGTACCATGACGGTAATCCGCCCCGATGGGAGCAGAGCAGAACTTTAACAGAATCCTTTAGATTATCAGTGCCCATCCGGAGTCCGTTCTGTGGACTGAAGTCCCTCTGCCTTCTTCCTTGCTGATTTCCTGATCAGCGGATCCCGGATGCGATCAATCCAATAATATATTGCATCCACTGCCGGTCCATCAGTCATGTCAATCTCAGGCAGATACCGGAACCGATTGCCTTTTCTGGTCGAGAGATAGAGGGAATCCACGATCGCCTTTTCGGGTGTTGCAAGCAGGAATGCCCGGTTCGGGCCGTTCCAGTCGAATCCATCGAAAAAGCCAGGCTGAATCTGGTGGAATGAGAATGTCCCAACGGCGGTTCTGACCAGGCGAGTAGGACCCGTGCTGACTGCGTAGATGACCTGTGGAATCTGATCAATCAACCCGTGCAGGTTCAACGCCGTTAGAAGAGATACGTATGCACGGTGGTTTCCTGCCAGATAGGGCACAAGCCCGAAACGGCTGAAACGCGGGTCGGCATGGTTGCACCAGAGGCCGCGCGCTGCTTTCACCAGAAGCCCCTGCCGTGCCATTCTGCTCAAGACCTGGCTCGCCGCCGAAAGGGTGCCTTTTCTTACCGCCGCGATTTCGCGTGTAGTGAATATCGGGCGTCCAAGGGCTTGAATCGCCTGCTCAACCGTCACTCTGTCCCCCATTGCAGCCTGCTTACTCCAGGATGTCGACGACACCAAGACGCATATCATCCCAGACAGTCTCCATGTCATAGGAACTGCGATCCTCCGGGCTCAGGAAGTTGAGTACCGTGTCCCGGAATTCCTCGAACGAGATTCTGTAGACACGCTCAGTGATTGCTTCCCGTTCTCGTGAAGAGAACTCGGCCTTCGGCTCGTATTGCATTACTTCAGGCTGGGTTTGGAGCAAATGAATGTCGAAGACGTCGCGTGCCTCTGCCTGCTGCCGATTTCTAAGGGCCACAAGCTTCTGATGCAATGCACTCGGCGCGGAGTAGTGCGCTACGACCATCGGCGCCATTCGGTACCGCCCAAGCCTCTCTTTTGAGACCCCTTCAGACAAGAAGTCTTCCGTGATTCCCCTTCTTGAAAATTCAATCTTTGTGAACAGATCCACGCCCGCACCGGTAAGAAGGTGGACTTTGAAACGCTGGACCGTTTCTGTCTGTTTTGCATGCTCAAGGTCTGGAGGAACGATCTGGTCAATGCCATATGTCCTCAGCGAATCTCCCAGCGCATCGGACTCCAGGATAGAGATCACCGTGTCTCGTAAGGTATGAACTTCCAGGTCCTGCACATCAAGGTCCATGTCCTCCGAGTAGCGGACGCTGCCGAAAAAAAACCTCAGATTGCTACCCCCCTTCAACACGACACTGGAGAGAAGCACCGACCTTATCAGCATGCGAAGGAAGCTCAGATGAAAAACCTCCCGAATTTCCAGATCAGTATAAAACATGTTATCTATTATAGTTTAGATTCTGCTAAAATCAACATAATAACAAAAGAAACTTTAAAATCTGGTACAAGGAAGAAGTTCGGGTCTATTCAGACTCTTTCAGAATAATGCCTTCAAGATCGTAGTCTATTGAGCCTACAACCTCCACTCTTACGATCTCTCCCGGCAGGGGCATCGGGGTATCCGGTGCTCTCTCGAGGTATATCCCCTGATCCACCTCCGGTGCATCCCACGGCGTCCGCCCCAGCAGGGAGAAGGGTTCCAGATCGACGAGTTCTTCGTCGATCATCACATCCACGACCGTGCCGATGAGCGACTCGTTCAGTTCGCGTGCGATATCCTGTTGAACCCGCAGCAGCTCGCTGCTGCGTCTCTCCATCTCCTCGACCGGAAGCTGACCCTCCATCCCGAAAGCCGGAGTGCCCTCCTCCGGGGAATAGGTGAATACGCCGAGGCGCTCGAATCGCACCTTCCTGATCAGATCGACGGTATCTATAAAATCTCTTTCGCTCTCACCCGGGAAACCGACGATGATGCTGGTGCGCATCGCGATTCCGGGCACTCTCTCCCTGATCTTCTCCAGAAGCTCCAGGAGGGCTCCCGGTCCCATTCCACGTCCCATTGCTTCCAGTATACGCTCTGAACCGTGCTGAATGGGGATATCCAGATACGGAACGATGTGTTGTGCCCCGGCCATGACCTCCAGCAGATCATCTGTGATCCTGGATGGGTATGCGTACATCAGCCTTATCCATTCGAGTTGATCCACCTCACGGTCCAGACTTCCGATCAGATCGGCCGGACCGGGACGCAATCCATCAGGTGAAGGGGGGAGATCTGAACCGTAACGGGTCGTATCCTGGGCGACTACGATCAGCTCTCTGACTCCCCCTTCGGCCAGCATCCCGGCTTCTTCCAGCAGTATGTCCGGTTCGATCGAACGGGTCGAACCACGCATCAGGGGGATGGCGCAGAAGGTACAGGGATTGCTGCAGCCTTCGGCGATCTTAAGGTACGCATAGTGACCCGGGGTGGTCAGTTTCCTCGATCGCGTGATAAGGAGGTCATCCGATCCATGTGCTGAACCGGCAGTGTTGATCGCACCCCGCTCCTCAGCGATGACTGTACACACCTCCAGCATCTCACCCGGGTCGACCAGTCCGAGAAAGCGGTCCACTTCGGGCAGTTCCGCCTTCAGCTCCTTCATGAACCTGACCGGCAGACAGCCGGCCACTACGATTGCCGGAGCTCTATCACTAAGCTTGAATTCGGCGGCGTTGAGGATCTCTTCTATCGATTCCTCCCTGGCCGCCTCGATGAAGCCGCACGTGTTGACCACAACTATATCTGCATCCGCCGGATCGTCCGCGATCTCGAATCCGCCGCCTTCGAGTGTTCCCATGGCTTTTTCAGAATCGACCAGGTTCTTGGCACAGCCCAGGGTGAGAAATGCAATGGAACAGGAGATGCTGTCTGATATGGAATCGTTCACTCGATCAACAGTTCTTTCAGGCGGTTGCCACCTGTGCCACAACGGGCGTTGTACCTCCGTGAGGTCCCAGAAGTGTCAGAAGCTGCTCTCTGAGGGAGGATGTGTCGAGATTCCTGATCAACCTTCCTCCAACCGCCAGGCTGACTATGCTGGTCTCCTCGCTTACAACCACAACAACGGCATCCGATTCCTCACTGACCCCGGCGGCGGCTCTGTGGCGGGTACCGAGACCGGGATCAAGCCCTTTGCCCTGGCTGAGCGGCAGAAGGCACGACGCCGCAACTATCAATCCGTTCTGTATCACGACCGCTCCGTCATGAAGGGGTGATTTCGGAAAGAAGATCGATTCGAGCAGCGAGGAACTCAGTTCAGCCTCCATCTTCACACCGGTCTCAACGATCCCCTTCAATCCCACCTCACGAACCAGAACTATCAGTGCCCCGATCCCCTTGCGGCTCATCTTTTCAACCGCGGTGCACACTTCATCGATTATCTGCGGCTCCTCCACCTTGAGGAAATAACGTACCAGCCGGCTCTGTCCCAGGATGACCAGGATACGTCGCAGTTCGGGCTGGAATATGATCACGAAGGCGATCAACCAGACCGCCTGGAAGTTCTCGATCAGCCATTTCAGAGTACTGAGCTGCAGCACCTGTGCCAGGAAAGCGAGCAGAAACAGTATGAGAAGACCGAGGATCATCGGCACGGCGCGCGTGCCGCGAAGCATCTGGATCAGCTTGTAGAAGATGAACGCCACAAGCAGGATGTCTATCAGATCCCACAAAGTGACACTCAGGAAGCTGATGTTGAACAGATTCATGAAATTCGATCCTCCACGATGGCACCCCTTATCTCGTCCACCGTGTCCAGTGCACGCCGTATCTCACCCACGTCATGCACCCTCAATAACTGTACTCCTTGATAAGCCAGAATAGCACAGGCAGCCGCGGTTGCCATCAGTCTTTCGTCGGCGGGCCTGTCGCTCGGACCCGACGTATGCCTCTTCCTCGAAGGTCCGACAAGAAGAGGATATCCGAGAGAGTGGAATTCGGCCACACGTCTGTATATCTCGAAGTTGTGCCGGCGGCGTTTGCCGAATCCGAGACCTGGATCTATGGCGATCCGGTCGCACTCAATTCCCGCCTCGACCGCCCCCCGGGCCCTGGCGGCCAGGAAGGCGTAGATCTCTCCGATCAGATCATCGTATTGAGGATCTTCCTGCATGGTGGCAGAGAGTCCGAGACGGTGCATGATCACCAGCCCGGCGCCCGTTTCGGCAACCAGCGGGAACATTTCGGGATCTGAAACCCCGGCAGAAATATCGTTCACTATAACCGCACCTGCGTCGAGGGCGGCTCCGGCAACCTCCGCTTTGGTTGTGTCAACCGAAACCGGCAGTCCCGTTCCGGCCACCGCCAGCTCTACAGCCGGTATCACACGCTCCAGCTCAGCTTCTACGGGGAGGGGTTCAGCGCCGGGCCGGGAGGATTCACCTCCTATATCAATGATATCGGCTCCCTCATCAGCGGCTTTCAATACCACTTCTTCGACCTTCTTCAGGTCACCTGTCCTGCTCGCTTCATAGAAGGAATCGGGAGTCACGTTTACAATCGCGATCAACCGCGTGCGGTCGTGGAGGGGAAGGTGTACGGATCCGGCCTGCCAGTGAACCGGAAGCTCCGATCCCGCGCCGGAACGCACCGCATTCAGGGCCTCGGTGGCCGAATCTCCCAGTCCTTCAAGCCATTCACAGACCGCCGCCGCGGGTCCGAAAACAATCATCCCCGTTCCCCTGCTGCCCGTCCGGTTCAGAAGTGGAGGGGAATCTGCGCTCCATGCGGAGTCGGGGATGGGTTCGGGCCATCGCAGTGCAATGCAGGCAGAGGTGTTGTGCCGGAGTCCGCCGTCTCCTGGAGGAGTACCCATCGGCCCCGGCCATGGGCCGCTGCCACCCACCCTTTCCAGTTCCAGCGCAGCTTCTTCAGGTTTTGAAGGCCAGAGCAGGCGGGGCGGTCCGGCCGTCAGGCTCAACGGCGGCCACCATGAATCAGGTCAAGAGCCTCGAGCCTCGTGGCTTCCCTGCGAAGGCCTCCACGCATGGCGGAGGTTACAATCATCGTGCCCGGTTTCTGAACCCCCCGCATCGTGAGGCACAGGTGTTCCGCCTCGATCAGCACCATCACACCCAGCGGTTTGAGCAGTTTCATCAGGATGTCGCACACTTCTGTGGTCAATCTCTCCTGCAGCTGGAGTCTTCTGGCCGCGCTCTCCAGCATGCGTACCAGGTTCGAGAGTCCGGTGATCCTGTTGCCGTCAGGTATGTATGCCACGTGCGCCACGCCGAAGAAGGGAAGGAGGTGATGCTCGCATATCGAATAGAAGGGGATATCCTTCACGATGATCATTTCATCATGATTCTCCACCTTGTAGATCTTGATCTCCTCATCCAGTTCATGCCCCAGGCCGCTGAAGAGCTCACCGTAGGTATCGGCAACACGCTCGGGTGTATTCGCCAGTCCCTCTCGTGCCGGATCCTCCCCGATCCCCTCGATTATCAGACGGACCCCCTCGATGATCTTTTCGCGATCCACGATCAGCTCTCCTCTTCCTGCTTCTCGACCGGCGCCTCCTCCTCCGGCACTGCCGCAGATGCTGTATCTTCACCCTCCGGTGTATTTTCCGGTGTCTTGTCCGGTGCCGGTTCCGATTCAGCGAGAGCTTCTTCCGGGTCGCCGTATTCGATCTCGGAGAACAGGGTTATCGGTTCGGGCTCACCCGGCTCACGACCCAGGGGTTTGCCCTCTATCGCCAGGTCTATCTCCTGGCCGGAGAGGATCTCGTATTCAAGAAGGGTCTCGGCCAGGTTCTTCAATCCCTCTTCATTTTCCTCCAGCAGGCGGTCCACCTCCTCCTCACATCTTTCCACGATCTTTCTAACCTCGTCGTCGATCAGTTCGGAGGTCTTCGCCGAGCGATTGACGTTGCGGGTAATGGCGCGGCCCAGGAATATCTCCTCCTGTTCCTCGCCGTAGTGGAGGGGTCCCAGCACCTCGCTCATGCCCCACTCCTGGACCATTTTGCGGGCGATCTCTGTAGCCCGCTGTATGTCGTTGCCCCCTCCGGTAGTGACGATACCGAAGATCATTTTTTCTGCAACGCGGCCTGCCATCAGTTGCCTGATCACAGCAAGCAGGTAATCCTTTGAATGGATGTGCCGCTCATCTATGGGCAGGTAGTGGGTTGTCCCCAGGGCTCGTCCGCGGGGAATTATCGTCACCTTGTGCACCGGGTCTGAACCTGGATCAAGTTTGCCCACCATGGCATGACCCGCTTCATGGTAGGCTATCTGCTTCTTCTCCGAATCGCTGATGACCATGCTCTTTCGCTCGGCGCCCATCATCACCTTGTCCTTTGCCTCCTCGAAATCGGGCATCGTCACCTTGTCGCGGTTGAAACGTGCGGCGAGAAGGGCGGATTCGTTCACCAGATTGGCCAGGTCTGCGCCCGAAAGTCCCGGCGTGGTCTTGGCCAGAACCTTCAGGTCCACCTCCCTGTCCAGGGGAATATTCCTGGTGTGAACGCGCAGGATCCCCTCCCGCCCCTTCACATCGGGCAGATCAACAATGACCTGGCGGTCAAAACGTCCGGGCCTCATCAGGGCGGGATCGAGCACGTCGGGTCTGTTGGTGGCCGAGATCAGGATCACACCGTCATTCGATTCGAATCCGTCCATTTCCACAAGAAGCTGGTTGAGTGTCTGCTCCCTTTCGTCGTGACCTCCACCGATGCCGGCTCCCCTGTGACGGCCCACTGCATCCAGCTCATCTATGAAGATTATGCAGGGGGCATTGTTCTTGCCCTGGTCGAAAAGGTCGCGAACCCGGCTGGCACCCACACCGACGAACATCTCTACGAAATCCGAACCTGACAGGGTGTAGAAGGGCACGCCCGCCTCACCGGCCACGGCCCTGGCCAGCAGGGTCTTGCCCGTACCGGGCGGGCCGAGAAGGAGGACACCCTTTGGAATGCGGCCTCCCAGTTTCTGGAATTTTGCCGGGTCCTTCAGGAAATCAATTATCTCATTCAGCTCCTGCTTCGCCTCGTCGGCGCCGGCCACGTCGTTGAATGTGACCTGCACCTTGCCGCCGGTCAGCAGTTTCGCGCGGCTCTTTCCGAAGGAGAAAACTCCCCGCTGTCCCCCCTGCATCTGCCGCATCATGAAGATCCAGAGGAAGATCAGAAGGAGAAAGGGAAGCATGTTGATGAGCAGGGCTGCCAGCGGTGTGGAACCTTCCTTGAATGTGACCTCTATCCCCCTCTCACTCCAGCTTGACAGCATCGCACTGTCGATAAGACCGTCGAGGAAGACGAGTTTGAACTCGTAGTAGGTCTGGACGGTGCCCCCCACCTCTTTGGTAATAGGATTGTTGAGCTTACCCTCCACCCTGGTATTTGCAATGACGGTGATCTCGGAGATCGTGCCCTGGTCGAGATACAGTTCGAATTCGGTATAGTTCAATTCCACCTGCCGGCTGCTCTGCTTGCCGAGAAGCTGGTATGCGATGAGGAAGAGCAGTATGAATATCGCCCAGAAAGCCATAGTCCTGCTGGCACCACCCAGTCGTCTCTTCGGCAGTTGCGGGCCATCACCGCCACCCGGTCGATTTTTACGGTTGCCGGGCCTGGGCGGAGGCGGTGGTATACGGTCACGTTTCCGGTCATTAGACGGTTGATTATCGCTCATTTTTCTCCTCGATCGAGCCCGTCGATATCGGACAGAGACGCCACGTAAGGCAGATGGCGAAATCGCTCCGCGTAATCCAGCCCGTAACCGACGACAAACACTGGAGGAATCGTGAATCCTATATAATCCACGTGTGGAAGATCTTCTTCTTCCACCCCCTCCTTCTTCAACAGTGTAATAATCCTGACAGAGGCCGCTTTCCGTTTGTGCAGATCGTCCAGAAGGAAACGGATCGTCGTCCCTGTATCAACAACATCCTCAACCAGCAATATATCACACCCTTCAACATCGTGCTGCAGGTCCTGGGTAACAACTACCCTTCCCGACGAGGTCGTGCCGTCCCCGTATGAGGACACCGCAATGAAATCGATCTCATGGGGAACTGTAAGACGGCGTGTCAGATCCGCCATGAATATGTACGACCCCTTAAGCACGCAGACAACCAGGAGTTCTTTTCCAGCATAATCCCGATCCACAGCAGCGGCCATCTCGTCGATTCGAGACTGCAGACGCTCGGCTGAGAGCAGGGGCTGGGGTTGTTTCAGAATGCGCATCCCACCTGCATTAATAATACGTTTGAAAAACAATAGTTACGCCAAGTTTCGTTGCATCGGTGATGCGCGTTTCATGAGATTGACGTACACCGGCGACCCAGATGATCCCATTCTCCCCCTCGATCACCGGCAGGCGGCCTCTTGTCAGTCGAGGGATTTTTTCTTCACTGAAGAGGTCGGCAAGCCGTCGGTGTCCCTCCATTCCCAGCGGCTGGATCCTGTCACCGGCTTCAGGATATCTGACAATCAACCCTCCCCCCAGCGCATCGCGGTCGAATACGGCTTTCCAGCGGCCATCCACACCGTCGACGGTACTTCCCCCGGCCAGTTTTCCGACGGTTTCCTCCGGGGTGCCGGATATCTCTACTGCACCTCCGAGAGGCATCTCTGAAGTCATACTCTCGAGACTGCCGGGATGTGGAACCTTAAGCTGCAGAGAGAAATCGCTTCCTCTTTCCCAGTGCGGACCGGCTCCGCGGGCGATCAGCAGCCCGTCAGGCACAGCTTCGGCCCAAACTGAAGTACCCAGCTGCAGGACTGTACTTTCGCGGTCTTTATCATCAAGTCCGCCCCCCAGAAGACTGACAAGTTCCCTGCGAAGCCTGTTGTTCACCTTCCCGGGATCTATTCCCGACCGCTCGAGGGCTGCTTCCAGAAAGGAGTGTTCCACTCCGCTTCCATCATCGGATATCGGAAGTCTTTCCAGCAGGAGTTCACCAGGCAGCAATCCTCCTCTGCGCTCAAGCCAGTTGCCGGCCAGACCGTTGAGGGGAGTGAAGAGTCTCAAGGCCATCTGTGCGATCACGGATGCCTCATTAACCAGTTCATCATAAGCACCGGGAGGAAGGCTTTCCAGACACCTTCTCCACAGGTTGCGGCGAATCGTCATGTCCTCATTTGTCGCATCTTCCCTCCACTCCAGGCCCCTCTCCACCATCCACTCCCTCAGTTGACCGCGGCGGGCCCGGAGAAGAGGTCTGACAATTCCGTCATTGCGACAGGGCTGGATACAGCGTAATCCGCGCAGCCCGGAACCGCGCTCGAGTCTCATGGCCACCGTTTCCAGCTGATCATCGGCGGTGTGACCGGTTGCTATCAATCCGCCGGGAAATCTATCATCCCTGACGCTGCCGAGGAAATCGTAGCGGATCCGTCGCGCCGCAGCTTCAACGCTCTCTCCCGGTTCCTTCCCGGCACGCACATCTCTTTCTCCAACGACACAATCGAGTCCGAGTGATTCGGCGCACTGCCGTGCGAAATCGGCATCGAGCGCCGATTCGTCGCGCAGCCCGTGGTCGAGATGGGCGACCAGAAGCTCCCACCCGTACGGGTCCGCCTCAGCCGCCAGGAGATGGAGCATGGCGACACTGTCACCCCCTGCCGAACAGGCCACCACAATGCGGCTCTCTGAAGGGATGTACGTGGTATCGAGCGGCGTCACTGAGGCTCCTTAATGCAATGGGGAAGGCGGAGGCCTTCCCCATTGCAGCGCGGCCCCCGTTCGGAGGGGCTTCAACCTGGTGGCGGTGCAGGGACTCGAACCCCGGACACGGGGATTATGATTCCCCTGCTCTAACCAGCTGAGCTACACCGCCGAGCGCACAAATATCGCCTGCACCGTCTGAACAGTCAACTGCCGGCCATCTGTCAGCCTGTTGAACTCAGGTCGGCAGCCCATTCCTGATAACATCCTCCATTGCATCGACGAACATGTCTATCTCCCTCGGTGTGGTATAGACGTTCGGTGTAATACGGAGAGCGTTGATGTCCTTACGCCCGATTGCGATACAGTGAATCCTGTACTTGCTCCACAGGTGGCTGACCAGAACGGCCGGCTGGATTCCCTCGATGCCGACGGTTGCAACACCCACAGACTCGGATGGATCCAGATTGCATCGCAGGTAGACCCTGTCGTACTGAGTCAGTCTCTCGGCCCACCTCATCTTCAGGTAGTGAAGCCGTGCGGCCTTTCTTTCGGCCCCGATCGCGTGGTAAAAGACGAGAGCTTCATTGATGGCATTGATATTGGCGGCCGGATGCGTGCCTATCTCCTCGAATTTCCGGATGTTATCGGCTTTTGGATCGGAGGCCGCCATCAGCGGCCAGTGCTCCTTTATCCTCTCTCTCCTCACATAGAGGAATCCCGTTCCAATCGGCGCGGTGAGCCACTTGTGAAGGCTGGTTCCATAGTAATCGCAGTCGAGATCCGGCATCTTGAATACCAGGTGGCCGAATGCGTGTGCACCATCCACCAGAACCGGAATCCCGCGGCGGTGAGCTATGTCGCACACCTCTCTGACCGGGTAGATCTGACCGGTGATGTTCATCACGTGGCAGAGCAGGATCGCTCTGGTCCGCGATGTGATGTTCTCCTCGAAGTGCCTGGCCAGCTCGAACTTGTTGCGGGGCGGCGTGGGCACAGGAAACTGGCGGAGAACGATACCGTCGCGCAGCTCCCTCTGGCGCCATGTCGTAATCATCCTGGGATAATCCTGATCGGTTGTGAGCACCTCGTCACCGGGTTCGAAATCGAGACCGAACTGTGCTATCTCCATTGCCTCGCTGGCATTCCGCGTTATCGCCATCTCCTCCGGGTCGCAGCCGGCGGCCTCGGCCAGTCGCTTTCGGACCATCTCCTTGCCCGGCCTCAGATAGCTCCACATCCAGAGTGACGGCGTCATGTTCTGAACGTCGAGATATCTCTTGAACGCCTCGTGGACCACGGCGGGACTGGGACAGACACCACCGTTGTTCAGGTTGATTATGCTGCGGTCGATCTGAAATGCCTGCTGGATCTGACCCCAGAAGAGCTCATCCTCTGCAGCCTCCTGCGGAGGCACTCCCTCCATATCTCTGGAGGCCGCCAGTATCCGTTCGAATCCACCCTTCCTGAGAGTTGCGGCAGCGGAAAAACCTCCCACCTTCATGGTTCTGTCCAGAAATGCGCGGCGAGTGAAGGACATGTCGACCTCCATGTGTGGATGATATCAGGATTTGATTTCCAACAGGTCGAGTCTACTCCTACATGCGGGAGTGACTCAAGTTACGGATGTCGCCGCACAGGAAACATGGCAGACTGACGATGAGATCGCGGAAAAGAACCGTTTCAATCCTGCTCCATGAAAATAGTGCGGCTGAGTATATCCATCTCTTCTGCCAGCCAGTCGGTGGTGGCTCTCGAATCGTCTATGAGGCGCCTTACCGTAACAGGTGTGAGCAGGCTGTGCAGGAACGTCTGCATGAGCGACCAGACATGGCGATATTCGTCCGGATCGTCCACCAGGCTGGCCGTCATCGATTTCAGATGAGGGAGCAGTTCCTCCCTGTTTTCGAAGAAAATCACGAGCAGATGATAGCGGAAGGAGGTGGTTAACTCCCTGGTTTTTTTGTAACAGAGGTAGTATGCACGGGGACCCTGCAGGGGGGTTGATTCTCGCAGCACTTCCAACACCGTGTTGACACATACCTTTACGAAATTAGCCGGATCGTAGATATCGATCATAGCTGTTCCACCAGAATCTGCGCTTCCCCAGGTGAATAAGAAGGTCGTTATGAGCCTGTCTGAGAAACCGACGATAGCGAGGGTTACGCTGGCGCCGGATGGCAAGGCGGTCGAGCGGAATACCCGGAGACGTAGCCACTGCGCTACGTCGAGGACATTCTGCGAAGACCAACGCAGCCAGCCGGATGCCGGCGTAA
>VAOY01029306.1_pt1 | contig 25128 bp, 27 predicted proteins | sample 3393881 | NCBI WGS metagenome assembly VAOY01 (sample SAMN08290430, study PRJNA428436) | hydrothermal vent metagenome | isolation source: Deep-sea hydrothermal vent chimney | place: Indian Ocean: Southwest Indian Ridge
CAGTAGTGAAACGAAACAGCGCCGATGATAGTGTGGCATTTGCCATGTGAAAGTAGGACATCGCCAGGCTCCCAATTAAAGAAACCCGTTGCAGCAATGCAACGGGTTTTTTGCGTTTGTCGTCGCGATTTTACATCGCGCTCTATCCGCGAATAAAGAGCCAATGACGTGGAGTAAGCTCGCGGCTACGCGATAAGCCATCCAATATAATGAGAGTGTGGCAGATACCATAAAAAGCAGGATATCCACTGCGTAGCCCACCATGGCTCCAAATAAGCGAAACCCCTTTGCGGAAATTCAGCAGCTTTTTGTGTGTCGTCGCGATTTTACATCGCGTGATGAGACTACGTGGGCGTAGATCTTATGTAGGACGGGATGAATAGGACGGGATGAAGCCGATGCTATTTGGGACTAAAATACAGAGGTTATTAATAAAATGGTTGCGCTAATACTAAAGTAAAGCCACTGCTGTATGCCCGCATTATTACTGTAAAAACAAAAACGCCAGCATATAGCTGGCGTTTTTATTCAGGAAGTAAGCTCGTTATTAAGCTTTAGGTCCTGCAGATTTGATTGCTTCAGAAACGTCGTACTTAGCGAAGTTTTCAGTGAAGTCAGATGCTAGCTTGTTTGCGTATTCTGCGTACTTCTCTTTATCTTCCCATGTGTTGATAGGGTTAAGAAGTTGGCTATCTACGCCAGGAACTGCAACTGGTACATCTAGGTTAAGTACGTCGATGTGTTGAGTTTCAACATCTGCTAGTTTACCTGATACGATTGCATCAACTACAGCACGTGTAGTCGGAATATCGAAACGCTTACCTGTGCCGTAAGGGCCACCAGTCCAACCTGTGTTAACTAGGTATACTTTAGCGCCGAATTCACGTACTCGCTTCATTAGAAGCTCTGCATAAACGCCTGCTGGGCGTGGGAAGAACGGTGCACCAAAACAGGTTGAGAAAGTTGATTCAATATCACTTGTTGAGCCGATTTCAGTTGAACCTACTTTTGCAGTGTAACCGCTTAGGAAGTGGTAAGCTGCAGCTTCTTCAGTAAGTACTGAAACTGGTGGTAATACGCCGCTTACGTCACATGTTAAGAATACAACGGCTTTTGGTTCGCCTGCACGGTTTTCTACTTTACGTTTTTCAACGTGCTCTAGAGGGTAAGCTGCGCGGCTATTTTGTGTAAGACTAGTATCATGGAAATCTGGCACACGGTTTTCGTCAAGTACAACGTTTTCTAAGATTGTACCAAAGCGAATTGCATTCCAAATAACAGGCTCATTCTTTTGTGATAGATCGATACATTTAGCGTAACAACCACCTTCGATATTAAATACGCTACCTGGTGCCCAGCCGTGCTCGTCATCACCGATTAGGAAACGAGTAGGATCTGCAGATAATGTTGTTTTACCTGTACCAGAAAGACCGAAGAATAGCGCAGTGTCGCCAGCTTCACCTACGTTTGCAGAGCAGTGCATTGGTAAAACACCTTTTGCAGGAAGTAGGAAGTTCTGTACAGAGAACATTGATTTTTTCATTTCACCGGCATAACGCATACCTGCCAGTAGCACTTTACGTTGTGCAAAGTTGATAATTACTGTGCCATCGCTATTTGTGCCATCACGTTCTGGGTCACAAACAAAAGAAGGGACATTCATTACCTGCCACTGAGGTAAATCAGATGCATTATAAGTATCAGGTTCGATAAACATGTTTTTGGCAAAGATGTGATGCCATGCAGTTTCTGTTGTTACAACAACAGGTAAATAGTGCTCAGGGTCTGCGCCAACTTCTAGGTGAGAGATGAAGTGGTCATTACTTTGCACATGTGCTTCTACGCGAGCCCATAAGGCGTCGAATTTGTCAGCATCGAAAGGACGGTTTACGTTACCCCATTGGATTTCGTTTTCAGTACTTGGTTCTTGAACAATGAAACGGTCTTTTGGTGAGCGGCCAGTACGACGACCAGTATTTGCAACAAAAGCACCATTAGCGGCTAAAGTCCCTTCGCCACGACGGATTGCGTGTTCGACAAGTTCAGCTGCAGTTAGATCGACAAAACGAGTAGCGTTTGCAGTCATGTTTATACCTAAATTGTGTGAGATTGAACGGGATAGCTCTGGGGTTCTTATTTCCCTTAAGCTGAAATAATAGTAACAGAAGGATTAGGGATATTCGAGAGTCTGAAGGCCTTAAAAACACATATATTTGGCAAAAAACATGAATAATTTCAATGATACCGGTGTCATGAAAGAGTGGTTTTTTATGATACCGGTGTCATAAAATTATACAAAAAAGCCGTAATAAATACGGCTTTTAATATAATATTATTATTAAGAGCTGCTTTAGTTGAAAATAGCTTTAATATCTTGCTCGTTAAAGATGTAATCCTTTAGGCAGTAATGACAGCTAATTCTAACTTCACCATTTGCTTTTACGTCTTCAAGTAACGCGTCTTGACCAAGGTTAACTAACGCAGTAATTGTTTTTTCACGGCTGCATCCACAACGAAAAGTAATTTTTTGTGGTTCAAACAACTGTGGGTTATCTTCATGATATAGGCGAGTAAGCACTGTATTTGCATCTAGGTGAAGTAATTCTTCATCCTTAATTGTGTTGCTGAGTGCTTCTAGATGCGTGAAGTCTTCTACAGATTTCTCTTTATTAACCGGTAATACTTGTAAGAAAAGGCCTGCCGCTTTGGCAGAGTCAGTCGTCACTTCTGTTGCGAACCATAAGCGTGTTTTCAATTGCTCTGATTGTTCAAAGTAACTTTCAAGGCATTTATCTAGGCTATCGTGCTCTAAAGGCACAATACCTTGGTAACGCTCGCCCTTTGTTGGGGTAATCGTAATGACCATATAACCATTTCCGATTAAATCTTTAATTGTGTTCCCTTGCACCTCACCTTGTAGGCGCGCAATGCCACGCATATTTTGCTTATCATCGCCATTAATAACAGCATATTTTACTGGACCGTCTCCTTGTAATTGGACGGCTATCTCACCTTCAAATTTTAGGGTTGCTGTGAGTAAACAAGTTGCTACAAGTAACTCACCAAGTAGAGCTTGCACAGGGGCAGGATAATTGTGGTTAGCGATCATCTCTTGATAGGTTTGGTCTATTTGTACGAGTTCACCACGTACATCGAGTTGATCAAATATATAACGATGAAGTAAATCTTGTTGCATGGAGCATTACCTAACTTGATTTCATTTTTAACAGTTCACGTCTTTGCTTTTTATCTGGCTTACGATCAGGGTGTGGAGCAAAGAAGCTGTTGTTCTTACGGGCGATAGCATTTGCTTCGCGTTTCTCAATACTTGCTTGAGTTTCTTGGTATAAGGTTTGTGCAATGGGGGCTCCTTGGCGTTTATCAAGGATTTTTTCAATCGTGACTATCTTTTCGTCGACCCCTTGTAGTAGTTTTACTACTGCACCAACTTCGACTATTTTACTTGGTTTAGTACGTTGTCCATTATAATGCACTTTACCGCCTTGTACCATGTCTCGTGCTATTGCGCGGGTTTTATAAAAGCGTGCAGCCCATAACCATTTATCCAGGCGTACGCTTAACTCGTCTTGTTTGTCTTGCGACTGTTTAGTGTTAACTTTTGACACAATTACGCTCTTCTAAAGCTACTCAATATATAGGCAAAATTTATCATGAAACTTAATTATAAAGAAACAGTCAAAGCCTTGCTTTGAACTCCTACTCGTTAGAATCACTCTGTTTACAAAGTTTAATATATGTGCGCTTGTTGAATGAAAAATGAAAGGGTAGTATAAGCCAGCTATTAGGCAGTAAATTAAAATAAGAATTAAAGTTTATGGATCAACACTTACAACAAGTTAGACAATTTTTGAATGGCCTACCACATGCCAAATTGAGTGCATTTGTAGTGCTATTAGTTGTTGTTTATATAGCATTTTTGTCATCTAAGTTGTTTTGGTTGTTATGGCCTGAGCCTAATGCAAAAGTATTGCCTGCAAATCGAGTAAGTTTGAATACGACTCGCACAGATACTGTCAGTTCTCAACAAATTATTGATCAGCATTTATTTGGAAAAGTGATTGTTGACTCAAAAAAAACTACCGCTAAGCAAACACATGTTATTAATAATGCCCCAGAAACACGGTTAAGTATCAACTTAACTGGCATTGTTGCAGTGAGCCAAGATGACCAAGCAGGTTTAGCAATTATTGAATCTCAAGGAAGACAAGAAACATATGTAGTCGATGATGCTATTCAAGGAACACGGGCTAAGTTAGCTCAAGTTTTGCCTGATCGGGTTATTTTAGATGTGAGCGGTCGTTTTGAAACATTGATGTTAGATGGCCTTGATTTCACTAAAACAGTCTCTATGCCTGTGTTGGCCGCAAAGACGGAGCCCGAATTACAGGAAGGCCCTCAGCCTTTTGATACCGAAAGAGAAATAAACCCAACGGCAGATGAAGACGTTAAAGAAGCGATTATTGAAACGCGCGAAGAAGTATTAAACGATCCTGGCAAACTATTCGACTATATTCGTGTATCGCAAGCGATGGTTGATGGTGAGCTTGTGGGTTATCGCTTAAGCCCTGGTAAAGATCCAGAGCTATTTAAGCAAATGGGATTAATGAATAATGATTTAGCTGTTGCAATAAATGGCTATCAATTAAATGATTTAAAACAGGCGATGTCGGCTATAAACGAATTACGCAATAGTACTGACGCAAGTATCACTATCGAACGGGATGGTGAGCAAATTGATGTGCAATTTAGCCTGCAATAACTAGCTTTGGAGTTTTTATAAAATGGTTCACGCGCTACACCTCAAAAAAATTAAAAAAGGGTTAGCTAAATATGCAGCGCTTTTTTTGTTAACAGGATTATCGCTCTCAGTTTCGGCTGTAGAGTACGCTGCAAATTTTAAAGGGACAGATATTAATGAATTTATTAATATCGTTGGGAAAAACCTAAATAAAACAGTCATTATTGACCCTAATGTGCGCGGTAAAGTTAATGTGCGCAGTTATGAGTTAATGGATGAGAAGCTCTATTATCAATTTTTCTTAAATGTACTTGAAGTGTATGGTTATTCAGCGGTAGAGATGGATAACGGTATCATCAAAATTGAGAAAAGCTCTGACGCTAAAAAGTCTAATGTTCCTTTGATTACAGAAGATAATCAAGCAAGCGGCGACATGATGGTGACACGCGTTGTGCGTGTTAAAAATGTGAGCGTTCAAGAGTTAGGGCCATTAGTACGTCAATTTAGCGACCAAAAAGATGGTGGTCATGTAGCAAACTTTAATGCAGCTAACGTGATGATGCTGACTGGACATGCTGCATCAGTAAATCGTTTAGTTGAAATTATTCGCTCCGTTGACCAAGCTGGTGATAAGCGTGTTGATATCGTAAAGCTTAAATTTGCAACGGCGGACGATGTTGTTTCTGTTGTTGAAAATATTTATAAAGACAGTGGTAAGGGAAGTGTTCCTGAGTTTTTAATTCCTAAAGTGGTGGCAGACGGTCGAACCAATAGCGTGATTGTTAGTGGTGAAGCTCAAGCCCGAACTCGTGCAGTTGAGCTTATTAGTCGCTTAGATGGTGAATTAGAGAACCAAGGTAATACTAAGGTTATCTATTTAAATTATGCGAAAGCAGATGAGCTTGTTAAGGTTTTACAAGGTGTAAGTAAAACGCTTGCAGAAGATGCTCAAGGCGGCGCAACTAAAACTCGTACACGTAATCAAAACGAAACCAGTATCGAAGCTCATCCAGACTCAAATTCATTGGTTATTACTGCACAACCAGACACCATGCGTTCATTGGAACAAGTGATTGAGCGTCTTGATATACGCCGTGCTCAAGTGTTGGTTGAAGCAATTATTGTCGAAGTTTTTGAAGCAGATGGTATTAACTTTGGTCTGCAATGGATTTCAGAGCAAGGCGGGATGATGCAGTTTAATAATGGTACTACAGTGCCAGTGGGCTCATTGGCCGTTGCCGCCGAACAAGCGCGAGATAAAACAATTACAGATAACGTCATTGGCACTGAAACAAGTAATGTTACGCCAATCGAAAGAACTGTAGAAGGTGACTTAGGCCCACTTGCAACCTTACTTGGTGGTATTAACGGTTTAGCTATGGGTATTGTCAAAAACGACTGGGGCGCGATTATCCAAGCTGTGTCTTCTGATACTAATTCAAATATTCTTGCTACTCCGTCAGTAACCACTATGGATAACGAAGAAGCATCAATGATTGTTGGTCAAGAAGTGCCAATAATCACAGGGTCTCAAACAGGCTCAGATAACTCAAATCCTTTCCAAACAGTAGAACGTCAAGAAGTTGGTGTAAAGCTTAAAGTAACGCCACAAATTAACGATGGCTCAGCTGTACAGTTAACGATAGAGCAGGAAGTATCGAGTGTCAGTGGTGCAACAGCGGTTGATATTTCATTAGACAAGCGTGCAATTAAAACCACAGTGATGGCCGATGATGGTGGAATGGTTGTATTAGGCGGCTTGATTGACGAAAACGTTCAAGAAAGTGTGTCAAAAGTACCATTACTTGGTGACATTCCAGTACTTGGCCATTTATTCCGTTCAACCAGTACCAGCAAGCGTAAGCGTAATTTAATTGTATTTATTCGCCCTACAATCGTTCGTGATGGCATGAGTATGAATAAACTCAGTCATGTGAAATATAATTTCATTCGTGGTGAGCAGCATAAACAAAAAGAAGATGGGATTGATTTAATGCCATTGACAGAAATGCCAATCTTGCCAGAGTGGAATGATGCCTTAGTCTTGCCACCAACGTACGAAGAATATTTAAAACAACAAAACGCAGATGATCGCAAAGATGACTGATGCAATTACAGAGATTAATGACGAGCTAGTCCATAACGAGCCAACTGAGCACGGTGAGCTTTTAACAAGTGATGATCTTGTCAGTTTGCCAGCTAAACGTTTGCCATTTTCATATGCGCGTCGTGTTGGCGTATTACTTAGTAAAAATGCTGATAACTGGACAGTTTATTATCGTGGCGAACTAGATGTAAATGCTTTACTTGAAGTGCGACGAATTGCAGGCCATAGCTTTACTTTAGAGCAACTGGCAGATGATAAGTTTGAATTATTGCTTGAAGCATCTTATCAGCGAGATAGTTCTGAAACACAGCAAATGATGGAAGATATTGGCAATGAGGTTGATTTATTCTCATTAGCTGATGAATTGCCACAAACAGAAGATCTCCTTGCTGGTGATGACGATGCGCCAATCATCAAACTGATTAATGCCATGTTAAGTGAAGCGATCAAAGAAGGTGCGTCCGATATTCACATTGAAACTTTTGAGCAAGAATTAGTTATTCGCTTCAGGGTTGATGGAGTCTTAAAGGAAGTATTAAAACCAAATCGTAAACTCGCCTCTTTATTGGTGTCACGTATAAAGGTTATGGCTAAGCTCGATATTGCTGAAAAGCGTATCCCGCAAGATGGTCGTATTAGTTTACGTATTGCGGGTCGTGCTGTTGATGTGCGTGTATCAACCATGCCATCGAGTTTTGGTGAGCGTGTCGTACTGCGCCTACTAGATAAAAATAATGCCCGCCTAAACCTGGAAGATTTAGGCATGACAGAGCGTAACCGAGAGCTATTTGCAGATCTTATCAGTAAACCGCACGGTATCATCTTGGTAACAGGCCCGACAGGTTCTGGTAAAAGTACCACTTTATATGCAGGTATGAGTCAGATTAATTCGCGTGACCGCAATATTTTGACCGTAGAAGATCCGATTGAGTATGAGATCCCTGGTATTGGTCAGACTCAGGTAAATACGAAAGTGGATATGACCTTTGCCCGTGGCCTACGGGCTATTCTTCGTCAGGATCCCGATGTTGTAATGGTTGGTGAAATCCGTGACCTTGAAACGGCCCAAATTGGTGTGCAAGCATCCCTAACGGGTCACTTAGTTATGTCGACACTGCATACTAATACGGCTGCCGGTGCGATTACCCGTATGGAAGACATGGGCGTAGAGCCTTTCTTGCTTTCATCATCACTATTGGGTGTATTGTCACAGCGTCTAGTGCGTACATTATGTAATAGCTGTAAAGAAGGACATGTTGCAGATGAGCGAGAATGTCAATTATTAGGCGTTAACCCATCTGAGCCCCCAACAATTTATCGCGCTGTGGGTTGTGAAGAGTGTAACTTTAATGGTTATCGTGGTCGTACAGGTATTCATGAACTGCTTGTTGTTGATGAGACAATCCGTGAGATGATTCACAGTGGCAAAGGCGAACAAAGTGTTGAAAAATATATTCGAACTCGTAGCCCAAGTATTCGCCAAGATGGTTGTAACCGCGTGTTAGCAGGGCGAACGACACTGGAAGAAGTCTTACGTGTGACACGTGAGGAAGGTTAACCATGGCTGCATTTGAATACCGTGCCCTCGATGGCAAAGGAAAAGAGAAAAAAGGCATTCTTGAAGCCGATACGGTAAAGCAAATTCGCCAGACACTACGTGACCAAGGGTTAATGCCTTTAGAGGTTGTTGCGGCGGCGGAAGGTGAAAAGCAAGCTAAAGGAGCGAAAAAAACCTTATTTGGCAGCTTTTTTAAAGCAAAAATTTCGACTTCAGATTTAGCCTTAATCACTCGCCAACTAGCGACCTTAATTCAATCTGCATTGCCTGTTGAAGGGGCTGTAATGGCGGTGGCTGAGCAATGCGAAAAGCCCCGTTTAAAGCGCATGTTGATGTCGGTTCGTTCAAAGGTTGTAGAAGGATATACCCTCGCTGATGGAATGAGTGAGTTTCCACATGTGTTTGATGACCTATACCGTGCTATGGTAGCAGCAGGTGAGAAATCAGGTCATTTAGATCAGGTTTTAAATCGTTTAGCCGATTACACGGAACAACGCCAACATATGCGTAGTCAAATAACACAGGCAATGGTGTATCCAACCATTTTGGTGGTGTTTGCGATTGCCATTGTGTCTGTATTATTGGGGACTGTTGTTCCTAAAATATTAAAAACATTCGAAAAGTCTAAACAAGTATTACCTTGGACTACCGAATGGGTGATGGCTGCGAGTAACTTTGTACAGAACTATTGGTTTATTAGTTTAATCGTAATTACAGCTGTGTCTGTGGCTATCAAGCATGCTTTAAAGAAGCCAAAAATTCGCTTTTGGTTTGATGATAAAGTGCTGCACATGCCAGGTATAGGTAAGGTTGCACGTGGTGTTAATACTGCACGTTTCGCGCGAACTTTAAGTATTTTGTCGTCGAGTTCAGTACCATTACTTGAAGGTATGCGTATCTCAGGTGGGGTGTTGGTCAACGAAAAAATGAAGAAGTCAGTGCAAGATGCCGCAACTCGTGTCAGTGAGGGCGCAAGCCTTCGTGCTGCTTTACAGCAAACTAAGCTTTTCCCACCTATGATGCTTCATATGATCGCCAGTGGTGAAAAGTCCGGTGAGTTAGAACAAATGCTTGAACGTGCTGCTAACAACCAAGATCGAGAGTTTGAGAGTATGGTGAATGTCTCTTTAAAACTTTTGGAGCCAGCGATGATCGCATCAATGGCTGTTATTGTATTGTTTATCGTTATGGCAATACTCCAGCCTATTATGGCAATGAACAAGGCTGTTGGTCTTTAAATTAAGGAAGGTTAAAACGACGCATCATGAAGGTGTGACGTTTTATAATAAATATTGAAGAAAATTAGAGGTATTTTGTGAATAAACAATCAGGTTTCTCTTTACTAGAAGTTATGGTGGTGCTGGTTATCATCGGTATGATTATGTCGATCGTAGCGCCAAATATTATGGGTCAGCAAGAAGAGGCTGCAATAGATAAAGCACATTTAGATATTCAGCAAATTGAGGACGCGCTGAGTCTTTATAAGCTTAAAAATAAAACCTATCCAACCACTGAGCAAGGTCTTGAAGCATTAGTGAATAAAACAAGCATCGAGCCTATTCCTCGCCGTTTTCCTGAAGGCGGTTTTATTGAAAAACTACCGGAAGATCCATGGGGAAATCCTTATCAGCTAATTAGCCCAGGAGAAATTGGTAAAGTTGATATTTTCTCAATGGGTCCAGATGGTGAAGCGGGTACTGATGATGATATCGGTAACTGGGACGAAGAAAAGCAATAATGTGTAAACTCAGCCAGATGTTTACTCAATCTACACATCAAGGCTTACTGTTATGGTAAGCCTTGGTCGTTTGCATTTGGCTCGAGGCGTAAAACACGCAAAAGGTTTTAGCCTCATCGAAATACTAATGGTGCTGGTAGTGATCGGCTTTGTTACTAAAATGGTCGCTTATAGTTTTGATGGTGGTGCTGAAGAAGAGCTAGAAAAGCAAGCGCTAAGATTACACACCACAATCAATTTGGCATCAGAATTTGCCATATTGAATCAAGTTGAATTAGGTTTTCATTTAGATAAAAACGTATTTGAGTTTCTCGTTTTTGATGGTGAAAAATGGGTCACCTTTGATCGCGAAAAGCTATTCGAACCGGTAGAAGTCGATAACCGTTTTAAACTAACCTTAAACCTTGAGGATTTGGCTTGGGCACAGGATAACTTATTAGAGCAATCTAATTGGCGTGAGCTTATGAGTGGCGGGGATGAAGATAGTTTACTTGAACTCAAAAAGTTAAAAATACCGCAAGTGCTTATTTTATCCTCGGGTGAAGTGAGTGCCTTTCAACTTACTTACGAACTTGAGAATGCGCGAGAGCCTATTTATTTTATTGAAGGTGAGTTTATGGCTCCGGTCCAATTTCGTAGGGAGCCTGAATAGTGATTAAAGCAGCTGGTTTTACATTACTTGAAGTGATGGTTGCCTTGGCTATATGCGCTATGGCAGGTATTGCAGCAATGCAGGCAACGGGTGAGCATATAAATCATCTCGCTACGATTGAAGAGCAAACATATGCTTCATGGGTTGCTGAGAATGTGATGGTTGAGCAACGCGCTAAAGGCCGTGAGTGGCAGGGAAAAAACGGTACAAAAGGGACTGAAACACTCGCTGGTTATGAATGGTATTGGCGTCAAGATGTTGTACCTACTGCAGATAAAAGCTTTGTAAAAGTGACTATTAATATATTCACTGATGAAAAACTCGCGGATCCGGTTTATGAGTTGTCCACTTACTTAAACAAAGGTGATAAGTAGTGAAGCAACGCGGTTTTACCTTACTGGAAGTAATCATAGCCATGGGGATTCTAGCCTTTGTGGTTTTATCGACTCATCAAATTTTAGACTCAACCACAAAAGCAAAAGACGCGTCTGATGAAACAATTGCCGAGCTTAATGGTTTTCAAACAACATTTCGTTTAATGGACCAAGACTTCAGTCAAATGACGAAAAGACAAGTGCGTAATGAAGCTGGGGACTTTCAAGAAACCTATATTCTGACAGGACGGTATGTTTTGGATAGTCAGTATGATGGGATTGGGTTTGTACGCGATGGCTGGGTCAATCCCATTAACTTGTTGCCACGTTCAGAATTACAAGCCGTTGGCTACCGCGTTATTGACGATAAACTAGAGCGTGTATATCGCGTGTATGTTGATCAACTAGACAATATGGAGCCACGCTCACAAATACTGCTTGAAGATATCGAAGACTTAAAGTTTGAATTTCTTGATGACAAAAATGAGTGGCAAGAGCAATGGCAACTAAAAGCATTGCCTAAAGCAGTTGCTGTTACAATCCAGAAAATAGAACAAGAGCCTATTCGTCGCGTCTTTTTAGTGCCGGGCGAAGGCGGTGTTGAGAGTCAATCATGATGTCCTTAAAGCGTTCAAAAGGCGCAGCACTTGTTATTGTTCTATTTATTGTTGCACTTGCGGCCATGTTGGCAGTCGAAATGAGTGCAAATCTAATGGTGCAAGTACAGCGCAGCACAAACATCCAAGGTCACCAACAGGCTAAGTGGTATGCATTTGCCGCTGAGGAACTGGCTATTAAGGCGATAAACCAAGCCAAGAAAGATGATCCTGATAGTACGAATCTAGGGCAAGTTTGGGCACAGCAAGGCGGTGTTCCTTATCCTGTTGATAATGGCACCTTAAGTGGCACTATTACTGATTTACAAGCCTGTTTAAACCTCAATGCGCTGCATGCAAAACCGGTGCAACAAAGTGGTTCATCGAACACCACAAACCCTGCACACAAAGCATTACTAGCCCTACTTGAGAATATTGAAGATTTGCCTGCTGATGAATCAGAAGAAGCGATGGCTGATAGTGTATACGATTGGTTAGATGAAGACAGCATCACCTATCGTTCGGGAGCAGAAGAAGATGAGTATTTATCGCGTAAATATCCGTATATGACCGCAAATAGCTTATTTGCGTCTACCTCTGAGTTACGCTTGGTTAAAGGGTTTAACCCTTTGGTTATGGAAAAAGTGCTGCCATTCGTATGTGTCATTCCAGGCAACGAGAACTTGGCCATTAACGTTAATACCTTACCAACGGAAAGTGCAATTATTTTAAGTTCCTTGATAGACGGTTTAAGCCTGTCAGGTGCGCAAAGTGTTTTATCATCACGACCAGATAAAGGATTTGATGATATAGAAGAATTTTTTGAGGAAGTTAAGCAACAAGGCGGACAAAATGTGGATGCCGTGAAAGACTTGCTCACCATCAACAGTGAATATTTTAAACTACAGACGCAAGCTGAATTTGTTGAGCTGCGTTTTTCGATGACCACCTTACTGCATGCCAATAATGGTAAAGTAACGATACTGGCGCGAAAATTTGGAGGCGTACAGTGACAGAAATATTGTTGATCCGTACGGGTCGAACATTAACAGATAGCCTAAATTGGCTTATTTACTCACCTACAGAACAAGAAATCATTGCTAGCGGCGAAATAGCAGCAGCGACACAATTAGGTGAATTAGCAGAAAAAGCACAATCAAGAGAAGTGATAGTGCTACTGCCAAGCGATCAGGTACAACTGAAGGCTGTTGAGCTCCCAACTAAGTGGAACCGTAAGTTAGAACAAGCCCTCCCTTACATGCTTGAAGAAGAGATAGCGTGTGATGTTGATGAGCTATTTATCGCAATTGCAGAGCCAACAATGGTTGGTGACAAGCATGCGATTAATATTGCCATGGCAGACAGAGAATGGTTTGAGCAATGGTTAGCCCAGTTTAACGAACATAATTTAGAAGTCTTTAAAATACTACCCGACGCATTACTATTACCAAGCTCAGATGAAGTTAATCAACTGAGTGTGATTGAGCTAAATAAACAGTGGTTATGCAAATTAGGTGATTGGCACGTGGCAGTGGTTGAGTCTGATTGGTTAGAAGGTTATTTGACAGCTTTAAATAACCCTGATGTCATACATTACAGTCCTGCTGTAGGCTTTCCTGATACGGTTAATCTGATAGCTAAAACAGAGTCTTATGACCTTCCATTAGCATTGTTTGCTAAACAGCTATCTAATACCAGCTTTAACTTACGCCAAGGCATGTATCAGTTAAAGAAGAAGTCTGCTATTTGGTGGGGATACTGGAAAAAAGCCGCTATTGCAGCAGGTGTTGCGTTAGTGTGTAGTGTTGGCGTTAAGTCGCTAGAGCTTTATAAACTCAATAGCCAAATAGAGCAAACAAAGACTCAAGTGGTATCTAACTATCAACGTGCGTTTCCCGATAAGAAAGTGCGACCGCAGTTAATACGTAGCCAGATCCGCAGTGAACTAGCCTTGTTAGATGGTGGTAGTACAGCAGGTTTCTTAGATTTAACGAGTGATTTAGTATCGATTTTCGATGAAGTAAAAGATTTTTCGCCTGAAACACTTCGCTATGATCAACGACGAAATGAATTACGGATCCGTGCTAGAGGTAAAGATTTTCAGTCATTTGGTAAGGTGAAAGCAATTTTGGAGCAACGAGGTTTAACCGTTGATCAAGGATCGCTAAATAATGATGGCGACTTTGTTGTCGGAGAGATTAAATTGCGAGGTGCAGCATGAAAGAGCAACTAGTCAATTATTGGCGTTCTTTAAAAGAGCAAGAGCAACAACTTGTGATGATTGCCGGTGCTGTTTTTGTTATTTTTGTATTAGTGATGGGTATTTTTAGACCCCTAAACAATGCAATAGAAAAAGCAGAGCAAGACAACATAAAGCAGCAAGAATTGCTCGCTTGGGTTGATGAGAGCATCATTAAGCTTAAAGCCAGTGGAAGTGCTCGTGTAACCAATGATCGCAGCTTAAGCCAAATAGTAAATAGTACGCGTAATCGCTATCAAATCACTATTAGTAAAATGCAACCAAACGATAACTCGCTTCGTTTGACAATTGACTCTGTTGAATTCAATAAATTAGTTGAATGGCTTGATGAGCTTGTTAATTCTCAAGGAGTACTTATTGAGAATTTGGATTTAAGTAAAGATGATAAATCAGGCTTTGTTCGTGTAAGTCGGTTGGTATTAGAGAAGTAGACGATGAAGAAAACAATTTTATTAGTCGCCATTTTTTTACTGTGCTTTTTGGTCTTCACTTTAGTGAAAACGCCGGCTGCTGTAGCGCTTGATTTAGCCGCTCCACACCTACCTAAACAATTACAACTAGGTAAAGCCAGCGGTTCATTATGGGATGGGCGTGTAATGCAAGCGCGTTTTGAAAATGAACAACTGAATAATGTGCGTTGGCAGATTTCGGGCTGGTCACTCTTTAGTGGCAAGCTCGTTGGTACAGTGCGCTTTGGTGATCCTAGAGACAAAGCTGATATCTCCGGTCGTGCTGACTTTTCATATGGTTTGTTTAACCAAGCCATAGATATCAAGAATGCAGTTTTAAGATTAACCGTTGAACGTGCAATGGCGCGTTTACAATTACCACTCCCTGTTAGTGCGCAAGGGCGTGTAATTGTTGACTTAGATGAGTACAGTTCAGGCCAACCGTACTGCGATACGTTAGCAGGTGAAATCGCGAGCCCAAACATTGATGTCAAAGGATTAAACGGCTGGTTTAGTATTGGGCCTTTAAGTGGTCGTTTAAGCTGTAAGTCTGGTGATATCGCTGTATTAGTTGACCCTGAAAACCGCTTAGGTTTAGAAGCGGATGCAACGTTAAAAGCGAATCTAGACTTTAAGGTTGCAGGGTATATCAAACCAGGAGCAAGTCTTCCTAAAGAAGTACATGATGCAACTAAATTTCTTGGTCGTCCTGATAGTGAAGGTCGTTACCCATTAAATTTCTAATTTAGGTAAATAGTAGAAGTAATATGCAAATTCCTGAGTTTTCACCTGAGCAAAGAGTGTTATTAACACACTTTCTTTCAGAGCAAAAAAATGCCCTGTCTTTAGCGCAAACACAAGGCTACTTATTTGCTGTTATTTGTGCGCCAGAACCTCTTGATGTCCATCAGTGGCTCGAACAGGTTTGCCCAGGGTGTGATGGGCAAATGGATGAACAGGTGTTGTTTGCATTTATGGCATTGTATCAGCAGATCAGTGAGCAGGTTTTTGGAACTGGGTTTAGTTTGCCTGTCAGTTTGCAGGTCAATTCAAAACAGCAACAATATTTGGACATTCAAGAGTGCCAGCATTGGAGTCAAGGTTTCTTACTTGGAGCAAAAGATTATATTGCTAAATTATTAGCGGCGCCTTTGCTTAGTGAAGAGTTTAAAGCCGCACTAGATACCGCTCATCAGAGTTTAGGCTTTTTTAGCTTATCGCAATTAGATATTGCTGCAATTGCCAGTGAATATGAACTAACAGAGGGGCAGCTTTGTCAGCAACAATACGAGTTGATGGGGGAGTTTGCAGCGGGCTTTGCTGAGTTAATTGAGGTGGTTGCTATGAACAGTCAGCTGTACAATGATGAGGGGTGGAATTAGGCTAACTACCTAATTCCAAAATAATATCAGTACAACCATTTTTGCAGCGTACAACGCCTTTTCCTGGTTGGTCTGTTTGCAAATCAAGGGTAAGAACACCTTTGCAGGTTTCACAGTGTAGTGTTTGTCCCTTAGCTAATTTTTTTAGTAAGTTACGCTGCTTTGCAAATGAATCACTGGCTTTTTTATTCAGAGTCGAAAAATCCATCACTTATTTAGCCTTTCTTTCAATGCACTTGAAACAATGCTACATACATTCTCTAAACGCTCACCATAAAAGTAGATGTTGATATCTTTCTCTCTGCAATAGCGTAGGTGAAATACCTGCAACTTCTCATCGGTTATGAATGTTTCTTCGACGTATTCCAGCTCTGAAGCTGACAAATTTAGTTGTGACTTAATATTATTTTTTGCCATGTTTGCGGCAGGGCTTCTGTTGACTTTGCTAGCATTTGAAAGAAAGCCAATGCCATCACCGAGTAGTTTCTCTCTTGGCTCTTTGATCAACGGGTGATCAATAGTGAATAATGCTAAAATTATAAGCACTAAAATGAGAAATTTTTTCATAGCACAACAAACTTTGATCTGAATGAATAAGGTATGGTTGCAAGTTTAATAAAATGGCCAATTTAAAAGCAAGCAGATACGATGAAATAATTTAAGCAGACATATTCGTGATCAATCCCTGAAATTTTTTAGAGATTGAGTATAATGATTTTGATGAATTGGAAATTTCAGAAATCTTTGAACGTAATGAGATGCATTCTAATTTATTCACGGATTGTCTATATCTGTAAACTACAAACATAATGTTTGAGTATTTATTTCCTAGTGGCGTTGAGGAATTTTAATGGATAAACAAATTAAGGTTAAAAATATCCCAACGGAAGTAAAGATCCAGAAACCGGAAAACGCTTCCCTTGATGATAGATTTAACCCTCGCAACCGAATATACGTAAGAGCTGTTTCCGGTTTACATCAACTATTGAGACAGCGTATTGGCTTTATTGGCATGCTTGCTTTTATGTTGCTGCCTTGGATTAACTTTCAGGGTCAACAAGCGGTATTATTTGACCTTGTTGGTCAAAAATTTAATATTTTCGGTTTAACCCTATGGCCTCAAGACCTTACTATTTTAGCGTTTATCTTGATGTTAGCAGCGTTTGCTTTATTCCTAGTGACGACCTTTTACGGGCGAGTTTGGTGTGGATACACATGTCCACAAACGGTTTGGACATTTATTTTTATTTGGTTTGAAGAGAAGTTTGAAGGCACAGCTAATCAGCGAAAAAAACTCGATCAACGGCCAATGGATTTTGACAAGTTCTGGCGAAAAACCGCAAAACATAGTAGCTGGTGGCTATTCTCATTCTATACAGCTTTGACTTTTGTTGGTTATTTCACACCGATAAGAGACTTACTTCCTGACGTATTTACACTCGATGCAACGGCTTACTCCTATGGCTGTATTGCCTTATTTGCGGTATGTACTTATGGGAATGCAGGCTGGATGCGCGAAATTATGTGCTTACATATTTGTCCATATTCACGTTTCCAATCGGCTATGTTCGATAAAGATACTTTCACGGTGAGCTATGATGAAGCTCGTGGTGAAAACCGAGGCCCTCGCTCACGTAAACAAGACCCGAAAGAGTTGGGACTGGGTGACTGTATAGATTGTAACTTGTGTGTACAGGTATGCCCAACGGGTATAGATATTCGTAACGGTCTGCAGTATGAGTGTATTAACTGTGGTGCTTGTATTGATGCGTGTGATGGAGTTATGGATAAAATGAATTATCCAAGAGGACTCATTTCCTACACAACAGAACGTAACTTAGAAACACCTGAAAATAAAACACATGCTGTACGTCCTAAGTTGATAGGTTATATGGTAATTCTTGTTGTTTTAACAGGAGCACTGGTTGCAAATATTGCGATGCGCAAGCCGATGGAACTCGATATTATTCGTGACCGAAATCAACTTTATCGCGTTGACTTTAATGGCTTGGTAGAGAATACCTATACACTTAAAGTCATCAATAAAGCACAGTATGAGCAAACCTTTAATATTGCTGTAGAAGGGTTAGATAACTTTGAATATATAGGTAAACAAACATTTACTGTTCCTTCTGGGGAATCATACAATGTGCCTCTATCTTTAGTCGTCGACCCTTATGATTTGAAAAAGCCTATGACTAAGTTTGAGTTTGTACTTTCTGTCGATTCAGAGCCTGATGTGCAGATTTCACAGCCCAGCAACTTCTTTAAGGGACAATAATTAAGTACACTGAGCACATACAATAAAAAGCGGGGTTTTCCCGCTTTTTTTATATAATGGGACGTTATGAGTAAATTTAGTTTTGTCGACCTTACGCCAGATTCAATTTTAGATGCCGTAGAAAGTATCGGAATTTACGCAGAGTCAGGGCTATTGGCTTTAAATAGCTACGAAAATCGTGTTTATCAGTTTAAAGCTGAGGATGGTTATCGTTATGTTGTTAAGTTTTACAGGCCTGAACGCTGGACTAAGGAGCAAATACTTGAAGAACATGCTTTTGCGTTTGAACTCGCGGAAGCTGAAGTGCCTGTTGTTGCGCCGGTTTGTAGAGAAGGTGAGAGTCTCTTCGAACATAATGGATATTTGTTTGCATTATTCCCAAGTGTCGGAGGGCGGATTTTTGAAGTTGATAATTTAGATCAACTCGATGTCCTTGGGCGCTTAATAGGGCGCATGCATCAAACTGCAAAGGCACAATCCTTTTCTCATCGCCCTGAAATTAGCTGCGAAGAATATTTACAGACAGCGAAAGTTCATTTGCAAGCGAGTAACTTAGTGCCTATGGCCCTTGAAAATCCGTTTTATACTATTTTGGATTTGGTTATTAACGAGACGACGGCTCAGTATAAAAATGTTGAAACAATCCGCCTGCATGGTGATTGTCACGCTGGCAATATTCTTTGGTCAGGTGATGCACTTATGTTTGTAGACTTGGATGATAGTCGTCAAGGTCCTGCCATTCAAGATTTATGGATGATGTTAAGTGGCGATCGTAATAACCAACTGTTACAGTTAGATACCTTAGTTGCGGCGTACGAAGAGTTTTGTGATTTTGATCATAATCAGCTTAAACTCATCGAACCATTACGTGCCATGCGAATGGTGCATTATATGGGGTGGCTAGCAAAACGCTGGGATGATCCTGCATTTCCACGGAACTTTTCTTGGTTCGCAGAAGACAAATACTGGGAGCAACAAATACTGGCTCTAAAAGAACAGCTTGCGGCATTACAAGAAGCCCCGTTAAAATTATTACCATAAATTTTAAAAAGATAAGTAAAGACGAGAAAACAATGTTTAAAAAATTAAAGTTAAGTCTACTCATTCTATGTTTACCTTTTGCTGCATTTGCGGCTGACTTCAAAGCAGGTAACCAGTATGAAGTATTGAAAGTTGAAAAAAGTGCTACCCCGCAAGTGACAGAGTTTTTCTCTTTTTATTGCCCACACTGTTTTAAGTTTGAGCCAGTGGCTAAAGCATTGACCGCAGCGCTGCCAGAGGGCACTGAGTTTGTTAAAAACCACGTTAACTTTTTAGGTGGGGTGTCAAAACAAACACAGAGTAACCTAAGCTATGCTTACCTTATTGCTAAGCAACAAGGAAAGGGTGAGCAAGTAGCAGATCAAATTTTTCATAGCATCCATGTTCAACGTGCGCCACTACAAAATATTAAAGATGTGAAAGCATTACTTGCAACGAACGGTATTAGTAATGAAGTATTTGATGCTGAAATCGCAAGCATGCCAGTAATTAGTGCAGAAAAAGCGATGCAAGACAAACAAAATAAGTATTCACAAATCGGTGCACTAACAGGCGTACCAACATTTATTGTAAATGATAAATATAAAATAAACTTAAACACCATCAAGAGCCAAGAGCAGCTTGATGAGCTGGTTAAGTTTTTACTAGAACAATAATTTTGGAGTGTAGAAGTAATGATTAAGTTAGTTAAAGCCACCTTATTGGCGATGACATTAGGATTGGCAGCGAATGCAGCGGCTGCACAATATGAAGAAGGTAAGCATTACGAAGCATTTGATGCGCGCGCTTCTAAAAAGCCTGAAGTAAAAGAGTTTTTCTCATTTTATTGTCCGCATTGTAATAGCTTTGAATCAATCGTTGCACAGCTAAAGCCGCTTTTGAATGACGGTGTTGCTTTTAAAAAGAGCCATGTAGACTTTTCAGGACCTCGTGATCCAGAAATTCAGTCTATGTTAGCCCAAGCTTATGCAACTGCGGCTGTGTTACCACAAAAAGATGCTTTAGTGGCTGCTGTTTTTAATCATATTCATGGTAAACGTGCACGAATCAATGAATTAGCAGATATGAAAGATATCTTCGTATCACAAGGCGTAACGGAAGCTGATTTTGATAAATACTACAATAGCTTTTCTGTACGTACGATGGCATCAAAAATGAAACGCGATCAAGAGTACTACAAACAAAAAGGCGCATTAAAAGGTGTACCAACATTCATTGTGAATGGTAAATATCGTTTAATTTTAGGTGCTGAGTCAGGTATCAGTGATGCAAAAGGTATGGCTGACCTTATCAACTATTTAGCTGATAAATAATATAAGCTAAATATATTAATAAGCTCCGCTTGCGGAGCTTTTTTATTGGTGAAGAACATGGAAAAAGTTTTAGTATCAAGCTGTTTACTGGGGAGTCCTGTACGCTACGATGGCCAATCGCAAAACCTATTACACCCTGGGTTAGAATCACTCAAACAACAAAAAAGGTTAGTTTCCTTTTGTCCCGAAGTGGCTGGTGGTTTACCTATCCCAAGGTCGCCCGCTGAAATTAAAGAAGATCGAGTGTTAACGAAAGATGCTGAAGATGTCACTGCTGAATTTATCGCAGGAGCAGAACAAGCCTTAAAAATTTGCCAAAAGCATAAAATTCGTTTTGCTTTACTAAAAGAATCCAGTCCATCCTGCGGGCGTAACACTATCTATGATGGCAGCCATACAGGGCATAAAGTTATAGGGATGGGTTTAACCGCACGGTTATTACAAAGTAATAATATAGAGGTGTTTAGTGAAGAGCAATTGCCAGCGCTATTTGCAGCACTGGCAGAAAACTGAACTTATTTACGTTGTAAAAATACACCAGACTCAATGTGATGCGTGTATGGAAATTGATCAAATATAGCAAAGCGTTTAACTTCGTGTGTTTTACTAAGGTGTTCAAGGTCGCGTTCAAGCGTATCTGGATTACATGATATATAGATAATATTGTCGTAATTGGCTACGAGATCACAGGTGAGTGTATCCATTCCTGCACGGGGTGGATCAACTAAAATACTCTGACAATTATAACTTTTCAGATCAATGCCTTCTAAGCGAGAAAACGTGCGTTCACCTTTCATAGCTTGCGTAAACTCTTCACTCGACATGCGAATGATATCTAAGTTATCCACTTTATTTTGTGCAATATTATATTGTGCAGAGTAAACAGATGATTTAGAAATTTCAGTTGCGAGTACACGATCAAACGAGTTCGCTAAAGCAATCGAGAAGTTACCATTACCACAGTATAGTTCGAGTAAATCATTCTCTAATGGCTCACAAAGTGCTTGTGCCCATTCAAGCATCTTAATATTTACTTTGGCATTTGGTTGGGTAAAGCTATTTTCTACTTGTTGATAAATAAGCTCTTTACCATTAACGTTTAGGCGCTCTACGACGTAGTCATTACCAATCACTTCTTTTTGTTTACGTGCGCGGCCAATAAAGTCGATGTTAAATTGTGTACTGAGTTTTGCTTTTAGTGCTTTAATTGCCTCTAACCATTCATCACATAAGGGCTTGTGATACAGCAAACTGACAAGAATCTCACCACTTAAAGTTGATAGGTAATCGATTTGAAATAATTTGCGGCGTAGGATTTCACACCCTTTTAAGTTTTCAATCATCGCCTGCATAACTTCACCGACTAAAGGCGCAGCAGGGTCAAAGCTCTCAACGCGAATTTTCTCTTTGGTTTGTTGATCAAACATAATATGAAATAGATCATCACCTTCATGCCACACGCGAAACTCAGCTCGTTGACGGTAGTGAATTGGATCAGAGCTAAATACTTCTAACTTTTCAACACCGAAACGTTGAAACTGTGAAAAGATGCGCTGCTCCTTTTCACTTAGTTGTGCATCATATTGAGTTGTATCAATTTTTATAACCGCCATGGCTGATTACCTTTTATCTCTTAGCTTTATATCGGCGCTATTGTAGGGGGCATAGAAGATTTGTCTAGTTTTGTTACTTATTTTTGGTGTTGTTTTTTTATACAGAAAACTTAAGTTTTCTAACTTTTAGCCGATAATGAGGTAATCATCACATGGAGTCGGATCATGAAAATTGGCAACCAAGGCTATATGCCTAATACAAACGTAAATAAGTACAATGGTAAGCAACCATTGCAGCAGCCTACAATTCAAAGTGCTCATGATAGCTATCAGCAAAAAGGGCGAGAGTTAGCTGCCAAAGTACTCGGCGATAAACTTGCCGCTGAGTTAGGGTTACCTGTAGTAGAAGAAAAAAAAGATAAGCCCCTGTTTGACTTTGAAGCAATCGTTAAGAATGTACTTGATTTTGTTGGCGGCGCTATTCGCAAAGCAAAAGCGGATGGTGCAGATGACGAAAAGCTTAAAAGTATGTTAGGTGAAGCCCGAAAAGGCGTTCAAATGGGAGTTGATGAGGCTTATGAAGAGCTGAAAGGTTCAAATCTACTAAATGATGATATTGAAGAAGGTATTGAGAAATCAAAAGAAGGTATCTTCAATGGTATAGATCAACTTGAGGAAAGTCTTTTTAACCCTAAGCCAGCTTCTGTATCGGTAAGCCAAGCACAGTATGTAAGTTTACGAAATAATGCTGAGTATACATTCACGACAGCAGAAGGCGATGAAGTGAGTATCAGTTTTGCAGATGCGTATACTAGCCAATCTGCCAGTGCTTATAGTAAGCGTGGTGGAAATGAAGCATTTGTAAGTGAGTCATCACAATCTCGTGAGCTTTCATTTTCGATGTCAGTGAATGGTGAATTAAATGAACAAGAGCAAGAAGCAATTAATGCGCTTATGGAAGATTTACAAGGAGTGAGCGAGACCTTTTTTTCTGGTTCATTAGATGAAGCTTTTAAAGAGGCGCAGGAACTTAATTTAGGTAATGAGCAGCTTGTTGCCTTTTCTATGGATCTTAGACAAACAAAGACCGTTGCAAGCATAAAAGGCTACGAACAAGTCAGACCTACTCCTGAAAAAGATGTGGCAGAAAAGATAGCACCATTTAACGATGACTTGAAAGAAACCTTGAATAAGGCAAATGAACTTGGTTTACAAAATCAACTTGCCGGTATTTTAGAGTGGTTAAATCAAGATAAAGAAGAAGTGAGCAAGTTAGTCGATTATACCAAGACCATGCTTGAGCAGATGAATAAGATCAACGCAGATATCGAAGAGCTAAAATCGTAAGCTTTCTTTTTAAATAACTGCATGGCAAACTGCTGACCTTTGATTTTCAGGGGAAAGTAGTTTGTCAGCTCATATCATGGTATTTGATTCAGGTATTGGAGGCACTACTGTACTTGAGCAAATTCAACAACTGCTACCTGAAGCCACTTATAGTTACTTTATGGACAATGCACTATTGCCCTATGGTGCTCAACCGCCGCAAAAGATCATTCAACGCTTACTGGCTTTAATCCATTTCATTGAAAGTAGTGTATTGAAAGTTGATATCTTAGTAATAGCCTGTAATACAGCTTCAACCTCTGCACTCAACATCATTCGCAAGCACACTCATATCGAAATTGTAGGTGTGGTACCTGCAATTAAACCCGCTTGCTTAATAAGTAAAACAAAACATATCGGTCTACTTGCCACACCCGCAACTGTAAATAGTCATTACACTAAAGCACTTATCAAAGAACATGGTAAAAATACTAAAGTGAGCTTATATGCTTCAACTAAGCTGGTAGAATTAGCTGAAACATTGTTTCATACTCATTCATTATCTAACTATGAGTTTAATGAAGAAATAGCCGCACTTAATATTGCTGATGATATTGATGTACTTGTGTTAGGTTGCACACATTTTCCTTTATTAGCAAATACATTAACGATGCACTTTGAGAAGCCGGTAAAGTTAATTGATTCCGGTAAAGCGATTGCCAATAGGGTAAGTAGCTTATTAATGAAACATCAATTTGACTTATCAATAGATACAAAAAAGCCGCTGCGTTATTACGCAACGGCTCCTATTGATGCTTCACAATTAAGCATCGAGCTTATAGAGTTGACTGATCAGACTCCTGACGAAAGTTACTAGCTTCACCTTCTTGTTTTTGTTTTGCCTCGCGCACTTTCAAAGTGCGTTGCTGGAATTCACTATCATTCAACTGATTGATTGCTTTGTCTGCATCGGTTTCAGCCATTTCAACAAAACCAAATCCACGTCGCTTACCAGTGTTTTTATCTTTCAATAGACGGACGTTGAACACTTTGCCTTGTTCTTCGAATAAAGCACGAACGACACCTTCATTAGCACGGTAAGGAAGATTGCCAACATAAAGTGTTTTTGTTTTTACTTCAGCCTCCTCACTTGCCGGTGATGCAACAACGGCAATCACTAAAGCACCAATTAATAAACCTGCACCAAACAGCAACGCAGGGTCTAAGGCTAAGCTTGCAAATGCAAACTTAACAACGACAAAACCTAATACAGCAATAATAATAGAGAAAAGAAAAGATTTTTGATCGGGTAATTTCATTTTAGATCTACCAATAAACAGGAAATAAACATTAATTTAACATTGTGAGCTTGCTATCTTAACGTGTTAAATGAACATAGCAATGTTATTTGCATTAAATTATGAATATTGGCTTAAAAAACAGTCATAATTGCAGCATGTTTTGTTGTTTTAGGTAAATTCAGTTCGCTTTTTGAGCAAACAGTAAAAAGATCTAAAAAAAGGGTTGATCTGTTTTTGGATCTCCCTATAATGCGACCCCACTGACACGGCGGGCAGCAATGAAAAGCGCTGAACAAACTGGCATAGAGTTAAGTGAAACTTCGGTTTCAAATAATCGAAAGAAAGTTTGAAATTAAGTGTTGACTCGAAAAATTAAGGATGTATTATACGCATCCCTAGCGACAACGTCGCAACGTTCTTTAACAATATAAAGCAATC
>VAOY01023945.1_pt1 | contig 24677 bp, 22 predicted proteins | sample 3393881 | NCBI WGS metagenome assembly VAOY01 (sample SAMN08290430, study PRJNA428436) | hydrothermal vent metagenome | isolation source: Deep-sea hydrothermal vent chimney | place: Indian Ocean: Southwest Indian Ridge
AATCACGAGAATATTGAACATATTTGACGATTTTGGTGGAAATCTCAGCAAAATTCGGCACTTTTGCAGCAGATTATCCATAAGTCCGACAGGCTGCTAGGCCGATTCATCACAAACTCGATGACACGATTCGCGGCCACGTATCTTGTAGTTTTCTGGCGATTTTACTGCGCCGGGAATTGGAACGCCGCTTGGAAAAACGCGGTCTTTCAAGTTAATTACGAATTTTCTTTCATTTGTCCGTGTTCATCCGTGTTCCCCCTCCCCACTTCAAAAGTTCCGCCTGTTCTTTCAGGACAAAGCAATCCCGTTATAGATCAGGTAGCCGATATAGAGCAGTAAAAAAGCTATCCCTTCAGCTTTGACCAAACGCCAGCCGGTACGCATGAAAACCACCAGCATAAGGCCGCAAAGCAGCATAACCGGAATTACAACATTAAGTAAGCCGGACTCAATTTCGAGCGGATTTATCAGCGCACACAAGCCCATTATCAATAGAAGGTTGAAAATGCAGCTGCCGATAATATTACCTAAGGCAATGCCTCTTTTCTTTTTGCGGATACTGGTGACGGTTACCGCCAGTTCCGGTATGGAGGTGCCGAAAGCGACAATCGTCGCGGCAATCAGTCCCTGACTGAGATGAAAACGTTCCGCGACGGCAATGACATTATCGACCATAGCTTTGGCGCCTGTGAAAATTACAAAAATTCCTAAAAACAGAAACAGCCATGCTTTGGCTATGGAGCTGTACGCGGCTTCGCTGTGCTCTTCGCCTTCTTCCAGTTCAGCGAGGGCGTTGCGGTTTTTGAAGAGATAGAACAAATACCACAGCATCAAAAAAAGCATTACGATTCCGCCGGCTCGCCCCAAAGTACCATTACCGATGAAACACATACCGGCAAAGACGAAAAATACGCCGAGCATAAATCCGGCATCACGTTTAACGACGATTTTGGGGCTCGGCATGGTTCCAAGCAGTAGAATCGCGACTCCGAGAACCAGTGAAATGTTGGTGATATTACTGCCGACCAGATCGCCTATGACAATGCCGGGATGCCCTTGGATCGAGGCGTAGACATCAGTCGCGAATTCCGGCAGGGAAGTCCCGATGCTTACCAGAGTTAAACCAATGATAATTTCCGGGATTTTGTAAGTTCTGGCAATTTGTGAAGCCGCTTCGACAAAAAAATCACTGCCCTTAATTAAAAACAACAAGCCAATTAAAAATAAAACAATATTTAAAATTAAATAAGCAGAGGCAAATGACATTTTTGAAAATTTTCCCTTCCGTAAATTAAGTTAACGCCATTGAGTTACTGCGTCAATTTTAAATTTCGGTACGTGCAGGACGTCCTCACTATCTAAGTAATATTTCATCGATTCGTCAAGATTAATATCATCTTGAACCGGCTCTTCATCAGGATAGCCGACCGCCAGAAGATAAATCGTTTCCTGCGGTTCCGGCAAATCCAGAAGTTTTTGAACTTCGTCTTTCTTATAAGCACCAATCCAGCAGGTTCCAAGACCAACGTCCGCAGCCGCGTATTGCATACTTTGAACAGCCGCGCCCGCATTGACATGCATGATGTTACCTGTTTCCTCCGGGGCGATGATAACTATAAAAGTCAAAGGGGCATTTTTACCCCATTCAGGAGTGCGGTTCGGAGATACCAGCCCTGCCCAGGCGGTGTTATCAAAAATACCTTTTACAAGTTGTTTATCCCGTGCGACAATGTAACGCAACTTCTGCACATTAGCCGCGCAGGCGGCCACTCGCGCGGCTTCAAGCATATAACGTATGTCTTTGTCAAATACCTGAACCTGCTTAAAACGTCTTATTGTCCGCCGTTTTTTCAATAATTCTTTGAATTCCATAATTTTCCCTCCTGAATTTAGTCCGGTTATTATGAATTATACTCGTTTAAAAATTCATTAATACATGTACTGATATTATTCTTAGTAATTTGGATTACGCCCATTTCGCGCAAAACACTCTCCGGCGCGTCAGAGGCGTGCGCGGTATTGACCATTATGTCACTGCCGAAATCGCAGCGAACTGTTCCGCCCGGAGCTTTAGACGGGTCGGTTGGCCCCAAAACGGTACGAATTTTTGCGATGGCGTTTTCGCCTTCGTAAACCAAAACCAGACATTTCACCAGGCCTGGGTCATTAAGTTCACTTCCCGGGCAGTTTGCCGGACGGCGCCCGGACATAAAATCAATAATACGGTAGAACTGATCGTCCGCGAAGCTTTTTCCCACAGTTTCAGTTAAACTGTCAATTACGCTGTCATCCATTTTAAAATCAAGGGCTTCTTCCAAAACGGCTTTAGATTTTTTACCTATCCTGGCAGCTAATTTCCGGCGTAATACACCTTGTACCGGGCCGTAAAATTCAAGAGCTTCAGCTACGGACATACGGTAAATTTTACACCCGACAATACGCAAACCGGTGCGGCTGAGCATGTCAATAATATTTCCCGGACGGCTGCTTGGATGACGCCAGTTGTCTGGTTTGATGATTACCAGTGTGCATTCGTCAGTATCTTCAACCCCAATGACGTTTTCAACAATATTAGGCGTACGCTCGTCAAACTCAGCAAATAATTTAAGTTTTTTAACCGCGCTGCCAATATCGGGAGGGGTAAATACCGCCGGTTCAAAATAACGAATAACACTTGGTTGATTAACATCTTTAATTAAATCAGAGTAAGTATCACGAACAGTTTCTCCGGTCAGGAAGGGATTGCTGCTGGAATCGGAAGTATCCAATACGCCAACGATTGAACTTAACTTGGCACAGGCATCTTCGCCTTTGAAAAGTAAAAATAAACCGCGTTCTTTTTTGCCGTTTTCTTTTTCGATAAAGTTTTCCAGGACATAATCCGCCAGCAACCTGGCTTTATCCCGATTGGTTTTACTGACTGTTTTCAGTAAAGAAGAGGCATAATCCCGAGCGAACTGCTTGTCAAAACCAAATATTCTCACTCCAACTAAATCCAAATCGGAACGGCTGAATAAACGTGCTAAAATTCCTCCTGTCCGGGATTTTTTCAAACTATAAGGAGTTATTAATACGTAAGAAAGTTCTATAGACATAACTCTGCCCTCTGTTAGCGATTCAAATTATTATTATCGTATCCTCTAATTATTATATCCTGAGACTCGTGCGAAATATAAAATTTCTCCATCTGCCAACCCGCAACACACTATTTCACAACTTTTTACAGAAGAATACTATACAGCCGGCGGGAAAGTTTTCAAATGAGCTGCTTGCAAAATCAAAAATTCGGAATCCAGCCGTAAAAAATTGAGGCAATTGCAAAAATCTGCCGAAAAGCTTTTTTGCAATTGCCTTAATATTAAAAAGATAGGGCTTAGGCTCTTAAGTGTTTAGAGGAGTAATTATGAAGAGGAGAAAATTGCGTATAGGAACTTAAAAGACCTAAACCCTAAAACCTTATATGATAGTATAATACCGCCTTGCCGGCTTTGTCAAACAATCACTTAATAAACAAGTAAATATTTTAATAATTTGTCAATTTCCATAAAAAAAACTTATTTTCTCTATTCTGACAAATGCCTTGTTAAAATGATAGTCAGACAAAAGCAGCAACGATTTGCCAATGCGGCGGTACTACTAAAATTTTCAAAGAACTTTTTCAAAGAATACAGTATCATGTAATGGAATATATCTTCACGAAAAAATAATCTTCCCCATATTACTGTTCTTATGGTACATTATATATGAAATAGTTGTTAATGCAAATGAAAAATGATAATTTTTATGAATGTTTTTTATTCTGAGCTGAAAAAAAACTTTATCTATATTTATTTTGCTGATTTCAGCAATCTTTTCAGTGAATTTAAAAAAGCGCATCGCCGGAATATCCGGAAATAAACAAGAATCACCGTTTTAAAAAATCGTTTTTAAAAAAAATGAAAGCGCTTTAAAATTCCGCTTCAATCAGCCCTGTAAGCCGTTCAACAATTTGCTGATTTGAGCTTTTTTGTTGCCGGCCCTGTTTTTAGGGATAGTGCCGATTTGGGCGGCCTTATCAAACTGACTGAAGCAAGTTTTACCGAGTTCAACAGCTTTTTCCTGATCTTTGCTTTCCACTGCGGCGCGAAAACTCTTTTCGACAGTTTTCAAAGTTGCTTTACGCGCTTTGTTGCGCAAATGCTTTTCCGCATTGGTACGCACTCTTTTCATTGCTGATTTATTGCCTGGCATACTTAATTCCAACCTTTTTTTAATATAAATACTATTTTAATTTTAATCTGAAACACTAATCAAAGCTAGTAAAGATTGCACGATTTTCAGCAGAATCAAGTTTTTGAACAAAAAAAACAGAAATATTTACTCTGTTAATTAAGATTTTGCGTAAAAATCATGTATTATTCGATAAAATTAGACGAAAGAATTTGCTACTTCAGTTTTAACGGTTTATATTACCAGCTTAAATGTAGATATAAATCTGCCATTTCTGTGCGACGTGGAAACCAGTGGGTAAGTTACCCGCTTTTTTTTGTTGACGAAGCATGAGAAATATAATCTTATAAATTTGCAGAAGGGCCAAAAAGCGATGAACAATGAATTATTGACAATTCTTGAATACTTGGAACAAGAGCGCGGCATCAGCCGCGAAGCTTTGGTGCAAGCTGTTGAATCCGCCTTAATGTCTGCTTCCCGTAAAAGTATACATCCGGCCAGCCTGTTGAATGTCAAAGTTGATCCGGCAACTGGTGATATTAAGGCCTGGGCTCATTTGACTGTGGTTGATTCTTTCCCGAATAATGATCAGCTCACTCTTGCCCGTGCCCGGGAAAAATATCCTGACGTTAAAATCGGAGATGAACTTGATTGGGAAGTTACACCGAAAAATTTCGGGCGCATAGCCGCCCAGACCGCGAAACAAGCCATTATGCAGCAGTTGCGCAAGGCTGAAAAAGAAAATGTCAGAGCCGAATTCGCGGAACAAATCGGCAAAATCATTAACGGTGTGGTAAGACGTTTTGAAAGTGGGAATATTATTATTGACTTCCACAAGGCGGAAGGTATACTCAGCTCAAAAGAGAAAATTTACGGTGAACAGTATATGGCCGGCGATCACATTAACGCCTTGCTGATTGAGGTGGATACCAAGACTTCCGGACCCAGTTTGATTGTCTCGCGGACTCACCCTGATTTCGTCCGGCAGTTATTTGAACGGGAAGTATCGGAAATACATGACGGTATAGTCGAAATCGTCCGGGTTGCCCGTGAAGCAGGCAGCCGCTCCAAAATAGCGGTAAAAAGTAATGCTTCCAGGGTTGATCCTGTTGGAGCATGCGTTGGAATGCGCGGTACCCGCGTCAAGAATGTTACTGCCGAGCTTGGCGGTGAACGTATTGATATTATTCCTTATGACGAGGACATAAGACAGTACGCTATAAATTCCCTGCAGCCGGCGAAAGTCAAATCGGTCGACGTCAATGAAGACAAAAACGAATTGATTGTCTATGTTACAACTGACCAGTCCCGTCTGGCGTTCGGGAAAAAAGCGCAAAACGTACGTTTGTCATCGAAATTAATTGCCTGGAATATTAATATACAGATTATTGAGCCAAAGAAAGAAGAAAGTATGGAAGATAAAATCCACAAAGCAGCCCTGGCGCTTGCTGAAACGGCTGATGTTTCTGAAGATACTGCTTCGAAACTGGTTAATAACGGTTATGTGTCGCTTGAAGGTATACTTGCGGCCGGCCAGGATGAAATCCTCGCGATTGAAGATATTGACGCGAAAGAAATAGATAAAATTTTTGCCAAAGTCGAAGGTCAGGCAGAAAAAAATCAGTAAAAATGAAAGGATCGCCGAGTGAAAAAAGTAAAAGTAAAAGATCTTGCTAAAAAATACGGAACTTCTCCGAAGAAAATTCTTGCGGAGTTGGTGGCGGAAGGCATTGAGCTGGAATCTTCCAGCAGCCCTGTCCCGCCTGATATGCTTGAGCTGCTTGAGGAACACTTTGAAGAAGTTTTTAACAAATCTAAAAAGCACTCCGCGAAAACTCAGGCGCCGGCGGAGAAGGAACTGCATGTAAAAGCTCCGATTATCGTAAAACAATTAGCGGAAACATTGGATAAAAAGCCTAACGAGATTATCAGCGCCCTGATGAAAATCGGTGAATTGGCAAGTATTAATCAATCTCTCAGTGAAGAAATCGCCGCCAGAATCTGTAAAGACTTCGGGTTTAAGCTGGTCATTGACCATCGGGCTAAAGACGAACATAATATTCATGGTGATGACAGCGCCTTGTTTGATGATGTGCCGGACAAAGCTGAAGATTTGCTTGACCGTCCGCCGATAGTAACTTTCCTTGGACATGTTGACCATGGTAAAACATCGCTGCAGGATAAAATCAGAAATACTGGCGTCGCAGATGGTGAAGCCGGCAAAATCACCCAGCATATCGGCGCCTCTCAAGTGGAATTCAAGGGTAAAAAAATCACCTTTATTGATACTCCCGGCCATGAAGCGTTTACTCAAATGCGGGCTCGCGGAGCGAATGTTACTGATATCGCGATTCTTGTCGTCGCCGCTGACGATGGTTTTATGCCGCAGACTATTGAAGCACTCAATCACGCGAGAGCCGCTAAAGTACCTATCATTCTAGCGATCAACAAGATTGACCTGCCCAGCGCTGACCCGGACAAAATTTTACTGCAAATGCAGCAAAACGAGTTAATGAGTGAAGACTGGGGCGGCGATGTCGGAGCAGTGCGGGTTTCCGCCGAAACCGGTGAAGGCCTCGATGACCTGCTGGAACGTATTCTGCTTGAAGCTGAATTGCTGGAACTAAAAGCAAATCCTGACAAACATGCCAAAGCGCTTGTGCTTGAATCTCAAGTGGAATCCGGCCTGGGCCCGACCGCCAGCGTTCTCGTTCATGAGGGAACTTTGAAAATTGGTGATATTATTCTGGCCGCCGAATATTACGGCAAAGTGAAATCGCTGCTGGATGAACACGGCATGCAGGTGCAAAGCGCGGGCCCGAGCGACCCGGTGAAGCTCGTCGGCCTGTCCGGTGCTCCAAGTGCCGGTTCAAGCCTCAGAGTCTGCAAAAAAGAACGCGATGCCCGCAATGAAGCTGAACGCCGCGCTCACCAGAGCAAACAGGAAAATCTTTCTAAAGGCGCAATTAGTTCCGTTGAAGATTTGTTCAGCAAAATTAACAGCGAAAATAAAAAAGTACTCGGTATCATCATTAAATCGGATGTTCGCGGTTCCGGTGAGGCAATTCAGGATTCATTAAATAAACTGCCTTCTGATAAAATTGAAACTGATGTCATTATGAACAGCGTCGGCGCGATTACTGAAAATGATATTATTCTGGCGGCGGCCTCCAGCGCGATTGTTGTCGGTTTCCATGTCAAAGTTAATCCCGGCGTTAATGACCTGGCGAAAAAAGAAGGCGTTGAAATCCGCTTGTACAGTATCATTTACGAATTGCTTGAAGATATTACCGATGCTTTGACCGGGCGGCTTGAGCCGGAAAAACGTGAAAACAAATTGGGCGGAGCTAAGATACTGCAAATATTTGAAGTCAAAAAAGGCATCAATATTATCGGTTGCATGCTTGAAAAAGGTTCAGTCAGATGCGGTGCCAAAGCCCGCGTATACCGCAATAAAGAACTTATTTACAATGGCGAAGTTACTTCGCTGCGCCGCTTCCAGGATACTGTCAAGGAAGTTAAAGCCGGTCTTGAATGCGGAATTAAACTGGATAACTTCGTGGATTTTGAGGAAGGCGACACGGTTGAATTTTTCGAGATTGAACTGAGAAAAGCAAAACTGTAAAATAATGAGGTTTGTGCATGGGCGCCGCTAACAGAATCCTCAGGGTAAACGAACTTTTGAAACGTGAACTGGGCAATTTGATTAACCTGAAGAATATCGCTCCGTCAAATTCCGTTCTGGTCTCAATCACCGGAGTTAAAACAACTAACGATTTGCGTAAGGCGCTGGTTTTCATCAGTGTTTTTGGCGGAGATGATGAGACAAAGCATGAAGTCCTGAAGACTTTTAAACGGAGACGGATTGAACTCCAGCATGATATTTCCCGGGTTGTTACCCTGAAATACACTCCGGTACTGAAATTTGAACTTGACGAACGGGTAGCTGCCGGCGACAGGATATTTGAGCTCTTAGGAGATATTGATGGCGATGGAGATGAATAATACAAGCCCGGAAGAAGCTGCGGAATTACTCCAAAAATATAATAATTTTCTGATTGTAACCCATGAAAATCCGGACGGCGACGCCCTTGGCTCATGCTTTGCGCTTTTGCAGTATCTGCGTCTCTGCGGGAAAAACGTTGAACTGCTGCTGCCGGAAGAAATTCCGGAGAAATATATGGATTTCATGGGCGCGGGCCGCCGCACCTACCTGAGCGGACTGGATTGGGCTAACTTTGATTTTGTCATATATCTGGATATCCCCATGCCTAAACGAGCCGCGCTTTCCGAGTTGGCCTGCAAAAATATTCCGCTGCCGTCGCTGAACATAGATCATCACCCCGATAATAATAATTACGCCCAATGGAATCTGCTCATGCCGGAGGCCGCCGCGACCTCTGAAATCCTGTTCATGATTTTCAAAGCCGGCGGCCGGGAAAAAATCACCCCGGAGATTGCCGCTTTGTTAATGCTCGGAATGGTTATGGATACCGGCGGTTTTCGTTTTGATAATACTTCACCGAAAGTAATGCGCCATGCCGCCGAACTCCTGGAACTAAAAGCTGATTATCATCATATCATTGACGAAATGTTTTTTTCCATACCGCTTGCCCAACTGAAATTTCAGGCCGAATTGATTTCACAGCACCTCCGGCGAGCCTGCCGTGATCGATTGGCGTGGTTTTATGTCCCGCCTGAATTAGTTGAAAAATATGATATCAATATGCGTAATACGGAAGGACTTATTGAAGCCCTCCGGGTTATTCGCGGAGCTGAAATCGTAGTAATTATGCAAAAACACGAAATGGGCTTCAAAATTTCCATGCGTTCCAAAAATCCGGAATATTCTGTCGGAAGCATTGCGCGTAAACTCAATGGCGGCGGCCATGAAATGGCCGCCGGCGGCTTGATCAAAGCCGCCAGCCTGGCAAAAGCTGAAAAAATATTAATTACCCATGTTGACGGAGTTCTTAATGCCTCGTAATCCCAAAAAACATCACTCGCCCGAATTTGCAACTGACGGTGTCCTGCTGGTCGATAAACCTGAAGGATGGACCAGTTTCGATGTTGTGAACATGGTCAGAAGCCGTTTTAACATACCCAAAGTAGGGCATTGCGGCACGCTTGATCCTGCGGCGAGCGGATTATTGGTGTTGGTGCTTGGGAGATTTACCAAATTAAGCCAAAAATTCAGCGGTGAAGATAAAGTTTATCAATCCGATATGCTGCTCGGTACTGAAACCGATTCACAGGATATGGACGGTAAAATTACTGCCGAAAATGACTATTCGCAAATCACCGGAGAACAAGTCAAGGAAGTAACAGCCGCTTTTACCGGCGAACAGGAACAAATTCCGCCAATGTTTTCCGCCAAAAAGAAAGACGGCAAACGTCTTTACAAACTCGCGCGGCAAGGTATTGAAGTCGAGCGGGAAGCGAAACAAATCAATATTCATTCAATTGATATTGACGAAATTAATTTGCCGCACGTAAAATTTACGGTCAAGTGTTCAAAAGGCACTTACATCCGTACTCTCTGCGCGGATATTGGCAAAAAACTCGGCTGCGGAGCTGTCTTGTTTAATTTACGGCGCACTTTGAGCGGTAAATTTGATCTGAATGACGCGGTGACTGTTGAAACTTTGAAAAGCTGGGAACAAGCCGAACTGGAAGTTTACCTAAGAAATTTACTATTTTAAAAAATCTCAAAACTGCTTGACAATTGATATGAAACTTGATTCAAAAGATATTGACGCGGCTGTGGAAGCCGCTTTACCCGCCGCTGAAAACGGCAGGTTTTCTATTGCCGATGTGTTATGCCCTCTGGCAATCAGTCCCGAAAACATGGAAGCTGAAGAAATCCGGCTTGAGCGGGAATTGGACGCGAATGACAATTTGTTTAAAGACGCGGACGAGAATGTTTATGTCATACGGAGTAAATTTTTTGCCGCCCGTAAATTTATCATTACCCCGAGTGAACTGGAAATTGAAAACAATATTCTTTTTCCCGGACACCGCTTCTGCACATTTTGTGCCGGGAAGATTTTCCCTTCGGAAATAACCCTGCTCTATAAAAACAGCAAAAACAGGCTCAAAACACGGGAATTCACCCACGAAGTTACCGAATTAATGCCTTATCATATTTTTCTTGGTTCTGAACAAATATTTGATTATTTCATCGCCGAACATCCGGTGAATATGGCTTTGCTTGACGAAAAAACTTCGCAGCGCAGCGTTACTCTGAATGTCTTTGACCTGGAGGAATTTTATAAAAATAATGATTTTACTTCCGGTGACGCTTTGCTGCTAACGATTAAAGACTGGACGGAAGGAATATTCTGTTTCAGCTATCTTTCCGGTTCCGAACGCCGCAATTCAAAAGTCAAAACCTGGATAAATGAACTTGGACGCGCGGTGGAAATGGTCATTGACCGTTTTGAGGCATATTTGGAAATTCCTGATCAATTACGCTGGGCGTTTTTCATGGGAGACGATCTTCTTTGGGGAGAAGCGGCAGGTTCTCTGGATGAGTTTTATACCAATAGCGACAGAATTAAAATTAACTTCAGCAATGCCAGCCATACCATTCTGGCGCGCAAAATCGCCGCCCGGGACGAAAATATAAACATTCCTGAGGATGTCGGAATTTCCCGTGGGAAAATCGGCAGTCTGAATGAATTGCTTGCTGATGTCGACAGCCCCTTGAAAGCTGTTGAACTTGATGCCTATATTATGTCTCAATGTTATCAGGGTAATCCTGATTTTGATATGTTTTTCCGCCGCTGTTTCGGGATGAACAAATTATCTTTTGCCGATGACGCGCAGGAAGTGATTTTCCTGAATTACCTTGAAGACCGCTGGGAAACAATTTTTGGCCAGTACAATCGTCACGACGACAAACTCAAAGCGGAGCTGCGTGAACAGATTCTTGAACTGATTGATGAACGCCTTGAGTTGTTGGAAAGCTTAAAATCAATGGATATTTCCCCTGAACAACTGCCTGAACAGGAAATGAAAAAAATAGCGGAAGTAGCTGTTTATTGCACGGAATTGCTGGAGGTATTAAATTCTGAAAGTCATACTTTAATGGAAGCGGACAGCGAAGAGATTGCGGAGTCCATCGACAGAATGGGCGAAATACAAAGCAAACAAATTACTAAGATTCACAGTTACTTGAAGTTATAGAAAAGATTTGCAGAGGCCGGTGAGATCGGGAGAGAAGAGACAACTTTTATCTTTTTAATATAACGAGGCCGACGTATCGGCTCTTCTCCCAAACCCCCTCTTCTTTTTCAAAAACTTTTGGAATATCAAGTTCAATCATGCAACAAGTTGCCTGATTGAACTTGAGAGTTTATGTAAAACAGACAAATACTTGTATGGGAAAACCTATGAAAATTACTTTATGCCGTGACGATATGCTGCAGGCGGCGTCACAGGTCAAACAAATAAAACGAATAAACAGCCTCAAATTCAATGATAAAACTGTTACTTGCAGAGTTACTTTGAATAAGGAGGCTATTGGCATATTCGGCGTACCGGAAAACTGGATAATAAAGCTTACTTTCGCTCACGTGGGCGGCGCCGTTACCGCAACATTGGCAATAGCTTCGGATGCCGAGCTGAAGCTTGGCGGTACGGTTAATAATATTGCTCAAACGCTGCTCAACTCTATTACCGGCCTTGCCGGCCTGGAAAAGAGATTGATTTCCGCCATTAAACTGCCTGCTGAATTCAGCTCTTCCAGCGGCAAAAGCGTCACTATCGATTTAAATGCTTTATTGAAGAATAAATTAAACTGCAATGTTAAGGTCAACGCGATAGATTGCGACACTGATTCAATTACCCTGGACGTCAGTTTTGAATTTTGAGTTGTGGAGACTCGAGCGCTCACGTCTTTAAAAAAATATAGCAAGCTCATTTTTTGAAAGCTTCGCTTTTCGAGTGCGGATTGAGTCCATTGCGCTTTGCTTAATTTCGCCATTGGAGATGGCGATAAGCGCTTTCCGCCGCTTAACCACGGACCAGATGTCATCTGGACTATATATTTTAAAAGATTCGTAATTCGTAATTATTTCCCTATGGAGTTCGCGACATCAGTGATAATATCGCTCAAGGAAAATCGCGGTTTCCAATCCAATAAAGCTTCGATTCGAGTAGTGTCCGGAGCCCGGTGCATCATGTCTTCAAAACCCTTTTCGTAAGCTTCATCATAGGAAACAGTAACTATTTCCGATGAACTTTTGAGTTGTTTGACGATGAGTTCGGCAAGTTCCCGGATTGAAACACGGTTGTGACTGCCGATATTGTAAATGCCGCCATGCGACTCGGGACAGTCAGCTAAAGCTGATAAAGCCCGGATGGTGTCGAAAACATGACAGAAACAACGTGTCTGGGTGCCGGTGCCGTAAACAGATAACTTATTCCCGCTTAACGCACTGGCGACAAAACGCGGAACTACCATGCCGTATTGGCCGGTTTGCCGCGGCCCGACGGTGTTGAAAAATCGAGCTACCGTTCCTTTTAAATTTTTGGAATGGAAAAAAGCCATCAAGTAGAATTCATCCAGGAGCTTACTGCAGGCGTAAGACCAGCGGGAATGCGTGGGACAGCCTATTAGTAAATCGTCAGTTTCACAAAACCTTTTTTTGAATGACTTGCCGTAAACTTCACTCGTACTGGCAATGATAATGCGTTTGTCAAATTTTACCGCCGCGTTAATGACATTTTCGGTGCCGTGAAAATTGGTAACAATGGTTTTCGCCGGTTCGTTTACAACCAGTTCAACCCCCACCGCCGCCGCAAGATGGTAAATAACATCGACATTTTTCACGTAATCGTCCATGTTTTCCGTACTCACAATATCCGCTTCAACAAACTGGAAACGCTCGTCATTAATTACTGACGCCAGATTCGACAACGACCCCGTGGAAAGATTATCGAGCGCCACCACTTCGTTATTTTTGTCCGCCAATAAGGCCTCAGTCAGATGTCCGCCGATAAATCCGGCCCCCCCGGTAACAAAATAACGCACGAAAACCTCCTATGCTATTTGACTTTTACAGTTGTCTTTATTGTCCGGCGCAAATTTAAATTTATTCCAGAGAGCCATCACCGGCCCGGAAAAAATATAAAGATTTATTAAAGCGGCCAATGCCGCAATCCTGAACACGCAAACCGCTAAAAACAATAAGAAAAATATTACTAAACGCCGTTTATTACGCTTAATCGACGACAACCACTTGCCAACGTGAACATAAGGAATACTGCTTACCATCAATATGCCCAACATTGACGCGTAAATCGGCAGGGCAAACACTAGATAACTGACCGAACGCAAATCGTTATTGCAGAAAATAACTATACTGCAAATCGCCGCGGCGGCGCCGGGCGTAGGCAAACCGGCAAATTTATCACTGCTTTTTTTCTCCAGCATCGCATGGACATTATAAGTCGCCAAGCGCAAAGCCGCGCAGCCAAGGTAAACCGCCGCCAAAGCGCAAATCAAAAGATACTGCCAGTTATTCATGAGCTTCAGATGATGAGCCATAATCGCCACAATTGTCGCCGGCGCCACTCCGAAAGTTACCATATCGGCCAGGGAGTCCATTTGAATGCCCTTCATGCTTGCCGCGTTGAAGATCCGCGCGGCAAAACCATCCAGGGCATCAAAAACCATGGCAAACAGAATTATCCACGCCGAAATTGCGAAAACATCGGTTACCCCTTCCGGGCTCGAATAAACCCTCAGCGTATATAAAATAGCTCCAAAACCGCAAACTGAATTGCACAAAGTCAAAGCGTTAGGCACCGATTTAAACCAGCGGTTACGCTCAATTAATGCTTGAAAATGGGTTTTGACTGCCATATTTAATCTACCTTAAAACTTAAGCCTTTTTTTTATTTATCGACCTTGACCATTACACTGGTACCGGCAAAAACCCGGTCGCCAAGTTCGACCTGAACCTTAAAATCGTCAGAAACAGGTACATAAAGTTCGGTACGCGAACCAAATTTAATCATCCCGTAAATTGCGCCGCGTTCTATTCCATCGCCAATTTCAACCGGACAAACTATCCGGCGCGCAATCGCGCCGGATATTTGACGAATAGCCATTGGAAACTCAAAACCATTGATATTCGCGGTTCCGCCAATAGTCATGGCTTCATTTTCTTTCGCGCAGTCAGGATTGCGGGCATCAAGATAACGCCCTTTACGGTAATGTTTGTAACTAAGTTCGAAATCACTGGGAGCACGGTTCAGATGAACGTCCAGGACCGACAGAAATATACCGATACGCAAGGCGTTTTGACCAGCGAAAGGCTCAATGCCGTGATCACTGACAACTTCAATATCTTTAATCACGCCATCCGCGGGACTGAGCATTAATTGAACATCCGCTGGTATCCCGCGGCGCGGATTACGGAAAAAAGCCGCCACACCCAGCCAAAAAATTAACACCAAAAGCGCTAATGAAAAACCTGTTGCCGGCGCCCGGTAAACCGCCATAATTATAAAAGCGGCAATTAGCAGCAAAGCAAGCAAAGCGCTTGAGCCCCATTCCCGCAGACCAAATTTAGTCAATGTCATTTATTTATTCCTGCTGAATTAAAAATTGAACTCATAATGTAACGCCAAAAGCGCTTTTTTCAAGCCGGCTCAAGTAGCTTTAGCAGCTTTTGCAGCTTTAAATTTTTTGCGGCGGCGGTGAAGCTTTGCTTTCTTGTGCTCACGATGTTTTTTCACTAAATACAAGGAAATGAAATATCCCGGGATCGCTAAAAGAAGGCCGAACAAAAAACCTCCGGCAAAAAACGCTCCTATAATTTGCCCGCCTAAAGCTTTAAACGCTTCCCAGTGCGGTTCCTCAATAACAGTTTCCAGTAGTTTTTCCACTTTTGCAAAAGTCAGGGGATTTCCGATCAAATAACCGCCGACCCAGCATTGTATCGGGTATATGATAAAAATTGTAGCATGATTTGTAACCCAGGTACAGGCAAACGCCGGAATTTTAGCTCCTTTAAAAAGAAAGGCCAAGGGTATGGCCACCATTGTCTGGAACAAGATGGGAACGACCATTCCCACCATAAAGCCAATAGCAACTCCACGCGCGATATAATCCGGCGCTCCGGACTGCTTTACCAACTTCACATAAATATAAGCAAGAGAAAATTTAGCAACCTTTTTCATGCAGTCCTTTTTAAAATACCTGTGTTTTCATTGAAAATACTTTACAGAGAAGAGATAAAGTATCCGCGAAAAAAGTTTTTTCAAGTGCGCAGGCCAATGCCGGTGAGTAAGTTTTAAATCAAATGTGAGCAAAATTGGACTTCACGAACCGGATGACTATAAAAGGTAGACGATTAATTGCAAAACAACTTCCCCGGGGAATAAGACCTATTAACATCGTTACTGCCGCAATAATAAGCATCCCTGAAAACGTATCTTCCACCTTAGTGCACTATACAACTTAAATGTTCGCATTGTATATAAAAAATGTAGCTTAAGCGTCTCGCTTGAGTATCTTCACAACCGAGACGGTTGTGCTACATTAATTTGTGAAAAAAATGCGAAGTTGTAAATTTTACAGTGTATTAGTCATTTTCAGGCTTAACCATGGTGTAATCCCGTGCAGGGATTTTTTGGGGAATGCGAATTGGTATAATACTCGCCCGGCTCTATTTTTCGTCGAGAATCCTGCGGACTTCGGCGGCCATTACAGCTATGCGGTGCGGCTTGGGTAAAAATCCTTTGGCTCCCTGCTCCAGCAAATCATTGACTTCATCCTCGGAAACATAACCGCTTGAAAGCAGTACCTTGGCGGCAGGGTCCATGGCTTTGATTTTATAAAAGGTTTGATGTCCACCGAGTTTCGGCATGACCATATCAAGTAAAACCAAATCTATTTCATCAGGGTTTTCCCGGTAGATTTCAACTGCATCAAGCCCGTTTTCAGCCAATAAAACTGAATATCCCAGACGCTGCAGCGCTTCTATTAAAAAATCCCAGATAGTCTCGTGATCGTCGACTATCAAAATTGTTTCGTTTCCATGCGGAAGCGCTTTAAAATCGTTTGCCATATAGAACCTCGTATTAATCACCCATAGTATAGCTTAAAACAATTCAAATTGCAAGATTAAAATTAAAGCTTGAGTCTATTTTTCTCGAACCGCGACTTTTTAGACGCGGCCGTCATAAGTAAATTTACGGTTAAAGACAATTTAGCGAAGGTAAAAATACTAATAAAAAAATCAAATATATTACGAGGTTTTTTTTTGCGAAATGGACTTTTGGCAGTATAGTAGGCGCTTTAATTGTTTTGTAAAAATACCTGACATTTAAGGAGGTTTTTTTAAAAATGAAGCAGAACTATGATTATTTAAAAAAAATAATGCCGGAATCAAGCAATCTTATTCGAGGTTTGCAAGCGGTTCAGTCTCAAGCAGGATATGTGTCCGACGAGAGCATCGTCGCCGTGGCCGAATACTTCAACACCCCCGTGGTGGAAACTGAAGGCGTTCTTTCTTTTTACGCTCAATTCAAACGCGCCAGGCCCGGTAAATTTCAAATTTGCGTTTGTGACGGCACTGCATGCCATATTAAAGGCAGTACTCTTATTTTGGACTGGATCAGCACAGAACTCGGCATCACGGACGGCGAAACCGATACGGACAAACTGTTTTCTCTGGAAACGGTTGCCTGCCTCGGCTGCTGCAGTTTAGCTCCGGTGCTTAGCGTCAACGGCAAAGTTTTCGGGAATCTTGACCGCAAAGCCACGCTGAAGATTTTGAAGGAGTACAGAAAGAAATGACTATCAGCGATAAAATCAAAAAAATTAAAATAGGTATGGCATCCTGCGGTATTGCCGCCGGGTCGGAAGATGTCCTGGCTCTGCTCAAGGAACACGCGAACGATATTCTGATTGATGAAGTCGGCTGCTTCGGCCATTGCTATTGTGAACCGGCCGTCGAAATCGAAACCACTGACGGCGAATCAATAATTTACTCTAAGGTGAAAGCCTCCGCAAAAAGTATTGCCAATATTCTGGAACTCGGTGAAAGCGGACGTTTCGAAATCAATCCGGCCCGTAAAGCCAAAGAATTGCTCAAAGTAACCCGCCTGGCCGGTGTAATAAACCCGACTTCATACGAAGAATACATTGACAACGGCGGCTATGCCGGTTTGAATAAAGCTTTGGCTATGACTTCGGCGGAAGTTGTTGATGAAGTTAAAAAATCCGGTTTGCGCGGCCGCGGCGGCGGCGGTTTCCCAACCGGCATGAAATGGGGCTTTATGGCTGCCAAAGAAGCCGAACAAAAGATTTTGATCTGTAACGCCGACGAGGGCGACCCGGGCGCGTTTATGGACCGTTCGCTGATGGAAAGCGTCCCGCATCAAGTCCTTGAAGGTATGTTGATCACGGCCTACGCGACCGGCAGCACCCGTATTTTTATTTACTGCCGTGCGGAATACCCCCTGGCGATTAAACATTTGAATATCGCCATCGAACAGATTAAAGAACATAAATTAAACCTCATTGACGGCCGTGAAATAGATATCTTCGTCAAAGAAGGCGCCGGCGCCTTTGTCTGCGGAGAGGAAACAGCCTTGATCCATTCGCTCGAAGGCCAGCGCGGAACACCGCGTTTCCGGCCGCCGTTCCCGACCGACAGCGGTTGGAAAGGCTACCCGACAATGATTAACAACGTTGAAACTTTCGGCAATATTCCCTACCTTATCGCGGAAGGCGCGGAAAGTTATGCCGGTGTCGGTTCCGAAAGCAGTAAAGGTACTAAGCTTTTTGCCCTGGCGGGCGACCTGGACAGTCCGGGCCTGGTGGAAGTTCCAATGGGAATAACCCTGCGCGAAATAGTTTTTGACATCGGCGGTGCTGACCCTGAAACGACCAAAGCGGTGCAGACCGGCGGGCCGTCCGGCGGTTGTATCCCGGTTGAGCTCTTTGACACTCCGGTTGATTATGATTCGCTCAAAGCCCTGGGCGCGATCATGGGCTCGGGCGGTATGATTATTATCGGCAAAAACCGCTGCATGGTCGAAACCGCCCGCTACTTTCTGGATTTTACTCACCGCGAATCCTGCGGCAAATGTACTTTCTGCCGGGTCGGAACCAAACGCATGTTTGAAACGCTTGAGCGTATCACCGCCGGCGAAGGCGTCCCCGAAGATTTGGACTTTCTCGCGGAAATGGGGCCGAAAGTTATCAGGGCTTCGCTTTGCGGACTGGGGCAAACCGCTCCGAATCCGGTGCTCGCGACTTTGCGTTACTACCGTCATGAATACGAAAATCATGTCAACAATAAGCAATGTGAGGAGCTTTCTTGTGATAAACTGGTCGATATCGAACTGGATCAGTCTAAATGTATTGAATGTAGACTTTGTATTAAAAACTGCCCGGTTGACGCGGTCAGTGATGACTTCGTAATTGATAATAATAAATGTACCCGCTGCAATACCTGCATCGAGGTGTGCCCCAAGGATACTATTTTCCGGGTGAAAAAAGGCGAGGGTTTTTACAGTGAGTAATATAAAATTCATCCTGGACGGCAAGGAAGTAAGTGCCGGGCCAAATAAAACAATAGTTCAGATTGCCGCCGAAAACGGCATTCAAATACCGACTTTATGTAATAATGAAAAAGTATCCCGGACAACTTCATGCTTTGTCTGTGTCGTCAAAGACGCTGTAAGCGGACGTTTTCTGCCGTCCTGTTCCGCGTATCCCGCGCCGGGGCAGGAAATTGAAGCCTCCAGCGACGAAGTCAGGGATATGCGCAAAACCGCCCTGGAATTACTGCTCTCCGAGCACGCGGGTGATTGTGAAGCGCCTTGTACTCTGGCTTGTCCGGCTCACGCTGATGTTGAAGAATATGTTCGTGCCGGACGCGCCGGCGATTTTCTGGAATCCCTCAAAATTGTCAAAGAACGTATTCCGCTGCCCATGAGTATCGGCCGTATCTGCCCGCGTTTCTGCGAACAGGACTGCCGTAAGAACGTCAGCGCGAAACCCGTCGCCATCAACGACTTCAAACGCCTTGCCGCGGATCTGTATTACGACGAATACATGGAGGATTTACCGGAACTGAACGGCAAAAGAGCAGCTGTTGTCGGAGCCGGCCCCGCCGGTATCTCCACGGCCTATTTCCTGCGCCGCAACGGTATTGCATCTGTAATTTATGAGCAAATGCCCAAACCCGGCGGTATGCTGCGCTACGGCATCCCTGAATACCGTCTGCCTAAAGCTGTTCTCGATCAGGAGTTGGCGCACTTCCCCAAAATGGGCGGCATCACTTTTGAATGCAATCGCAAACTCGGCGAAAATCTTTCAATGGAAAAACTCAAAGCCGAATTCGACGCGGTCGCCGTGACTATCGGCTGCTGGAAACCCGCCTCAATGCGCTGTGAAGGCGAAGAACTCGCAGTTCAAGGCATTGATTTTCTCAAGGAAACGGCCCTTAACGGCTGGAGCGGCGAAAACCCCGGCAAAGTTATTGTCGTCGGCGGCGGCAATACCGCGATGGACTGTCTGCGCACTTCTGTCCGGCTCGGCAGTGATGACGTGAATTGTTTCTACCGCCGCACGGAAAATGAAATGCCGGCGGAAAAAATAGAAATTGAAGAAGCCGGAGAAGAAGGCGTTAAGTTCAATTTTCTGACCGCGCCGCTTAAATTGCGCAAAGAAAAGGGCAAATTGATTTTGACCTGCCGGAAAATGGAACTCGGTGAGCCGGACGCTTCCGGGCGCCGCCGGCCGGTGCCGGTTGAAAACAGCGAATACGATACCGATGCTGATATGGTCATCGCCGCCATCGGCCAGAAAACCGACGCGCCGGGCGGAGTGCGCATCAACCGCTGGGGCGGAATTGATGTCAGCGAAGAAACTTATCATCTCGAAGATCATGTTTTTGCCGCGGGGGACTGCGTAACCGGAGCCGCGACGGTTGTCGAAGGCGTCGCCGGGGGACGTAAAATCGCGCTTGGAATAGTTGAATTCCTCTCCGGCGCCGCTGTCAAAGCCGACACTGAATTTGCCTTCAACGTTTCACGCGGGCATTGGCGCAGTTTGGATAAAGATGACCTTGTGTACCTGAAAGAAGATGTTTCCGAAGCTCCCCGCGTCGAATTGACTTTTATTCCGCCGGAAGAACGCAAAACAACTTTCGAAGAAGTTTGCGCGACGATTTCAAAAGAAAGCATGATGGACGAAGGCAAGCGCTGCATCGAATGCAGTTGTACCGCTAAAGGCGATTGCAAATTGAAGGAATTCTCAGAGGGATATCTGGCCATGCCGGACGCGATTAAGGGAGAAAAACTCAAAAACGGTTATGACAACCGTCATCCTGTAATCATCCAGGATCGCATGAAATGTATCAAATGCGGCATCTGTGTCAAAATCTGTAAAGAAGTGGTTAATCAAAATCTGCTAAGTTTAAAACAACGTGGTTTCAGCACAAAAGTAGAAACTTCTTTCGGCAAAGTCCTGCCGCTTTCATGTACGGATTGCGGAGCCTGTATAGAAGAATGCCCGGTAGGCGCCCTGGACTGGAAAATCAAAACCTGATATTAGGCCTGTTATTTGCGCGGGCTAAGCGTTAATGCCGGATGAGAGATTTACGCTGAGCGACAGTGGATTATTTTAGACACAGCAAAAAGGGATAAAATGACAAAAGTTCGCGGTAAAATATCAGTATTAAAGGATTTTTCGGGGCGGATAGCGCGTGACAAAATCGCTTTATGCTGTTTATTGATTGTTATTGCTTACTTCCTGGTCGCGATATGCGTCGATATTTACACCTGGAACTGTCGGCGTACACAAACAGTCCCGGTCTACAATCAGGAGAATATGGCTTTGCGTTACCAGCCGCCATCTTCAAAACACATTGCCGGAACGGATTTCATGGGGCGTGATGTATTTATCAGGGCTATAGCGGGGGTGTCCACCGCCATCAAAGTCGGAGCGTCAGCGTCTTTAATCTCCTCATTTATCGGAGTTTTACTGGGGGCATTCGCCGGATATTACGGCGGAAAACTTGATGATTTTGTGGTTTGGATTTACAGTACTTTCGCCTCAATGCCTACCTTATTATTCATTCTGGCCTTTGCCCTGCTGGTGTCTAAAGGCTTTTTGTGCGCGCCGCTGGCCAAAGCTTTTGCCGCTGTCGCGACAACATTTAATACGGATTCCGGTATGCTGGCGCTTTATCTGGCAATCGGTATTACCGGATGGGTTACGCTGTGCCGCGTGGTTCGGGCCGAAACCCTTAAGTTGCGCGAAGCTCCATACATTCAAGCCGCCAAAGTCGCGGGCCAGAACTCCTTCAAAATAATTTTCAAACACATTTTTCCAAATCTTGTACATCTGGTAATTATTTATTTTACGATTCGTTTCGCCTATGCGATAATGACCGAAGTCATCGTCAGTTATCTGGGATTAGGAGTACAATTGGCTCCGAGCTGGGGGGTCATGATTGCCGATGGCCAGGACGGTTTATGGCGGGGCATCTGGTGGGAAATAGCCACTGCTACCGGTTTCATGTTCTTTCTGGTATTGTCCCTGCACATCCTCGGTGACAGCCTGCGGGATTTGCTGGATCCGCGCCTGAAACAGTAAAAAATATATAGTGCCAAGCCGTTTTTGCGCTCCATAACTTGACAATTCAATTAAAACCGGCTATTAATAAGTATCGTATAATGAACGATTTTTAAATTTGTGGACTAATGTTTAAAACTGTTACAATTGTATGTGTCGTTTTTTGTGCGTCCGTCGCGCTGCGTGCGGACGTTTTCACTTTATGGCCGAAGGGCAGATCTTCCGGGCACGGACTGGACACTTTTCTCAAGTCCACCGCGCTTATCAGCGAACCTGTCCGCATTAACGGCGCCAGAGCCGAGCTCAAATTAAGTTTAGTCAGAATGACTTTGACAGATATTCTAGCTTTGCTGAAAAACAAATTCCCGGATGCCAAATTCGCTGCCGGCGGAAATACCATATTGGTCAAACAAAAACTTCCGAATGGCTGGCACCAGCGTTTATTATTAGTTTATTTCGGTGATTTTTTCCCAATATTACAAATCAGCATAACATTGCCGCCCAAACTCCCCCGGGTACGCTGGCCGCGAAATCTGGTAATTACTTCTGACGGAATACCTTTACGTTACATGTATTTTCCAAAGCGCGAATCATGGTACGGAATGTTCAAAACCTCCACTGATCCGTCTTTAGCCTTAGCGGAAGTCCGCAGTTCATTAAAAGCTCAAGGCTGGGCGCCGGTAACCAGCGAATCTTCATCGAATTATCAAGGCCGGGGTGAAATTTTCTTAAAAAAGAAACCTTTGTCAATCATGCTGGTGAATTTTTCTCAAAATGGTACGGCAACGGTTTTCACGCGCCGGATGAAGTAAAGTACACAGTCCAGACTTAATCTGGTCCGTGATCCAACGGCGGACTTTGCGCAGGCTGAGCCTGAGCGCAGCGAAAGGCAAAGCGTTGGTCGCCATCTCCAATGGCGAAACTTAAGCAGCTTGCTGCGCAATTGAACAATTCCTCCTCGAAAAGTGAGGCTTTCAAAAAAGAGCGAAGCGATATTTTTTAAAGACGCGAACGTTCGAGTTTACCCCGTTGGCTTTCGCTTCGCTCATCCTTATTGCAGACAAAGTGGAGATGGCGATAAACGCTTTGGCTTTCGCTGCGCTTAAGCGGCGGACCAGATGTCATCCGGACTGGATTATTTTCTTTTTTTCTGAAAGCGGTTGACCTTTTTTGTGTCAGGCTGTATATTTAATCTTTGTTAAAACACTTTACAAAGACAAATAAATTTAAACTTAAAAATAACACGTATAACGAGGCCATCATGAAAAAGAATTTACTTATTGCACAGTCCGGCGGGCCGTCGCCGGTAATTAACAGTTCGCTGCGCGGCGTGGTTGAAGCCGCTCGTGAATTTGACCGGATCGGAACAGTCTACGCCGGGTGGCACGGAATCGAAGGAGTTCTCAAAGAAGAACTTATCAACATGAGCGCTCAGGATCATGATGAGATAGCACTCCTGCGCAACACCCCCGCCGCCGGCGCTATCGGTACTTGCCGTTACAAAATCAAATCCCGTCAAAAAGAAGATTTTGACCGCGTGCTTGAAGTTTTGAAAACTCATAATATCGCTTATTTCCTCTACAACGGCGGTAATGATTCCATGGATACCGCCAACAAAGTCGCTAATCTCGCCCGGGAACGCGGCCTTGATGTAATCGGAATCGGCGTACCGAAAACTATTGATAATGATGTCGGTGATAATGAATTTAAATTGATTGACCATACTCCCGGTTATGGTTCCGTAGCCCGTTACTGGAGCTCTATCGTCCAAAACGCTGAAGAAGAAAATCGCGGTTCATCTCCCGCTGACCCGGTGCTGGTTTTGCAGGCAATGGGACGCAAAATCGGTTATATTCCCGCCGCGGCCCGCCTGGCTGACCCTAAACGCGAATCTCCATTATTGATTTTCCTCTCCGAAAGCGGTTTGACAATGGAGCAAATGGCGGATAAAATTAACGCCAAAGTTAAAGACTGCGGCCGTGCCGTCGTCGTTGTTTCAGAAGGTTGCGACGTCGGCAATCTGGGTTTCAACAAAGACAGTTTCGGACACGCCCAGTTCGGAGCCAGCGAAACTACCGTTCAACAAGCCCTGATTAACTATCTCAACAAACACGGTATCGCCGCCCGCGGCGCCGCTCGTGGACAAGCTTACGGTACGGATCAACGCGCAACTGCTATTTACGCTTCTGTCGTTGACCTGGACGAAGCTTACCGCGCCGGCCAGAAAGCGGTCGAGTTAGCGGCGAACGGCGAAGGCGGTTTCATGTCGACAATTCTGCGTAATCCCGGTATGATTTACTCTGTTCGCTACGACAAAGCTCCTTTGTCGGAAGTAGCCAATTCCGAACGCTTTTTCCCGCAGAAATGGATTACTCCATGCAAAACCGACGTAAGTGATGAATTCCTGAAATACGTTCGTCCTTTGATCGGTGAAGACTGGCCAAGCGTGCCGATGATTAACGGCCGTCAGCGTTTTGCCCGGATCAAACCGCTCTTCGCGGACAAAAAACTCCCCGAGTACACCCCGGAAGCTGCTCGATAAGTTTAATCAAGAGTGGGGTTAGTTTCCCGGCTGACTTACTATACGGTTTTTTGTTCAATGAAAAGCTTATTGATAATAATTTTCTGTGCGTCAGGCTCAGTCCCATGTCATGAATTGTGCCGCGGGCGCGGTCGATGGCATCTTGTTGTTGAATAAGATCAAGCACAACATTAGTTAGAGCCTGTCCCGTTTAGGGCTTTTTTCGGCAGAACTTGATAAGCCAATTTGTCCCAGTTGCAAAAAGTAGTCACAGGAGCAGCTTGCTCCGTGACAGAGACTTCTGCTTGACTAAAGTTATTGACCTTGTCGAGCGCA
>VAOY01031034.1_pt1 | contig 24643 bp, 23 predicted proteins | sample 3393881 | NCBI WGS metagenome assembly VAOY01 (sample SAMN08290430, study PRJNA428436) | hydrothermal vent metagenome | isolation source: Deep-sea hydrothermal vent chimney | place: Indian Ocean: Southwest Indian Ridge
TGATTATTTTCATCCATGCAGAACACGCTATTTTTGTATTAAAAATTTAAAATGGTCATTTCAGATGACCAGGATTGCGTCATTTCAGATGACCGCTCACAACTTGTTCAATTGCCGTGATTTAAGGTCAAAAAAATGGTGGGCGTAATTGGATTCGAACCAACGACTTCTACGATGTCAACTGAATAGCTATCTTGCCAGCTTATATAAAGGTATGTGTAAATTATAACACTATCTCATAAAAATAGAAATTTTAAATTATTTCATATAGATTTCGTATTTCTCTTTGTATTCTCAGTTATTTTAAAAAATATTTAATCCTTATATTTATTTCAATTTATGCTTGATTTTTAGCTCATAGTAGTCTATATTTAACTATGGAAAATAATCAAAAAAGACAGTTTTTAAAAGGTGCCACTCGGTACCGTTTTGAGACTTAAAAGTACCGAAAAGTGCCGTTTTTTGAAGATTATTTTTTCACGACAAAGATGTGTCAAATTAGATATTTTTGAGTTTAAAAAGTTACAAATAAGGATTTCTTGAGCGTAGGGTTATCAAAGGCAGGAGCCCTTGGAGACGGGCAACCAGCGTTCCGCCGCTGGACCGCGTCCCGAACGTCGGTTTCGTTATCTTTTTTAGTTTTGGCGGAACCGTCTCTATGCTGCTAATATATCCCGCCACACATAATGATAAAGCTTTTTACTGGAGATTTTGCGAAAAACGTCTATATTATGCGGGTTATATTAAATTTCAAGCAGGATAAACATGACTGACGAAACTCCGGGTAAAGTTATTTTTTCCGCGGATGGCCTGTCTTTGACCATCGGCACTCAACAATTATTATCTAATACCGGTATGACCGTACACGAGGGCGAACGCATCGCGCTGGTCGGCCGGAACGGTGCCGGGAAATCCACTTTTCTGCGCATCCTCACCGGCGGGGAAACGGTCAGTGAGGGCAAAATTATTTACACCCGGGATCTGCGGATTAATTTTTTGAAGCAGGATTTTGAGCTCGACGAATCGCGCAGCGTTTATGAAAATATTCATGACGGATTGGAATATTTCCTCAACTTGCTCCGCAAATACGAAACTCTGCCCCTGAATTCCAGTGAGCACGTCAGGCTTGAACAGGAGCTCAATAAACATAGTGCCTGGAATCCCGAGCAGCGTATGAAAGAAATAATGACGCGTCTGAATACCCCCGCGCCGGAGCGCGGGTGTGATACTTTGTCCGGCGGCGAGAAACGGCGGGTCGCCCTGGCGCGCACCGTCGTCAGCGAACCGGATTTACTGCTGCTGGACGAGCCTACGAATCATCTCGACACCGAAACAATCACCTGGATTGAGAATTACCTTGCCGCTTACCGCGGCACCTGCTTGTTTATCACCCATGACCGTTATTTCCTTGACCGCGTTGCGACGCGCGTGGTTGAGCTTGATAACGGCAAACTTTATTCCTACAACGGCTCCTACGCTGAATTCCTCGACGGTAAAGCCCGGCGCGAATACCGCGAAGACGCCAAAGACGCTAAACGCCGCAAGTTTCTGCGTTCCGAAATAGACTGGGTCCGCCGTTCGCCGAAGGCTCGTTTGCGGCGCAACCTGGGGCGTCTCAAACGCTTCGATGAAGCCGCCGCTCAATCCAATGTTCAGCGAATCGACGATATTGAATTAGTCATTCCCGCCGCTTCGCGGCTCGGCAATAAGGTTGTCGAACTAAAAGACGTTTCTTTACAGTTTGACGGTGTAACTTACATTCCGAAATTCAGTTTTGAATTTACCGCCAACTGCAAAATAGGCATTGTCGGGCGCAATGGAACCGGCAAAACCTCCCTGCTCAAAATAATCACCGGCCAACTGGCTCCCTCCGGCGGGAGCGCGGAAACGGCTTCGACGGTTGAGTTCAATTACATTGACCAGGGACGGCTCAAACTTAATCCGGAATTAACTGTTGCTGAAGAAATCGGCGAAGGCGGCGAATTTGTAAAATTAGGCGGCGAACGCATCGGTATCTGGTCATATTTAAAACGCTTTTTGTTTGAAGATGAGCGTATCAAAACCCGAATCAAATATCTTTCCGGCGGAGAAAAAGCCCGGTTAATCCTGGCAAAAATCTTGAAACAAGGCGGCAATTTTTTAATTCTCGACGAACCTACCAATGATCTGGATTTATCCAGCCTGCGCCTGCTTGAGGAAGCCCTCGCGCAATACAAAGGCTGCGTAATTGTCGTCAGTCATGACCGCTATTTTTTAAACCGGGTTTGTTCAGGAATAATCGCTTTTGAGGGGAACGGCGAAATCGTCTACAGCAACGGTGATTACGATTACTATCTGGAAAAACGCAAAGGACGTGACAAAAAAACAAGCAAAGCAGTCAGCAGAAAATTTTCTCCCGCGCCTGTTCCAAAAGTTGAAAAAGCGAAAAAACTTTCCTATAAAGAACAGCGCGAACTCGACTCAATGGAAGAGCGGGTAATGGAATTGGAAAGCAAAATCGAAGGCATTGAGATGATGTTTGCCGCCCCGGATTTTTTCACGAAACACGGCGCGCAAAGCATCGCGCTGCAAAACGAACTGGCAAAGCTCAAAGAGCAACTCGACAAATGTTACACCCGCTGGGAAGAGCTCGAATCCAAACTAAACTAAATTCAGGAATCCTGTGAGCCGCGGGAATGCAGCGGCCTCGTCTTTTACCGGCAAAACTAAAAAAGATAACAAAACCGACGTTCGGGACGGGATCCAACGACGATCGAGCGTCGGCTTCGTAATCCGGATGAACTTTTATCTGTTAATAAAAATTGATAAATTACGAAACATTCACCCTGGTTAAATTTCAAAAAATACAAAATTGCTGATTTGATCGCGAGCGACAATGCTTAAGTACGGGGTTATTTTTTCTTTTTTTTTAACTTCGCGTGAGATTTCAATTTTCGTTGCGAACTATACATAAAGTGCAATAACTAAAAAAAAGGAATTTCTAATATTTGTAAATAATTTACTGGTAAGTGCTTGAAATAAAAAATAATGACAATATCTTTAAATAAATAGTTTAACCGGAACAAGGAAGGGAAAATTATGAAATCTTCACTCTATCTTTTCGTAATCGCTGCTGCTGGAGTCGCACTGTCAACAAGACTTAACGCCGAGGTCGCGAAGCCGCAATTTGAAAGTTCACAAAACTTGAATCTTCCGGCAATCTGGCGTTCAAGCTCCGCCAGCCAGCGCCTGAAAACTCTCAGGGTGGCCCAGCTTGATGCTTACCGTGCCCTGATTGAAAGAGTCTATGGTTTTCAAATTGTCTCAGGTACAAGTGTTTATGATTGTGTCCTGCAGTCGGACATAGTACGCACCCGCTTGAGTGCTGTACTGAAAGGCGCGACGGAATTGGAAAAACCACAATACACCGAACAGGGTATGGTTATGGTTGTATACGGTTTGAAATTGCGGAAGATTATTGAGATTCTCAAAATGGATAAATCTTTTGATACTCTCACCATTACCAAAAGCATTGAACATCAGGATAAAATCATTGAAGCTCTCGGCTGTGGAGCTTTGCCGGACAGCATGGGCGTGAAAATGCTCCGCGCTAAACGCGCCGCCGAATTAGATGCCTACCGCCTTATGGCTGAACGCATCGTGGGAGTCAGAATTAACAGCAAAACCACGGTCGCTAACCTGTGCCTGCTCAGTGATAAAGTGCAGGCGTCACTGGTTGCTTTTCTCAAAGGCCTGAAACCAAGCTCCATCAAATACAAAGCAGACGGCAGCTGTGCTGTTACCGTGCAGCTCAAAATCCGTGAAGTGGTCAAAACGCTTGAAGGACTTGTGCGAATTTACAATTCCGGGATTAAAGATAAAATTAGCAGTGTGAATATAACTACTAATGACAAGATTTTCAAAGTAACCGGCAATGGCGCGCCGCGTGATATTACTGCTTATTCAGCAAACTATATTAGTTCCGGAAAAAGCATTCTGCTCAAAATTATCAGAAAAGAAATTGTTGTGGAATAATGTTTTTACAGGGAGGAGTTTCAAGTGAATAAGTTTTTAAAAATCCTATGTCTCGCGTTATTGCTTAGCTTGTGTTCTCCGAGCTATGCAAATGTGAGTGTCACGGTAACCGGCCAGGCCGCCGGGCATGGAAAAACAGCCAGCCAGCAGGCTTTAGCGGACGCCCTGCGCAAAGCGGTCCGGAAAGGCGCGGGAGTCAATATTATATCAAGCACCCGGATGACTGATTACGTGCTTGATTTCGACCGGGTTTTTTCCCGTGCTTTCGGCTATATAAAGAAATTTAAAATACTTTCCAGCGGCTATGATGACGCGGGCCTTTATTATGTGAAGATTTCCGCTTTTGTCGGCAAAGGCATCCCCGGCATGAATGATTATCTGGCCATGCGCCAGATAATCGCCATGAAAGGTTCGCCGCGGCTGTTAATCAGGGTTTCCGGAAAAATTACCGGCATCGGCAACGCCGGAAAACTTATTGACGGCCAATTGCGGGAAATCGCGCTTAAGTGTGGTTTTCAGACGATCAAAATTTCTCAATTCAAGGAAGCGGAAGCCAATCGCGCTAAACGCGACAGGTTTCTCGGCGGCAATGCTTCGGCCGCATACCGCGAAGCTGGAATCCGCAGTAACTACGATTTTGTTATCGATGCGGAGGTATCCGGCGCCTATAACGGCGTTTCCCGGCTTTACGGTGTAAGCACGCAGCGTTTTTCGCTGGGGGCTGACCTCGGCGCGGCTTATCCCAACGGCAACGCCATTGCCCAGGTGACCATTCCCAGCAAAGAAATGGATATTGCCCGGGTTTCCGACAAAACCCAGGCCGCCCGTTCCGCGCTGCAGAGAACGCTCGGCGGCGACAAAGGCAAAAATTTCAGGGCCTTATTAATGCGGGTATTAGCTTTATGGGTATCGGAATTCGACAGCGGCGTGAAAGTTACAGTTGAGTTCGCGAAAATCGACCGTGAGCTGTTTGAGAAAGTCATCGACGGCCTGAAGCGGGCCAAAGGCGTCAATGCTGTTCACGTCCGGGAATTTGACGAGCAGCTTAAATCCACGATGGAAGTGGAGAGTAACCTGAAAGCCCACGAACTTGCCTCCTTGATAAGCTTTTTAGCCGGAAGTCGACTCAAAGCCGGACGGACGACCAGCGATTACATTCAAATGAAGGTAGTTGATGCTTACAGCATAACAGATATAATCGTCGCTTTTATCGGAGCGGCAATTGTTATCATTTTATTAGTATTGATTATGCTAAGCCTGAAAGGCGGGAAATCATAAAATTAACTATTACTCTTATTGCATCGAAAAAATATAAATATGGTATAAGTTAAATAAGGGAAAATAAATCAAAGGGGGAAAAACGATGAAGTCAATCAAGATTCGAATCGGGCGGCTAAGCGTTTTGATGGTGACCATGATTGTTCTTTTAATGATCGGCAGCGGTTGTGCCATGAAAAATACTCGTGCAGGCGGAAATTATAATGTAAGCCTGAAAACTGTTTACGCAGCTGATTTGCCGGCTAAAACTACTACTGAATGCAAAATACAAGTTTCTCTTCCTGAAGATGTACGAAACAAGCAGCAGGCAGCTAATGTTATTGGCTATGTCAAGAATATTTTCGGCATGCACCTTGCCAGTATACTTGCAGAAAAAAATATTAATGAGTGGGTGCAGACTTGTATAGTTAAAAACTTAGGAAAAGCCGGTTTCAATGTTATTACCGGAAAAATGACTTCCAACGGGCTATACGTTTCAACATCAATCCGCACCCTGGAATGTGAAGCAATGATGTCTTATATCGCAACTATAATACTTGATGTAAAACTGAAAAATAGCAATTCAATATTCTTTAAGCAAACTTTTACTGGTAAAGCCGTACAACCTAATTGGATAGGGAGTGCTCAAGGATACGGCGAGACTTTGACAAAGGCAATGAAACAATGCCTTGATAAAATGATGCCGGTTTTAATAAAGGAGCTTGAAAAAGCAGGAAAAACAATTAAAAATACTGTACAAGCTCCCAAGAAAACGACGCAAGCGCCCAAAACGACTACACAACAAAAAATAAAAGTTAAAAAAGATAGTAAAGGGCCCTTGGATGATATATACTTCTAATATAAACTTTCGGAGATCAAGCCCGTGGTAAAAAAAATAGTTTATACATATTTAGTACTGAACTTTCTTGTTTCATTGTCCTGTCTTGCTGAGAAAAAAACTAAGGGGCTCAAAGCCACGCTGCACTCTTCCAAGCAAGTCAAATACCGCCGGCGAGTCGCTATATGTGTTGCCATTGGCAAGTATTCAGAGTACAAGGCGGAAGGGAAACATTGCGGCGACCTGAAGGGTACGGTTGGTGATGCCAATAAAATGGCTGAATTATTTCGTAATTACGGTTTTGATGAAGTTATACTGCTGACTGACCGGAACGCGACCAAAAAAAATATTATAAGGGCAATGGAACGGGTAAAAGCCGACTCGCAAAAAGATGATTTGCTGGTGTTTACTTATTCCGGCCATGGCGGTGCCTACATGGTTGCCAATTCGCCGCGTAGTTATTTAATTCCTTTCGACTGCTTATCCGGGCAGGCAGTAAAGAGTGGAATATCCGTGGATTTATTGAAAGAACTGGCATTGACAATGAATAACCGGCACATCCTTTTTCTGCTGGATTGTTGTTACGCGGGAGTATTAGTAGCGGACAAACCACGAAAACCTGACTCGATGAATGTTAAAGAGTTCATGGCGTTCCTCAAACAACGTTGTATTTATGCGCTGGTAGCCTCCGGTGCTACGGAAACCGCTATAGAAAACACCCGTGTCGGCGGAGTGTTTACTAACAGCGTGCTGCAGGCCCTGAAGGGCAAAGCGGACATGAATAAGGATGGGAAAATACTGGTTATCAAAGAGCTGACTTACGCTGTAACAACAGATCTCAGTGAGAACGCCCAAATAGCTCAAACTCCCCGTGGAGCCAAATTGGCAATTGGCGATGGAGATATTGTTTTGCCGGTGGCCGGGCGCTCCGTTAAAAAGAAAGCTGTGAAGCAGGCAGGCAAGCCGCTTGTTAAAAGTACATCTCCGGCGGAGATAAAGAAAACTTATCAAGACGTCCGCAAATCACAGAAAGCAAAAAAAATCCGTCAGGCACAGTTGTTAATGACTAAAGTTTATATAGACTATGACGAATTGCCGGCAAAGCAAAAAAAATCCGCTGAACAGAGTAAATATCTTTCCGAACTGGTGGATTTGACCAAGCTGACTTTTGAACAGATTTCCAAAAGTAACAGTGACGAATCCGCACTTTTGTATTATTATTCGCAAAAATATCTGGAATCAAATCCCGATCAATTCAGAAAAGCCAGCGCCTATTTGAACATGGGAGCGTACTGTAACTACCGCGGAGAGTACCAAAAAGCGGAACTCTTAATAAAGCAAGCCCTGACCTTATTTTCCAGCGGCAAAGAGACAAAACAAACAGCTGCCCGCCTGCAGAAAATAGTTACTTGTCTGCGCTTTTTGGGATTGATTTCTCTAAGTCGTTATAAATACAATCCGGCATTACAATATTTAGGGCGTGCCGTTGATTTAGTAAGCAAACAACGAAAATCCTTTGACCCGTCAGAGATGGCAAGACTATACGGCGCTGTGGGACAAGCATATCTTGCCACCGGTCGATTCAAGGGGGCGAAAAAATGGCTGGAACGTTCTTTAAATGAATACAGAAAAAATTTTAAAGAAGAAAGCTTTGCTGCTGCTGCAGTATATGATAATCTAGGCGTTTGCGCTTTGGAAATCAAGGATTTTCATCAGGCTTTGGGATATTTCAAGCATGCCGTCGCTATTTATACAAAAATTTTTGGTGCCAATAGTAGACATAGTATATCAAGTTATTGTAATCTGGGTGTGGCTTATTTGTCAAAAAAAGACTTGAAAAAAGCGTTAAAATACGCCAGGAAAGCCAGATTTATTGTGAGACGGTATTTTCCTTCCGGACACCCGCGTATTCGTGATGTTGATCTGCTCCTCGGTCGAATATATCTCGCCAAAAAACGCTATTCTTCAGCAGAATACTTTTTTAAACATAATTTAGCTATTACGAAAAGGTGTTTTGGGGACCATCCCCAGACGGCTATCGCATATCAATGGCTCGGGCAGTTATATTTGCGCAAACAGTTTTGGCGTCGAGCCAAATTTTTCTTCAAGAAAGCGCAAAAGATTCAAGATGAATATCTTGGCTCCAACCATTATCAAACGATAAATACTGAACTTTTACTGCGGCAGGTACAAAAAGAAAAAGCAAAAGAAGAAGGTGGAGCGGCAGTACAAAAAGCACCGCCTGAAAAGACAGTCCCCAAAAAACAGACTGAACAGAAAGTCGAAAAAGAAAAAGGTGGAAAAAAGGAAAATTAGCTTATGTTAAAAATATTCAGGAATTATTTTCCCTCATTAAGTGTATTATTACCGGTGGTCTGTTTTTTAACGGCTTGCGCGACAATGCCTGAGTTTTATCCCAAACCGGCCCCGGAAATGCTTGATGGTAAATTAATTGCCCGGCTGGCCGATAAAATGATGCGCTCATTGCTGAATTCACCAGTAATGGCTAACAGCACCCGGGCTCCCAAAATAGCTTTATTGCGTTTCAGGAATCGTTCCAGGTTTCCTTTGGACGGCAATATTTTTCTTGTCAAGCTGCGGGCCGATTTGAACGCGAAAGCTTCCGGCAGGATAGTTTTTATTGCGCGGGAATATATACAAGCGGTAAAAAATGAGCGTTCCGGCAAACGAAAAGGGGTTTTTTCATTTAAAAAAGGCAGTTTGGAAAAGGCGGTCAGCGGTGCTGATTACTTTTTGACGGGAGGGCTGCGCAGTTTGTCCGCGGCGGCTTCCGGCACCAGGAGTGAATATTTGCATTTTACCTTTTATCTGGTCAACGCGGAAAATACCGACATACTTTGGGAAGACCAGTTGGATTTGGATTTCAAGGGAACAGAAAATGTTGTTTACAGATAAAAAACTCAAATAATAAGCTAGGGTCAAAGATATTATGAAAATATGAAAAGTGTCAAGAAAAATAGAATCGCGGGTAAGTACTTCGTTACGGCAGATCGGCAAGTGTTCTGAAAAAACAATATTATTGTTTTTTTCAGCTTATTTGATAATGTAGCACAAGCGTCTCGCTTGTGAATATTCTCAAGCGAGACGGTTGAGCTACATTGATAAAAATACATTTTTCTGAATGGAATTTTCGCGCAAAATAGGGGGAAAGAACTATATTTTGCGATAAAGATCTAATGTCCAACAGGATAGAGCATTATTTAATATAACAATTTGACAGTAACAATAATAACAAAAGGATAGAGATTATGAAAACTTCATATTTCGTTTTATTCGCTGCGGGTTCATCATTTCTGCTGCTGACCGGCTGTAACTCCGAAGGCCCGGGCAGAATCGGCAGTCACGATGTGAACTTTTCGGAAAAACGTTCCGAAGCGGTAGTTTTAGATACTTCACTCATGCCGGGCTGGTTTGAAAAGGGCAAACTTTCATTTGAAAACAGTCGTTCGTCAAAAATCGAGGGGGGCAAACTGCTGCGCGTATATGCTGAACTCAGAAATCGTCTCGCCACGCAGGCTTTAGAGGTGGAACTCTCGACCTCATTCAGGAAAAATGGTATTGTCGTTGACGAATCCAGATGGGAGAAATTTAAATTTGGCCCCAATCATACCTTAAGTTATAAAGTTAATTCTCTAAATCCAGCCGACACTTACTGTGTGCGGATAAGGATGCCCCGAAAATTAACCAATGACCTCAGCGGAGCCGGTGTTAATCTTATGGCGGATAAAACACTGCGTTCACTGATTCGCAGTTCCGCAATATACAAAGCAAACTCACCGGTTAGAATTGCTCTTCATCAATTTGACAACCGGAGCAACTTGAAATTTGATGAGTCTATTTTCCTGTCTAAATTGCGCGCGGAAGCGAATTCGCGTACTAGTGATAAATTTATTTTCGTCGCGAGACAATTGGACATAATTGATGCGGTTCAGGAAGAACGCCAGGCCAAGCGGGAAGGTGTCCGTACCGCGGACAAATCTAAAACGAAAGCCAGGCTAAGCGGAGTTTCGTATTTTCTCACCGGTAAACTTTATACACTTCCGGAAAAAAACTACTATTTATTTTCATACCAGTTAGTTGACGCGGAAAATTCGGATATCGTTTGGGAAGACCAGTTTGAAATAGGAAATTACTGAGCGGTCAAGCTTATCTTGTTATAAATATTTATGACTCAAGACTTAAGGGGATTGTCATGTTGGCTTTGAAATGTATTTGCGTTCCGGCTGTTGTGCTGTTGCTGGCCGGATGCGTTTCGGAAGGGCCCAAACCAGTTTCGTGGATTGATATTGACAATGCGGAAAGAAAAACTCTTTGCGTCGTACTCAATTCGGATTTGAAAGATATATTTTCATTCGAAAATTATAAGTTGAAACGGCTCGACCATGGCAGAATTTCAGTTATCGCGGATATTCGCAACCGAACGAATTCTACGCAGAAAATTGAGATTTCCACAGTATTTCGCGATAAAGATGGAGTTGTTTCCGACCAATCCGTCTGGCAAAAATTTGTTTTTTATTCGAATCAAACAATATCTTACAAAATTTCTTCGATAAGCAAAGCTGATTCTTTCACTGTCAGAATACGCGAAATTAATTAATTTTTTATAAAAAAGGCAAAAACATTATGAAAAGTAAATTGAGCTTCTTTATTGTTTCACTAACCGCGCTTTCGTTGGGTTCCGGGTGTGTAAGTAAAAGCTGGACGCAGGAACAATTAAAAATCGCGAGTAAAAAAGCTGAGAAAAATTTTCAACAGCAGAATGCGGAACTTAATGGGAAATATAATAACTTGCTGGCAAAAAACAGAGAGCTTTACAAACTGCTTAATAAATTATTCAACGAAAATAAAAATTTATACGCGAATTGCAAAACTTTAAAACAGCGGTTGAACCGCCTTGAAAAAAGTATCAATACTACTCAAACAAAGGTCCGGAAAGATGTCATTGCCTTTGTCCGCAAAAATGACATGAAAGTTTATAAATACGTAACTGCGGAACAACAGAAATATATTAGCGGACTCAAGATTGAAATGGAAAAAGTTAAAAAGGCAAATAAAGAAGCGAAGAAACTGCGGGAAGTTATTGAAAGAATACTGAAAGCATACAAAAAAGCGAAATAAACTGCAGACATAGTGAAAAGAAGGAAGGGTCTAATGAATAATTTTTTACTGCGTATAAAAAAAGTTTCCATTAATGCTTTTGCGGGAATGGCTGTGGGGATAACTTTATGTTCGTGCGCGACCAAAGATTGGATTAAAGCTGAAACTGAACAGAAAATAAGTTTTCCAGCACAAAAACGCTTGCAGGCACAAATGGAGAAATCGGCTTTACTGCAAGCGGAAACTGAAAAATTAATGTTCGCCGCCAGGTTAAATATTGAGAATATCGAAAAAATCACAAGTAATTACGAAAAGCTGAATAAAGATATGAAAGCACTTATCGCAAAAACGGATAATGCGCGGAATAATTATTTGCGGCATATGGGCTCGTTAAAAACGGAACTATCTGATAATGCTTCGGCCCTGGATAAACCGAACAAAGAAAAAACCCTGAAGGCAGCTAAACAAATTGCTGGTAAAAAAATAAAAAAATGGCTGAATTTCAGTAATGGCGTTTATTCTGATCTGACTTTACAGGACAAAAATTTTCATGCAGAAAGTAAACTTTTTGATTTAGCTGTACGCCCTGTTATTAAATATCATTATTTGCCTTTGTCGAACAAAACGATTTCCCTGCTGAATAAATCAACTGATGAAATTATTAAACAACAAAATAAGCTCCTGAGCAAGCCTGGCCGATTGCTGAAAAAAATGGATTTGCAGGAGTTTTTATTTTTTCAGGGAGCCTTGCTTAACTGCAGAAATAAGGCAAAAACAGTGAACTTGAAAATCGCTTTGAAACCAGGTGCTTCGCCCTGGCGGGATGAAGAGAAATTCCTTTCCCGGAATGTCGCGGCCGGGATTTCCGATCCCCTGACTGAAAAAGCTTTTCAAACTATGCTGCTGAACCGGGCATTAGTTTGTGACGTTTTGATAAGAAGACTTAAATTTTCTCAGGAGAAACCCTTAATGCTCGCGTATTTTATAAATCAATTACTTATGATTCATAAATTTTCAAAGAATAGTATATGGAAAACAAAAATAAATCTTCTTGCAAAGAAGTATATCAGAAATTTTAATGACAGAACTCCAATGGCAGTCAAATAAATACATAAAAACAGGATACGGGAATGTTTACTAAATGGACAGATTTTAAAAAAGACATATTTTCCACGTGGTTAAACTTCTTTATTGTTGGAATCATTCTCTGTCATACTCCAGGCTGTAAGTCGGTTCCCCCCGTCCCCGCGCCCAAACTTATGGTTTCCCAGGCAGGCATCCGCAAACTGCCGCCGGTGCTGGCAAAGCAAGTAAAAAAATTAGAAAAAGAATACGAGCGTAACGCGGTTATAAATTTAACCGAAATCGCGCTTATATCGTTAAAAGAACGCGACTCTATCGCACCTGAATTATGGCCGGCCTTAATTGATAACCCCCTGGATTTAGCGATAAAGAGGATTGAAGACGTGTACTCTGATACACCCGAAGCTAAAAAAGCCCGCTCATTATGGCATGATGAGGAAAGCAAAAATTTCAAAGGCGAGCCCTATGAACGCACATTTGTATTTTTGCTGCGCGGACTGCGGTATTACGAAAACGGGGATTTTGAAAATGCTATGGCCTGTTTCAAAAGCGGTATCCTGCAGGATTCCTTGTCGGTTGAAGGAAAATATCGCGCGGATATAGCTATATTTGAATGGCTGATCGGACTTTGTCATTTAAGGATGGGAGAAACTAAGGACATGGACGAAGCCTTCCGAAGAGCTTCAAATATTCGTAAAAATTTAAAACTGCCCAGGGAACGCAATAATACTCTGGTAATATATTTTGCCGGTTCAGCGCCGGTGAAGAAAAGGACCGGGGAGTATAAAGAAATATTACTTATTGAAAAAGGTAAATGTTTCAGCGCGGAAATTTCTTTGTCGAAGCCTGCTCTAGGGCGAAGTCCTTTTTATAAATATGCTGTTTTGCTGGAGGACGTTTTCTTTCAGGCGACGACCCGCGGCGGGCGTCTTATTGACAAGATTAACGAATACAAAGCTACGGTAAAAAATGATACTAAAGTCGTGGGCAATATCGCTATTTTCCTTGGCGCGACGGCCATGGGCACTGCCATAATACTAGCTGCCGCCCAATCTGGAAATGGCGGCCTCATTATAGCTATGGGAGCAGTGGGCCTTGGCTTAGTTGCGCTCGGCATTGCTGCTCATCTCACCGCTCTGGCAATGAAAACGAAGGCTGACATCAGGACGATCAAGGGTATTCCCAGTCGTATTTATGTCTGGTCCGGCGATGTTTTGCCGGGACTGCGGATGCTGGGTATCAAAAGATCAAATATCCTTAGTAAATCGAAGCTTACTTTCAAGAAAGCGAATATCGAATACGGCAACAATCATAATGTAGTATATGTATTTTGTCCGTAATTCGCGTGAGATTCAACGATTTCGCGCGAACTAACAGTATATAGGTCTGGTATATTATATAGCTTAAATGTTCGCACTGTATATAGAAAATGTAGCTCACTTTGCGAAGGCTGAGACTGAGCACAGCGAAAGTCAACCGTCTTGCTTGAGTATCTTCACAACCGAGACGGTTGTGCTACATTAATTTGTGAAAAAATACGAACCTTTAAGTTTTACTGTATACTAGTGAACTGAATAGTAACAACGGAGAGATGGATATGTATAAAATTATTTTATTGCTGGGAGCTTTTCTGTGTGGCTTAATTGTCAACGCTGATGTTTATGATAAAGTCAGTGTTAATCTGGCTAAGCAGATTAAAGCTGAGACTATTCATATCAGTGTCGGTAATTTTGTTTACGGCGACAGCAAATTGATGTCGGCTTTTTCCTCTATGCTGCGGGCTGAACTGCGTTCCGCTTTGGCTAAAAACGGCAAATTCAAAGTTATTTCCAGGGAACGACTGGACGATATTTTGAAAGAACAGCGTTTTCAAAATACGGATTTGCTGGATCCGGACTCGAAAAAAATAAATATCAGAATAAAAGGCATTGAAGGGATTGTCCGCGGAAAATTTTATTACCGCTACCCCAAAATTACCGTATTTGTTGAACTGCTCCGGCTCGATGGCGGCGAGATAAAGACCGCGAAGATGGTTCTCAATGCCGATGATGTTTCCACTGAGATTATACCGGCCAATATCAAAAAAAGTAAAAAAAATATCGCTGATATTCGTAAGCGGATAAAAAAAGTTCCCCATGATTTTAAGATCAAAATCACTACCGTCGGTTTGAAGCGCAATTTCAAAAACGGCGAAAAAATCCGCTTCAAGATACGCGCGGAAAAAGATTGCCATATTGCCGTATTCTGCCACCAGATCGACGGCTCGACAGTACTGCTGTTTCCAAACGTCTGGGACAAAAAGACGCTCATCAAAGCCAATACCGATATAATCGTACCGAAAGTTAACAGCAAAAAATTTGAAATAGTAGTTGGCCCGCCTTTCGGATCGGATGTCATTCAAGTGATCGCCTGCGCGCGCAAAAGCACCTTGCACAGCAAGATGGAGCGTTTAGTCAAAAGCCAGTCAAGTCCCGGTTATCGCAGTATCACTCGTGGTTTGTTTTCCAGGGCGGTTACTAAATCCGTGAACAACACGGCAAACGCTTCAAAGCTGTGGAGCGAAGCACATATTCTCATCTCAACTTACAAAAAATGAGTACTCGCAAGTGTAGCCTTACACTGCGACCAATGTCGGTTTAAGGCTAAACCTGGCACTACTCACAACTCTCTCAGGAGCAGCTTCCTAAGCAACAGTAATGCCCGGATTTTTGTGCGGTTACGGACCGAATCACGATTAGCGGGGAAAATATGTTTTGCGACAATGATTTTATCATGCAGTAAAGCCGCTATGTAAACCAGGCCGACAGGTTTTTCATCAGTGCCGCCGTCCGGCCCGGCTATTCCGCTCACCGCTATAGCGGCATCAAGGTCAAGAGCTTTCGCCACCCCCGAAACCATGGCGCGTACACATTCGGCACTGACCGCTCCGTGAGCGTCAAGGAGTGTTTGCGGAACCCCTAAAAGTTTGGTTTTGACAACGTTACTGTAAGCTACTATTGAACCGGTGAAGACTTGTGACGAGCCCGGCAAATCCGTCATCGCCGCCGCAATCATACCGCCCGTACAGGACTCAGCCGTCCCCAAAGTATAGCTGAGTTTCCTTAAACGTTCGGAAATTTCCGACACCAGTGACAGTTTGTTGTCCGCTAAAACCGCATCGCCGAAAAGCTTTTTAGCTTCCTTCGCTTTTCGTTTAAGCAAATCTTCATCCAGGCCGCTGATAAATACTTTTACGCCCTCAACAGAAGTGCAATATGCCAATGATAAAGGCAGATTTTTTATTAACGGCGCGACTTTTTCCTGCACAATTAATTCAGCCGACGCCGTTACCATGAAACCCGAAGTGAAAGTGGCTTTGCCGACAAGCTTTTTCAAAAGCGGCATCGCTTCATTTTTAAACATTGGATTTAATTCGTTCGGCGGGCCGGGTAATAATATGACAGTAACTTCACCTTTTACCCATAAGCCCGGAGCGGTGCCGACAACATTTTTTAAAACTATTGAGTTTTCAGGCACATCAGCCTGCGATAAATAATCCTTCCCGGGGACGGTCGAATAACGTTTGTTCCAGCGCCGCGTTAAATCCCTTTCTATTTCCGGGTTTCTCAGGAGTTTTAAATTGAGGAAATCACAAACCGCGTTACGGGTCAGGTCGTCATGGGTCGGGCCCAGGCCGCCGGTGGTAATTATAAGCTTGGAATCACGCGCCGCGGTTTCCAGCGCTTCGCGCAAATCCGCGGAACTGTCCCCAACGACAATAGCTCGAACCGGTACAATACCCGCTTCGCTAAGCTCCCGGCCGATAAAGGCCAAATTAGTATTTACCGTGCTTCCCTTCAGCAATTCGGTACCTGTACAAATAACACTTATCCGCATATTTCCCTCGAAATTTTAAAACAAAAATTTAACACCCTCAAGCGCTGAAAGTTCGGAGCTCAGGGTATCCATCATTTCCCGCGAATCGAGAACTGCCGGAATTCGATAGGAATGATATTTACCGCGGGATGATTTGTTCTTTTTCTCCGGTTTCGCGTCAATTCCGTGTTTTTTCAAAACCTTAAGTATTGTATCGTAACAATCAGCTTTCGCGGCTTCAACAATGACACGGTAATTCCAGGTAGTTGGAAATTCGATTTCATGTTTTTTCTCAGGCATAATTACCAGGTAAATCCCATATTGAAGTGGAAACGCAGTTTTTTGGAAAGTCCGTCCACACTGGAAACAATCGGATAAGCCAAGTCAAGCTGGATAGGAGCCTGCAGATACGGCACCTTGATACGTAAACCATAGCCGGCGCCCAGATTCATTTTACCGAAGTTCATCGAAAATGAATTAGCCCAGGAATTACCGGCATCAATAAAAATAGCTCCACGCACAAATTTGTAAATTGGATGCGTCATTGTCGCGGTAAGCAGTAAAAGAGTCTGTCCGCCGACAGGGTCGCCATTTTTATCCGTCGGCGCGATTGAACGGTAAGGAAAACCACGAATAGTTTCACCACCACCAATAAAGTACCTTTCAAATAATGGCGCTTGCTTATTGCGGTTAAAATTGGCAATCGTTCCGATTTTCGCTCCAGCCTGGAAAATAAGTGCCTTGTCAAGCAATGACCAGTAATGACTGCCTTTGGCTTCTAAACGGTAAAAACTGTTAGTCGAGCCCAGAAATTTTCCGGCCAGCGCACCAAGCGCGTTTACGCTGTATCCCGAAGTAGGATTGAACTGACTGTCCCGGGTATCACGATTGACCAGCAAAGAAAATTGACTGACCCATTGATGCCCTAAATTCTCACGCAACTCCATTGATTTGGAACTTTCCATGTTGGAAACGTCAACATTTTCAAATTTATAACCGAAAGTGGCATTGGTAAAATCGTCAAGTATTTTTTTGTTCAATGACGTTCTGAAGCCAATCCGGGTTTCGTCCCAGTTCGGATAAACAACGGTATTCCAATAGCCGTTAAGCGACAGACGCAGAGGAATATCAAATAACCACGGCTCAACAAAATCAAAGTTTACACTGTTACGCTTGATACCAACCATTCCCATTAAACGTATACGCTGGCCGCCGCCCCTGAAGTAATTCTCGGGATTAGTGATGTCGAAGTTGTTACTGACAATCTCCGCCATACCGACCAGGGAATAGTAACTTGAAACACCGCCGCCGACTTTGAACTGATATGCGGGCTTCTCCTCAACTTCAAACGCGACGTTTTTCTTGTTAAAATTATTTGAGTTAACAGTAACGGCTTCCACTTTTTTGAAGTAGCCCATTCCCATTAAACGCTCTTTACTGGCTTTAATACGGTTTTTATCCAGGGGGTCGCCGGGTTGAATTACCAGTTCCCGGCGGATAACTTTATCTTTAGTAATGTTGTTGCCGCTGATGATAACCCGGTTGACAGTGAATTTCCGCCCCTCGTCAATTACAATCTGCAGGTCAACTATATGGGTTTTGAAATCCGCCAGGCGCACTTCACGGCAGCCGATGTTGGCATATCCCAGGGACTCATACGCGTTCCGAATCATCCGCAGGGATTTTTCAACCAGCTCATCATCGTAAACCATGCCTTTTCTGATACGCAGCAAAGGCATAAGTTCCGCAGTCTTAAAAACTTTGCTGCCGAGAATGCTGATCCTGCCCACCTTATAAACTTTGCCCTCGTAAATATCAAAATTAATATCAACATACTCGGGATCATCTTTTTCCTGGGTTATTTTGATATCTTTAACCTTGAAGTCAAGATAGCCTTTGCTCCAGAAAAGCTTGCGTAAACGCGCCTTGTCTTTTGCCAGTTCGGCTCGCTCCAGCAGGCCCACTTCCAAAAATCGACTCAAATATGAATGCCGGTTGGCAATCACGCTTTTAAGCGTCCAGGCGGAAAAAGCCGTTTGCCCGGAAAACCTGACGTTGTTTATTTTAAGACGGAGATTTTCCTTGATATTGAAAATAACATTTATTTTGTCTCTGCCGACGCTTTTCAAGGTCGGAGCAACCAGTGCGTCGTTATAGCCTTTGTCTTTATAAAAAGCCCGTATTCTATTGGCACTGATTCTCAATTTATTATCATTTAATGGCATTCCGGCGTCGAGAACCACATTCATCTTCAATTCTTTGGCAGGAAACTTTTTGTTGCCTTTGAAAATAATCTTGTCAACCCGCGGCTTAACCTTTACTTTGACAATAATCTCGACCTTATCGCCGGCGATATTTTTTACTTCCGAAACCACATCATCGAAAAAGCCTAAACCGTAAAGACGTTTAATGTCGTCATTAAGTATATTTTTGTTGTATTCTTTGCCGGCTTTCTGCTGCATATTATACAAAAGCATTTTTTTGGGGAAAGTGTAGCCACCTTGCTGTTTAAATGTTACGCTTTCTATAGTGGCGGCATTCAGTACAGCGCTGAACACGCATAAAACTGCCACCCCTGAAATCAGTAACTTTTTCACAATACAATCCTTATTCATTAAGCGTCATTATTCGGACGGTCTTCGGCGGTAAATTTAACATTGACAAATTCCATGCGCGACGGGAAGAATGTCATTTTAACAATCCCGGTTCGTCCATTACGATTTTTTTCCAATATAAGTTCAGCTTCCAGCCCCAACTGATCCTGTTCCGGACTTATGGATTTTGTTTCATTCCGGTCACGATGCAGGAAACTTACGATATCGGCATCCTGCTCGATCGAACCGGACTCCCGCAAATGACTGAGTCTCGGCCTGGCGGAAACTCCGGCGGTTTTCTCAACTTCACGGTTAAGCTGTGCCAGTACCAGAATTGGTATATTCAGTTCTTTGGCAAGTTTTTTAATGCCCGATGAAATTTCAGCGACTTCCTGCTGCCGGTTATCAACTCGTCCATCAGCTTTCATCAACTGCAAATAATCAATTGCGATAAAATCTATACCATGCATCATTTTGAGACGACGGGCTTTGGCCCTCAATTCGGCAATCGTCAAACCGCCTGTAGGATCTATAAATATTTTTGCTTTTTGCAAAGTCGTGACGGCCTGGGTTAATTTCAGCATCTCATTATGTTTGAAAGAGCCGTCAAAAAATCTGCTTTCAGGAATTCTCGCTTCGGTACAAATCAAGCGGCGCGCGATTTGCTCGGAGGTCATTTCCAGACTGAAAAAAGCAACCGAGCGGGGGGTACTTGTCTGTATGGCAATATTGCGAATTAAATTCAAAGCCAATGACGTTTTCCCGATTGACGGGCGGGCGCCGAGAACAAACATTTCACCGGGTTTCAAGCCCCCGATCATTTTATCAAGATCAGGCAGGCCGGTGGGGATTCCGATTTCAATTTCACCGTTAATCAATGCCTGGATATTTTTAAAGGTCTCCCCCAGAGTTTCTTTAAGAGTTACAATATCAGAACGGCTTGTAACGTTGCGGACTTTAAAAAGATCAGTTTCAATCTGGTCGATCAACTCTTTAGCGTTTATCGAGTCATCATAGCATTTAAGCAGCGATTCGCTGCAGACATTAATCATATTACGCAGGATAAAAAATTCCCGGATAATATTGCACCAGCTTTCAAGATTGGCGGTCGTGGCAATTGAATTATAAAGTTCAGCGAGAAAAATTTCGCCGCCGATGTCTTCCAGTGTACCGTTCTTTGACAACTGGTGAGCAACTGAAATCAGGTCAACACCTAAATCGGAATGATTATAAAGCGTATCAATCGCTTTAAAAACTTCACGATGAATGTGTGAATAAAAAGCCTCCGCCGAGCCGAGCTGTTCCGTCACCATATCCACGCAAGGCCGCGCCTCGCGCAGCATGGCTGCCAGAACCGCCCGTTCAGCCTCCAGATTATGAGGCTGGGGACGTTCATTTACAGCAGGGCTTGAAACTTCATCATTATTTTGGGTATTGACCATAATTTCTACACTATAAAAACATCTTATGCCTGAGCGCGTTCTATTTTTACTTTTATGCTTGCTTTGATATCGTGTCCGAGGGCGATCACTATGTCAAAAGAACCAAGAGTCTTGATTGCTTCGTCAAGTTTAACCTGCTGATGCTTAATAGTAATATCTTTTTCAGCAAGCTGTTCAACGATATTACGGGCGCTGACTGAACCAAACAACTGATCGTCGTCAGAAGCCTGCATTGTGAAGGATAATTCAATTTCGGCAATTTTAGCGGCCAAAGCATTGGCGTCAGTCAATTCTTCAGCCCGGCGCTGTTCGTTCTGCTCTTTACGGGAAGCAAGCATTTTCGCCGTTCCGGGCGTTAATTTAGTAACCAGCCCTTTGGGGACGAGGTAGTTCCTGGCATAACCGGCGGCGACTGCAACTTCATCGCCGGCAAGGCCCAGGTCGGCAACGTCTTCGAGTAAAATATATTTTTGATTTGCCATTGATAGCACACTCCTAATTATAATACCAGGCTGATGATTCTGGCGCGTTTGATTGCGATACTGAGCATTTTCTGATGCTGCAGACAAGTGCCGGTAATGCGGCGAGGCAGAATTTTGCCTTTTTCGGTCTGGAATTTACGGAGCGTATCCGCATCCAGAAAGTCAATGTAATGAATCTGAGATTCGCAAAAACGGCAAATCTTAGGCTTGTTGTTTCTTCTTTTTCTGCGGGTTTTTCTTCTTTGCATGTTTTCTTTCCTGTTTTATTAATTATAATATATTGTTATCTGCTCTCTCTAGAACGGAATGTCGTCTTCAGCGTCATCGCCAACTTTGAAAGCGTCATTCGGCAGGGCGGGGAAAGCATTCGTTTCTTTACCCTGAACCGGAACGTTTCCGTTAGCTGCCGGATTCGCGCCGCCTTGCTGCGGAGCCTGGCTTTGCGGAGCTTGATAAGCGTCGCCTTGCTGCGGAGCCTGACTGCCGCCGTCCCGACGGCCGCCGATAAACTGAACACGTTCAGCGACAACGCGCAAAGTTGAGCGTTTCTTGCCTGTTTCGCGGTCATCCCACTGATCGAACTGCAGACGCCCTTCAATCATCGCGGTGGAACCTTTTTCCAGATAACGCTGACAGGATTCGCCCTGTTTTCCCCAAACCACGATATTAACGAAACAGACTTCTTCTTTTTCCTGATTATTCGCTACATATTTGCGGTTTGTCGCCAGTCCGAATTCACAGACCGCCACACCGTTTGGAGTATATCTCAATTCCGGCACTCGAGTTAAGTTTCCGAGTAAAAAGACTTTATTTAATGATGCCATACAGACTCTCCTTTGGCTGTTTGTTTTAAGAAAAACAAATATTCCAATTTATTGTTTTAAACTTCTTTTATTTCAGCCCGTTTAATTGGAGCTGAAACACCACTTTTTTCCACGGCCGGCCGATCAAAATTGATGATCATATTCCGCAGGATACGTTCGTCAAGGCGAAAATGCTCTTTGAGTTCTTTAACTTTGTCCGGATCAGCGGTAAATATCAAATTCCAGTAAATTCCGCCTTTGCGTTTTTTCATTTCGTAGGCGAATTGACGACGGCCCAGAGAAACAGACTTAAGCATTTCTCCGCCCCATTTTCCGATCAAAGTTGCGATTTCGCTACAGACTCCAGCACCCTCATCATCAACTTTTCTAATATCCATAATGAATATTGCTTCGTACTTTTTCAAGATTTTTCCTCCATAATTAATATGGTTCCGGCTTCTCAGCCGGATTTATTGTTTTTATCCTGCTCATGGTTTATGCTGTTAAAACAGTTCATAGCATATCCAACCCCACGAGTCAAACTTAGAATTAATGCGTCTACACTTGTCTTAAACACTTCAGCAAGTATCACTTGTTCATCCTTTTCAAATTCAGCTAATACATAATCAATAGTTTCAGCCCGGGCGCGGCCGATACCGATTCTCAATCTCGAGAACTTCGCGGTTCCAAGCTGTTCGATAAGCGATTCAATACCGCGGTGTCCGGCACTGCCGCCGCCTTTACGAATCCTGATCTTTCCCAAAGGCAGATCCATATCATCATGCAGCACAATAATCTCAGCAGGGAGAATTTTTTTGGAAAGAGCTAAAGCAGCTACTGCTTTCCCGCTCAAATTCATAAAAGTTCGCGGATGCTGTACCAGTAAACTGCGCCCCTTGAAACGCCCTTCCCAGTAAACGCTGTTAAATCGTTCCTTCCGTTTAAAACTTACCGGTGAAGCTGCCATAAAAGCCAGGCTCGCATCAAAACCGACATTATGTCTGGTTCCTTCGTATTCCCGCCCGGGATTACCCAAACCAACAATCAAACTGATTTGACTAGCTGACACCCCGCTCATTGACAATCCTTACACTAAAAGTTATTTACTCTGCCGCAGCTTCGTCTTCACTTGCTTCAGCACCTTCTTCAGACTCTTCAGTTTCGCCTTCAACCGCTTCAACTTCTTCTTCGGCAACCGGCTTGGAAACATAGAACACAACCAGCTTAAGGTCTGAAACCACCTCAACATTTTCAGGAACCCGGATTTCGCTGATATGTAAAGAGTCTCCTATTTCCAGAGCGCTGATATCCGCTTCCAGATGCTCGGGCAGATCAGCCGGGAACGCGCTGATTTCAATTTCATGAACAGGCTGCTCAAGAATGCCGCCTTGAGATACCCCGGCAGGTTCGCCGTAAGCGGCGCTGACCGGTATTGACGCGGTAATTTTTTCGTCCATTTTAACTTCCTGGAAATCAATATGCATAACACAAGCTTTCAAGTAGTTATTCTGAACTTCCTTTACCACGGCAGCCGTTTTCTTTTTGCCTTCAATCAAAGTTACCAGATTGAAGTCGTGCCTGGCAAGAGCCTCCCATTCACGGGTCGCGACGAATAAAGGCGCGGATTTAACGCCGCGGCTATAGATAACGGCTGGAATTTTACCCGCCTTTCTAGCCCGTCGCACCGCTCCTGTTCCCAGGTCGCTACGCGATTCAACTGCCAGTTCATAATTTGTTTTCGTTTTACTCATACTACTTCCTTTTTGTTATTTTAAGTATGATTGAGTTATTCTTTCATTCTGAAAAGAGAAGATACTGATCTTCCTTCATGAATACGTCTTATCGCTTCCCCGAGAAGTGGTGCGACACTCAAAATCTTGACTTTTCCGCCAAGATCATCCATGTGCGGCACTCCGTCGGTAGTAACAAGTTGTTCAATATTGCTGTCGGCTAATAATTTTTTCTTGCCCTCTGCATTCAGCAGGCAATGCGAGACGACAACATAAATTGTAGCGGCACCGGCTTTTTTCAATATCTCCGCCGCGGCGCAAAGAGTTCCCGCTGTCGCAGTAAGGTCGTCGGTAATAACACAAATTTTATCTTTAACCTCACCAACCAGATGCGATGACGCCACTGTATCAGCATTAATGCGGCGTTTAGCCACAACCGCCAAGCCGGCGTTCAACATTCCGCAATATGCCATAGCCATCTTAACACTGCCGGAATCAGGAGAAACAACCACCGGGTCATCTCCCAGCAATCCCTTCAAATAAGGAACAATAACCGGACGGGCATAAAGATGATCAACCGGGATATCGAAAAATCCTTGAATCTGCTGTGAATGCAAGTCCATTGTAATAATACGGTTAGCACCGGCGGCAACCAGAAGATTGGCTACCAGCTTGGCGGTGATCGGGACGCGTGGACGATCTTTGCGGTCTTGACGGGCATAACCGTAATACGGCAGTACTACCGTGATTCTCCCTGCCGAAGCTCGTTTCGCGGCATCCATCATTATCAGCAGTTCCATTAAATTTTCATTGGTCGGAGCGCAGGTGGGTTGAATGAGAAAAACATCGGCACGACGAATATTCTCTTCAAATTGAACAAAAATTTCACCGTCGGGAAAATGCGTAAGGTTCACTTTACCCAAAGGTATCTCAAGGTAAGCGGCAATCGCTTTCGAAAGCTTTGGATGAGCACTGCCGGAATAAACACGAATATCCTTTGGCATAACCATATTAATCCTCATTTTACGATTTTTTTACAAATCAGGAACCTTAAACCGTTAGAGGAAACTGCGGACAGTAGAGGAAACAGCATGTAAGCTTAGTACGCTGTCGCCAAAAACCTTCCGGGTTTGCCCTGAATAAGCAGAGCTAAAATCCAAATAAATGGATTAAGGTTCAATCAAATATTAATATTCAACAACAAGTTTCCAACTTAATCCCTATTTATAAAATTACAAATCACTTAGAACATTTTTAAGCAAAAAAGCCGATACGTCGGCCTCGTTATATAAAAAAAACAAATTTTTTTGGTTCTTCTGCACTTTGTGACATAAAATCCCAGCTTGCTCGTTGCGCCTCTAGCAGCCTGTCGGACTTATGGATAATCTGCTGCAAAAGTGCCGAATTTTGCTGAGATTTCCACCAAA
>VAOY01036828.1_pt1 | contig 24525 bp, 21 predicted proteins | sample 3393881 | NCBI WGS metagenome assembly VAOY01 (sample SAMN08290430, study PRJNA428436) | hydrothermal vent metagenome | isolation source: Deep-sea hydrothermal vent chimney | place: Indian Ocean: Southwest Indian Ridge
GAAAGCTAAAGTTTCCCTTAACGCGGCGACTAATACTAATACAATCGGGCTTGACTTAAGCGTTAAAAACTATTAAATTATAACAGTAATCGCTATTCTCCGCGGAGAATAGCGATTATTGCTTAAACAGCAAAAACACAATCAGGAAATTTTATAATGGAATACAGAGTCAGGTTTGCTCCCTCCCCTACGGGACAGGTACATATTGGTAATATCAGGACAGCCATTTTCAATTGGCTTTTCGCCCGGCATGCCGGCGGCGGATTTCTACTCCGGATCGAGGATACCGACCTGGAACGTTCCACCCGGGAAGCGATTAATGCCCTGTTTGAATGCATGGACTGGCTGGGGTTGGATCATGATGGAGAAATCATGTACCAGAGTTCACAGCGGAAAGCCCACGAAACCGCGGCCCGAAGACTGCTTGCTGAAAATAAAGCTTACTACGGCAAAGCCGATGATCAGGGACAAGCTCCGGTTTTATTCCGAATTCCCTTTGACGCCGATGATATTTCATCCGTCAGAAGCGTGGGAACAACTGAAATTGTTCTGCACTGTGACGAAAATGTTTCTGTCGCGTATTCCGGATTAAGCTTCGCTACAGTCAGCAGAAAGGGCAAGGCCGTCCCGAATTTCGCCTGTCTCGCCGGTTTCAAGGATTTAAAGCTCTTTAATGCTGATGCTGAACTGCTCTTTGAGTTGAATGACCAGCTTGAAAATATAAAAGACGGCGAAGTGTTTGAATTGCGGAATTGCGCTAAAATGATTTTCACCCGCCGCGAAGTCTTTTATCAGGACATAATCAAAGGTGAATTATCCAAGCCTCTGGACAGTATCAAGGATCTGGTTATTATCCGCGGCAACGGCTCTCCTATATTCCACCTGGCCAATGTCTGCGACGATATTCTGCAAAAAATAAATTATATTATCCGCGGCGATGACCATGTCGAAAATACCTACCGCCACATTTTACTTTATCACGCGCTCGGCGAAAAAATCCCGAACTACGCGCATCTGCCGATGATTGTTAACCAATCAGGAAAACCTTACAGTAAACGCGATGGCGACGCTTTCGTCGGCGATTTCCGCAAAAAAGGATTTTTACCTGAAGCATTATTCAACTATCTGAGCTTACTGGGTTGGTCCCCCGGCGACGGCCGCGAAAAAATGACCCGCGAAGAACTGGTGGAAGCTTTTACCCTGGACAGAGTAAAAAGTTCACCGGCACAGTTTGACGTGCGGAAGCTTTTGAATATAAACGGTATGTACATCGCCGAAATGCCCTTTGATGAGTTCCTTGCCGAAGCCGCTGAATTTGTCGCGGCCTTTGACTGGGGCAAAAATATTAATCAGGATAAATTATCCAAAGTTGCCGCTTTGATGCAGACAAGGACTAAAGATTTCACTCAAATTGAAAGCTGGAAATATTTTTTCAGCGATGATTTCGAATACGCCGGCAAACAGTTTAGAAAACAGTTTAAAAAAGACGAAAACCGTGCCGCGCTGATCGCTTTTTCCCGGAAACTTACCGCCGCGCCGGAACTTTCCAGGGAACTTATTTCCACAATGCTCGCTGACACGGAAAACGAAAACAATCTCGAACCGGGCAGATTATTCGCGCCGGTCAGGTTGGCGGTTACCGGTGTCGCCGGCGGCGCGGAACTCGACGAAATAATATTGTTGATAGCTTCACCATCATGTCAAAAAAGAATCGCGAACGCCCTGGCTGCCTATGAAAAAGTTGTGAGTTGTGAGTTGTGAGATACGTGTTACGTGTTACGTGTTACGTGTTACGTGTTACGTGCTACGAATTACGAATTAAAAAACTGGGAGCGCTGGGCATTCTTAACTGATAACTGATAACTGAAAAAAGTTGTGAGTGTGAGTGTTGGATGGGGGGATAAAGCCCCGGAAAATAATAAATATAAGGAAACGGGTTGAAAACCCGGAATAAAAATGTTTTTCAAACGCAAAAATAAATATACGGTTTATACCTACGGGGCTGAAATCCTCAGGAAGCCGGCTGCCGGGATAAAAGAAATTACTCCGGAAATCCGCGAAATTGCCGAAGAAATGCTTTGCGCGATGAAGCTTTTTGACGGTATCGGCCTGGCCGGGCCTCAATACGGGGTGAGTAAAAGGATTGTCGCTTTGGCTGTGCCCGGTCCTGACCAGGCCGCGGTTTCACCGGGTGAAGCGCTTCTTCTGCCGCGTATGCCAATGCTTATAATCAATCCGGAAATCATTGCCGTGAGCGAAACTGCCGATACCGCGGAGGAAGGCTGTTTGAGTATAACTAAAATTGACGCTCCGGTCAAACGCCCGCAATTTATTCAGTTTCGCGCTCAAACTCTTGATGACGAAGTGATTGAATGCGAATGCGGCGGCTTGCTGGCGCGCTGCCTGCAGCATGAAATTGACCATCTTGACGGGATATTGTTCGTTGACCGCTTGACAGAGGCGGTTTTCAGTGATATAGAGTCCAAATTAAAACGACTGAAGAAAAACGGACGCAAAAAAGATTTCAAAAAAACAATTCAGGTTTAACTCATGAATTTCTTTACAAGCTTGATTGGAACCTGCAAAGGTACAAAAATATTCGTAAACTTGTCGTCACAATCCCTGACGCGGACATTCTGGCATTTATTTGTAATGGCATTTATTTGTTCATCATTCATACTGTTGTGTACTTATTCCGGGACTTCACGCAAAATGGACGAAACATTTGCCAGATGGGAGGAAAGTTTTGGCAACATTAAGCTTGGCGAAAACGGGATAACACCGGGGAAAGTACAGGCAGCGAAATCACTTACCGGCATCGATAATAGCCTGAGATTAACCTATTTACCTGTTCCCGCGGCAACTGGTTTGCCTGAAATAGACGCCGGCGATATTAATTCCGGTTTTTTGTGGACGCCGGCAATGCTCACTTTCTGGTCTAAATTCGGGCCTGATAACTTCATCATAATGCCGCTGGCCTACTGTTCAAAACAAGAGTTGCTCCCGCGAAAGACAACACGTTCCACCATGCTGAGTTACATTAAAAACAACACATCCGTGAAAGACAATCTTATTTGTCTGTTTCCGGAACTGTCCTGGCCGGCATTCAGGGATTACTGCAAAAATACATATTTTTCAGCCGTATTTTTTGGAAACATAGTCACAATTCTTCTGCGAGTATTATTTTTTGTCGCGATGTTTGCTTTTATTTTGAATTTATCTAAAGGCAGCAACGCTACACCGGTATTAAAGTATCGTAATCGTTTTATCATTGGAATTTACGCCAGTTTCCCGCCGCTGCTGATTGCGAGCATGTTTAGTGCTTTTGACTTGCCTTTTTTGAGTTTCGACAGCGTTTATGTAATCTGTTTTTCGATATATTTAATAACTGTATTCACCCGTCTGCAACTGGAGTTGAACACCCGGACACGGGATAAAGCCCTGTAACGGACGAGCTAATTGCAAAAAAATATTTGTTTTTCGCGCGATGAGGCTGTATAGTTCCGGTTAGTTTTTTAGATAACAGATACATTAGAACTTTCAAGAGGTTTTTTGTTTTATGGATAATCATGACTTTTGCAAAATGCAGAATTGGTATCCGGCTTTGTCCGGCAATACATTTCTGACTTCTTTTGTCAAACTGCACCCCGAGGAAGTTGAAGCTTTAGCCGACGGAGCGATTGGCGGGCCGATTGCCTATAACGTCATTAAGCGCCTGAGGCAGCCAATGCATTATATCTCTGGAAATTGTTTTGTTTCTGTTGACACTTGCGCCCCGACTGATACTGAACGTTTTAAATCAAAACGCGGCGCGGTGTATTCACCTGAAAGTGCCTGGCGGTTTTTAACGCTGAGCCGTAAAGTTCGTCAAGCGGCGGCAAAAAAAGAAATAAGCTATATTTGTCTGCGTCCTTTCCGGCGCATGAATCAAACGCGCGAGTTCAGGTTATTCATTTACAAAGGCGAATTAGTGGCGATGAGCCAATATTGGTTAATTCGTCATTTCCGCCGTCTTGAGGGTATAAAGAACAAATTATGGAATCGCGCCAATAAATTTTTCAACAATGTTTCCTGGAATCTGCCGGCGGAAACTTTTGTTATGGACATCTATATTACTTCCAGCAAAAAGATACTGGTTATCGATTTAAATCCCTGGGGCGAGGAAACTGATCCATTATTGCTGAGCCGCTGGGATCGCGACTGGACCAAAAAAGAGGGCATTATCCTGATGCCGCCGCCGACAAAAATCTTCGGCGACGTCAACATATCGTTTTAAGTAAAACGGATATAGAACTCTTACTCCATCTCTAACAACATGATGTTGATTCCATTGACTCACGTATTCTGAGCGCGGAATTTTGCATTTCGCACGAGCCTTTAAATCAAAGGTAAAATCTTCGCGTCAATATCCGCTTCATCTTCGCTGACATCGACTTTAAACAAATGCCAGCTTTCGCAATTTTCCACATATTCTCCCGGAGCAATACATTCCAAAGGTGAAAATGTCTCCATTTCCAGAAATCCCGGCATGGTGAAAAATTCCGCGTTGCAGTTGTAATCCGGGTATTCCGCGTTCTCGCAATAATCTTGTTTTTTCAAAAACAAATCGCCATTTAAGGAATATGCCATCCAGGCCTGTTTATTCAGGATACCGATTTCCTGCTTGGAGTCAATTTTTGAATCTTCCTTGAACTGAATATATTTATCGCCCCAGATAAAACGCGGATCGCTCATTTTAGTAAATTGCCACAGTACCAGCGGGCGGGCGGGGGCGAATGATTCATTTGCCTCAGATCCGTGCGCCACGTATGGTTCTTGAGGGATGATTGCTCTGCCTTCGGGAGCCATCACCGTCAGGCACCAGGCCGAAAGTTCTATATCCCATAAACCGATATTAAATATTTTATGCGACAATTTAACTTCGCTGCTATTCGCGTCTAATTCTATTTCAATAATTTTTTTGAGATTGTTATCCGGTTCCGGCGGACAATCCAGACTTAACTTTCTGCCGTCCCATTCGTAACTGACAGTTTCATTATCAGGGAAATAAGTACGCGGCATGACTTCCGGCGCGTGCCACAAACGATGCCCGCCGTAACTTTTCCATTCATCACCGCCGGTCTGCCCTATCTGCTCGTCAAAATTTTTGAACAAATTCTGTCCATCCACGAAACCGTAAAATATAACTCGCGGACCAACATCCAGAGTTATTACTAATTTCACTTCATCATTGCTCAATTCCAGACAATTTTCCCAGGCACCATACGAACATTTTTGTAATTGCATTATTTATCCCTTTTATTATTAAGTAACATAGTATAAAATAAATCCTTTTTACGATATTTCCAGCAATAAATGTGTAATTTGTTGATTTCAGCTTATAATACTATGATATAATAACACAGAATACTTCACCCGGAGTTCCTGGTTCGGGGTCCGATACAGGATATACAGTCGCTTGCAATATGCAGACAATGTTTTATAGTAAGTCAGAGTCTTTACACCTGTCTTTTTGGAAAAGTGGTACAGAACCGGGGATAAGGAGTTGTAATTCTACTGTTATAAGAAAAATATATTAATCAGCTACTGTCAAAAGTTCGATGAAAAGTGATGAAAGATTAGGAGATGACGGAAATAATGGGTAAGTGTTCTGAAAAAAACAAATTGTTTTTTTCAGCTTGTTTGATAATGTAGCACACTTTGCGAAGGCTGAGACTGAGCATAGCGAAAGTCAAGCGTCTCGCTTGTGAATATTCTCAAGCGAGACGCTTGAGCTACATTAATAAAAATACATTTTTATGAATGGAATTTTGCGATAAACACCTAATGTTCAACATGATAGAGTATTATTTCAATATAACAATTTGACAAAACCCTTAATCAGGAAAGGAGAGAAAATGAAAAGGAACATAGTGATTACGGCTTGCTTCTTCGGCTGTCTATTGGCAAATACGGTCCGGGCAGGAAATTTTATACTTAAGAGTCCTCAACTCCGGCAGGGTAAACGACTTAATATAGAGCAGGTTTTTTCTGGTTTCGGCTGTACGGGTAAAAATATTTCCCCGGCTTTATATTGGAAAGGAGCGCCTGAAAATACAAAAAGTTTTGCAGTTACAGTTTATGATCCCGATGCGCCGACCGGCAGCGGCTGGTGGCATTGGATAATCTTTAACATCCCTGCTGATATAAATAAGTTGCCAAAAAATGCCGGTAATCTAAAATTGAACCTGGCGCCTGAAGGAAGTGTGCAAAGCAAAACAGATTTTGGAAGCTCCGGATACGGCGGAGCTGCGCCTCCTCGAGGAGATAAACCACATCGTTATCAATTTACTGTCTACGCGTTGGATATTAAGAAGCTGCCCCTTGATGCTAATGCTTCCGGCGCATTGGTTGGTTTTTATTTAAACCAGCATGTTTTAGCGAAATCAACCATAACTGTATATTATTCCCGATAATTATTGAAGGCCCTGTGCTATTATTGAAGTATCAAATCATTCCATTCGGGTCTGCCCCGATATGGACAGAATTTTTGATAAACAGTTTGCGCCCCGGGGAGCGGGGAATTACCCCCTCCCTGGATTAAAAGAGAATGCCGTCAATCAATTATTTAAATCCAGGCAAAAATTCTTTTTCGGCTTCGAAAAGACGTTCAGTCATTTCCTTGATTTGGTCAAGACTGCAAACTGCCGCGGTGAGCGGATCAAGCATTAAGGCTTTCATTGCCAGGTCTTTTGATTTCTGAATACATGCCTCAGCTGCTACGTCGTACATATATTGGTGTGCCGAACAAAGCGCCGCCAGATGTGCCGGCAGTTCCCCGAAATAATTAGGAACAATACCTTCAGCGTCAACCATACAGGCAATTTCCGTTACGTTGTTTTGCAGCAAGTTCGTGATTAAGCCGGTATTCATGACAGTTCCATAAATCTTGAACGGATTGTTCGTTTCCATGGCTTGAATGATATAGCTGGCGTATTCCCAGGTGCGTTCAATTACGATTTCTTCTTCGCCGCTGATGAATTTTTTGCGGCGTTCATCATTTTCAACGCGCCAGGTTGGCCATTCGTCCGCGTAAAAACTACTTTGGCCTTTATATTTTTTACCGCAGTGCCTGTCAATTAATTCCCGGCGTTTGCGGTAATAAGGGATGTATTCGCTGAAATGCCCGCTTGATTCGGTAACGAAATAATCAAAATATTTCAGCAAGTCAAGACGAACAGGATCTTCAGCTAAAAGTTCAGGATCTTCAGCGACTTTTTGTTTTAGAACCGGATATAAATCTTTGCCATTATGAGTTAATCCAGTGAACCACGCAAGGTGATTAATACCGGCGCAGTGCCATTTCATTTCCTGATATGGCACACCCGCGTATTTCGCCAGACCATGCGAAGACCCCTGAACACTATGGCAAAGGCCAACGACTTTTGCCGATGACGCGCGGTTTGCGGCTAAACACATTATGCTCATCGGGTTAGTGTAATTCAACACCCATGCGTCCGGGCAAAGTCTTTCGATATCCTTGAGGACTTCCAGAAATACCGGAACCGTACGTAATGCTTTGAATAATCCGCCCGGCCCGATGGTATCGCCGATGCATTGGTCGACGCCGTATTCCAGTGGAATATCGTTGTCGAAACGAACGCATTCCGTACCGCTTACTTCGATACAGCTAATGACGTAATCCGCGCCGGACAGAACTTCTGTACGCTCAGCGGTGGCGGTAATTTTCCAACCGGTCATTCCGGCTTTTTCAAGAATTTTTTCACCGAGTTGACGGGAAAGCTCCAAACGTTCCAAATCAATATCGACTAATGCCATTTCGCCTTTAGTCGCGCCTGGAATGCTTATTACATCACAGAAAAGGTTTTTGAAAAAAGCGCTTCCCGAGCCGAGAAAAACCACTTTCAGAGGTCTGTTCACTTTGTCTAGGATACCGAGGTTTTCAGCTTTCTTCATGTGGGCTTCATGCCCGTGGGGGTTTTTGTCAGCCATTTTTAAAATTCCATTTTTATTGATAGTTTTAGAGAAAAAATAAAACAATAGTGCTATAATATAAGCTATAATCTAGTTTGTAAATATAAACAAGATGCTATTTACGGTAATTTTATGCTATTTTTGAGTTTTTAAATGACATTTAAGGCAAATATCTTTTTCCCTGACCGTGCGGTACATCTTTCCGCAATGTTATTAGGCTGTGGTTATCAGTTGATAACTAGTCGTGATTATCGCTGGGACGGCCTCAAGCGCGGAGACAAGGAGTTTTGTTTTTGGCAATACACGCTTAGCGGCCGCGGCGAACTCAGGATTGCGGATAAAATTTATTCAGTTAATCCCGGGGCGGCGATGTTATTAACCATACCTGAAGATCATTGCTATTATTTCCCGGATAATTCAGATTCATGGGAATTTATTTTTATCACTATACACGGACGTGAAGCAATGCGTCTCTTTCGCCAGTTGCGCCGGCAAGCCGGGGTGATAGTTGAATTTGACAAAGATTCGCCGCCTGTACAGAAAGCTTTTTCAATTTGTCGGAAAAGTGAGAAAAATGAAATTGACAACCAATATACTGCTTCCGCGCTGGTCTATGATTTCTTGATGTCGCTGATCGACTATATCCGCCCGGCGGAGCCGGGGGAAAGCGGGCCGCCGGAATTTATAAATCGAGTTTATGATTATTGTTTAAAGCATGTTGATAAGCAGGTGAATGTTAATGATATGGCAAAGTGCGCCGGATACAGCCGTTATCATTTTACCCGTTTGTTCAAGCAGTACATGGGCAGCAGCCCGCAGTATTTTATGAATGAACTCAGAATCCGCATGGCTGTCCGGCTGTTGCAGACCGAACAGCTCAGGATAAAGGAAATCGCACAGCGCTGCGGTTTTGAGGATGTCAGTTATTTTTGCAAAATATTCCGCAAATTCCAGAAAGTTTCACCCAACGAATTCCGGGGAATGTAATTTAATTAATTACGACTTTGCGCAGGCTGAGCCTGAGTGAGCACCCCCTCAAACAGTTGCGCCCCGGGGAACACGGATGAACACGGACAAACACAAATCCGCTGGACCCACTTTTTTTCTTTTGGGACTTGCGAAAAACTAAAACAGAGTTAGTTTAATGATTTAACAAAGTGTTCGTTTTTGATGTTATGATAAGTTTAAGGAGCTGGATTTATGGATCATGTTGCTGAAATGAAAAGTTTGCCCAAGAATCATGATTTTTTCATTGCTTATGATAGTGATGGTTGTATTTTTGACACGATGGAGATTAAACAGAAAGAATGTTTCTGCCCGAATTTCATTAAACATTTCGGCCTGCAGGCCGCGAGCAAATACGCGCGTGAAGTTTGGGTTTTTGTGAACCTGTACAGCAAAACCCGCGGCTGTAACCGTTTTTTAGCGGTTCAACATGCCCTGGCGTTTATGCGTAAACATAAAGAATTCGCGAAACGCGGAATAAACATTAAAGATTATAATTCCCTGAATGCCTGGATTGAGGGAGAGACCAAGTTGGGCAATCCGGCACTGGAAGCCAAAGTTGCCGCAGGTGGCGACCCTGAGTTAAGCGCTGTCCTGAAATGGTCACATGAAGTTAACGCGGCTATTGAAGATATGGTTTATGGAATCCCCCCCTTCCCGGGAGTTAAAGAAATTTTAGCGAAAGCCGAGGGTAAAGCAGATCAAGTCGTCGTTTCCCAAACTCCTCTCGAAGCTTTGACGCGTGAGTGGAAAGAAAACAAAATCGATCATTACCTCGGCATGATTTGCGGTCAGGAACACGGAACTAAAACTGAACATTTGAAATATACTGCCGCCGGTAAATATGATTCCGACAAAATATTGATGATCGGCGATGCTCCCGGCGACCTCAAAGCGGCTCAAGCCAATAATGTCTTATTCTGCCCTGTTGTCCCCGGGCGTGAAGAAGAATCATGGGCAGAATTAAATGAAGAAGGCCTCGAACGCTTTTTCAAAGGTACATACGCCGGCGCCTATCAGGAATCCCTGCTGGACGAATTCGACAAAGCTCTCCCCGAATTTCCAAGCTGGTAATGTTTTATTGAATTGGGGGGAGATGGAAAATTTTTTATGTAAGAATATCAGCAAAACCTTAGGGACTTATTTTAACAGAACATGAAAAACATTGAAATCATGGCTCCGGCCGGTTCGTTTGAATCTTTGGCCGCGGCTGTCAAAGCCGGAGCTGACTCTGTTTATTTCGGGGTGGGAAAACTCAATATGCGTTCCCGCGCCACGGTAAACTTCCAATTAAGCGACCTGCCTAAAATAGTCCGTCTATGCAAAGGGGCGAATGTCAAGACTTATCTCACCCTGAATATTATTGTTTATGACGATGAACTCGATTATGTCAGGGAAGTCTGCGATGCCGCCCGAGCCGCCGGAATTGACGCGGTCATCGCTGCGGATATCGCCGTAATAACTTACGCGAACAGCATAAACTTACCGGTCCATATTTCCGTACAGGCCAATATCAGCAATATTCAAAGCGTCAGGTTTTTTGCGAAATTCGCGGATGCACTCGTGCTCGCGCGCGAATTGACCCTGCCGCAAATAGAAAAGATTACCGCCGCCATCAAACAGGAAAATATTATCGGCCCGGGTGGCAAGCCGCTGAAAATTGAGATTTTCGCGCATGGCGCTTTATGTGTTTCGATTTCCGGCAAATGCTACATGAGTTTAGCTGTTTATAATTCATCCGCCAACCGCGGTGCGTGTTTCCAGAACTGCCGCCGCGCCTACCGGGTTATCGACGAAGACACCGGCGAAGAATTAATCATCGATAATAAATACGTCATGTCCCCTAAAGATATTTGCACCATCGAATTCCTTGACCGTATTTTAGCCGGCGGTGTCGCTATTTTAAAACTTGAGGGGCGCGGCCGTTCAGCGGATTATGTTCAGACAGTAACCGAGGTTTACCGGCAGGCCGCTGACGCCTGGTGCGCCGGCGAATATACAGACGCTAAAACAGCTGAATGGTTCGAGCGTTTAACAACCGTTTTCAACCGCGGTTTCTGGCGCGGCGCTTATTATTTAGGCGAGCCCCTGGGGGAATGGTGCGGCACCGGCGGCAGCCGGGCCAAGCTCCACAAAATTCAAATCGGACGCGTTAATAAATATTTCAATAAAATAAAAGTAGCTGAACTCAGTATTGAGGCCGGCGATTTATCAATTGGCCGAAAACTTCTGGTGATCGGCCCGACGACTGGAGCCGTGCGCTTCGATGTCAGCGAAATTCGCCTGGCTGGAGAAAAAGTGAATTCAGCGCCTAAGGGTAGCGTCATTTCAGTCCCCGCGCCCCGTAAAGTCCGCAAAAACGACATTCTTTTCTTATTAGTTGAACGCCGTTTCGGGGAAGTTGTCGACGGAGAAGAATACACTGATAAAATTTCCCATGAAAAATAAAAATCTAAATTATGACAGAATGATTAGAGATTTCAGAACTTACGTTTACTTGTTGAATGACCGGATGGAAGATTAATCGTGTCTTGAAAAAGCAGCTTTCCGATTTTGATAATTTCGGCTTTGGATTTGTCCCCGGGGTTTCGTTTGATGATAAGAATGCCGGTATCCGGGTTTGCTTTGCAGATGAGTTTCGCGAAATCAACACCCCTGATGAAAACGGCCGTCGAAAGTATATCAGCGTTAGCGGCATTGGAAGTGACTACGGTGACGGAAAGCATGTCTTCAACCGGTTTACCGGTTTTCGGATTCATTATATGTGTGTAATGACGCCCCTTGATTGTAACATAACGCTCATAGTTGCCGCTTGTGGCAACGGCCTGGTTGCGCAGTGATAATACCGCGCAGACTTTATTTTTCGCCAATGGATCACGGACTCCGATGATATAAAATTCTTTCGGCGCCGGCGGGCGTCCGAGGCAATACATATTGCCGCCGAGATTAATAACTCCGTGTTTAATACCCAGCGCCTTTATTTTCCGCACCGCGATCTGTACCGCGATGCCTTTGGCTATGCCGCCAAAGTCTATCGACATGTCCGGAACCGTAAACTTAACAGTATGGTTCTTATTGTCAAAAATTACTTTATTGAGCCCGACTTTACTTTTAGCCTGATGGATTTCCGCGGCGTCCGGGAGAGTGTCGCCGCGTTTGCGGTAGAATCCCCACAACAACATCAGGGGGCGCGCGCTGACGTCAAAAACTCCGCCGGAAATATCATAGGCACGCCGTGAGGAATTAAACATATTCCAGAGCAGGGGAGAACATTTAAACGCTTTGGCATAGGCTGTGGCGTTGAGGCGGGAAATTTCACTTTCCGGGTCAAATATGTTGCAGGTTTTGTCAATCAGGCTGAATATTTCGCGCACCGCATCGCTTGCTTTTTCGCCTGATTCCCGTTCGCCGTAAATAACCGTTTCGGCAAAAGTCCCCATCACGACGAATTTACGTTTTGTTTTATATGGATTTGAGTTTATTTCCGAGGAATCACCGGCGCGCCCGGGGAAAAAATAAGTCCACGCGAGAGCGCAGATAAGAACTATAATCAATGTCTGCCAGTATTGTTTTTTTGTGATTCCTTTGAAATCATTGGTCTTGGAATCGTTTTTTTTATTCAAACTGTCCATATTGCGCTCCTGTTGATTTGACAAATATAAATCCCGGAGTCGGATTTTCAACTTTTAAACAGGAATAATATTCGATTTGTGCTTGACTAAGTTCATATACCGGGCTTATATTATTCCGGTTCTTTTGTCCTGCAGAAAAACAAAATTTAATTATTGACGGAGGAGATATGTATAGAATAAAATTTCTTTCCTTGTTTGCCGTGGCAGTAACGGCAATATTGTTCTGCGGAGCGTGTTCTTCCACTGATTCAGCGGAGGGTTCGTATCAGTCGGCTAAGGTTTATACTAAGCCTTTATTCGGTGCAATCGCGGTAAAATCCGCGGAATATGAGGGGCCGGCACGTAATCCGGTGATTTTTATTCACGGTTTTCTGGGAGCCCGTTTACAAAACCGGCGTACCGGGAAGTGTATTTGGGGAACTTTCACCGGGGAACAGATATTGAACGGTTTCACCAGAGAATATTTTCGCGAACTGGCTTATTCCATGAAGCTGGGAACGCCGGTGACTGAATTGCCCAATAAATTACGGGCGGTAAAGCTGCTGAAAAATATGAAAGTGGACATTATGGCGGTGAGTTTTCGTATGGCCGCCTATCAAACGATAATAGACGCCCTTGAACATAGTGGTTATATGCCTGAAAGTAGTCCGTTGCCGAAAAATAAAAAATTCTATTCATTGTTCTGTTTCCATTATGACTGGCGCGGCGATATTGCGGAAAACGCCAGGCGGCTGCATGAGTTTATTATGGTCAGAAAAAAATATTTGCAGCGGAAGTATAAACAATATTACGGACTTGAAAAGTTTGATGTGCAGTTTGATATAGTTGCGCATTCAATGGGCGGACTGCTGGCGCGTTATTATCTGCGTTACGGGAATCAGAAACTCCCGCCCCCGGGCGGCGGTATGCCGAAGTTGGATTGGCGCGGAAGCAGGAACATTGATAAAGCTATCATCATCGCCACTCCCAATGCCGGTTATCTGGATACCTGCCTTGAATTAACCCGGGGTTTGCGCCTGGATTCCAGCATACCTGTTTATCCTCCGGGACTTATCGGAACTTTCCCGAGTTATTATCAAATGCTGCCGGTAAACGGCATGCGCGCGGTGATTTTAGATTCCCGGCCGGGCAAACCCGCAGTCGATATGTTTGACCCCGAAGTCTGGATCGCCAGGGGCTGGGGTTTGGCGGACCCTAAACAGGATAAAATTCTCAAAGCATTGCTGCCGAAAGTATGGTCGGCGCGGAAACGGCGGGAAATCGCGCTTGACCATCTGCGGAAATGTCTGCTTCGAGCCGAAAAATTCACCCGGGCAATGCGCATACCGTCAACTCCGCCAAGTGATGTTATACTGATATTGTTTGCGGGCGACGCGGTAAAGACCAGCCGCTGCGCGACCGTTGATCCCGAAACCGGAAAACTTAAAGTTATAAAATGGGATGTGGGCGATGGTAAGGTTTTAGCCAGCAGCGCGCGTTTTGACGAACGGGCGGGGCGCAAGTGGACGCCATTTAATATATCACCTATTAAGTGGCAGGTGGTTTTCAATGTTCAGGGGGCGCATATGGGAATTATGGACAGCTATTCCTTTCTCGATAATCTGTCTTATTATTTACTGGCTTTCGTTTCTCCCAAAAAATATGCGGCAAGACTCTATCTTGAAAAGATGATTAAAGAGAGAAATAGGAAAAAATAAAATTGCTGAAAAGAGCCGGTTTATTTAAATAAGGGGACTGTATTCCAGCATCCGCCTGTGGTAATCGCCCCGCCGAAATGGCGGCAGCGGCAGAATCCTGCTCGATTCCAGTGCCGTGTGAAGAGGCAAACTATTTACCGTACGGAATCAGACTGGAACAAGGCGAGAAGTTTTTTCGCGGTGTCTTCGGCTAATTTCATGTCCGGCAACAGCATGTCCGGTAAGCGTGAGAATGGAATCATTTCAGCGCTTAAAGGAACATCCGGGACGTATTTACTGATGGCGGCTTTAACTTTATCAAAATCTATGTCGCCGGTCATCAAATCGTCACCGAATCCATGCAGGCCGCCGCCCGAATCGCTGCGGACAAAATTTTTGATGTGAATAGCTTTGATTCTATGCTGAAGGATTTCAATCCAATGCTCCGGATAACCGAAAACAAGCGCGTTGCCTGTGTCAAAATAAACGCCGAGACGTTCACTGTTAAATTGATCGACGTAGGTTTTGAACTCCATCGGGGAAAGCAAAAACTTGTTCCAGACGTTTTCCAGGGCAATGTTTACGCCAAGCTTTTCAGCTAAGGGCAGGATTTTTTTCAAAGACTCAATTGAGTAATTCCAGGCGTCCTGGTAAGATACCACCGGACGGGAAGGATCCCAGTCCACGTCTACCGCCGCAGGAACCACTAAAACAGTTTCCGCTTCAAGCCAGGCGGCTATCTGGATATATTTTTCGGTAAATTCAACCGCTTTCGCTCTTTCCGCCGCATCCGGCGACCCCGGCGAACAGCCCCAGTAAAAGCCGCTGGCCAATGTGCGCAAAGCTATTCCGGCAGCTTTGGCCGCCTGCAGGATTTTTTTGCATTCGGCTTCGCCAATATCAATTGGAATACAATCTCCGACAGTTATTTCCAAACCGTCCAAGCCGAATTTCGCGACTGCTTTAATTGCTTTATACGGTCCGGTATTACCGTCAAATCCGCCCAGCACCCAGTAGTTTAATGCTTTAAATGACATAACTTATTTCCTTATTTTAACGCTTCGTTTCGCATCAACTGATTCTATTTCGGCTTCGATAATACGGATTGAATCGACAAGGTCGGACAGAGTCAAAAGTTCAGTTGGTTTTTCGCCCCTGACTATGCAGTCGAGCATATAATCAATTTCCTGATGCCAACCGGTAGGTAATTCAGGATCAGTGACTTCCGGGGTATCAACAGTACCGTCTTCATGGATTACCTTATAACCCGTTTCTGAAAAGCGGAAAGTCATATTTTCGCAAACAATCTGATAACTCATTTCAAAGGGAGTCGCACGTGCCGCGTCCCAGGCGCCTTCAGCCGTTATCAGGGAACCATCGCCAAAATCATAACGTGTGACAATATGGTCAATACCTTTATCACTGCGGACAGCCTTGGCTCCAAATGAAGTTACCGTCTTGGGTATGCCGAACATGAAATTAACTATATCAGTATCGTGCAGGTGCAAATCAAGAACTGCGGCACCGCTCAAATCAGCCTTCATAAACCAGTTTTCCCAAGCGTTACCGTCAATATTCGGTGATAAACGCTTGAAGGTCGCGCTGTAAACTTTTCCCGCTTTGCCGGACTTGATTAACGCTTGAGTATGACGGTATTCCGGCCAGAAACGGACGCACATACCAACCATAAATATACTGTCCGCTTCCTCGGCAGCCTCCACAATTTCCAAAGCATCCTGGCTATTGCCCGCTAAAGGTTTTTCGCAAAGTATTTTTTTACCCGCCGCAATTGCCGCCAGCGAATATTTTTTATGCAGAAAAACCGGCACACAAATATCAACTAAATCAACATTCGGATCGTTAATCAGGTCCAAGCCGTCAGCATAAGTCGTGATATTACTGAAATCCAATGGTTTGGAATTATCCGAACCTGAAATATTGCCGACAACTTTGCTGATGTCGCCCCGCCGTTTTGCTTCGTCAACATCCGCGACAGCAACGACTTCCGATTTCGGATTATCATTGTATATTCCAAAATGAACCGTTCCCATAAAACCAAGACCGATTATCCCGACTTTGACTTTTTCAGACATAGTAAACTCCTTATTTATAAAGTTTAATATGATTTTACAGCTAAACAGGCAAAAAATGAATGCAATTTTGTGCAAAGACATGGATTATTATGCAAATATGCTGTATTATAGTCAATATGAATAAGACATTAGACATAATTCTTCATGACGAAATACAGAATATTTTTGATAACTTCGCGGCAAGTTTCGGGATAAGTATTATATTTTATTCCCTCAACGGCAAAATCCTGCGCCGCGGGCGCGGATGTGCGAACTCAAAATTCTGCGAGCTCATCCAAAGCGAGGTTTTCGACAGAAACGAATGTTTTTTTATGGACGCAGGCAAATGCCGCGAGTGCGCTAAACAGAAAAAAGTTATCAATTACCTGTGTCACGCCGGAATAGAAGAAGCTGTCGCGCCGATATTTGTAGAAACTCAATTAGTCGGTTATGCCATGTTCGGACAATTTCGTTCAAGCCGGAAACTGCCGCCCAAAGTGCTCAAAACCGCCAAAGAAAACGCTTGTCTGCCGAAATTGCTGGAATACTTTTACGAACTGCCCTATTACAATAAAATTAAGATCAAAAATATCCTCGGGCTGTTTACCATTCTCGTGGATTATATCATTACCAAAGAAATAATAAGCGTAAAAGGCGAACGTTTAATCAATAAAAGCTTAGCCTACATCGAACAGCATATACATCGTCCGATATCTCTGAACGAAGTCGCTGAAAACGCGGGAAGAAGCCGTTCAGGCATCTCACATTCTTTCCAGAAAATATTAGGACAATCTTTTTCCAAAGTTCTTATAGAGGCAAAATTAAGCAAAGCCGAAGAATATTTCAGAAACGCGCCTCATTCATCAATAGAGGAAATAACGTTCAGGCTAGGCTATAAGGATCCACTCTACTTTTCCAGGCTATACAAAAAATACAGAGGAATTTCCCCAAGCGAGTACCGCAACAGACATAAAGGCCCGTAATGAAGTCTTTCCCCCCTTTGACGGAACCGACAAAAAGCAAAAAGATAACGAAACCGACGTTCGGCTTTTTGAAAAGATGTGAGCGTTCGAGCCTTGCTGCAAAGTCTTATTTTTTTCAAGAATTTAAGTTAGACCGAGTTTTGGCGGGCGTGTGTATATATATGGAAATACGGGAAAAATTGGAAATATGTTGTCACTTGACTTGTAATCAGCAGATCGTCGCTTGAACGCTTTGCGCAGCAAGCCGGAAAAGTAGTTTTAAGAGGATACTTTTGTGTTATAAGTTGCATATTGCGATCTTAAGTTTTATAATATAATAGAGGAGCTGGTTTGTAAACAAGCATAGCTGATTTGCACCCATAATGCCTGTAAGAGGTGGAAAAAGCTGCAAAAGGTGCTAAATTACAAGTGAGTAATGTAATTAAGATAAAAGACACAAAAACTATGGATTACGAAAATATATATATACATATTCCATTCTGCGGGAAGAAATGTGATTATTGCGGTTTCTATTCGGAACCGGCTCCATCTTCAACGCGAATTAAGGAATTTTTAAATAAACTGGAAAAAAAATTGGCTGTTTTAGAGTTGACTAAACCAGTAAATACTTTATTTCTGGGTGGAGGAACTCCGTCATTACTTTCGCCTGATGAATTGCAGCGTTTGTACTTCATGGTGAAAAAACACATACCATTGAATTCTGATACGGAAATTTCCATGGAATGTAATCCGGAAACTTTATGCAGAGAACGTTTAGAGGTCATAAAACCCATAATAAACCGCATCAGCATCGGGGTGCAGGCCTTTAGTGACAGTTCCCTGGATGTTCTTGGGCGCTCAGGCACACGGGAGCATATTGAAAAAGCTTTACATTTGGTAAAGGACTTTAATTTTAATAATCTGAGTATTGATTTAATTTATGGAATTCCCGGCCAGACCCGGAAAGATTGGATGTCCAATTTGAAATTGGCGGTCAATTCCGATATAAAGCATATTTCCTGTTATTCGCTTACGGTGGAAGAGGGAAGTAAATTGATCAACAGAATCGAGAGCTTCGCTCCTGCCGATGACGACGAAACCGCGGCAATGTGGATAAAGACCGGGGATTTTCTTGAAACACAGGGCTTTTCCCGTTACGAGGTGTCTAATTATTCCCAACCGGGAGCGGAATGCAAACATAATGTTAATATATGGCATGGACAGACTTATCTTGGATTAGGGCCGGCCGCGTCATCTTTCGACGGCAGAACCCGTTGGACGGAACCGGCTTCGCTGGATGATTGGCTCGCGGATAAAGAAGTGGAAAAAGATGTTATTGAGCCAGAATACCGCTTAATAGAAATTTTCATTATCGGTTTGCGTACAGTAGAAGGCTGGACCCGCGATCATTGGGAGAAAATTCCTTTACAGCAGATAGTGAATATTGAATGGCAGACAATGGTGCAAAAGTCTCTAAAGGTTAAAAAAACTTACCCCGGCCTTTTGGAGGTAACTCCCAAATCCATTCATCTAACGCAGAAAGGTTTGCTTTTCTGGAACACGATAGCCGAAGCCTGGCTGGAATAGGACGGCATCGACAAAAACGAAAAAGATAACGAAACCGACGTTCGGGACGCGGTCAAGCGGCGGGTCGCTTGTCGTCAATCTCTAATTGACGAAACTTAAGCGACGAAGTCGCGCAATTGAATAATTCCGCCTAGAAAAGCGATATTATCTAAAAATGAGCAAAGCAAATTTTTAGATAATGTTGAGCGTTCGAGTATTTAACTTGATGACTTTTGTCGGATGCGTCGAATAGAATAAAGACAAATCTTTTTAGCTTATTAAGCGCAAGTGCTTTTTTACTTTTCGTTTTTGCGTGCTATTTTATTAAATCCGAAGCATAAGTTTTTTTTTATTTTCATTTGTTTATCCAAATATATTTGCGCTTGCACATAACATTTGTTAAAGAATATTATGATAAAATCAATAAAACCAAATCCAATTGTTGACATGATGGATAAAATCGGCAAAGCCGCCGATACAATTGGAGTTGATGTTTACTTTTTCATTTGTTTTCTGGGAGAGTTGGCTAAGGCGTCGGCAGACATTATCCGGCATCCGGGCAGGCTCCGCATGAAAGATATGTTTTATTATATGGACTTATGCGGCAGTCAGGCACTTCCTATTGTCATCTGCATTTGTTATTTAATGGGGGTGATTTTAGGTTTTCAGTTTGCCCTGCAGGCGCAAAAAGTCGGAGCGGAAATTTATGTTGCCGATGGAGTGGGCTTTTCTATTTTAAAAGAACTTGGCCCATTGATGGTGGCGATTATTTCAACCGGCCGGGCAGGCAGTGCTTTTGCCGCCGAAATTGGCACAATGAAAGTCAACGAAGAAATTTCAGCTTTACGGACAATGGGCTTTTCGCCGGTTGGCTTTTTAGTTATTCCCAAACTTCTGGCAATGCTCATAACAATGCCTTTACTGATTGTTTTCGGGGATTTCGCGGGGGTGCTTGGCGGCTTCACGGTCGGTGTTACCATGCTGAAGCTCACTCCGGTAGTGTATATTGACAGAACGCTTGCGGTTCTACTGCCGTCCACGCTGACAATGGGCGTTCTTAAAGGCCTGGTTTTTGCCACTATTATCTCGCTGATCGGCTGTATGCGGGGATTTCAATCCAGCTCTGACGCCCAGGGAGTCGGCAGGGCGACAACTTCAGCGGTCGTAAGCTCAATATTTTTAATAGTCGTTGCTGATGCGGTCTTAACGCGTTTGTACACCATGTGGGGATATTAAAGCTATGCGGGCAAAAGAAAAAACAATTGTCGAGGTCGAAAATTTAAGCGTCGGTTATGGCAATAATATAGTGCTTGAAAAAATAGATTTTACCGTTCAGACAGGAGAAATATTTGGTATTCTGGGAGGTTCCGGCGCGGGCAAGAGCACTTTGCTTAAACACATGATAGGATTGTATCCTCCGTTTAGCGGAGATGTAAAAATATTCAATCAAAGTATTATTAATTGCGGGGAAACAGAAAAACAGGAATTGATGCGCAGCTTTGGCGTTACTTATCAGGGCGGAGCTCTTTTCGGTTCCATGACGGTGGGGCAGAATATTGCTTTGCCGCTGGAAACTTATACTGACCTAAGCAAAGAGGACATATTAAAACGGGTTCAGGAAAAGCTGGCGCTTGTCGACCTGGCGGGAACAGAGAATGTGATGCCGGCGGAACTCAGCGGCGGGATGAAAAAACGCGCCGGCCTGGCACGGGCAATGGCTTTGGATCCTGAACTCTTGTTTTTTGATGAACCTTCAGCGGGGCTTGACCCGATAACTTCGGTTGAACTTGATGAATTGCTCCTGCGTTTGCGGGATCGGTTCGAAACGACGATAATAATTGTAACGCACGAGTTGGCAAGTATTTTCGGCATAACCGACAATGTCATCATGCTTGATAAAAAAACTAAAACAATAGTGGCGGAAGGCGATTCGAAAGAACTCCGCGATAAAGACCCTTCACCATGGGTTCACGATTTTTTAAACCGCAAAGAACGCAGGATGGCCGGGCAGGCCTTTATATAAAATATGAAAAAGGAGATTTTTTATGGCACAAGCAAATAAATTCAGATTAGGAATGTTTGTCCTGGCGGGACTTTTGTTGTTTATAACCGGTTTGTTTTTTCTGGGGCTTGAAGACTTATTCATCCGCAAAGCTCATTTTGTAACTTTGTTTCCGGAATCCGTTCAAGGGCTTACGGTTGGTTCACCGGTAAAATATAAAGGTGTTCCTATTGGAACTGTTGCAAGTATTACTATCCAGGTCGAGAATAAACTCATTCGTGTCGGTATGGATATCGATTTAAGCGGGTTCACGGTGGAAAAAACAATCACAGATGATAATAAGATGCGGTTTTTTCATAAATTTATCATAAAGGAACGCGAAAAAGGATTGCGCTGCCGATTGGAATACGCGGGTATTACCGGCCTGAAATATATTGAATTAGATTATTTCAAGACGGAATTATCCGAAAACCCGATACCACCGCCCAAGTGGATGGAACATTTTGCAATCTATCTACCATCAAGCCCATCAGTATTCAAAGATATTTTAAAACTGATAAATACTTCATTGGAACGTATTGCCAAGGTGGATTTCGAAAAAGTTTCGAATGATTTGACCGGGGTTCTGGATGAAGTCAAAAAAATAGTCTCGGATCCCAAACTTGTTAAGGCGATTGACCAGTTGGAGTCCATGAGCGCTAACCTGGACGAAACCACCAAGACTTTAACGGATGCCCTGACTCCTGAAAAAGTTAATGAAATTATTAACAATGTTGATCGAATTCTAGATAAACTGCACATAATAAGCAAGCGGCTTGAAGTACAATTGAATAAAGCTAGAATTGCCGATACTGCCGATTCCTTCCGCAAAGCGGCAAATTCCGTTACTGAAGGCCGGGATATGATTTCGAGGACTTTACTGAAATTCAACCAGGCGATAGACGCTTTTACTGAATTTCTGAACTATCTGAATGATGATCCGGAAGCTCTGCTGAAAGGCAAAAGTAAACCAAAAATTATTTTCAGGAGAACAGACAAATAAATAAAAAAATCAACAGCGAGTCAAGAAAATTTGTTCATGGCTCGGAGCCATACAGCTGGATTGAAGTTTGAAGTGCGGCACATGTTGTCAAAAAGGTGGATTAACAGTATATTGTTTTTCTTCATCCTTGAATATTCCGTTGAATATTCAGCTTATACTTCCCGCTTGCGTTGTCCTAAGAGTAAAACATCCCGTAATTGTTCTTCCGTTCGTGCGCGCTGCCAGGTAATATCAAATTTACGATGCTGGACAAGTTGGGCAATAGCGGCTAAAGTTTTCAGATGTCGATATCGTTGGTCGCGACTGCCGGCAAGGACAAAAATTGCTTTAACTTCATCGTAAGCACTGCCGAAATCCACACCCTTTTCAGCTTTCAGCAAAAACAGTTTAAAACAGTTTTTTCGATCAACAATAATATGCGGAATAGCCACCGTCGGCGAAATGGCTGTACTGCTTTCGTCTTCGCGCTCCTGTAGAAACTCAAATATTTTTTCAGACTTTAAATCAAGTTCATCAGCCAGTTTGTCAGCGATTTCATGAAAAAGCTCGAGAACCGTCAACTTATCCTCGAATACCATTACCGGCGCTTCCTCCACCAATACATCAAAATCATCTTTGACCAATTCATCGCGCTGCCGTAAAATATCACTCAACTCTCCTTCGAGTCCGTGTGTGTCAAGGCGTTTATTAGTAATGCGCCCGATCAAATGCATCAAAGCGGATTCACGACCGACTTTACGACCGAAAAATAAATACATCAATAAAGCCAGGCCAATTATCGCCAGAGATACTTCCATTGCCTTAAATCCCATTTCGATAATCATAAAAGCAAAAATAACTACATTAATAAAGGGCAGCCATGGATAAAGCGGCATCCTGAAGGAAGGCCGGTAATTCTGGATTTGACTTTCCCGGAGAATAATCACCGCCAGGTTAGTCAATACATAAGAAAGCAGGATGACAGTTGAGGCGACTTTGACCAAAGTAATCAGTTCCAGCTGCAAAGCCAGAATTATAAAGCCGCCGGTAAAACAAATTGAAATAATCGGCGTTTGCGATTTGCCGTTGACCAGACTGAACACTTTAGGCATCAAGGCGTCACGGCTGAGTGCCAGCGGATAACGTGACGCGGCCAGAATTCCCGCGTTCGCCGTTGTAATGAACGCTAATAACGCGCCCACAGTAATTAAATAATAGCCAAAATCACCGTAATACATTTTCGCCGCGTCGGCTAATGGCGTCAGCGAACCGTTTAATTTCTCAGCCGGCAAAATTCCGACCACTACAATCAAAACCAGAACATATAAAACTGTAACGACAACAATTGACGATAACATCCCCAGCGGAATATTTTTACGCGGCTGCTTAATTTCCTCCGATATACTGGAAACCTTCAGCAAACCTCCGAAAGAAATAAAAACTAATCCCGCAACCGCGAAAATTGCTCCGGCACCCTTTCCCTCATGAAAAAACGGTTCAAAATGCGCTACCGAAATATGCGAGACTCCCCCGAAAATGAATAATCCTAAAAGCAGCAGAAGTCCCATTACCATAATAACTTCAAGAACCGCGGCCGCTTTAGCGCCGATTATGTTTATGCCGACAAAAACAACAGTAGCTGTTATTCCGCAAAGAGTCGTATTCATTCCCAGCGTTATGTGCGCGACTTCCGCCAAACCGAAAAGCGCGAAAGCTGTTTTCAGAGAAAGCGCAAACCAACTCAAACAACCCGAAATAGTTCCCGCTAAAGGCCCTAAACTGCGCTCAATATAATAGTAATCCCCTCCTGAACGGGGCATAGCGGTAGAAAGTTCAATAATCGCGAGAGCTCCCGTCAAGGCCAGAATACCAGCCAGCATATATGCCATAAAAACCGCCGGGCCAATAGCTTCAAACGCCACCCCGGGCAAAATAAATATTCCCGAACTAATCATCGCTCCGGAAGCTATGCAGAATACGTCAAGGCCGCTTAAACTCTTTTTCAAAGCATGTTTAATCATGTAAATATAATCCTCTTGCTTAATTTGTATTAATAAAAGATACTTTTAAATAGAGCCTGTCCCACTTTTGCGAAAGGCTTAATAATCAGTGAAATAAATTTGTATTGGGCTTGCTAAAAAATATAAAAGGTGGCACTTTTATCAAAAAACGTTAATTATAATCAAAAAGACCACCTAAATGAATATAGAAAACATAGCATTACAGACCGAATTAAGCTACCCGATTCCAGAAATTCCTGACCATAAAGAATATTTTGAAAAACGTCTTTTTGAACTGTTGAAACGCGCCTACGTCGATGCCCGGTACAAAATTGGATATAAAATCACAAAAAAAGAACTTGAGTATCTTTCAAAGCGGGTAATCAAGCTCCAAAGCATAACTGAAAAAGTCTGTAAAGCAAAAATAAAAAGTTTCACTACCATCCCATAACTTCTGAGAATTAACTATTTCAAGTAACTTTGAGCTTACGCTTGCGCACTTCCCGTTACCCTTATTTTTCATTTCCAGGCTTGGTCTACTGTAAATTTATATATCATTTTCAGCGACTAAGTAGTCGCGAGTGCAGCCTTGCACCGCGACCTTTGCGCTCGACA
>VAOY01016369.1_pt1 | contig 24081 bp, 20 predicted proteins | sample 3393881 | NCBI WGS metagenome assembly VAOY01 (sample SAMN08290430, study PRJNA428436) | hydrothermal vent metagenome | isolation source: Deep-sea hydrothermal vent chimney | place: Indian Ocean: Southwest Indian Ridge
GCACAATTAGCAGCACGCTTTTTAGATCCACAAAATGATGATGTCATTTTAGATGCGTGTGCAGCGCCAGGTGGTAAAACGTGCCATATCCTAGAGCTTGCCGATGCTGATGTATTAGCACTTGATAGCGACAGCGAACGCCTAGAACGTGTTAAACAAAACTTAGTGCGTATTGGTTTAGCTGCTGATCTACAATGTGCCGATGCTTCACAACCTCACATCTGGTGGGATGAGCAGCAATTCGACCGTATCTTGCTTGATGTGCCTTGTTCAGCTACTGGCGTGATCCGTCGTCACCCTGATATTAAATGGTTACGTCGTGCATCTGATATTGAAGATCTGGCTAATTTACAAGGCGATATCCTAAATAGTATCTGGCCTCTACTTAAGCCAGGTGGTACGTTAGTTTATGCGACCTGCTCTGTATTACCGCAAGAGAACCAACAACAAGTTGCTAAGTTCCTTGCCAATAATCCAAGTGCTGAACACATACCTCTGCATGAAAACGACACCCCGACTTTACCTGGCCTACAATTACTGCCTGGTGAAAGTGACGGTTTCTATTATGCAAAGCTAGTTAAAAAACACTAATAAGAACACGCTATGAAAATAATCATACTCGGTGCCGGACAAGTTGGTGGCACATTGGCAGAAAACCTCGTAGGTGAGCAAAATGAGATCACCGTTGTTGATATCGACGGTAACCGTTTGCGAGAGCTACAAGATAAGTACGACTTACAAGGTGTTACTGGCCACAGTGCGCATCCCGATGTATTGCGTCGCGCAGGTGCAGAAGACGCCGATATGATTATTGCCGTAACCAGTTCTGATGAAGTGAACATGGTTGCTTGCCAAGTTGCTTATAGTATTTTTAACACGCCAACCAAAATTGCCCGTATTCGCTCAGAGCAATACTTAAAGTACCGTGAAAAGTTATTCCATAACGATGACTTACCTGTTGACCACTACATCGCTCCAGAAGCACTCGTTACTAAGTATATTCGTCGCTTAATCGACTACCCGGGTGCTTTACAGGTATTACAATTTGCCGATGGCATGTTATCGCTGGTTGCGGTGAAAGCCTATTACGGTGGTTTGCTGGTAGGTTATGCACTTTCAGCCTTGAAAGAGCACATCCCGAATGTCGAAACCCGTGTCGCGGCTATTTACCGTCAAGGTAAAGCGATTAAACCGCTTGGCACAACCGTTATCGAAGCGGATGATGAAGTATTCTTTATCGCTGCAACAAAGCATATTCGCGCAGTCATGAATGAGCTTCAAAAACTCGAACGTTCATACAAAAAAATCATGATTGCCGGTGGTGGTAATATCGGTGCGGGTCTTGCGCGTTCACTTGAGAAAAACCACAGCGTTAAGCTGCTTGAGCGCAATAAAGAGCGCGCAGCCCAGCTTTCTGAAATGCTTGATAACACGGTTGTGTTTTGTGGCGATGCCTCCGATCAAGAGCTGCTCTCTGAAGAACATATTGAGCAAGTGGATGTATTCATCGCAGTGACTAACGACGATGAAGCAAACATTATGTCTGCGATGCTGGCAAAGCGCATGGGCGCACAAAAAACCATGGTGCTTATTCAGCGTGGCGCTTATGTTGACTTAGTACAAGGTGGTGAAATTGATATTGCTATTTCACCTCAGCAAGCCACTATATCGGCGCTGTTAACACACGTACGTCGTGGTGACATTGTTAACGTTTATTCGTTACGTAAGGGCGCTGCGGAAGCCATTGAGGCTGTCGCTCACGGTGATGAGCATACTTCTAAAGTTGTTGGCCGAGCAATTGCTGATATCAAACTACCCGCAGGAACAACCATTGGTGCAATTGTGCGTAACGATGATGTACTGATTGCCCATGACGATACAGTGATTCAATCGGGAGATCATGTGATTATGTTCTTAATCGATAAGAAACATATTACGGTTGTTGAAAAGCTATTCCAAGTAAGCGCTATATTCCTTTAGTGTTTGGCATAAAAAAGCAGCAAATCTTAATGATTTAGCTGCTTTACGACTCTTGAAGTGAAAAAACTTAACTATTGAATCTGTGCAAATTCTTCTTTAGAAAGCTCACCATTGCCATCAGTATCTAACTCTGGGAATAGCTTTTCTAGTTGCACATTTGCTGATGCTTCTTCTTTACTGATAACACCATCACTGTTAGTGTCAAACGTTGAGAAGCTTACACCTTGTGCAAATGCCGCTGATGAAGTTGCTAGTGCTAAAATTGCAAGTGTTGTATTGATCTGTTTCATAATAATTACCTTCATTTTTTAAGAGTGAAATCCGTTTCTGAGATCCCTGTTCAATGGAAACTGGTTAATTGCGAGTTTGTTTTACTCTGCTTCTGAAAATTCGGCTTCAGTTAGTACGCCATCGCCATCTACATCAAGGGTTTTAAATTGCGCCATGATGTTAGCATCGACAGATGCTTCGCTTTGACTGATAACACCATCCCCGTCTACATCTAATGTATCGAAATCTGTGCCTGCAAATGCTGCTGACGAAGAGGCTAATGCGATAAGTGCTAGTGCTTTGTTAACTGTTTTCATAATCATAATCCTTCAATATCTACTCAAAAAAGTGTTAGCTGATCACACTCTCCTTGCTATCCTTTATCATGGATTCCCTTATCCATTTAGGTTGTCTTTGGCAACTCAGAACTAATCAGCTAAATTAATGGGTTTACTAAATACATCATTAAGCTTTAGAGAACTCTTCTTTTGATAACTCACCGTTACCGTCTGTATCAAGTTCTGTGAAAATACTCATTAACTCTGCATCAACTGATGCTTCGCTTTGGCTGATGGCACCGTTTCCATCCACATCTAATGTGTCAAAATCGCTCATTGCAAATGCTGCAGATGAAGATACAAGTGCGACTAGTGCTAATGTTTTATTTACTGTATTCATAATGTTATTCCTTCAAAGTGTGTTGTCTTGTGTAGAAAATCCTTTTCAGAGTTTCCCTACTGTAAAATTATGCTTTTGCGAATTCTTCTTCAGAAAGTTCGCCGTTGCCATCTGTGTCTAATTCTTTAAACTGACTCATTAAAGTTGCATCAACTGACGCTTCACTTTGGCTAATTGCACCATCGTCGTTAACATCAAGTGTTTCGAAATCTGTCGCTGCAAATGCTGCTGAAGAAGATACTAGAGCTAAAAGTGCAAATGTTTTGTTTACTGTTTTCATAATCACTATTCCTTCAATGTTGTCTTAACTGTGTTAGAGATGTGAAACTTCTAATCACTTTTCTCTGTGTTCGCTAAGACTATTTCAACTTCGATGCCAAAGTTTAAAATCCCTTAATTTTCATTGAGTTAAATCGAATTTGGTGATTTTACGTGGAAAATGAGCTAATTTTCTGTTGCTTTTTAGCAACACACATAAAGCTTAAAAAATTATTTCTTTATTAATCATGAGGTTAAAAAATATAAAACAGAGACATTGAGTGCAATTAGCTACCTAAACACTAAAAATGTTCGAACGTGAGTCTAAACCTTGTATGAACGGTGAAAATAATAAAAATAAATAAAAATATTTTTTTAATTTAACTAGCTGATTTATTTGACTTTTTAATAATTTACGAAAATTTTTTTACTTTATTTCCAATAAGAGTATAAAAAACAACCGCTTTGTTGCAAAACGGCGGATCAGGGAAAGTGAATGGCTTCAATCAAGTACTGAAAAGTCTATCAGGTGCTCTTTCATGAATGACTTCATTTGTTCTTCACCCGTATTTAACTGAAGTCCTAGTTGGTAGCTAGACGCATTTTTACGAACACTGCACACCTTTCCAGCAAATTCATGTTTATTTAGTACAAGGTTACAGCTTTGTTCTTTTAGAAAGCTGAGATCGACATCACTTTTAATATCAAACTGAACGCCTGTAAGAGAGATATCTTTAATGAGTCCTTGGTATTTCTGCTCATCGGTGTTTAAACAAGCACTGAAGAGTGTTGGAATACGGGTTTCACTGCGAAGACTGAATAACTGAACGTGTTTCGGAAAGTCTAAAAAAATTAAACGATAGGGGTGCGAAGCGACGGCCTTAATTTGTTGGCGAAATGCAATCACCTGCCCACCGCCACTTTCGAGCACTGCGCGTACAATGACCATCACACCTTCTTTGATCAACTCGCCACTATTAACTAATCGTCTTGCTGAGGGGTAATTAAGAATAATATGTTGTTCGTTGAGTAAACCTATAAACTCCGTTTTAACTCGCTTACTATCTATCGGAGTGATTATCTCAACATCAACAATACTACCTGCAGGTATATAAGCTAGCTTATCTAAATTACGCTGTAGCTGTGTCTTTGCCATTCATTAAGTCCTTTAAAATATAAACGGCTCACTAACCACGCCAGAAAGTTGGAGTGAACAATACCAGCAAGGTAAAAATTTCAAGACGACCAAATACCATTGCGATGGTCAATAACCACTTAGCAGTATCGGATATCGCCCCATAATGGGCGGCAACTTCACCCAAGCCAGGACCTAAATTATTTAGACACGCTGCGGTTGCTGAAAACGCACTAATGTTATCCATACCTGTGCCCATTAGTGCCAACATGATAATCACAAACACTAAAGCATAAGCTGAGAAGAATCCCCAGACAGCTTCTACCACTTTATCTGGAAGTGCTTTGCGACCTAGTTTAATTGAATAAATTGCGCGCGGATGTACAAGACGATTAAGCTCACGAATACCTTGTAAGTAAAGTAAGAACACACGCACAACTTTCATTCCGCCACCGGTAGACCCTGCACAACCACCAATAAAGCTTGAGAATATTAATAAAATAGGCAAAAACAAAGGCCATGCAGAAAAGTTATCGGTAGCGAAACCTGCGGTGGTACTCATTGACACGGCCTGGAACATAGCTTGATCTAATGTTTCGTCACCGTCTGCATAAATGTTATTAGATGACAGTACAGTAAAACAGACAATCACTAGAGCGAGCTGAATAAGTAAGAACACTTTAAATTCAGGGTCACGTAAATAAACACGAATACTGCGCGAGGATACCGCCGCATAGTGCAGCGAGAAGTTTATTGCGGCAATAAGTAAAAACACCACACATATAAAGTTAATCAGTGGACTATCAAACTGCCCCATAGACGCATCGTAAGTAGAGAAACCGCCAATCGCAATCGTTGAGAAAGCATGACAAATAGCATCAAACCAGTCCATTCCCGCTCCCCAATAGGCAAGCGTACATGCGATAGTAAGTGACACATAAATGTACCAAAGGTGTTTGGCGGTATCGGCAATACGGGGCGTCATTTTTGAATCTTTAACTGGGCCAGGAGTTTCGGCACGGTACAGCTGCATACCACCGACCCCAAGCATGGGTAACACAGCAACGGCAAGTACGATGATCCCCATACCACCAAGCCACTGTAGTTGTTGGCGATAAAAAAGCACTGATTTTGGTAGGTACTCAATCCCGGTTAAAACGGTTGCCCCTGTTGTTGTAAGGCCTGAAAATGCTTCAAACACAGAGTCAGCTAACGACAAACTTGGTTCTTGTAAAAAAACTAAAGGCACAGCCGCAAAGCTGCCAAGTACCAACCAGAACAACACCACAATTAAAAAGCCTTCGCGCGCTTTTAAGTCGCCATGCTCATGGCGGTTTGGGTAATACGCTGCTAAACCAATAACAACACTAAAAATAAACGCAAGAACGAACGGCACACCACCACCATCTTTATAGATTAAAGATACCAGTGCTGGCGGCACCATGGTGATACTAAATAAAGCCACCAGCTGGCCTAGGATTTTTATTATGGTACGAAATTGCATCTGTGCGTATCGCTTTTTAAATATCTGATTTAGCTATTAGAGTTTATTGTCTTACAGGCTTAACTGTAAGTAAACGCTGTATGTTTATTTCATGGCGTATCTTTTTTAACGGCGAACTCAACGGCACCATGTGTTAACTCATGTATCTCTTTGATTGCCAGCTCTACTTGGCGACTATCTATTTGGATTTTCCAAGCAATATTTTCAGCAAACTGTTTTTCTATATTTAATACTTGATATTGGCTTTTCAACAACTGCTCTATGGCTCCCTGAACACTGTAATCACTGTAGCCGACTAACTCAACGCTCGGTACTTTGGTGATTGTTTTAAGCTCACGCATGGCATTGTTTAAACTCCCGCCATAAGCACGCACAAGTCCACCGGTACCCAGCTTAATACCGCCAAAATAACGCGTTACAACAGCGGTGATCTCACCAATTCCAGACCCCGTCAGCACATTAAGCATTGGTTTTCCTGCGGTGCCATTAGGTTCTCCATCATCTGAAAAGCCATATACATGGCTACCACCTGGATTTCCTGCAACATGTGCCCAACAGTTGTGACGCGCATCACTGTATTTATTTTGAATCTCTTTGATGAATGCTTTTGCTGACTCTAAGTTAGGAGTATGGGCAATATGCACAATAAATGTACTTTTTTTTATTTCTTCTTGGTAAAAAACAGGCTCTGCCGGATATTGATATTCAGACATATTCTTCTATCCAAAAAAATGGGGCCATTTGGCCCCTCTTGTTAATCTCGTTTTTATTAGTCTAGATGCAGATCACGGGTCATGTTTTCTAAGCGATCATCATGAACGATAATATTATCTTCAATACGGATACCGCCGAATGGTTTAAGCGCTTCAACTTTTTCCCAGTTAATAAACTGTTTATTATCGGTTTGCGCAAGGTCACCCAGTAACGATTCAATAAAATATAAACCCGGTTCAATAGTAAAGACTTGGTTCTTTTCGATTAAGCGAGTGCAACGTAAGAACGGGTGTCCTTCAGGTGGTGCTTGATGTGCACCTTTATCATCAGCCATAAAACCACCCATATCATGCACTTGTAAGCCGAGGTGATGGCCAAGACCATGCGGGAAGAAGGTTGACGTAATACCGCGCTCAACAATTTCAGCCGCCGGTAGCTTCACAATGTTAAAGTCGCTCAACACCTGTGCTACACGCTGATGACAGTCCAAATGCAATTCGCCATATAACATACCTGGTTTTAATGCTTTACCTAAGGCAATTTGATGCTCCGTCATGACCTTAATTAAGTCACTAAACTCACCCGACTGATTAAAATCATAAGTACGCGTGATATCAGCTGCGTAGCCGTTAAAATTTGCACCAGCGTCAATTAGGAATGAGCGATGTGTCTCTGGCGCTTTAGGCTCAAAGTGCGTGTAGTGTAAGATTGCACAGTTTTCATTAAGCGCAACAATATTACCGTATGGCATTTCATTTTCACTTTGACGCGTCGCCATTAAGTAAGCCTGTTGAATATCAAATTCAGAGCCACCTGCAAAGAAAGCATCACGTGCCGCTTTATGACCATCGACGGCAATACGGTTAGCTTGACGTAAACATTCAAGCTCGTATTGTGTTTTATAGGCACGATGAAAGTGCAAATAGTTCATAACTGGCTCTGGGTTCATAATGCTAAAGCCCAGCGCTTGCGCTACGTCTAAATATTCACCGATATAGGCAAATTTTGCCTTATCGTAAGGAAGCAGTTTTTCTACCTGATCTGGCTGTACTAATAATTCAATATCAAAATACTCAGCCCAAAAATCACGAGGCTCATCAGGTACTTTATGCCAAAAATCAACTGGGCGATAAAATATCAGCTTTGGTTTAGATGCACCGTCTACAACTATCCAACAATGAGGGTTATCAATTACAGGTAACCAAGCTTTGAATTGCGGGTTAACCTTAAACGGGTAGTACATATCATCTAAAAACTGGCGCTTTGCCTGACCAGAGTGAATAACAAGGCCTTCTAAACCTTCACGCTCTGTAATTGTACGCGTGCGCTGTTGCAAGGTTGCAATATGTTCGGCATATAACACCGCTAATTTATCCATAGTAAACCCATATAAGTAAATTCGACTTAGTCGCAGTCTATCATAGTCGACCTTAACGCCCAACACAGGGGGTTAAGGTCAATTAGTCAGCCGCCCATTTTCATATCTAAAATTGGCGCAAGCACATTACCATCTCGCCCTAAACGCGTATGGTAAACTTGCCTGTAAGCAAATACATTCTTCACGTAATTACGTGTTTCAGTATAAGGTATAAGTTCAATCCATAACTCTGCAGGCATTGCCTGTTCAGGGATCCAACGTTTAATACGGTGATAACCTGCATTATAAGAGGCGGTTGCTAATATTTCGTTGCCACGATTTTTCTTTTTTAAATATTTCAAGTATTCACTTCCTAAACGAATATTCGTTTTAGGGTGAAACAATTTTCGACGTGAAACAGTGCTTCTATTAATGTATTTAGCAGTACTCGGTAATAACTGCATTAAACCATAGGCGTTTGCATGAGAGCGGGCATCGGGCGCAAATGAGCTTTCACGACGTGAAATTGCAATACTCCATGCCATGTCTATATGATTACGGTTACTGTAGCTCTCAAATACATCTTTAAACGCAAATGGGAAACGCAAATCAACATAATCCCATTCTTTAATTTGTGCCAAGGTATAAATAGTGCTGTCATACCAATCAAGCTCAGCAGCAAGTATTGATGCCGCGAGTTTTTCTTCTTTGGTTGATGTGCCTGTTAAGTAATTCCACTCCCTGCGAGCTGACGTGTAGCGCTCAAGCTCATAAAGTGCACGCGCACGCTTAAAGCCTGGTGCATTTGCGACTTCTAGTTGGAGCTTATCAGAAATTTGCAACTGTTGATTATTTAAACTAACCGGAATACCTAATCGGGCAGACGCTAAAAAGCCGTAATAATCGCGCTCTTTGGCAACTTTTTGCCAAAGAGCGCGGGCATCTTCAACTTCGCCACGCTGATTTAAGCTATATGCTAACCAATATTGCTGACCTAGGCTTAGGTTTTCTTTACCGGTAAAAAACGCCACAATACCAGACCAATCTTGCAGTTCGAGCATATTAGCAAGCTGCCACTGCATTAACTTCGTTGTTTGACGCTCTTTAGGCACCTTATTTAACCAAAAGCGAGCTTGTTTATGCCCGCTTGAGGCAAGCGATAGTGCAAAGTTGTAGTACACATCTGCTTTTTGTTCTTCCGTGTAAACAAACATTTTTTCAAGCTTTTCCCATGCTCGAAGCGCTAACTCTTTATCACGCCAAACTAAGCGTTTCACCCCGTATAATGCTATTTGCCCTTCTTTGGCTGTCTTTTTCTTGAAGCGATATAAACCAGCCGAAGCACTCGGGTCTTTGCGTACTTTTAAATATAAATCAGCTAGGTACTGCTCATCTTTAGGGAGTAATGACTTTAGGTAAGGCAGTAAGCTTGACGTACCGCCTTCTGCAGCGAGAGAAACTCGTTGCCAAATACGTTCTTGTGTTTGATAACCTTCTTTTTTCCAAAGTGAAAAAAGTGTGTCGCATTCTTTTGGTTGAGAATGCCCTACCACCCATAAATCACTAACTTGATTCATTATTGCTTCTTTAGGCGCACCTAAGTCCAATTGAAAGCTTAAATAAGGACAAGTCAATTCGTTATTACTGGTCTCTCTGTAATTACGAATATAAGCGGCTTTTTTATTGTACTGTTTTAAATAGTTAAGCCATGCTTTACGCACAGGCCACTCTAATGGCGTATTACGATAAACATTAAGATAGTTTTCTATTTCTGTTTGATGCTTCAAACTTGGGTTTCGTTGCCAATAGGCTTTTTCGACGTAAGGCTTTAGCGGGTGGTCTAATCCATTGGCCGCCTCTTTCATATCGTCATAATCACCGTATCGCGCCTTTTTTTCTGCTTTTAAAAAAGCGTCATGTTTGTCGTTGGCTTCAGCTGCAAAAAAAGGAAAAAGTAATGCGGCAGCTGTCCAACCAAGGAGTTGTTTTTTCATGATGACCTTTAACAAAAATTAAAGAATTAATAACAAAAAACTTCTTCTACACCTTAGCACCAAACCAGCTATATTTTAACCAATAGCGATAAAGCGCAGTAAATTTTTCGTTGCATTTTCATTTTAAAGCAAGCACACTGATTGAAATGCAAACTCATCGTACCAGTCTTAGTTAATAAACTAGGGAGAATAATAATGTTATATAAAAGCGATTCATTTGAAGTTGCTTTCATCAAGGACAACATCGCCGAGTTTAAGTTCTGTGCAGACGGCTCAGTAAATAAACTTTCGCAGCAAACCTTGCAAGATTGCGCTTTAGCATTAAAAGAATTGGCAACAAACTCAGATATCAAAGGCATGGTGTTCACCAGCGATAAAGATCATTTCATTATCGGTGCCGACATTTTCGAATTTTTACCTACTTTCACTAAACCGCAAGAAGAATTGGTTGCATGGATCAAAAATGCTACTGACGTTTTTGACGCGATTGAAGATTTACCTTTCCCAACGCTAAGTGCTGTAAACGGCATGGCGCTTGGCGGTGGATGTGAGTGGGCACTTGCTACCGATTATCGTGTTGCTAGCTCTAACGCTAAAATTGGCCTACCTGAAGTTAAACTAGGCATTATGCCTGGTTTTGGTGGCACAGTTCGCCTTCCACGCCTTATTGGCGCTGATAATGCGATGACATGGATCACCACAGGCAAAGAAAACCGCGCTGCTGATGCCTTAAAAGTAGGTGTATTTGACGCGGTAGTTAGTGCTGACAAACTTTTAGAGTCAAGTATTGCAACACTTGAGCATGCAATTGCTGGCAAACTAGATTGGCAAGCAAAACGACAAGTAAAATTACAGCCGCTGAAAATGAACCGTGTTGAGCAAGGTATGAGCTTTGCGATGGCTGAAGGTATGGTAATGGGTCAAACAAAAGGTCATTACCCTGCACCCGTTATGGCTGTAAAAACAATCAAAGCAGCTGCGAATTGTGAACGCGCTGAAGCAATGGCGATTGAAAACGCTAACTTTGCAAAACTTGCAGCAACAAGCGAAGCAGCAGCACAAACAGGTATTTTCTTAGCTGACCAATACATTAAAGGTAAAGCGAAGAAACAAGCTAAGCACAGTGAACTTGAAATTAAACAAGCCGCTGTATTAGGTGCAGGTATTATGGGCGGCGGTATTGCATATCAGTCTGCTTATAAAGGCACGCCTATTATCATGAAAGACATCAACCAAGATGCGCTTGATTTAGGTATGGGCGAAGCATCTAAGCTATTTGGTAAAAAAGTACAACGTGGCCACATGGCGATGGAAAAGATGGTTGCTACATTAGGCAAGATCAAACCGACGCTAAACGATGCAGACCTACAAAGCGCTGACATCGTTGTTGAAGCTGTGGTTGAAAATCCTAAAGTGAAGCAAGCCGTTCTTGCGGGTCTTGAAAAAGATTTACCAGCGGGCACTATCCTAACTTCAAATACCTCAACAATTCGTATTGACGAGTTAGCATCTGCGCTTGAAAAACCAGAAAACTTCTGTGGTATGCACTTCTTTAACCCAGTGCCAAAAATGCCTTTAGTAGAAATCATTCGTGGTGAAAAAACATCAGAAGCTACTATTAATGCCGTTGTTGATTACGCATTAAAACTGGGCAAATCACCGATCGTTGTAAACGACTGCCCAGGCTTCTTTGTAAACCGCGTACTTTTCCCTTACTTTGCAGGTTTCAGCAAACTTGTTGTTGAAGGTGCTGACTTCACTAAAGTTGATAAGGTAATGGAAAATGTATTTGGTTGGCCAATGGGTCCAGCGTACCTTCTTGATGTTGTAGGTATCGATACAGCTTATCACTGTACTGGTGTTATGGCTGACGGTTTCCCTGAGCGTATGGCTCGCCAAGATAAAGACCCAGTAACTGTATTTGCAAACGAAAAACGCTTTGGCCAGAAAAATGGTGCTGGTTTCTACCAATACGCGCCAGACCGTCGTGGCCGCCTGAAAAAAGCAAAAGATGCAACAGCAACTGAGTTACTAAGTGCTATCACTGATGCACCGAAAGATTTCGATAAACAAGAAATCATTGACCGTTGTATGATCCCGATGATCAACGAAGTACTACTTTGTTTACAAGAAGGTATCGTAGCGTCACCACAAGAAGCTGACATGGCGCTAATTTACGGCATTGGTTTCCCTCCATTTAGAGGCGGTGCATTCCGTTACTTAGATCAAACTGGTTTAGCGAATTTTGTTGCAACAGCAGACAAGTACGCTCACTTAGGTGCGATTTACCAAGTATCTGATGAAACTCGCAAATGGGCCGAAGAAGGCCGTGTATTCTACAAGGTGGAAGGATAAGAAACATGAATAATCCAGTAATCGTAGATTGTATCCGCACACCAATGGGTCGTTCAAAGAACGGCGTATTCAAAAACAAGCGTGCGGAAGATTTAAGTGCTCACTTAATGAAAGGTTTGTTAAACCGTAACCCAGCCGTTGATCCAGCATCAATTGATGATATTTACTGGGGCTGTGTACAACAAACTTTAGAGCAAGGTTTTAACATTGCTCGTAACGCAGCACTCCTTGCCGGTATCCCACACTCAGTACCAGCTGTCACAGTTAACCGTCTATGTGGTTCATCAATGCAAGCATTACACGATGCAGCACGCGCTATTATGACTGGTGCTGGTGATACCTACATCATTGGTGGTGTTGAGCACATGGGTCACGTACCTATGACTCACGGTAATGATTTTCACCCAGGTTTATCAACGTCTGTAGCACAAGCTGCTGGCGTAATGGGTTTAACTGCTGAATACCTTGCAACGCTTCACGGCATTAGCCGCGAGCAACAAGACGAATTTGCTTACCGCTCACATCAACGTGCACACGCTGCAACAGTTGAAGGTCGTTTCCGTCGTGAAATCCTGCCAATGGAAGGTCACGATGCAGATGGCTCTTTAATCTTAGTTGAAGACGATGAAGTAATCCGCCCAGAGACAACTGTTGAAGGCTTATCGCAACTACGCCCTGTATTCAATCCAGCATCAGGTAGCGTAACTGCAGGTACTTCATCTGCACTTTCTGACGGCGCGTCAGCAATGCTTGTAATGAGCGAAGAGAAAGCTAAAGAACTTGGTTTACCAATTCGTGCGCGTATTAAATCAATGGCTGTGGCAGGTTGCGATCCATCAATCATGGGTTACGGCCCTGTTCCTGCCTCGCAAAAAGCACTTCAACAAGCAGGTATCACTATTGACGATATCGATGTTGCAGAGCTTAACGAAGCATTCGCAGCACAATCTCTACCAGTATTAAAAGACTTAGGTCTGATGGATGTGGTAGATGAAAAAGTTAACCTAAATGGTGGTGCAATTGCACTTGGTCACCCACTAGGTTGTTCTGGTTCACGTATTAGCACAACGCTTGTTCACCTAATGGAAGACAAGAATGCTAAATACGGTCTAGCAACAATGTGTATTGGTTTAGGCCAAGGTATTGCAACTGTATTTGAGCGCGTAGAATAACGAGCTCACATCAAACATCTTGGTGATAAAAAGGCGCATTGATTTACTCAGTGCGCCTTTTTTATTTGCTTTGCTTTCGGTTATTGAAACTGGCGGCAATAGAAAGTTAAAATAGCCGCTTATTAATCGTCTCTTTCATCCAAAAAGGTCAGCCATGAATTTTGATAATCCCGATCACCAATTAGATGCACTTGGCCTTCGTTGTCCAGAACCTGTCATGATGGTACGTGGCGCAGTACGTAAAATGAAAGATGGCGAAACCTTACTTATCATCGCCGATGACCCATCAACCACCCGCGATATCCCAAGCTTTTGTACTTTTATGGATCACACGCTAGTGGCTAAAGATGTTGAGCAAGCGCCATTTAGATATTTGCTGAAGAAAGGACTATAGGCTAGATAAACAAGATTAGAGTGAGCGTTTAATTGTTACCTTTACCAATTAAAAACCCACTCAAAAACTCCAGTTACTTTTTAGTAACTGTCACTTTTGGCTTATTACTATTGCGGTAATCAAAGCTCACTACATACACGCCTTTTGTAGCTGGTTTAAAACTAAAGTAGTTGTAAATAGTATTACAATCGGCGATGGCAGCCTGACCTAATAATAGTGCTTGTCCTGCGGGGTCCATGTCACTGTAACCACAGTTATAGCCTTGACTAAAGTTAGCATCAGCTACTTTAAATTCATAGACTTTCCCTGGTGTTGAGAACGTTACTTCTGCTTGGAAGATACCTGATGCAACTTGCTCTAGTATATATTGTGGTTCAGCATCCCATAACGTAAAGTCGCCACGCAAGTACATGGTACGATCTAAGTCTTTGCTAGGCAGCATGTCGTCGATGCTTGGCATTTGTATTTGGCTCGTACAGGCTGTTAATAAACCTGCTAATGCTAAAGTAATTACACGTTTCATTACTGTTCCTTATGCTACTAAAAAGCCAGCACAAAGCTGGCTTTTATTAATTGGCTACTACTTACTTCTGAAGTACAGAAATATCAGCAATATCTAAAAACAGACGGCTTAACTGACTTAATAATGCTAAACGGTTTTGTTTAACCGCTTCATCATCTGCCATTACCATGACGTTATCGAAGAAGTTATCAACACTCTCACGGATACCCGCAAGTTGTGACAATGCTTCTTGATAATCGCCATTTGCATATAGAGGTGCAAGCTCAGTTGCAAACTTAGCAACGTGTGACGCTAATACTTTTTCTGCATCATCGCTTAATAGGCTCTCATTTACATCACCTTGCGTTGTGATGTCATTCTTAGCCAAGATGTTGCTTACACGTTTATTTGCTGCTGCAAGCGCCTCTGCTGCGTCTAGTGTACGGAAGTGACTTACCGCTTTAACACGACGGTCGAAGTCAACTGGTTTAGTTGGACGACGTGCTAGCACAGCTTGAATGACATCAACTTCAATACCTTCATCTTGATACCATGCGCGGAAACGGCCTAGCATAAACTCAAACACATCTGTTGATACGTTTAGGTTTGTTAGCTTTTCACCGAATAGCGTTTGTGACTTAGCAACGAGATCTAAGATATCTAGCGGTAGTGATTTTTCAACCATGATGCGTAATGCACCAATGGCAGCACGGCGAAGTGCAAATGGGTCTTTGTCGCCTTTTGGCGCTTGGCCAATACCAAAAATACCCACCAGCGTATCAAACTTATCAGCAATTGCGACAGCACAGCTGATCACATTTGTTGGTAAATTATCGCCCGCAAAACGTGGCATATATTGTTCATTTTGCGCCAGTGCAACTTCTTCGGCTTCACCGTCGTGACGAGCGTAATGCATACCCATCACACCTTGTACGTCGGTAAACTCCATAACCATTTCGGTCATTAAGTCTGTTTTACTTAGAAGACCTGCTCGCTTAGCAAGCTCGGCATCGGCACCTAATTGCTCTGCAATGTAACCTGCAAGTTCACTAATACGCTCAGATTTATCTTTCAGCGTACCAAGTTGCTTTTGGAATAAAACAGTATCTAGCGATTCTAGGCGACTCTCTAGCGTTTTCTTCTTATCCGTTTCGTAGAAAAACTGTGCATCAGCTAAACGAGGGCGAACAACTTTTTCGTTACCGGCAATGACCACACTTGGATCTTTACTTTCGATATTAGAAACAAACAGGAACTTGTTAAGTAAGTTGCCATCTTGGTCTAATAACGGGAAGTACTTCTGGTCGTCCTTCATGGTATAGATAAGGGCTTCTGAAGGAACATCTAAGAATGCTTCTTCGAATGTTGCTGTCAGCGTTACTGGCCATTCAACCAAGGCTGTTACTTCTTCAAGTAAGTCTTCATCCATCGCTACTTTTGCATTTACAGCGCTAGCTGCTGCTTCAATCTGTTCGCGAATTTGTGCTTTACGCGCTGCAAAGTCAGCAATAACATAAGCTGATTTCAGCACATCAAACACATCATCAGCGTGGTTGATTGTTACTTTTTCTGGGTGATGGAAACGGTGACCTTGTAATTGGTTGCCAACTTGCTTACCAAGGATTTCGCCTTCGATTAGCGTGCTACCAAACAAAATAGTTGCAGTGTGCACTGGGCGAATAAATTGTGTTTTATTTGCACCCCAACGCATTGGTTTAGGGATAGGTAATTTAGCAAGTGCTTTGTTTACAGCATCACTCATAAGCGATGTCGTTGCTTGACCTTCAACCTGTGCTTTATGTAATAACCAAGCGCCTTTATCTGTTTCTAGTGTTTGCGCATCGCTTACATCGATACCACAACCACGAGCCCAACCCATTGCTGCTTTAGTTGGATTACCATCGGCATCAAACGCTGCTGCAACTGCAGGGCCGCGCTTTTCTACCACCTTGTCACTTTGCTTAGCTTCAAGTGCAGTAACACGTAACCCTAAGCGACGAGGTGATGCGTACCAGTTAACGCCTTGATGATTTAACTCTAAGCTTGCAAGCTCAGCTGCTAAGTTCTCAGCAAACGACTCAGCAAGTTTACGAAGTGCTTTCGGTGGCAACTCTTCTGTGCCAATTTCTACTAATAAATTTTCTGCTGACATGCTAATTCTTAATCCTTACAAAGCGGGAAACCAAGAGCTTCACGGGCATCATAGTAACTTTGCGCACATGCTTTTGATAAAGCACGAACACGTAAGATATAACGTTGACGTTCTGTTACTGAGATAGCGTGACGAGCGTCTAATAAATTAAACGCATGTGATGCTTTCATTACTTGCTCATAAGCGGGTAATGGTAAGCCTGCTTCAATTAGCTTTTCGCTTTCCTTTTCACAGTGATCAAACTGTGCAAATAAGAACTCAACATCCGCTTGTTCGAAGTTATAAGCTGACTGCTCTACTTCATTTTGATGGAATACATCACCGTATGTTACACGACCCATAGGACCGTCTGCCCATACTAGGTCATAGATACTATCTACGCCCTGAATATACATAGCTAAACGCTCAAGACCATAAGTGATTTCACCGGTTACTGGTGAGCACTCTAAGCCACCTACTTGCTGGAAGTAAGTGAACTGAGTTACTTCCATGCCGTTTAACCAGATCTCCCAACCTAGACCCCAAGCACCTAATGTAGGTGACTCCCAGTTGTCTTCTACAAAGCGAACTTCATCAGTGAGCGTATCGATACCAACAGCAGCTAATGAGCCTAAATACAGCTCCTGGATGTTTTCTGGTGATGGCTTTAAAACTACTTGGAATTGGTAGTAGTGCTGTAAACGGTTCGGGTTTTCACCATAACGACCATCAGTTGGACGGCGGCATGGTTGAACATACGCGCTCGACATTGGCTCAGGGCCAATTGACTTTAAGAAAGTTAACGGATGAAATGTCCCTGCTCCCACTTCCATATCGAGTGGTTGAGCAATCACACAGCCTTGCTGTGCCCAATAGTCCTGTAAAGCCAGGATCAAACCTTGAAAGGTTTTAACGTCATATTTTTGCATATTTGGCTTATAGTATCTGGTGCGTTTAGTCTGAAAATTGCTCTCAGTATACCTTGTGTGCAGTAAGGTTTTAAGCAGTTTGTGCTTTTTCAGCAATAAAAAAAGGAGCCTGTAGGCTCCTTTTTAATTCTTAATTTAGCGTTATACGTCTAGATTAACTACACGTAGCGCATTCGTTTCGATGAAGTCACGACGCGGCTCAACTTGGTCACCCATTAGAGTCGCGAACAATTGGTCTGCAGCTACGGCATCTTCAATTGTTACTTTCAACATGCGACGTGCATCTGGGTCCATGGTGGTTTCCCAAAGCTGATCTGGGTTCATCTCACCAAGTCCTTTATAACGTTGAATATAAAGACCACGCTTCGATTCATTGATCAACCACTCTAATGCATCCACAAAGTTATCAACAGCTAATGTCTTCTCACCACGTTGAACATATGCGCCTTCTTCAAGTAAGTTAGCAATGTTTACGCCTGTCGCTGCAATGCGTTTGTAGTCACGAGATGTGATGAAGTCATGGTTTAGTACATGTGCTTTATCCACACCATGCTGGCGAATATTCACAACAGGATAATACATGTTGCGCTCAGTATCGTGCTCAGTGCCGGCGTGGAAGATAGTTGCATCTTCATCACGTGCAATTAAGTCGTCAACAAGGATGTTAGTCCACTCTTTAACTTTTGCTTCATCTGCTAGATCAGCTTCGGTAATTTCGCTTTGATAAATTAAACGTTCCATAACCGAATTTGGATATTTACGTTTTAAGCGCTCAATCACTTTAACTGTATTTTGATAGTCGTGAACAATTCTTTCTAATTCTTCACCTTCAAGTGCAGATGCACCTTCGCTTGTATAAAGTGCAGCATTGTTTAATGCTAATGATGTTAAGTAATCAACAAGCGCTGGGTCATCTTTAATGTAGCGTTCTTGCTTACCTTTTTTCACTTTATAAAGTGGCGGTTGTGCAATATAAATAAAGCCTTTCTCTACAATCTCTGGCATTTGACGATAGAAGAAAGTCAGTAGTAAGGTACGAATGTGAGAACCATCCACGTCCGCATCGGTCATGATAATGATACGATGATAACGTAGTTTTTCTGGGTCATATTCATCACGACCAATACCACAGCCTAATGCTGTAATGAGAGTTGCGACTTCTTGAGAAGAAAGCATCTTATCAAAGCGTGCTTTTTCTACGTTAAGAATCTTACCTTTAAGTGGCAAGATAGCTTGGTTTTTACGGTTACGACCCTGCTTAGCTGAACCACCTGCAGAGTCACCCTCCACTATGTATAGTTCAGAAAGTGCTGGATCTTTTTCTTGGCAGTCTGCCAATTTACCTGGTAAACCAGCTAAATCCATTGCACCTTTACGGCGTGTCATTTCACGTGCTTTACGTGCTGCTTCACGAGCTCGTGCTGCATCAATAATTTTGCCAACAACTGTTTTAGCATCAACAGGGTTTTCTAATAAGAACTCTGTTAGTTTTTCTGCCATTGCTTGTTCTACAGCAGACTTAACTTCACTTGATACTAGTTTGTCTTTAGTTTGTGATGAGAACTTAGGATCAGGTACTTTAACACTTACAACCGCAGTTAAGCCTTCACGAGCATCATCACCCGTCGCATTGCTTGTTGTTTTCGCTTTTTTGTTAAAGCCTTCTTTTTCCATGTAGTTATTTAGCGTACGCGTTAATGCAGCTCTAAAGCCAGCTAAGTGCGTACCACCATCACGTTGTGGAATGTTGTTTGTGAAACAGTAAATGCTTTCTTGGAAACCATCGTTCCACTGCATTGAAACTTCTACACTAATACCGTCTTCTTCACGCTCATGGGTAAAGTGGAAAACACTTTTATGTACAGGTGTTTTGTTACGGTTTAGATATTCTACGAATGCTTGGATACCACCGTCATATTTGAAGTGATCATTCTTAGATTCTTCACGCTCATCAGTAAGAATGATACTTACACCAGAGTTTAAGAACGAAAGCTCACGCAAACGTTTTGCTAAGATATCGTAGTGGAAGTTAAGGTCACTGAATGTTTCACCACTTGGCCAGAAACGTAATTCAGTACCTGTGTCTGTTGCATCACCAATTATAGCTAATGGCGCATCTGGTACACCCATAGTATATGTTTGTTGGTGAATTTTGCCTTCACGACGAATGGTCAGTTGCAGCTTTTCAGATAGTGCATTTACTACCGAAACACCTACACCGTGTAAGCCACCAGATACTTTATATGAGTTATCATCGAACTTACCACCAGCATGAAGTACTGTCATGATAACTTCAGCCGCAGAAACACCTTCTTCTTCGTGAATAGATGTAGGAATACCACGACCGTTATCTCTTACAGAGACTGAACCGTCTAAGTGAATCGTTACAAAAATATCATCACAATGACCAGCTAAGGCTTCATCGATAGAGTTATCAACAACCTCAAACACCATGTGGTGTAGGCCTGTACCGTCATCGGTGTCCCCTATATACATTCCTGGACGCTTTCTTACTGCGTCTAATCCTTTAAGTACTTTAATACTCGACGAATCGTAATTCTCAGACATGGTTAATCCCACTTATCTTGTTATTAGGTTGCCATGTTTCACGTGGAACATTTTTAGTTCTCGTTGCATGGGTTCCACCACAGCAGAAATACTTTCAGATAAAATTGATGAGATAAAAAGTTGCGAATCGCAATGAGTCAAAAGCTGACCCACTTTTTCTTTTGTATCTTCACCTAGTTCTGAAGGTAAGTCATCTATTAGCAATATAGATTGCTTATCTGTTTCTGACTCAATTAAGCTATTTTGCGTTACTTTTAACGCATAAAGCAAGAGCTTCAATTGACCGCGAGAAAAGGTATTTTCTACGCTGTTACCAGAAACGCTAAAACTAAAATCAGCTTTATGCGGACCTTTACTTGTGAAACCTTGTTTGGCATCACGTTCAAAGCTTTGCTCAAGCGCCTCTGAGAGCGTTTCACTCTCTTTCCAGCCCGCATGAAAGTTAATTTCTAAATCGCTTACAAGCGTTAATTCTGCACACATTTTATCAAAAAACTGCTGCTTAAACCTACTTATATACGCGATTCTTAGATTATTTATTTGTTCAGCTAGTCTAACAAATTCTTTATCCCAAAACTTGATCTGTTCGAAATAATCTCTAGGTTTACTTTTTAATAAAGCATTACGTTGTTTCAGTACTTTATTAAAAGACTGCCACAAGTAAAAAAAGTCATGTTCCACGTGGAACAATCCTAAATCGAGAAATTTTCTACGCTCTTTTGGGCCACCAAAAAACAAGGAATAGCTTTCTGGAGTAATAACTTGCACCGGCACTAGCTGAGCTAACTCAGAAATTTTACGGCTCGTTTTACCCTGGATCTTTAAAGATGTTTCACCCGCTTGGTTTTTACTTATACCAATCGGAATAGACAAATCATGCAGCGCTTTGCGACCATGAATCACAAACTTGTCTTGTTGATGCTGAATAATATTTTTATGTTTGGCGGTACGAAATGATTTACCGTGAGAAAGGAAATATATCGCCTCAAGGAGGCTGGTTTTTCCGCTGCCATTCTCGCCATAAATTATATTAATTCCATTTACTGGCTCAAGTGTCAGCGCCTCAATATTACGAAAATTATTGAGGCTTAAATGACTTAAACTCATACAAGCTTATAGGCGCATCGGCATAACAACGTACATAGCTTCTTCGTCGCCCGCACCTTCAATTAGCGCACTGCTATTAGAGTCTGCAAGCGTAAACGTTACATCTTCTGTTTTTAATGTATTCAGCACATCAAGTACGTAAGAAACGTTAAAGCCAATTTCAAGTTCGCCGCCTTGGTACATTACTTCAACCACCTCTTCAGCTTGTTCTTGCTCAGGGTTATTTGCCGTAATTTTCAATAAACCTTCAGACAGATTTAGTCGTACTCCACGGAATTTTTCATTCGATAAAATAGACACACGCTGGAAAGCACTACGTAACCACTCTCGGTTAGCAGTAATGACTTTGTCTCCTCCACGAGGAAGTACACGGCGATAATCAGGGAAACGACCATCAACCAGTTTACTGGTAAACGTAAATTCAGTATCAATAATACGAATATGGTTAGCACCAAATTGAATGGTTACTAGCTCATCATCAGCCACCATTAGGCGCATAATTTCTTGCACACCTTTACGTGGAATAATTAACTGACGCTGCGTATTTAAAGATTGTGGTAATTGTTTTTGTGCAATCGCCAAACGGTGACCATCTGTCGCCACTGTCTTGATATCTGTGTTATCAACCTCAAATGACATGCCGTTCAAGTAATAACGGACGTCTTGATTCGCCATAGAGAAATGTGTGCTTTCTAAAAGCTTACGTAATTCTAAACGTGTTAGTTGAAATTCAACTTCACCATCCCACTGCTCAAGATTCGGAAAATCTTCAGCGGCCAACGTTGTTAAAGAAAAACGGCTTTTACCACTTGTTAGTAGTAACTGATGATCTTGGCTACTTAACGTAAGGTCAGAGCCATCGGGTAAACTTTTACAAATATCGAGTAATTTTTTAGCTGGTAAAGTTAGCTTGGTATCTGCCGTATCTTCACCAACAAAAACACTGGCCACTAACTCAATTTCAAGGTCTGTGCCTGTCATTGAAAGTTGCCCGTTTTCAACAACTAACAAAACGTTCGATAAAATTGGTAAGGTGTGCTTACGCTCAATCGCACCTGACACTTGAACTAAAGGTTTTAAAAATTGCTCTCTTGATATTGTTATTTGCATAATAAAGTCGGCCTTAAGATGACAAGGTTCTTATTAAGTTTTGATAATCTTCTTTCACTTCGTGGCTTTCATCACGTAGTGATTTAACTTTACGACAAGCGTGTAATACAGTTGTGTGATCACGACCACCAAATGCATCACCTATTTCAGGTAAACTATGATTTGTTAGCTCTTTTGACAATGCCATCGCCACTTGGCGTGGTCTTGCGACTGAACGGCTACGACGTTTAGATAGTAAATCTGACACACGAATACGGTAATACTCAGCAACAGTACGTTGAATATTATCTATCGTTACCAGTTTATCTTGCAGCGCAAGTAAGTCACGTAGCGCTTCTTTTACAAAATCGATCGAAATCGGACGACCAGTAAAGTTTGCATTAGCAATAACGCGGTTTAACGCCCCTTCTAATTCACGCACATTTGAGCGTAATTTTTTCGCGATAAAAAAGGCAACTTCGTGAGGTAAATTTATTTTACTTTGCTGCGCTTTTTTCATCAAAATAGCAACGCGCGTTTCAAGTTCTGGCGGCTCAATAGCAATGGTTAAGCCCCAACCAAAACGTGATTTAAGGCGATCTTCAACCCCTTCAATCTCTTTAGGATAGCGGTCTGAAGTTAAGATAATCTGTTGATTTCCTTCAAGTAAAGCGTTGAAGGTATGAAAGAACTCTTCTTGTGAGCGTTCTTTATTAGCGAAAAATTGAATATCATCGATCATCAATGCATCAACACTTCGGTAATAACGTTTAAATTCTTCGATGGCATTATTTTGTAGCGCTTTAACCATGTCTTGCACAAACCGTTCTGAGTGCATATAAACAATTTTCGCATCTGGCTTATTGGCCATAATACCGTTACCAACAGCGTGTAATAAGTGAGTTTTACCTAAGCCAGTACCACCATATATAAATACAGGGTTAAATGCTGAACCTGGGTTATCTGCAACTTGAGTCGCTGCAGCTTTTGCTAATTGGTTTGATTTACCTTCAACGAAGCTATCAAAGGTGTAATTTTCTTTAATGTTTGATTTATAGCCTGATTTAGGAGCAGGCTCTACTGCTTTTTTCTCTGGCTTTGGCTGTTGTTTTTCAGTTGCGTGTTGTGCATTCACTGGCGCACTTACTTCAGCAGCAGCGGGCATCGTTGCCGCTTGGGCATTTAGAATAGGCTTACTACCAACATCAAAACGAAGTTCAGGTGCTTCATCGCCACAAATTTCAACAAGCAATTCATTAATACGGTTTAAATATTTTTCTCTCACCCAATCTAATACAAAACGATTTGGTGCATATATAGTTAACGTATCTTCGGTACTTTCTGCTTGAAGTGGTCTTACCCACATACTGAATTGCTGCGACGGCAATTCATCTTGCAATACATATAAACAACTTTGCCAAACCGACAGATACACTATTAAACTCCTAGAGATTTAATTTTATTCCCGTTCATCTTAAATGATGGAAAATCAAACATTTATTGCTAATCTTTGACCGATTTTATCGACCCAGACCGACTATTATGAAGGCACTTTATCCACAAGTACAAGATTGATTTTTCTGAAAAATATGATCTCGCGCAAAAAAACAAGTAACACCATGATTTATAGAGTATTTATTTTTTAAGCCTGAACACTGATCATAGCAAATTTGCAGGCGGATCGCGATCGAAATCTACGATCTAATTTACTTTTCCCAAGCTTTTATTCACTTTTTATACAGAGGCTGTGGAAAACTTCTTATTTATGATGATCCTATATGATCAAGGTAAAGGATCCTTTATAATTACTACCTCTGCAGCGTTTTAATGATTGACTTTTGTGGTCTTCATCTATAATATCTCGCGCTCGCAATGGCACCTGTGCCAGGATCGCGACCTGCATAGGATGTTTTAACCTTAACCGATCGGATGGAATTGTTATGA
>VAOY01018107.1_pt1 | contig 24063 bp, 22 predicted proteins | sample 3393881 | NCBI WGS metagenome assembly VAOY01 (sample SAMN08290430, study PRJNA428436) | hydrothermal vent metagenome | isolation source: Deep-sea hydrothermal vent chimney | place: Indian Ocean: Southwest Indian Ridge
ACATCAAAAAACTGCAGAAACAGATTCGCATTTTAGAGAAAAAACTGAAACGCTGTGAAGAAAGTAGGATTATTCTTGAGAATTATGCTGACCGAAACACAATTCTGTTTAAGAAGCTCACCTCTGAAATTGAAGAGCAACGCGCCTTAATTCAACAGAAAAGCGAAGAATTAAAAAGCCTTACTCAGAAGTTGGCAAAATACCTATCACCGCAAGTATATAACTCAATTTTTACGGGTGAACAGGATGTTCGCCTGGAGACCCACCGAAAAAAACTGACGGTCTTTTTCTCTGACATTGTCGGTTTTACGGCCGCGACTGATTCAATGGAGCCTGAAGATCTCACTTTCGTTTTGAACAGCTATCTGGATAGTATGGCTCAGACTGTTTTGAAGTATGGTGGTACATTGGACAAATTCATCGGTGATGCAGTCCTGGTATTTTTTGGGGATCCTGATACAAAAGGAGTTAAGGAAGATGCCACCGCTTGCGTACAAATGGCTGTCGACATGCAAGAATCGATTAACGAATTACAGGTAAAGTGGTCAAAACATGGGATTGGCGGCAACTTCCTTGTGCGAATGGGAATAACGACTGGTTTTTGCACTGTAGGCAATTTTGGCAGCGAAGAACGCATGGACTATACAATTATCGGCAACCGGGTCAATTTAGCCAGCCGTTTGGAAACCAATGCCCCACCCGGAGGCATTCTAATCTCCGAAGACACATATGCTCTTGTTAAAAATCAATTTAATTTCAAGCAAAGAGTTCCAATCCAGGTAAAAGGATTTGATCGGTCTGTTGATGTCTACGAGCTATTGCTAAAAAATTCAAAAACGAATCCTGGTGATTCTATCGAAGTCAAATTTGATGGATTTACTTTAAAACTTGACCCCAGTAATGTCGCCCACACAAGTAAACAAGATATTATCTCAACACTGAAGGATGCCGTCGACAAACTATCTCGTGAATAATCATCCTTTGGCATCAATTAAGTAAATGACCTGCTCCCATTGTTTGGACCACTTCATCAGTTAGGATTTTCAGTGCCTATTGTTTTGGAACAGAATTCGGTGGGTTTATCGGTTTGGGGATAAATAATGCTAACGGATATAAATGAAAAGACGATTATGTGTCTAATCCCCATGTTTTAATTTTACTATGGTTTGGATATGTGCTTCAATGGTGTATAACTGAATTCTGATAGCATTTCATTATCAATATAATAATTTACTCCAACCAAAGCTGCCGATCTAAACTTCGATATTGTATTGCTTCACTCAAATGTTGAGATTGAATATTGTCTGCTGATTCCAGATCGGCGATGGTTCGGGAAACTTTCAATATTCTGTCATAAGCACGTGCGGAAAGACCCAGTTTTTCCATGGCTTGTTTCAACAAGGAGCTGGTTTCTAGATCCAGTTTGCAAAATGTATTCAAATCCCCGGTTTCCATCTGGGCATTGCTATAAATACCTGTTCTTGATGCAAATCGATCTAATTGAACATGCCGGGTATCCTGGACTCGTTTACGAACAAGGTCAGATTTTTCTCCATCTTCCTTCGCAGCCAAATCTGCAAAAGGAACAGCAGGGACTTCTATGTGAATGTCAATCCTATCCATTAATGGTCCGGAAATGCGACTCATGTATTTCTGAATGATCTGTGGTGAACACGCGCATTCATTTTGCGGATCCGTGGCATAACCACACGGACATGGATTCATGGCAGCTACCAGCATAAACCGGGATGGATAACTAAGGGATATGGCTGCCCTGGCAATGGTTACTTCTCCATTTTCTAAGGGCTGGCGCATCACTTCTAAAACATTTTTCTTGAATTCCGGAAGTTCATCTAAAAATAATACACCGTTGTGAGACAAACTCACTTCTCCAGGTTTTGGCACCGATCCACCTCCAATAAGACCGGCATCGCTGATGGTATGGTGCGGTGCACGAAAAGGTCGTGTTGCAATGATTCCTTGACCCTCCGGTAATAATCCTGCAACAGAATGAATTTTTGTTGTTTCCAACGCTTCATCTAAAACAAGATCCGGTAAAATGGTTGGTAATCTTTTTGCCAGCATGGTTTTTCCGCTTCCCGGAGGACCGATCATAATCACATTATGGCTACCGGCGGCGGCGACTTCTAATGCTCGTTTCACCTGTTCTTGTCCTTTTACATCTGCAAAATCCACACTGTATTTTTGATAACTTTTGAAAAGCGCCTTTTGATCGACCTCGATGGGAGAAAACGTTTCTTCATCATTTAATATGGCAATGACATCCGCCAGGGATTTAACACCGACGACTTTAACTCCATCCACTACACCGGCTTCTCTGGCGTTTTCTTCCGGGAGAACAACCCCTTTTATTCCTTTTGCTTTGGCACATAATGCCACCGGCAATGCTCCGCGAATTGGTCGTAACGATCCATCCAAAGCCAGTTCGCCCATTAATAGCATTTTTTCTAAATAGGTATGTCGAACTTCTCCGATGGCTGCTAAAATGCCTACGGCAATGGGTAAATCGAAGGCGCTTCCCTCTTTGCGAATATCTGCAGGAGCCAGATTGATTGTTACATGTTTATGGGGAAAAGTATACCCGGTATTTTTGATGGCTGCCCGGACTCGTTCCTTGCTTTCTTTTACGGCGCCCTCCGCGAGGCCAACCGTTCTGAATTGAGGTAACTTTGCTCCGGTCAGGTGAGCTTCTACTTCGACAATATATGCATCAATTCCAAGTATAGCTGAACTTAATACTTTTGACAGCATCAATTGCATGTTATGATTCCCTTGATAGTCAAGTAGGGAATCAACAGGTATAAAATCGAATCACGAATAAGATAGAAAGCGATAAATACAATCACCACATTCCATCCTTTTTTCTTGATTAATAATTTATATCCACCCTCTTGTCTGATTGCGTTCCATTCCGTGAGGAATTTCAGCTTATTAAATAACATTACTCCTCGTCAGGTTTAATCTTCCCGAATTTTACATTTTCATATTTTTCCCAAAGCGTTTCACCAGCGGACTGCTGAAATCGAAAGGCAAATGCCATGGCTTCATAGAATGGTTTATCTACGAAATCTTCATGACGATAAAATTCGTCAATCCAACCGACAAATTCTTTCAAATCCGTTTCTTCCAATTGATCAAAAATGCCGAACACTTGCTCAGCCCGATTATCATAGTACCACTTTGTAAGTTCATTGTGGCCCAATTCATCTTTCAACCCAACATATGTTTCATATGTTTGTGTCAAGTATGAAAACAAATAAGTCTCTTTTTGCTCTGGTGTTAATGTTTTCCAGTAAGCCACAATGGGAGACAAATTCGTTGGCTCAAAATCCTGGGGCCATAAAATTGAAATGATAAAAACTGGGATAAATAACTTTTTCATATCTTACCTATTATCGAATTATCAGTCCGAACCTACAAAGAGAGACATATCAAATCAAAGAGCTCAAGTCAGAAATTAGTGAATGGTTATTGGTAACTGGTGAGTAGTCCCGAATAACAAATCACCAGTTACCCCGCCAAAGGCGGGCAGGCACTCCACCGCTAACCAATCACTTATCAACCCAATCACCATGCTCCTTCATTAAATCAATCAACTCGTCTACAGCATATTCAATTGATATATTTTTACGCACAACTGTGTTGCCTTTATATAATGAAATAACACCGTTTCCACTTCCAACATAACCATAATCGGCATCGGCCATTTCACCGGGGCCGTTTACAATACAGCCCATAATACCGATTTTGACACCTTTCAGGTGATCTGTACGCTCACGGATTTTTGCAGTCGTCTTCTGGAGATCAAAAAGAGTCCGACCGCATGAAGGGCATGAAATATATTCCGTTTTTGAAATACGTGTGCGTGTGGCTTGTAAAATACCAAATACGGTTTGATTGATGAAATCGATATCATGTTCTGACTTCAACCAAACGCCATCACCGAATCCGTCAATCAATAGACCGCCAAAATCTGTGGCACTATATAAGCAGCATTGTTCTCTATTCAATTTTCCAAAATCACGCTTTAGAATCACAGGAAGTCTACAGTTCAATTCTTTTAACTTGAAAAATGCCAAGCGCATTTCCGGCATAGCATGATCTGTTTCAGCGTTCAAAACAAGAATTACATTTCCCGGAAGGGATCCTATAGTGCCTTGATTGATGTTTTTAAGCACCACATCTACAAAGTGCATTCCCGACGAAATATCAGCAACAGATTTAAGTGACGATAATGGATAGTACTGATCTTTTTCCTGCCAGGTTTCTGCATTTTGGATGACACTTACAGTTCTTGGCAATTCAAAATTGATTGTATTTTTTCCTATAAAAATGAAATCTGCCGCCGCATCAGCTGTGGTCCATTTGTCCAGTTCTTCATTATAATAATGACCACTACTTTTAAAATCTGATGGCTCCAGATCTTTAATACTGCTAAAATCAATAATAACACGGGGAACATTTTCATTACCGATATTTTGTATTTGAATCGTTTCCCGTTTCTCATAATCAAAAGGGTGGAAAGACGGATTTTCAAATACCGGAAGTTGAGCCGTCCGGGTAGAATGATACCGATCGACTAATACTTGTGCAACCGGAATTTCTGCTTCTGGTTCTTCCGTTAGTGACACCCGGATTGTATCACCCAGTCCATCTTCCAAAAGAGTTCCGATTCCAACGGCAGATTTGATTCGACCATCCTCTCCTTCCCCGGCTTCAGTTACACCCAAATGCAGTGGATAATCCATACCCTCTTTTATCATTGAGGCAACCAATAAACGATAAGCATGAACCATCACTTTCGGGTTGCTGGCTTTCATGGAAAAAATGATATCATGAAAATTTTCATCAATACAAAAACGGGTGAACTCCATGGCCGATTCAACCATCCCCAGAGGTGTATCGCCATAGCGATTCATAATGCGGTCTGAAAGCGAGCCGTGGTTAGTGCCAATACGCATGGCTGTGCCTTCTTCCTTACAGATTTTTACTAGTGGTAAAAAGCGATCTCGAATTCGTTCTAATTCTTCATCGTATTGATTATTTGTGTATTCAAGTATTTCAAATTTTTTCTTATCGGCATAATTCCCGGGATTCACCCGGACTTTTTCAACGATCCGTGCGGCAATTTCTGCAGCATTTGGGGTAAAATGGATATCGGCTACCAGTGGAGTTTTATAACCGCAGCGGCGAAGTTCATCTTTTATTTTTTTTAGATTTTCCGCTTCTTTCTTGCTTGGAGCTGTAATACGGACAATCTCACACCCGGCATTAATCATGCGTATGGATTGCTCAACTGTGCCTTTGGTATCCATGGTATCCGTAGTGGTCATGGATTGGATACGGATTGGATGATTACCTCCAACGATTACTTCGCCAACAGCCACCTCTCGGGTTTTGAAGCGGGAGTACAGACTTAAGCTGTTACAATAGGGTTGATAGGAATTATCCACAGAAGAATTTACTGACTATAAGGTGTTTTTAAATACGCCTTGGCGTCTTCAATGACAAAGGAATAATTATCAAGATCAATGCATTGTTTATAAGCATTCACGGCTACCTTGCGCTCCTGGTTTAAATCATGAATTTGTCCTTTAAGAAACCATGCATTTGCCAGAATAATATCTAATTCTGCACCGTATTTATTAACGGATTCATTTACATGTATTTTTGCTTTATCAACATCACCATTTAAAAAGTAATACAGGGCAAACTCATACTGAAAATAACCGTAATACCAACTTTTCTGAATTTCAGTCAGATCCGGAAACATTTTTTTCAACGTATTCAACGATGTCAATGCAGAGTTCATTTTTCTGCTACGGATAAGGCTCTCAGTATAAAGAATTCTGAAATAGAAGTTTCCAGGAAATTCTTCCACTAATTTTAAACTGTGTTTCAAAGCCAAATTCGAGTTTAGGTCTACCCACAAATAAACAAATGATAAAATTCCCTTCGCTTCAATCCACGACCATTGACCTTCATCAGCGGCTCTTTCTATTTTTTCCAAACCAACATCTTTACCCGGTTCCAGTCCAAGAAGACTGGCTGCGAATTGAATAACCACATTTCTTAATCCAGCGTAATATTCCACAATACCGATGGGCAGAGCAGCATCTGCAATTTCCGGATGGTCGTTTTCAACAGTCTGAATTATACGAAACCCTTTGTACGCCCATTCCAGAGTCTTGATCCATTCCTTCTTTCCCAAATGAATCCGAGCCATAAGCCCGGTAGCTGACCCGTGATATAATTGATAATTTGGATCATCCGGATGCTTTTGAACCAATTCTTTATAAATAGGAATAACCTCATTCAAATCATTTTCAAGATCAATATACGTTTTCTCCAAGGTTGAATTGGCTTGGTTATGAAGCCAATGTGCTGCTGTCCAAGTCAAATGTACTGTTGGATTTTCCGGATAATCTTCCCGGGCTTTTTGTAGGATATTTATCGCACGAGTTGTTTCGTAATTATAAAATGCGTATACACCCTGACGGACATCATTATCTCCCGGGTATGAGGTTTGGGCGATAAGACTTCCCAGCATTATGAATGGGATAAAACTTTTCATTAAAGTATTAAAATTTATATGAAAAACAATAGAACTGAAAATCAGCTCTGGTGGGCAATCAAAAGCCAGCCCTTGGCTTCGTTATTGTCGGGGTTCAACTCCAGGCTCCGTTGCCATGCTGCTTTAGCCATTTGCTTTTCATTCATTTTCCAGTAGGTGATGCCCATGCCGGTGTAGGCTTTTGCATCCATGGGTTTTAGTTCTACAACTTCCTGGTATGCGGCCAGCGATTCTTTATGCATGCCCTTTTCACGATAATATTTCCCCAATGTACGCATGGCGCCAGGGAGCCAGCTCCGGGAATAATTGTTCACACTCAATGCTTTGCTGAATGATGTTCTACCCAGCGATGATTCACCCAATCGATTATATTCCACTGCCATGATATAATAGGTTTGAGGTAATAGCGTTTTGACCAATGGATGCTGGGGAGCATAATGCAGAAGATCCTCCCAAGCAGCGGCAGCCCTTGCCCATTCATCTCCGTTGAAATAACTCAAGCCCTGCATATAGCGGGCATCTACATCATAGTTGTTCAAATAAACCACATCACTGAACGCCAGGGCAGCATAAATAAATTTCCCCTGATTAAAGTAGAGATGCCCCAGAGATAAATGGGCTTCTTCATTTCGCGGGTCCATTTTGATAGACTTCTGGTATGAACGTTTTGCCCGTTCCACTTCACCTAATTCCTCATATGCTCTGCCTTGTAAATAAACGAATCCTCCTTGTTTTGGAAATTGTTCTTGCGCTAAAACAGTCAATTTGACTGCTTCTTCCAATTTGCCTGAATTCAATTTCTGTTTAATGAGAGCCAATTTATGAGCAGGACCTTCCGGATTGAGTGCTGCCGATTCCTCCAAAACTGTCTGATTTTCCGCGATACCTTTCCCTCCGGCCAGTACACCTAAGGTTGCCCGATGATTTGGATCCAATGCCAGCGCTTCTTCATAAGACTGTCGTGATTTGTTCATTTCACCCATATTCTGATACATATTGCCAAGATAAAAATGCGCATCCGGATTCAACGGGTTTTGTGTTAAAATTCTTAAATATACATCTTTTGCATTTTCCCAATCATGGATTTGCTCATAATGCATGCCTAATTGACGTTGAGTCCGTAAATCATGTGGAGCTTTTGCAGCCGCTTCTTCATAATCACGAGTGGTATATTTTACTTTTGACTCAATGCGAACCACTTCTTTCTTTTGCGGGCTGGATAAATAACGTGTGGCATGGGCCAATCGCCGGCTGCTGGTTTGCAATTGACTGGTATAATCAAATAGATCATTTGTTAGTTGTACAACTGAAATTTGCTTTTTGGGAACCGGAGTTGCCTTAACTTTTTTAGGAGCTGATCTACGTGATTTCTTTATTGAAGGGCGTTTTTTAGAGGTTTTTTTCTTTACCGGTCTTTTCTTTTTGGTTGAACGTTTCTTTGCAGATTTCTTTGAAGAGGGTCTTTTCTTTTTACTGGGTTTCTTTTTCTTTGATGAACTTTTTTTCTTCTTTGTCTTTTTGTTCTGCTGTGTTTTTGCCGTCTGGGCGAAAACGGATTCCACAGGGAGAAAACCGGTAAACATGACCAACAGAAGAAGTCGAGTGATCCAGATGAGGGGTTTTATACGCATAGAGAGTGTAATAAATTTACAACACAGGCAAAAAAGGGAAAGGGATTAATTATAAAAACTTCTTTAAAGAAATCCACTCTGATCGAATGCCTCCATCCTCACCCGGAACTGTCCAGGTAACAAAAACATAATCACCAGATATTGCCAATTTGGGATATCCACTGCCTCGACCGGAATCGACAGTAAATGATACCTGTTTTGTCATTTGGCCAATAGATTTTACAATCAATTCGCCTGTCGTCTCTCCTTCTTTGAGCCAACTTACTAAAACAGTTTTATCATTCATCCAAACCACATCGGTTCGACCGATGGCTGAACCATTATCGATCCGAATTGGATCAGAGAAAGATATGCCGTGATCATCAGAAAAGGCGACATTCACTTTTGAATTATTATCCGGGGCAGTATACCAAGCAATGGCAACTTGTTGTCCGTTCGCTGCCATGGCAGGACCATTTACTGGGCAACCTGGAATGATCCATCCATCATTATGGATAAGTTCGGATGGCAGTGCACCGTTGACAAAGGCCAACCGAATATTTCGCGTTTCATCATTATCGCGATCCCGGTACGCCACCAGTGGGCCAACATTCGTATTAACCGCCGCCGTGGGACAACATTCACAAACCATATTATCCAGCATAATCTCAGACCCAAGTTCACCGGCAGAATTAATTGTGGATGAATATAGTCTCATAGATCCCGTTCCATGTCCTTGATCTCCGCCCACCATGCCTCGGGCATCCAGCCAAATCAAACCGGTTCGATTACCAAAATTATAAAATGATACAAAGCCATGTTCACCCTTAATATCGTCTTGATGGGGTATGACCGGATTTGTCCATGTTTTGCCTCTGTTTGTGGACATGGCCACTTTAATAACATATTCATTTGAACTCCCGCTCATCTCCAACCAGGAAACAGCGAATTTATCCCCACCGGCGTAATAAATCTGCGGTAAGTCTGCCCAGTTCTTGAAAAAGTGTCTACTGGTAACAATTGTGTCTTTCGGTCCCCACCCTTTCGGAGTGAATTCAGACATGACAATATTTTGATCCCCTTCGTACCAAATCATGATAAATCCGTTATCGGTTTGGCAAATGTTGGGATAAGCACTACCTACAGCCGTATCTGGATAACCCGGAAAATTCATTTTCCCGCAGGAAATAAACAGCCCAGCAATTAGCAGAGCTGTAGATGTAAATCGCAGATTAATGGCTAACTCCAATTTTGCAACACCGGGGCAGCGTTTCATAAGCTGTTGGATTTGCAGTTGTATTGTTCGCACCGTAACCCAATGCGGAGATGGCTTTTTCAATGACAGCCAAGTCGACAACACCCGCTTTATAGGTAACGAGTCCAATCTTCTTTTCAACATCCACTTCCACTTTTACAACTCCTTTTACATCGGACACACCTCTTTCAATTGTTTTTTTGCACATGCCGCATTGAATGGTTGCCAATTGAATATCAGCTGTGGCTGTTTTCCTACTATCGCAGCTAATGATGAAAACCAGTAAGGATACGATAATGAATGAACTTCTCATATTTTCCTCTTATAATTTACTGATAAATTTGTTGCAATAAAAATGACAGCAAGGACATTTATTCCAATTTCTAATACAGCTAATTTAGTGTTTTCCATATAAAATGTGAAATATGGATCCTGGATCATTTCTATGATTGGAATCTGACCTTGTTCAGGGAAAATGGGAAATAAGTAATAATGCATCTCACTAAACGGATAAAACCACTGAATTCCTACAGTTCTGGCCATAATCCAATCGGTTACTAAATGCAGCATTGACCCAGAAAAAATTCCTATGGATATCATCTTTAATTTTGAAGAGTTGAAATATCGGCCAATTATCCATAAAAATAATGTAATCACAGTCCAAAATATGGGAGTGTGCATTATCGAGTGATGTCCTGCAACAGTGAGTGCATTGATGCTGTCAAGATCCGGAACCAACGAAAATAATATCACTAACCCTACGAAAATTTGCCGGTGATTTTCCAGCGATTTATTACGTGATATTACTTTACCAGCGATATATCCACTGGCAGCATGGGAAAAAATGAACATGGATTATTTCAAAAACGTTACGTTGTGAAAATGTGTACTATTTCCGGTAGTCAACTGCAGGAAATACTCTCCAGCGGAATGTTCATTTACCTTCCAAACAATTAACCTATTCAAAAAGATTTATATCGATAACTCAAGGCATAGTTCACGCTGGAAAGTTGACTTCCTTCAAAAACCTGCCAAAGTGGATAACCAATAGTAAATACAAGTGAACTATGCTCATTAACCTCATAAATCAATTGTCCGGATACGTCAAAAAATATTGCACCGCTATTTGGAGCAATTTCTCCATCCCACTTATCAGGCCATTCACGACGAAATTCCATTTGAAAATAAGGAAAAACGGAATTAATGATAGGAGTTTGTTGAATTGCATGTAGAGTAAAACTGGCAACTGATCCAGGTTTAAAACCTACCTTACTTTCGGTAAGAGCCTGTTTGAATTTGGAAGATACACCGATAATAAATGGAAATTCAGACCTCCGCCACCATTCTGCACTTAAAGAATAGGAGACTTGTCCTGTTCCCAAGGCGAAATGGATGTGATCAATACTATCAGCTTCTATTCCGAAAGGATTTAATTCATAATCTTTTCCTGTGGGAATGGTTATGGCACCATCAATAAACAGACGCTGACCGGGTCCAAAATTTTCGTTTATCACAATTCCTCGCAATCCCAGTGTTAAATCCCCAAAACCGGATTGGATCTCATTACGATGATGTGAATCCTCGTGTTCAACTTCAAATTGTTTCCAATATTTATATGGAAAACTCATGGACAGATTTAATTTATTTGTGAGTCCGTATAATCCGTAAAAGTTTGTCATTAGTACGTTTATTTCTCCTACATGACTTTCCTCTGATCCATTATTATCATCATGAACGGGTGAAAAATTGTTGAATGAAACAGCCATTCCTGCCATCCAGGATCCTTGGATTACACCAATACCCTCTGTTGTGCTCCCGACCGGGAGTGAAGGATTACTTCAAAGAGGTCATTGACCAAAAAGGTAAATCGGAAATAAACCGATTAATAAAATCCAATATATTTTTTTCTTTTTGCGATTCATTTTTATAATTCAAGATCACCAACGAATAATGATTCGATAAAGTCGCATGCCTTTCGGCAGTTTTCATCTAATAACAACCGATAATAAATTGTTAATCCATCACGACGTTTATTTACGAAGCCCCTGTCTTTAAGTTTGCGCAGTTGGTGAGATATTGCAGACACTTCCATTTCCAAGATATCAGCAAGGTCACAGACGCACAGTTCATTCGATTTAGACAAACAGTCGAGGATTTTTATGCGTGTCGGATTACTTAAGATGGATAATGTTTCTCCTAACTTTTCATAATCTTTCAGAACTAAATCCACTTGCAATTGCTGTATCTTATCATGATCTATATACGATCTTACGCATGAGCGTTTTACATCTTTAGTCATGCTCTATCACTCCTTTTATCACGGTTCGAATGTCACCTAAACAGCACTTGCCCTTGGGATTACTTACCTCACAAGTACACAATTTATCTTTAACTTTTTGACGGACATCAATTTCTATATTTGATTTCCCATTTTCTAAATAATCATCAATAATATCTTCCTTTGTATGGCGAAAACAATAACAGATTGTTTTCGTGTTGGAATTGGTTTTAATTCCAATATCTGTTACAACATCATCTTGATTAACAGAAAAATCTAAATTTGGAAAATAATAAACAGTTGAATCATCAGGATTTAAGCAAAGAAATCCCTGGGTTAGTTCACCATAATGCGGGAAATCCCTACGGGTCATAGCCCTGATTGTGAGTAACTCTACCTGTTTCCCTTTCTGATTACACGTAGGACATTTTATATCAGTTGATATTTTCTCTTTTTGTGAAACTGAACAACAATCAGACATAATAATCACCCCTCATTAATTGTAGGTTTTTCTGTTTTGGGAATTGCCTTATAACCGTTAATGGTCACCAATCCCGGAATATTATCTATTGATAGTTTGCTGTCATCTGTATAGCAAAGCATGGTACCATCTTCATAACTCACTTTACAAAAGTTCATTCCATCCGTAGCAGCTAATGAGCCCTCCATTCCGGCTGCACATCCTCCGCAAGTCATCCCCTCAACTAACCACTCTGATTTTATTCCGGTATGATCATTGGAATTGCTTATATGTGAACCTCCTATTAAATATGGGAAAGCCAACAAAACAAAAACGATGGGTGTAATTCCCAACAGAATTTGTTTTTGTTTTCGCAGAGCTTGTTTTGAATCTTCCGTATTGCAACAGGCTTCTCTATCTTTTCTGAATAGTTTGAAATAAGCAAACACCAGTACTACAAGAGAAAGAACTGCAAAGATGGGTCGAATAGGTTCAAAAACAGAGAATAATCCTATGGAAGTTGATCCAATCACAAGCATTACTATTGGTCCAATACAACAAAGCGATGCCAAAAATGCTGCACCCATTGTTGAAAAGATTGTTTTATTCATATTTAACTCCAGTAACTATTTGAATATATGTTCAAATAGTTTAATACTCAAAAAGAAAAAAGTTCCGAATAATTATATTTCTATATAAAAGGCAAAGAATCCACTTTGTTTTTCTTAACTAACTGTTTTTTCCTTTCACCATGGGAAATACCCAGTTATAAAAATGGATTTAGGTTTTTTGATGGGAAAAGTTTCTTATACTGGATTTTGTTTTTGGAAAGGACATACTAATTTGAAACCTGAATCTTGTATCTTCAACCAAACAAAACCAGTGATTTTATTCTGCAATTATCAAAACAAACCTGCTTTCATCTTCCCGTTTAAAGGACGGTTTTAAGCCCCGCTTTTTTAATTCCTGTGCCACACTTTTAAGAGAATCAATATCCCCTAAAATCAATTTTATTGTTTTTATTTCACCCAGGCTATTCAGTGCTTCGGAAGCCTTGATCTTTGATAAAGGGCACACATAATTCGATAAGTCGTATTCTTTCACTATTTTTCCTCCGTCATTTCGTATTAACAATATCCTTGTAAAAGCTCGCGTATTTAAACGCATCATCAGGTGATATCACAACAGCCAAACCCTTGTGTGACCGGGCATATTGCTGCGCTGCATAAAGTATTGCTCCGGTAGTAGGTCCAACCGGAATTCCATCTTTCCGGGCTAATTCTATAGCCGATGAATATGCATCTTCATCCGACACCTGCACACTTTCATCGATAACGGATCGATCCAGAATCTTCGGAATCAAATCTTCACTTAATCCGGTAATTCGCTTCATTCCGGGTAATTTATGATCCATAGAGTCCGGTTCAATTCCAATAATCTTAATATTAGGGTTTTGCTCCTTTAGGTATTTCCCAATCCCAGTAATTGTCCCGCAGGTACCATATCCGGCGAAGAAATAATCTATTTTTCCTTGTGTTTGTTTCCATATTTCCGGGCCGGTTGTTTGGTAATGAGTCTGAACATTCAGATTATTCTCATATTGATTAGGACTGACATACGTATCTTTGGTAGCCGGACTGTGAATTAATGCATTCACCAATCCGCGTGCACCCTCAGAAGGAAATAACGGACAAAGTGCGTCATCGGTTTCCATCACGTCAGCGCCAAGAAATTTCAAAAGGATTTTCTTTTCCTCAGGTATTTTTTCCGGTACGGCAATTTCTATGGGAATTCCCAGGGCATTCGCAATACACGTCAGGGCAATCCCGGTATTACCCGAAGATGGTTCCACAACTGTTTTTTCTCCGATTTCCAATGATGTTAACATCTTAAAAGCGATTCTATCTTTTATGGAACCGAAAGGATTATAGCTCTCCAATTTCAGAAATATTTGAAAATCCTGATTTGGATTTGACCGGTTAACCCTAACTAACGGTGTTGGGTTATCACAGTCGGCTATAAGTTGGGTAATATCGGTGTAGACCCTTAAGTCGTGGTTTGATTTATTATTATTTTGTTTTTTACTCATTGGTGTTTTCCTGTTCTTCATTTCAATAATTGTGTATGAATACCGCATTCTCCGCCGCATTTGCTGGTGTTTTGCCACCGACCATCACGCTCAAGTAATCCTCCGATTTGTGAGCAGGGTTGGCATCCCAATGACCGGTAGCCCAGAGTGTACCAAGGATGTGATTTTATTCCCCTAGTAGCAATATATCTCCAAATTTCTGCTTCGGTGAAAGTGAGAATCGGATTTATTTTTATCAGCCCGCCTTTATCTTCAATTTCCCGATAATCGGCCCGGGTTCTGCCTTCCGTGTTTCGTAAACCACATATCCATGCATCCAGCGATCTTACGGCTGATTTTGTTGGTTCCACCTTCAGTAACCGGCAGCATTCATCCGGATCGACTTCATAAATTTCCCGCCCTGTCTGTTCTTTAATCCGGGCACTATTTTTAATGAATTCGTCCGGTGGAAGCAATATTATTTTTAATTCATTATCCCGGAGTTCTTCGGGAATATGATCCGCTACTAAATACACGGTTGTGTTCAGATTCCATTCCGCGTTCAATAACTTCAGATATTCGTAAGTCTCACGTGGTTTATAGACTGTCATTACCGCAAAGACATCTATATCGGGAGCCACCTCTTTGGCCAAATGAACGGTCACCATGCTATCTTTCCCGAACGAACATGCTACAGCCACCCTGGGATAGTTTGTTACAGCATACTCAATCAATTCCTGGGCATGTTTTATTTTTTCTTCCATATTGAATAATTCCTTTTTCAAATTGTTAGTTCCCGACTGTATGAGTCGAGAGTTAGACTATTTTTAAAATGTTCAAATCCTTCCTGATCAATGATTTCAGAAACATTGGTATTTTTTTCTTTCATCATTATCAGGCATTTTTCAGTAATTGAAAGCGCTTCCTCTTCTGATAGGAATTCAGCTATTACTTCGCCGAATCGAGTATCTTCGCCTTCCTTTCCGCCGGCCAGTATCGTGAACCCTTTTTGTTCTTCAATGATGGCATCGAAAGGACAAATAGAGATACACTGGCCGCAATGTTTACACATATCATCATCGATTGTAACGAGGCTTCCGTTCATTTCCATTGCATCCACTCTGCACACCGGCACACAGATTTCACAGCCAACGCAGTTTTTATCATCAATCCGCGGTTTTACTTCTCCGAGGAAACCCAGATCATTAATGTGCGAAATTCCACATGAATTCGGGCATCCCGAACCGGAGATTTTTATATTCCGGTTGTTCAGGTCTAACGCGGCGATTTTACCATCGATCTTTTGGAGTAAAGATTGATTATTAACCACACTTTCAGTACAATATTCTCCAAAGCAGGCTTGAATATTATCTATTCCCTGATCGAGTGTATGTAATTCGACTTCGATTAATTCCCTTTTTACTTTCCACAGGGATTTTTTATCCACACCGGGAATTTCAGGGGAGCCACGGACTCCAAAATGGATAATTCCTTCCCCGTATTGTTCCGCAACGTCTGCGATTTTTCTTAACTGAGGTGATGTAACTTCTCCACAGGTAGCCCGGATTTTCAATATGATTGTATTTGGTTCTACCCCGTTTATTTTATTTTTGCAGTTAACAATTGTGAAAGCCGACTCCGTTTGCAAATTCCGGTTAAGTTTTTGCCGGACATATTCCTCACCAAGTCGGTTGATGAGATCCGCGCTCCGTTCTCCTGTTTTCCCTTTATTTTTTATCAAATCGAAGTAATTTTGAACAAACTGTACAGCTTGATCGTCAAGGATATATTCCGCCATTTTAACACCGATAGAAGGTTTTAAGCCCAGCCGACCACCTACATAGACATTGTAATAAGCCGTTGATCCGTTTGTACCCAGACCGATGAAACTGATATCGTTCAGTACGCGAGAGATGATACAGTCTTTTTTACAACCGGCAACGCCAATCTTAATCTTATGAAGTACGGTGTCGCGGAAAAAGAACTCTAATTTTTCAGCCAAAGCAATAGAATTTGTCACTGCATCGGGGCAGACCTTGTCATCATAACAAACATTGATGTTTCTTACCCTGGGGCCGCAGCGGTCTAATTCCAACTCGACATTCGCAAGTTCCTTTTTAACATCTTCAACATCGTTCCAGTGTATATGCGGAATAATTGGAATTTGCCTCGAGCTGAACAAGAGAAAACTCCTGGCGTATTTATCGGTAATATCAGCCAGCTTACGAAGCTGTGTTGAATTCAGATTACAGCATGCAGTCTTAACCCAGATAGAAAACATATCTTTTCCTTTGAGTTTTACAATACCGCTCTTTCTCAGCGTTTCAATATTTTCTTTTGATTTCCGTCCGTTCATTTTGTTATTTATTCTTTCCTTATTTATTCATAAAAAAAGCCCCTTCACTTATACCGGTAAAGGGGCTTTTTAAATTGTGTTTTATTCAAATAATCCTACACGGGTATACATCCTTCCATATTCATGGAGCAACAACAGATATCGCAGATACAAGCCATATCATTCATTTTCATATCATGACGTATTTCACCGGTAAGGACGATTTGCAGTCCTGGCCTTAACGTGTTACTGTTAAAACCAATTGTGTTTTTATTATCGTTCATTGTACTAATTTTATTCATTTCTAGAAGGCTTTGCAAAACCTGATGTGTGAAAAAAAAAGAAGTAAAATTTGTCTGATTAAGGCGGGAAACGCAGTCAATAGCGGGGCTATGGGCAAGTTTTCCAACAAAAAGCAGGCGAATTTTATACTTTTTAATTTGTGCAGTAGGTTTTTCAAGGCCTTCTTCTATTCATTTTCCGGGAATGCTTATCTTTCAACTATCTTTTTTAAAATTTTTCCTTTTTTTCCCTATTTATTCTTATTCAAAAAAAAAGCCCTTTTACCTATGCTGGTATAAGGGCTTAAATCTTTTGAATCGGATATACCTATACCAGCAGAAAGTTCCTTTCACACATGCAACAGGCGCACTGATTATCTATTTTGATCATATTTTCCTTCATCGTATAAAAATTGACCGCAAAAGTTAAAACGATAATATTTGTTAACACAACAGTAATATTTTATTTTTTGTACTCCCTCAGTTACAAGGCAAATTAAAAGTGAAAAAAACAATATTTGTCATCACAAGGTACGACTGAAGCCTGTCCGCCCCCTTATATTTATTCAAATCAGAGCAGGCGGGCAATCTCCTGTCTTTAACATTTCCCACGCTTGTGCGCCTGCCAGCCGAAATGCAATGCGACCGGCCGTGGCGTGGAGATCACATGGCCACCGAAGTCGAAGCGTAGGCGGGCTTCGTCGACTACCGACTCGTGAAGACAAGTATAATGTTTATTATTATAAAAAATATAGATATTGTCATTACGAGCCCGTAGGGCGCGGTAATCTCCTTGCATCAGCAAATCCAAGGAGATCGCTTCTCCGCACAAATAAAGGCGGATCGCCTGCCTACCGCAGGCAGGCGATGACACAATTTTTGGATATACAAGTGCAAAGACGTTGCCCCTCTACCCAAACATTCGTTCAATGCACCCATAATTGAAGTATTATTATTATTTTGCCAATCCCCTTCTTCCTGCCAGCTCCTTTTAAAAATAATTTTAATCGTGGTAGACAGGTGTGCAATATGATGTAGGTGCTTTTATATGAAGGATTGACATGAGGATTTTCAGTCCAAAGTTCCTATTGATATTGTTAACCTTTCAGGTTTTAGTGGCTATGAATTTAGTTTTTGGAAAGGACCAGTTGCTATAAATGATATTGATTTATAGCTGGTAACTGGGTATATTGAATTTTGTTATGGGGAATATAAATAAAATATGTCTGTTACCTTAAATAATTTGGCATTATGAATGCTCAATTATATTTTCATCGGTCGTTAAGAGATTATTACAAATCTTCGATCAAATCATTTAAACAAATTTTTAACGATAAGTTATTTATAAATTTTGCAAATATTGAGGCTGAAGCAGAAAAATTCACTAATGAATATTATGATAAATCGGGAAGTATACCGGGTGACGGTTCGATAGATATGGCAGATATTGCGGAAATCTCTTTGAAAAATGGTATTATTTTCTATTCAGAATTAAGTTTGGTAAAATATGAGTTTACAGCTATTTCAATTTCTAGTATCTACCATTTATGGGAACAACAAACACGTAAATTCCTCTTTGATGAATTGAGTCATGATCATAATATTAGTTTTACGGAGTTTTGTTCCAGAGGTATGCATGATTTTAAAGAATATTTTACATTCCACAATGTAAATATTGAGTTACTTCACTCATGGGAATTACTTGATGAATTGAGGCTTTTAAGTAATGTCATTAAACATGGTGATGGAGATTCTGCTAAAAAACTTTTTAAGCGAAATAAGAATTTATTAAAACAGGGCGAATTTAAAATTGGTCCCAAATTAACTTTAGATACTACGCTACTTGAAGAAACATTAAATTTAAATCAAGATTTATTTAATAAGTATGCAGATAACATTGTTGACTTTTGGGATGAACTACCTGAAAGAAGTTATAGTGATGAATTCGGTCTTAATTGATTTTCTCAAACAGCCTAACCAGCGGTTCAACTCGGGAACCAAACGCGTCCGGGTTCACACTCATTTTTCATTCCGAGCAAAAACTTATTTCTATGGAACAGATTTGGGCATTTATTCTTGGCAATAAAGAATGGATTTTTAGTTGGGTCTTTGCGCTATAAAACAAAGATATCTTTTTATTATATAATGACTCCAACTCTTTTTTATCTAATGACATGGAATACTCACATAGAGTTTCTAAAATTAATTAATCCTCATTTTTTCCCGATTCACCTGATAAAGAGCTATTATGATTTTCAAACCGGAAACGTTCATTTGCTGGCACCAACTGGATTTTAAACTTTTTGTTATCAAAGAGAGAGGAAACGAGAAATAGAATTGCGTAGATGAATTTCATATTTTTTTCTTTTTAATTACCATATGGAGCGGTATTTCCTTCTGAATCTGTCTTGATTAACAAGACATCATAACCACCAGTTCCTCCAAAAGGATATGTATAACCTGTAATAATGTATCCACCATCGGTGGTTTGTTTAACTGATTTACCCATATCAGTATTACTTTCCCCAAATGTTTTATTCCATTCTTCATTCCCCTGTGAATCTGTCTTAATTAACCAAACATCTCCACTACCATTCCCGAAAGAGTCTGTTCTCCCTGTAATAATATATCCACCGTCTGTGGTTTGTTGAACGGATTCACCATGATCCCATTCAATTCCCCCAAGAGTTTTATTCCATTCTTCGATTCCTTCTGAATCTGTCCTAATTAACCAGACATCACCACCACCGTTTCCAAAAGATTCCGTAGAACCAGTAATAATATACCCATCATCATTTGTTTGTTGAACGGAATAACAATACTCATCACCACTTCCTCCGAAGGTCTGATTCCATGCCTCGTTTCCTTCTGAATCTGTTTTTATTAACCAGACATCAGAAAAACCATTACCAAAAGAAATTGTTAAACCAGTAATGATATATCCTCCGTCCGTAGTCTGTTGAACAGAAAAACCATAATCTATCTTATTTCCCCCGAAGGTCTGATTCCATACCTCGTTTCCTTCTAAATCTGTTTTTATTAACCAGACATCTGAATCACCATTTCCCAAGGAATAGGTAGAACCGGTAATTATATACCCACCATCTGTAGTTTGTTGAACGGATTCACCGTAGTCCCATTCACTTCCCCCGAAGGTTTTATTCCATTCTTCATTTCCTTTTGAATCCGTTTTGATTAACCAAACATCTGAATCACCATTTCCAATAGAATTGGTCATACCAGTAATAATAAACCCACCATCTGTGGTCTGTTGAACAGAATTACCAATTTCGTGTTCGCCTCCTCCAAACGGTTTATTCCATTCTTCATTCCCCAAAGAATCCGCCTTGATTAACCAAATGTCTGGAATACCATTCCCAAAAGTTCTTGATTCACCTGTAATGATATATCCACCATCGGTAGTTTGTTGGACAGAATTACCCCAATCAAGATGGTCACCACTGAATGTTTTGTAGAACATTATGGAAGAGTTGGTATCTTTATCTTTATTATCCTCACATGAAGTAAAAATCAACAATCCAATAATTAAGGAAAAACTTAATTTGAACATCTGTTTACCCATAATCCTCTCAAATTATTATTTCAAAAAAGATTATCAAAAGGAATTAACCTATTAAAGAATTGTTAATTCCTGATAAAGTCCGTGAGGAATGTAGTGAGAAAGCAAAAGAAAACCAATTTCCCATGACCAGCCCCCATCGTTTGAAACACTTTTGGGTATCAAAAACAACCATTTTTAAGACAAATCCAAATTAGCTCAAAAACCCGTCTCAAAACACTCCTTTTATGTTTCAAAACTCATCTTAAAATCAAAGTCTTAAAACATATCTACACAGTTGAGTTTTGAGACTTCCGGAATAAGAAGAATAATAAGAAATTTCAGAAGGAATTAGGTTGTTACTCCGGTGATGGTTAATCGTACGATTTCAGTTATGGAATGCCTGCCCGCCTGTTTTTTTGGAGGGCCTGCCTGCCTCTGGATGGCCCACCTACCCCATAAAATGGCAGGTAGAGTGTTTAATAATCCAGATTAGATCAGACTCGCATTAATCATAGAACATTCAGGAACTAAATATTTCTTTAAGCGAATCTTCGATTTTTTCAAGGACGTCAGAAATAATCTCCTGTGTATGCGCCAGTGATATAAATCCGGCTTCATATTGACTGGGAGCAATATAGACACCTCTATCCAATAGACCGTGAAAATACCGGTTGAATTTGGAAATGTCACAGGTGTTGACGTCATCCAAATTGCGAATTGACTTCGTCGTAAAAAATAGTGAAAACATACTTCCAACCCGGTGTTGAGTCAGCGGAAATCCATGTTGATTAATGAGTGATTGTATCCCGCTTTCTAATTGTGCACCCAATATTTCAAGTTGATCGTAGCTGTCCGGTGTCAGGCGTTTCAGTGTCTCAATTCCGGCTGTAACAGCTACCGGATTACCGCTTAACGTCCCGGCCTGGTAAATCGGTCCGGAAGGGGCAACTTCCGACATGAACTCTTTTTTCCCGCCATAAGCCCCGATAGGCAATCCGCCACCGATTACTTTCCCAAATGTTAATAAGTCCGCATCAATATTATACAGTTCATTTGCCCCTCCCGAAGCAATGCGAAAACCGGTCATTACCTCATCAAATATCAGCAAAGTATTATTCTGTGTACACAGCGAACGGAGATCTTCCAGGAAATTATTTTGAGGAGGAATACAACCGACATTTCCATTTACCGGTTCAACAATAACGGCTGCAATTTGATTTTGATTATGCTTAAATAAATTTTCAACTGAACCAATATCATTAAATTTTGCCAACAGCGTATCCCCCGCTGTTCCTTTGGTTACGCCCGGGGAATTTGGCTCTCCCAGAGTTAAGGCACCGGATCCGGCGGCAATTAAGAAACTATCACCATGACCATGGTAGCATCCATCAAACTTGATGAATTTCTCACGTCCTGTTACTCCGCGGGCAACACGGATTGCGCTCATAGTTGCTTCCGTCCCGCTATTAACCAACCTGACCATCTCCACTGCAGGAACCCGGTCAACAATCATCTGGGCTAAAGTAATCTCCGATTTGGTAGGTGCGCCGAAACTGGTTCCGTTATCAATAACCGATTTCAATGCGGCTATCACCTCCGGATGAGCGTGTCCCAGGATCAACGGACCCCAGCTTCCGACAAAATCAATGTAGCGATTTCCGTCTTCGTCCCAAATATAAGCACCTTCACCTTTCATGATGAAAGGTGGCGTCCCGCCCACACTTTTGAAGGCACGTACAGGGGAATTAACTCCGCCGGGAATTATCTTTTGTGCCCTTTCCATTAGTTGCTGACTGTTAGTTAATTTTTTCATCCATCTCTCCGATTACGTTCATAATGGGTAAATAGTTAATGTTTAGTCCTTGATCCTTGAATTTCTTCCAACGTTCTCATCATTTCCAGTGCCGCCTCCATGGCCTGCTCTCCTTTATGTCCTTTTGATCCACCAAGACGTTCCTGTGCTTGTTCCCGATTATTCATAGTAAGTACACCAAATATCACCGGTATATCCGCATCTTGTGCGATTTCGCCCACTCCGCGGGCAACGTTATCGCAGACATAATCAAAATGAGCGGTCTCACCGCGAATAACAAGACCTAAACAAACAATCGCCTGGAATTGATTGGATTCGACCAATTTTTTGGCAACTTGTGGTATTTCAAACGACCCTGGAACGTCAAAACGCTTTAGGTTTTGAGGTTCTCCGCCGAACTCCAAATATTTATTAGTGGCTCCTTCTACAAGTTGCGCACTTAAATCCGGGTAAAACTTGCTTACAACGAGCGCAACCTTTTTCCCTTTAAGTTCATTCTTCATTTTTTTCAATTTCATTTTGTAGAATCATGTGGTTTAGTTTATCCCGTTTGGTCTCTAAATATCTTCGATTAGTATCACGTGGCGGTATTTCGAGTGGTATCCTTTCTACAACTTCCAGATTGTATCCTGATATCCCGATAATCTTGCGCGGGTTATTTGTCAGCAAGTTCATTTTTCTGACACCTAAATCATAAAGGATTTGAGCGCCGGTACCATATTCACGCAGATCCGGTTTGAAACCAAGTTTTTCATTCGCTTCGACGGTATCCATCCCCAGATCCTGATATTCATAGGCTTTGATTTTATGTTTAATCCCAATCCCGCGTCCTTCCTGCCGTAAATACAGCAGTACTCCGAATTTTGCCTTGCCAATCAGCTTGAGAGCCGTCCGTAGCTGATCGCCACAGTCACAGCGCAGCGACCCCATTACATCCCCGGTAAGGCATTCCGAATGTACCCGCACCAATGTTGTGGAAGTCGGCTTGATGTTTCCTTTTACCAAAGCCAAGTGATTTTCATCGGTGATAGTGTTACGATATAAATGAAGTTTAAACTCACCATAGTGACTTGGAAATTCCGAAACTGCAGTACATTCCACTAATTTTTCAGTTTTCCGCCGATAAGCAATTAGGTCTTCAATGGTCATTATTTTCAGATTATGTTCCTTTGCTATTTCAAACAGTCTGTTACCACGTGCCATTTGTCCGTCATCATCGATAATTTCGCAAAGAACACCTGCCGGACGGAATCCGGCAAGACGTGCCAAATCAACTGTGGCTTCGGTGTGGCCGGCTCGTTCTAATACTCCCCCTGGTGAGGCCACTAACGGAAAAATATGTCCGGGCCTTGCCAGGTCTTCGGGCTTCGTGTCAGGATCACTTATGGCGCGAATCGTTTCATAACGGTCAAAAGCGGAAATACCGGTTGTCGTATTTTTGATGGCATCCACCGATACGGTAAAACGCGTTTGGTGAAGAGCCGTATTTTGTTGAACCATTTCCTCCAGGATCAGTTCATCTGCCCGCTCTTTTGGAATCGATACACACATTAATCCACGACCATATTTTGTCATAAAATTAACGGCCTCCGGTGTTATTGTATCAGCCGGAATAATGAAATCACCCTCGTTCTCCCGTTCCTTATCATCCATAACGATGACCATTTTTCCTTTACGGATGTCATCTAACACATCCGGAATGGACGAAATTTTTAATTTACCTGTCATTGAAGTTGAACTCCCTTCCAGTTTTCTAATGTATTAATTATATACTTGCCAATCATATCAAATTCCACGTTAACAAGG
>VAOY01002991.1_pt1 | contig 24039 bp, 24 predicted proteins | sample 3393881 | NCBI WGS metagenome assembly VAOY01 (sample SAMN08290430, study PRJNA428436) | hydrothermal vent metagenome | isolation source: Deep-sea hydrothermal vent chimney | place: Indian Ocean: Southwest Indian Ridge
AAAGTGTAAGATAGAATATATAAAAGAGAGAATGTAAAGATGTCTCCTTTTCATATTAAGCAAATTATCTCATTATAAGAGTAAGGCTCTTGCAGGAAGGAGGCGTATAAAAAAGGCTGACAAAAAACTGGAGGATATCATAATAGAAACACCAGAAATACCAGAAAAGGGCAACATCACAATTTTAATATTGACTTTTTCTGCTGAATCTCAGTCCTTCTAATTCTGGTATTTATCTTCTGGATAATTTCATCAGGAAATTTAAAATATAAATTGTTTTAAATATTACAGGAGATTGAATGGCTGAGAAAATAAAAACCCTTGAGTTGAAAAAAAGTTATAAAGGCAGAATGGTTTTCAGCAATCTAAATATTTCCATCCGTCAGGGAGAAGCTATTGCTATTGTGGGACCCTCTGGAGCCGGCAAGTCCACTTTCCTGAGGATTCTAAACAGATTGACTGATGCAGATTCTGGTAATGTTTTTCTGGATGGCACCTCAATCTATGAAATTAATCCTGTGTCCCTTAGAAACAGAATTGGTATAGTCTTCCAGATGCCTGGTCTTTTTGATGGTACTGTGGAAGAAAATATCCTTTTTGGACCTAAAATAAGGGGAGTAAAACACTTAGAATCCCTGAAAAAACATGTTTTAAAACAGGTTGGACTTCTTGAAGAATACTTGAAAAGAGAGGTAAAAAACCTTTCCCAGGGCGAAAAGCAGAGGGTTGCTATTGCCAGGGCACTGGCCAATGAACCGGAAGTATTGCTCATGGATGAACCCACATCAGCCCTGGACCCCGAATCCCAGAAAATAATAGAGGATTTAATCCTCGAGCTTAAAAAGAATACTGGTATTACCTTTGTAGTGGCAACCCACAACAGGGCTCAGGCAAAAAAAATTGGCGATAGAATAATGCACCTGGAAGGTGGCAGGGGAAAAATAGTTACAAAGGAAGAATTCTTCAGGGAGGAAAAGATTTGAACACCTCCTGGCACTTTCTTCTGTCCTTTATTCTGATAGCCCTAGTACTCCTTATAAATCGCCTTAAAAGGCTTGGGCTGGGAAAAGAAATTCTTATTGCTTCTTTAAGGGCATCTGTACAATTAATCATTCTTAGCTCTGTAATCCTTATCATTTTCGCCTATAAAGGCTCATCTTTAACCCTTCTCGCTCTGGGAATCATGATAGTGGCAGCAGCTCATACTTCTAAAAAGAGGGCTAAGGGCCTTAAAAGAAGTTTCTGGATATCCCTTGTGGCAATTGCCCTTGGTTCCCTTTCTATTCTATTCCTCATGGTATTTATGGGTCTTTTAAAGATGAATGCCAGGATACTATTACCTTTAGGAGGCATGGTTATTGGAAATGCCATGGTTATCAATTCTCTGGCTCTGGAACGCCTGATATCTGAAATAAAAGGGAATGTTGTGACAATCGATGCAGCCCTTGCTCTGGGAGCCACCCCAAAGATTGCTGTAGCGGAACTCATAAAAAGGAGCATCCGGGCTTCACTTATTCCCAGGCTGGATTCCCTGACGACATTGGGCCTGGTATGGATTCCAGGACTTATGGCTGGAATGATTCTTGGAGGTTCAGACCCTCTCCTGGCAGCCCAGTACCAGATTATAATCATGTTCATGATATTATCTGCTGCCACCATAACAGTTACAATATCCACCGAATTCATCTCCCGGGAGTTCTTCACATCATCCTATCAGCTAAAGGAGGAGTTCAGATGATAAAGATTCTACCCATTCTATCAGACTCTATTGGTGCCTAAAGTTAAAAACACTTGTAAATATAATTCTCTTTATCAGGATTATGGAGATATAATAAGACAAATCCCATAAAATGAGCCCCAGCTTCTCAGATAATCTGTATTTAGAATGCTTAACCAAGGTTTACAGTTTCCGAAAAGCAGATAGTTTTTATATTATTAATTAGATACTACTTTTTAGAATAGCACAGATATGCAAATATATAAAATTTCATCAATTTTAGGTGAGGTCAGATGGGCAAAACGATTGAGTTAGAAGATAAGCTTTACATGGACCTTAAAAACTTTAAAAATGTTTTTGAGGCTGTCGTGGAGAAGGAGATTGACTTCGACAATTATGTAAACCTTGTATTGTCACTTGGATTAGAAAGAATGTTGAGGGATGCTATACCAGAGGGACAAGAGTGGACTACATTACTGGCGATTTTTGAGAAGGATTCGAAGTATATTTGCGATTTAGTGAGCGAAATCTATAAGGAAAGCGAAGGTGTATCTGAAGAGGAGAGAAAAGGAATGAAGGAAAGTGTACAGCGATATATTGGTTAACGTGAACCTGTAAATTACTCCATTTAACATTATTACCTTTGACCTATTAAGCACCCTTCCAATTCAATAGTAAATTTACAGGACACAGCAAACTCCTATTAGATTTAGAATTTCTAAAGAGCCAGGATGCTGACATAACCAAAGTGGACTATCATCCATTAAAATGGGTGGCTTCCTGTTTCATGAATTAAGTTTGCCTGAACAACAATGTCCTTGACGATTACTTTCGTAAGCTTTTTATTTTCTTAATCACTTCTCCTAACGACAATAATTTACCACTCTGAATATCAAGGGACCAAAATTCAAGTTTAAACTCCCTCTCTAATTTTTCGTGTATCTTTTTCTTTTTTATGATATCTTTAAAGTGCATCAAGAATGTCAGATTCTCTAACACGATGTTTACTTTCTTTGGGGGGTTACCAATTTTTTCATATTTTTCAATTGTCTCATCTATTTTTTTTATAGAATACTTTCCCTCTCCAAATAAAGTTTCTACTTCAAAAATTTCATTAGCAAAGTGCCGAGCGTTTGTATCAACATATATATCTGGATAAGTCATCTTATCTATGCCAAATTCCTCTTCTGTATGGATTATCTCCCTCATTTTACCTACATCTTTGATTTCTCTCAGTTTAAGAATATCTGCTATGTATTTAACAACAAATACTTTAATCGGATAATGCATATCGTCAGATTCATTTAAGCCTTTGTGTCTTTTTGTTATAGAAACATAAGGTTCGCCAATACTTCTAATTTTTCTCTCAAAAGTTTTCCTTGCCGTTTCAAATATATAATCAAATTTACTCTGACCTAAAAAGTTTTTTTCTGTTTCTTCAAGTAATAAATCAGGCTTAATAAATCCCCACATACTGCTACACAGATTTACCTTCAACTTTTTGTTCGTCAATAAATTATTTGGAATTTTTATCTCTACTGAATCTACAATGTGATGCTTTGGTGTGAACAAAATCCTTTGATTAACAATTATAAAACCAATATCTTGACCAAATAACTCTTCTATTCTATCTGCAACACTTTCCCAAAAGTCTTCATCTAATACTTCATCTTTTTTAAATTCTACAGAAAAAACTTTATTTTCTGCTCTCATCCGATTTTCTATTTCTCTTTTAAGAATTTCTTTGCTAGCATTAGATATAATCTTTGGTTCCGCCTTACCACCTTTTACTTCTCTGTATATCCTCCAGCAAATGTATCTCACAACACCTAAAAATTCTTCGTTTATTACGTAAATAAATGTAGGATTACCCGAAAATAAATCGTTTTTAGATATGCCAAATATATATTTGAACATATCAAATTCTGTTTCTTCTTCAAACTTTTTCCCATCACCTGAAGGGCCACCCCCTAAAACAACATCAATAATTTGTTCCTCTTCAATAATCAATTTCTGTAGAACTTTAGCATCAACTATACCATCAAAAGACGAAATAGCATCTCTTATGATTGGTTTAGAGGCTCTATAAATCGGAATTTTAAGAGGATTTTTAGTTACTTTAACCTGTGGCAATCCTTCGTCAAAGGTTGTTATAAGGTAAGTGACCTCTCTTTGTCTCCCAAGTCTTATTAACGGTATTTTTAATCCTTTCTCTTCTGAGATGATATCAGGTAAAGTACGATTGAATTCTATATGCCTCAATTCTATACTCGGTTTTTCTAATTCTATTAGTAGAATGGTAATTTTTACTTTTTTCTTTATTTCAGGAATTTCTCTGTCAATTTCAAGTTCATTTGGTGTTATTACATGTTTATCTAACTCTACAATAGGAATCTCAATTTTCACTTCTTCCTTTGTTTCAGGAATTTCTCTGTCAATTACGTGCTTATTTTCTGGTAAAGTTGTCTTTTTCTCTTTTGTTTCTGGCGATGATTCTAATTTAGCTTTCTTTTCGTTTTCTTCTTGCTCCTCTTTTTCTCGCTCTCTTCTCCTTTCTTCCTCGTAAATTTCCTTTTCTTCTATTTGATTTGACATAAAACCTCCTCACAGTCCGTATTTTCCCTTTATTCTCTCCCAATCTTCCTTGTTACTAATTTCCAAGATATCCATCATATATTTCATAAAGGTGGTCCAAGTACCCTGCCCACTTTTAGACCTTGCTATTAGTTTCCATTCCTTATTCCAATATATAAGTATGTCATGCTCTTTGAGGCACTTTAGAAATTCAATTACTCCATCTTTTGTACCTTTCAATTTGTAAAGACACTCTTCTGATGTCATTTCAAATATCCCCCTAATTTTAACATGTTTTCTACAAATTCAATTTTTATTCCGTCAATATAGTAGAATTCATTACCAATCATGGTTTTCTTTGGCCTTGGTGATATGAAAAGTGCTGGAGATAAATCATCAATCAACTTTAATAAAGATATATTGCATTTTTTACTCATTGTCAACCATCTAGATCTTTTGGTTAGACCACTTTGACCATAAACAGCCCATGGATGGTTGCCTCGCGTGTTAACACTCAATGTGTATTCTGTTAGCATAGTGCCTACGATTTTGTATTTATACGGTTCTTGTGTATCTCTGGTTGTTCGGACATAATCAGGGAATTCCCATCCAATTCCATCCAGCGACTTTTTTGCATTCTCATAATATTTTTGTCTTAAATCTTCAGCATTAGATGTAATCAGTTCAAAGAGTTTTCTAAATTCTTCTTTCTCGAAATATACCCATAAAATCCCGTTTAACTTGTAAATCAGATAGGCAAGTCCATTCTCTTTATGACCCCACATCGTATAATCTCTCTTTATTTTTCCTTCTTTCACACCTAGAAAAAACTTTGGTTCTAAGCCAAGAAATTCTGACACTTCTTCAAATTTATCTTTCAGCTTTGGATATGCCTGTTCGATGTAGAATCTTGGTATGGACTTAGTATTCATGGCAAAAAAGGTGTAATAACTGTGATTTGCAGAAATACTGACTAAGGAATCATAGATGGTTTTAAGCTCATCTACAATTTTTTCAGGATTTTCAAGTAGCTCCTTAACTTCATTTTTGCTAATTTCTTGACTATCAATTTCAACCAGAAGAAAGAGTTTTTCTGTGACTTCCTTGAGAGTTTTAATAAATTGTAAAAACTCTGTTTCAGAGAACTCGCATTTGATATAGTCAGCAGCGTCTATACCCTGTTGTTTACTTAAAGATACCCACTCCTTCAGATTTGTAGATATACCCAGAAATTCCCTATATATTTTTGCTAAGCTATTTTGCTTGTAATCTCCATTCTCATCAACGCCACCAAGGAATATTTGTTTAATATTTGTATTATTTCTGATCAAATCAGAAAGGTCGTTGCTGAGCAACTCTTCTATATTTTCCCTTAGTTTTACAATCTTTGAAATGTATTTATGCAGAGGTAAAATCTGGTTTTTTACAAAATACCTCCACTCTTCAGTGTTTGTATAGTCAAAGCCGACTACATCATCATAGGTTTTCATTCACATCATCCTACTGATATAAAAGTAAATGCTGTGTCAGTTACACCGTTTATTTCAATCTGATTGGTGAAGAGAAAAGGAGAGTTTTCATCTAACATCACCATTATTGTTTTATTCCCCACCTCTACAGAATAACTTTCTGAAGCGGTAATACCTTTGAAATAAATCAAAGGATGATATCCTTCTGGTAATCTACTCTTGATTTTTTCCCCAAACTTCTCTTTGAAATTTGGTATATTTCCAAATAACATTCCCAATGTATTTTTAAGTTCAGAGGAATCGGAAAATGCATTCAATATCTTTTCATTTAATGTGCAGATAGCTCCACCAAATGATTTTCCTTGATTATTTGGATTGTACTCAGGAAAACAATAGATGGTATAATCTCTGAATGTTTCTGACTCTGGCTTAATTGGATTGCTCCATATAAGTTCTGTTAGTCCAAATTCATCTCTCAGAAAGTCTAAAACCTCCCCATCAACTCTTGGATAAGCTGCCTTCATATAACGATATGTTATCTGATTGATAGAGCATAGAAAGAAAGTTCCAGAGTTATAATTCAAACTGATATTCAGTACACTCTGATAGAAACTTTTTATAATTTCCTTTATTTTGTTCGGGTCATTTTTAAGCTCATCATAATGTATCTCTGGCTCATTGAAATCAGTTAATTGTTGTTCCTGTAACCCAGAATCCAGCAAATTAAAAATTTCCATTACAAATTTCATGAATTCTGTTTCAACAACTTCAACGTTTATTTCGGTAAGTATTTCACCTGTTTGAGCTTGGAGAATCCATCCTTGAATATCTTTTAACTTCATCCCGAAAAATTTATGATAAAACTCAGCTAAACTGTTTATAGTGTAGTCTAGTTTATCCTTCTGGATAATTCCTCCTAAAAGTAAAGGTTTATCTTCTTCTTTAACTTCATTAACAGGTAGAGTATCGAATTCATCTTTCAGTTCCTCCCAATACTCCTTTAAAATCCATGAATGTCTCCATAAAGGAATCACATAGGATTCGATATATTTCTTCCATTCATCCTCCTTCGTATAATCTATAAATCCTTCAACCCCATCATAGTTCCTCGTTTTTGCTCACCACTTTCTATTATTATCAACCCTTACCTATAAGTTTATAGTCTGCCTAATTGAATATAATATCGGGTTGCATAAAAATAAAATATATACGTCCATGAAATCAAATAAGGCAAAAAGTTCATAAAAATACATCATCCTGAGATGGAGATGACAATGAGAATAAATGGCAAAAGGTGATAAATCATTTTATGAATCTTCCATCATCTTTTGATGTTGGAAGTTTGTGTACATTTTTCTCAAGCCATCCTATCTTATCAACATCCCTTACATCAAATTCAGGGACATAGGGCTTAATATCCAAAAGAGAGTACAGCTTTTCTGAGATTTTTTTGACTATGCTTCTTCAACTTTTTTAGAGTTACACTCCGATTCTCCTCATTCTTCTTTTAGGAAGGTCTTCGAGGGCATATAACTATCAGAAAATTTGGAAATATGATGAGTGAAATTTCGCTGAAGGTGTTTGTTTATAGTTTATTTTATATTATACATTAAATATATATGTTAATCAATGAAGACCAGACAACACAGGATAAATTTGGAAAAACTTTTAAGGAAGTACAGGGAAAGTAAAATTGGAGGTAGGTATATGCAGGAAATCTTAGAGAGGATAATTGTGGACTTTGTAAAAAATTCTGGAGTGATTTCAGCAGGTATTATGGATGCTGACGGTTTACTTATAGTATCTCATGCTCCAAATATTTCGGAAGACGAGCAGGAGGCATCAGCAGGGCTTATGAGTCAGCTTTTAATTACAGCCAGAGAAGTCTCTTCTGCAGCAGGTTTTGGAGAAGTTTATAACCTTATGACAGAGGCAGAGAAAGGCAAGCTATTTGTTATGAATGCTGGCGATGTCTACTTCGGATTCTTTACAGAACCAAATGTCAGTCTGGGCTATATAAGAGTTCAGGCAAAAAGAACAGTTGATAAAATAAAGAGTTCGATATAACAATGCTTGCACAGGTAACATTATCCTCTTCTGAATCAAAGAGAATAATAGCAAAAGCTGTGGTTGAACACAGTGCTGTTAAAAAAGCTATTAAAGAAGGCATTGTGGTAGTTGGCCTTGGGTCAACCAATGCTTATATTGTCGAGGAAATTCTTGGGGAGAAGATTGATAAGGAGTTATATTTAGCCGGATACGTTGATGAAAAAGGTAGCTGTGTCCTCCACTCAGACCTCAGGCTCAAGGAGGTGGTTCTGGATAGGGGAAAAATTTCAGATGACAGAACTATGGATATTATATATAAAATGCAGCCCGGTGATATTTTCATTAAAGGAGCAAATGCTCTTGACAGTCAGGGAAATGCCGGGGTTATGCTTGCCAGCAGTGTTGGCGGTACAATAGGGAAGATTTATGGTATCGCCAAATCAAGAGGTATCGATATTATATTACCTGTTGGTCTGGAAAAGTATGTGCCATGGAATATACCAGAACTTTCAAAAAAGACAGGGATGGGAAGGGTAAAGCTCTCTACAGGAGTACCCGTGGGTTTATTCCCCGTTGCTGGAGAGGTTATCACAGAGATAGAAGCCTTTGAAATTCTATTCAGAGTAAAAGCATATCCAATAGCAGGTGGAAGCCTCGGAAGCTCTCATGCAATAACTTTCCTTATTGAAGGAGAGGAAAATAGTGTGAATGAAGCCTTTGATTTTGTTAAAAAAATCAAGGGAGAGCCCCCTCTGAGGCTTCCTCCGAGAAACTGTACAGCATGTAAATTCAAAATATGTCCCAGCAATAGAAACCCCGAGTAGCCTCTCAGTCCCGGTTACGATAATATTTGCAATAGTTATTCTATGCATGAAGTCAGAAAACAAAAGGTTAAATATGGAATTGACTACGGAAATGTTACACACAGGGTATGGCGGCCACAGCGGAAGGGCCACACCCGTTCCCATTAGAACACGGAAGTTAAGCCCTCCAGCGATTTTGTTGGTACTGCGATGCGAGAGCTCGCGGGAAGGTGAGGACGCTGCCAGCCCAATTATGATTATTGAGGATTTAATATGCTCTCACCCGAGCATGTCTGAAGTTTGCCCTGGTAGTGTAGACCGGCCTATCATGCAGGACTGTCACTCCTGTGACTCGGGTTCAAATCCCGACCAGGGCGTAATCTCCTGCCTTACATAAAAGTATTCGAAGAGGTTGCCCCCTGATGTCCTGTTACAGTTATTCTGAATTGGCTCCATCGTTTTGTAAAAAGTTGTCCGTAGGTAAATGGAGAGATGTTAATGCAGAAGGAGTGATAAAATGGGCCCGTAGCTCAGTCTGGCTAGAGCACCGGCCTTTTAAGCCGGGTGTCGCGGGTTCAAATCCCGTCGGGCCCGCTAAAAGCCCAGGGTGGAAAAAGTACTGAAAGCCCAGGAGAGTATTCATGACAAGAAAGTTAGAGATATCGAAACACAACCTTGTTCCACAACATGAGATTCTTTCAGGAGAAGAAGCCAGGATGCTTCTTGATAAGCTCAATATAAGTAGAGGCCAGCTTCCAAAGATATATAAGAACGACCCGATGGTCAAGAAAATAAAGGCCACAGTGGGTGAGATACTCAGAGTAACAAGGAAGAGCAATACAGCTGGGGAGAGCTATTATTACAGAGTTGTTATTGAACCTTAAGGGGTGAGATTTTGCTGGATAGAAAGCCAATTTTAAGGTCTTTTTTGAAGAAACGTGAAATTGTAAGGCAACATATTGATTCTTACAACGATTTTATTGTGAATAGATTGCAACAGATTGTTGATGAGAATAAGATAATTGAGACAGATGTAGGTGTTGAAGTACAACTGGGTGAAATTAGAGTTGAACCTGCCGAGGTGATAGAAGCTGATGGCTCACATAACAGAATAACCCCAAATGAAGCCAGACTCAGGAATCTCAGCTACTTCTCTCCTGTTCATCTTCAGATGAAGCTCAAGAGGCCAGATAGAGAAGGTGATTTCGAGGAAGTAAAGATAGGCATGATTCCAACCATGATAAAATCAAAGATATGCAATCTTTACAGCAAGAACACTGAAGAACTTCTCGATATAGGTGAGGACCCTCTTGACCCTGGTGGCTATTTCATAGTTAATGGCTCAGAGAGAGTTCTTGTCACAATAGAGGACCTTGCTCCGAATAAAATAATGCTGGAGAAGAATGAGAGGTCATCCAAAGTAACCGAAGTCGCCAAGGTTTTTTCAAAGAGAGGTGGTTTCAGGGCTCTTGTCAATGTACACAGAGATAAAGACGCCTTAATAGGAGTGAGCTTCCCATCTATACCGGGGGATATTCCCATAATCGTTTTAATGTATGCCCTGGGTATGGGGAGCCATCAGGAGATTATAAACACAATTACAGATGACCCTCAACTCATGGATGATATTCTTATAAATATTGAGGAGTTTGCCCACGTAACAGATACAGAAAAAGCAATGGAATTTATAGGCAAGAAGGTAGCTCCGGGGCAGACGAAGGAATACAGGCTCAAAAGGGCTGAAGATGCCCTCAACAGATACCTCCTTCCACATATAGGGATAACCAAGGAAGACAGACTGAAGAAAGCCCATTATCTCGGTAGAATGGTTGTAAGGATTCTCGAACTTTCTGCTGGAACGCGTGAAGTGGATGATAAAGACCATTACGCCAACAAGAGACTGGCTCTGGCCGGTGACCTTATGGAGGACCTTTTCAGAGTCGCCTTCTACAATCTGCTGAGAGATGTAAAGTATCAGCTTGAAAGAGCAGTGGTGAGAGGTAAGGAACCATTCGTCAAGACAGCCGTAAGGAGCGATGTTCTGACTGAGCGCATAAGGCATGCTCTGGCCACTGGCAACTGGGTAGGAGGAAGAGCAGGAGTAAGTCAGCTTCTTGACAGAACAAACTATCTCAGTGTTGTGTCCCATCTAAGGAGAGTAGTTTCACCTCTTTCCAGGTCTCAGCCCCACTTTGAAGCAAGAGACCTCCATCCAACCCAGTTTGGGAGGATATGTCCAAGTGAAACTCCAGAAGGACCAAACTGCGGTCTTGTTAAGAATCTTGCTCTTGTATGTGAATTCTCAACAGGCTTGCCGGAAGATGAACTCGAGCCTGTGCTATATCGCATGGGTGTAACGAAAATTGAAAAAGCAGGGGGAACTTAAATGGAAGCAAATGTTTATATCAATGGAAAACTCATCGGGAAGCATGATGACCCTCTAACCCTTGTTGAAGAGATAAAAGCTACAAGAAGGGCAGGTAAGATTTCGACTCAGGTAAATGTTGCTTACTATTCAGATACTCATGAGGTTTATATAAATACAGATTCAGGAAGGTCCAGAAGACCTCTGATTGTTGTGGATGATGGAGAACCTGCTATTGCCGATGAAGATATTGAAGCAATAAAGAGAGGAGAACTGAGCTTTGATAATCTGGTAGTTCAGGGAAAAATTGAATATCTTGATTCAGAGGAAGAAGAAAATGCCTATATAGCAATGGACATAAAAGACCTCAATGATCATCATACTCATCTTGAGATTGACCCGCTGCTCATGCTTGGCGTATGCACCTCAATCCTGCCATTTCCAGAGCATAACTCATCACCGAGAAATACCATGGGAGCAGGAATGAGCAAACAGAGTCTCGGCTTTTTTGCTTCCAATTTCCACATAAGGACAGATACAAGGGCACATCTTCTTCACTATCCCCAGATTTCCATTGTTGAAACAGAAACAATGAAAACCATAGGTTACGATGAGAGGGCTGCAGGCCAAAACTTTGTTGTTGCCATACTGAGTTACAGAGGCTACAATATGGAAGATGCCTTCATAATGAATAAAGGCTCTATTGAGCGAGGGCTGGCAAGAAGTACCTTTTTCAGAACTTATGAGGCTGAAGAGAGACGCTACCCAGGAGGTCAGCTTGACAAGTTTGAACTTCCGGAACAGGAAATTAGAGGTTATAGAAGTGAAGCAGATTATGCACGTCTCGGTGAAGATGGTATAGTTGAACCCGAGTCTGAAATGAAAGCAGGACATGTACTTATTGGTAAGACTTCCCCACCAAGATTCCTTGAAGAAATCACTGAATATGGATTAACAAAGGAAAAAAGGAGAGATACTTCAGTTACTGTTCGCCATGGCGAAGATGGCGTGGTTGATATGGTTATGCTAACTGAGAATACAAATGGCAACCGCCTTGTGAAGGTGCGCAGCCGCGACCAGAGAATCCCCGAGCTCGGAGATAAGTTTGCTTCAAGACACGGACAGAAAGGTGTCATTGGTTTAATAGTGCCTCAGGAAGACATGCCCTTCACAGAGGATGGGATTATTCCTGACCTTATTATAAATCCTCATGCTGTGCCTTCAAGAATGACAATCGGACAGGTTCTGGAAATGATAGCCGGGAAGGTTGCAAGTCTTGAAGGACGGAGGAGTAATGCAACTGCCTTTTCAAGCGACAGTGAAGAATATCTAAGAAGTCTACTTGTTAAAAATGGTTTCAAGTCAAGCGGAAGAGAGACAATGTACAACGGAATAACCGGTGAGATGTTTAAGGCAGAGATTTTTATAGGCGTTGCCTATTACCAGAAGCTTCACCACATGGTCGCTGGAAAAATTCATGCACGTTCAAGAGGCCCAGTACAGGTGTTAACAAGGCAGCCAACAGAAGGAAGAGCAAGAGAAGGTGGCCTGAGATTTGGTGAGATGGAAAGGGACTGTCTCATAGGTTATGGCGCAGCCCTGCTACTTAAAGAAAGGCTTCTCGATGAAAGCGATAGGCATACTATGCTTGTATGCGAAACCTGCGGTAGTGTGGCAGTATATGACAATATCAAAAGCATTGTATATTGCCCTGTATGTGGTACGGAGAGTGAGGCTGCCGAAGTGGAAGTCAGCTATGCCTTCAAGCTTCTTCTAGATGAACTCAAGTCCCTCGGAATAAACCCAAAACTTGTCCTTGGAGATAAAGCGTAGGTGATGGCATGAGAATATTACCAAAGAAAATCGATGGAATAAAATTTGGATTGATGTCTCCTGAATATATAAGAAAGTTCTCTGTACTCAAGATAATAACAGCCGAGACCTATGATGAAGATGGCTATCCTATAGAAGGAGGCTTAATGGACAAGCGCCTTGGCGTGGTTGACCCCGGGCTGAGGTGCGGAACCTGCAACTCAAGAGTTGGAGAGTGCCCCGGGCATTTCGGTAGAATCGAACTTGCCAGGCCCGTTATCCACGTGGGTTATGCAAAGCGTATATATAAAGTTCTCAAGTCTGTCTGCAGAAGCTGTGGGAGAATCAAGCTGCCAGATGAGAGAATCGAGAGATATAGACAGGAGATAAAGACTGCAAGAAAGATAGGTAAGAATATTGATTCGATAATTGAAGACCTCTTCAAGGAAGCCAAAACTCCCAAAAAATGTCCTCATTGTGGCGGTGAAATATTCGAGATAAAATTCGAGAAGCCAGCAACCTATCTTGAAGATGGCCAGAGGCTTTCTCCAGCAGATGTGAGAGAACGTCTTGAAAGAATTAACGATACAGATTCCGTTGTTATGGGTTTTGACCTTGATGTGGCAAGACCTGAGTGGATGATTCTCACAGTTTTACCTGTACCACCAGTTACAGCCAGGCCCTCCATAACTCTTGAGTCAGGTGAAAGAAGTGAAGATGACCTGACCCATAAGCTTGTTGATATAATAAGAATAAACCAGCGTCTCGAGGAGAATATAGAAGCCGGTGCTCCCCAGCTTATTATTGAAGACCTCTGGGAACTCCTCCAGTATCATGTTACAACCTACTTCAACAATGAGGTTGCAGGCGTGCCTCCCGCAAGACACAGGTCGGGAAGGCCTTTAAAGACACTTGCCCAGAGACTCAAGGGCAAAGAGGGAAGGTTCAGAAGCAATCTATCGGGTAAGAGAGTGAACTTCTCCGCCAGGACAGTTATTTCTCCTGACCCTAATATAAGTATAAATGAAGTTGGTGTACCCGAGGTGATTGCAAGAGAACTCACAGTACCTGTGGTTGTAACTCCGCTGAATATAGAACACATGCAAGAGATTATAATAAAAGGCCCCTACAATTACCCTGGTTCTAACTACGTGGAGCGTCCGGACGGCAACAGAATAAGTCTTGCCAGAGTCAAGAGTCTGGATGAACTACTTGAAAAGGTAAAGCCTGGCTGGAAAGTGCACAGACATCTTATGAATGGCGATGTGGTTCTGTTCAACCGCCAGCCAAGTTTGCACAGAATGAGTATTATGGCACATGAAGTAAGAGTTCTGCCATACAAAACTTTCAGACTGAACTTATGTGTATGTCCACCCTACAACGCTGATTTTGATGGCGATGAGATGAATTTACATGCAATTCAGGGGCAGGAAGCAAGGGCAGAGGCAAGAGTGCTCATGCGTGTTCAGGAACAGATACTTTCGCCGAGATTCGGTGGTCCAATAATCGGTGGAATCCATGACCATATTTCAGGAGCTTATCTCTTCACCATGAATGACACAAAATTCACAAAATCTCAGGCTTTTCAGCTTGTATATTCAAGTGGAATAAGAAAGTCTCTGCCTGACCCATTGATTGATGAAAATGAGACAGAATATTACAGTGGAAAACAGCTTTTCTCCCTCGTAATTCCAGAAGGTCTGAATCTAAGCTATAAAGCAAAGATATGCCGAAAGTGTGATAAATGTCTGGAAGAGGACTGCAAATATGATGCATATGTTGTGATAAGAAATGGAAAGCTCCTCAAAGGAGTTATGGATGAGAAGAGCTTCGGTGCCTTTTCAGGTGAACTTCTCGATAGAATAGTTAAAGATTACAGTACGGATGATGCAAGGATATTCCTCGACTCTGTTACAAAGCTTGTTATAAATGCAATTTCAAGAAGAGGCTTCAGCACAGGTATAGACGATGAAGATTTACCAGAGGAAGCCAAAGAAAGAATTGAAGAGATACTCAGAAACGCTTATAAAAGTGTCCGGGAACTTATCAGAGCTTTCAATGATAAAGTTCTTGAGCATTTACCTGGCAGAAGCCTTGAAGAAACCCTTGAAATGCGTATTATGCAGGTGCTAAGTGAAGCAAGGGATAAGACAGGTGCAATTGCCAATGAATATCTTGAAAAGGAAGAGAAGAGGAGGAGAAGAGAGAATAGTGCCAGAATCATGGCAATTTCTGGAGCAAGAGGCAGCCTTTTGAATTTAACTCAGATGACTGCATGTGTTGGACAGCAGGCTGTTAGAGGTGAAAGGATAAAGAGAGGATATGCAGGAAGGACTCTACCTCATTTCAAGGTTGGAGATATTGGGGCTGAAGCCAAGGGATTTGTGAAATCAAGCTATAAGAGCGGACTCTCACCGATAGAATTCTTCTTCCATAATATGGGTGGAAGAGAAGGTCTGGTCGATACTGGTGTAAGAACTTCCCAGAGTGGTTATATGCAGAGAAGGCTTGTTAATGCTCTGCAGGACCTCAAGGTTGAGTATGATAACACAGTCAGAGACACAAGAGGTGTGATAGTGGAGTTCAAGCACGGTGAAGATGGTGCAGACACATCAAGAACTGACTGGGGAAATATAGTCGATGTTGGCAAGATTGTAAGACGCTACGCAGACCAGAGGGGGAAAAAGTAATGTATCTTAGTCAGAAAAAAATAGATGGAAGGCTCATGGAACTCAAAGAAGAAATACCCCTGAAAATGTATAATGACCTCAATAGAGAGCTCTCAAAAGTTAAGATTACTGAAGAGGCTCTTGAAAATATTCTGAAGGATGTACTCAGGAGATACAGATATGCCGAGGTTGAGCCTGGAGAAGCAGTAGGTATACTTGCAGCTCAGAGCATGGGTGAACCCAGTACTCAGATGACCATGAGAACTTTTCACTATGCAGGTGTTGCTGAACTTAACGTTACCCTGGGGTTACCCAGAATTATTGAAATTGTGGATGCAAGAAAGCAGCCTTCAACACCCTCTATGACCATATACCTTGAAGAGGATTATAGAAATAACCCGGAAATGGCAAAGAAGGTTGCCAGTACGATAGGGAACCTATATGTCAGTGACCTTCTTGAAAGTGACGAGCTTGATTATCTTGGCTCCAAAGTTATTCTCTATCTTGATGAATACGAGCTTGATAGAAATGAGGTTGAGGTAGACGAGATAGTCTCAAAGGTGAAGTCAAGTCTCAAGGGCATAGATGTAGAATCAGAGGATAAAAGCATAGTTCTTTCACTGACTAAAGGTAAAAACGCATCAAGAAAAGAATTAAAGAAAATATTAACCAAAGCCAAGATTATATACATCAGAGGCGTTAAGGGTGTAACCAGGGTTGTTATGCGTAAAGAAGGAGACGAGCATGTTATTTATACAGAAGGTTCAAACCTCAAAGATGTATTAAAAATTGACGGTGTAGACGTTGCAAGGACAAAAACAAATGATATTCTTGAAGTTCACCGCGTGCTTGGAATAGAAGCTGCAAGAAATGCAATTATCAATGAGATTCAAGATACTCTGAATGAGCAGGGGCTTATAGTTGACATTCGCCACCTTATGCTTATATCAGATATTATGACTGTAGACGGCGATGTTAAGGCAATAGGTAGACACGGTGTAAGTGGTGAGAAAGCCTCTGTGCTTGCACGAGCAGCATTTGAAATTACAGTTGACCATCTGCTTGATGCAGGAGTTAAAGGAGAATATGACGAACTCGAGGGTATTGTTGAAAATGTTATTGTCGGCAGGCCTGTCAAGTTGGGAACAGGAATGGTGGAAGTAGTTATGCGTAGAGAGCTTGAAGAGAGCAAGGAGGCAATCTAATGGATATAAATAAGGCTATAAGAGTGGCTATCGATACAGGCAAGGTTTATATGGGCAGTGAAGAAACTCTCAATGCATTTATAAACGGAAAGATAAAATTGGCTATAGTCGCAGATAACTGTCTGGCAGATAAAAAGGCAGACCTGAAAAAGTTTGCAAATCTAAACAAAATCCCTATTTTTGAATTTAAGGGCACAAGTATGGAACTTGGCGCAATTTGCGGAAGACCACATGTTGTGGCTATGCTGGGCATAGTTGAGAGTGGAGATTCAGATATATTTGAACTCGGTAGGAGGAAAGAATAGATGGAAACCTTAAGGCTTTCCGCCAATGAAATCAGCTATATCGCCCTTTTTGAAAGCACTACAGGAGCAGTCACCAGAGATTGTATAGTAGATGATAGTGAAAGTAAAATTATATTTGTGGTGAAGAAAGGTGACATGGGTATTGCTATAGGCAAGAAGGGCGTAAATGTTGCCAGAGTCAGACAGACTCTTGGAAAGAAAGTAGAAATAATTGAACATGGCGAGACCCCTGAAGAATTCGTCAAGAATATCCTCAATACCTATCGCGTTAAAGATGTTGAGGTTGAGGACAATAATGGCAAAAAGATAGTAAAGGTTAAGGTTGACCTCAGAGACAAGAATCAGGTCATAGGAAGAAAAGGAAAAAATCTTGAAAAAGTTAAAATGCTTTTATCAAGGCATCATGGCATTGATGATGTAATAATTATTTAAGGTGATGGTATGGCAAAGAAGCCCACAGGAGAATTCACTGCAAGAAAACTTGCCAAAAGAAGGCAACAGTTCAGATGGAGTAACCCAAGCTATATGAGGAGGATACTCAGACTTAAGGAGAAGACCAACCCTCTGGGTCTGGCGCCAATGGCAAGGGGTATAGTTATAGAGAAGGTTGGAATCGAAGCAAAGCAACCAAACTCTGCTATAAGGAAGTGTGTAAAGGTTCAGCTTATTAAATCAGGAAGACAGGTTACAGCCTTTACCCCGGGTGATGGCGCTATAAATTTTATAGATGAACATGACGAAGTGCTCATCGACGGTATAGGCGGAAGGACCGGTGGAAGTATGGGTGATATACCAGGTGTTAGATTTAAGGTTATTGCTGTAAACAATGTCTCCCTTAAAGAGCTTGTTAGAGGGAGAAAAGAAAAGCCTGTCAGGTGATATTCATGTTTAAAATCTTTGGATTATGGGACACTCAGGAAGTTGAAGTCAGAGACCCCAGTATGAGGGGCTATCTAAATCTCAAGCCAGTCCTTGTACCACATACCAGCGGAAGGCATATCAAACCATTCGGTAAGAGCGATGTGAGTATAGTTGAGAGGCTTATAAATAAGACTATGGTTACGGGGCACGACGGTAAAAAACATACACGCCCATCTGGTAGAAACACCGGCAAAAAGAATGCCAGTGTAAAAATGGTCAGGGAAGCTTTGATTATTATCGAAAAGAAGACAAAAAAGAATCCTGTCCAGGTCCTTGTTGATGCAGTTATTAATGCTGGTCCTAGAGAAGAGACTACAAGGTTGAAGTATGGTGGTATAGCCTATCATCAGAGTGTGGATGTCAGCCCACAGCGCAGACTTGATGAATCACTTCGATATATAGCCCTTGGCGCTGCAAAGCAGGCATTCAAATCGAAGAAATCTCTCTCCCAGGCTCTTGCAGAGGAAATTATCGCTGCAGCAGGCTATGATATGAAGTGCTTCTCAATATCAAAGAAGGAAGAGATTGAAAGAGTAGCCAAGGCGGCAAGGTGAAGAGTATGGGCAGAAAGGAAGAGATGATAAGTAAGATAACCCATTTGATGGATCAGCCTAGAAGTATCAGAAACATGGGTATAGTTGCCCACATAGACCATGGAAAGACAACTCTGAGTGATAACCTTTTAGCAGGCGCTGGCATGATGAGCTTTGAGCTTGCAGGAAAACTGCTTGTGCTTGACAGCGATATCCAGGAGCAGGAGAGAGGCATAACTATAGATGCAGCCAATGTAAGTATGGTTCATGATTCTAAAAACAAAAGTTATCTTATAAACATGATTGATACCCCGGGTCATATTGACTTTGGAGGCAATGTCACAAGGGCAATGCGTGCTGTGGATGGCGTTATTGTTGTTGTGTGTGCCGTGGAAGGTGCAATGCCACAGACAGAAACTGTTCTCAGACAGGCAATTAAAGAGAGGGTTAAACCAATTCTATTTATAAATAAGGTTGACAGGCTGATAAATGAGTTAAAGCTCAATCCAGAGGAGATGCAGAATCGTTTTATTGAGATAATCTATGAGTTTAATAAGATTATAAGGAACATGGCACCAAAGGAGTTCAAGAAAGACTGGCAGGTTAAGGTTGAAAATGGAAGTGTTGCCTTTGGTTCTGCCTACAACAACTGGGCAATAAATGTACCTGTGATGAAAGAGACTGGAATTACCTTCAAAGACATTATAGAGATGAATCGTGAAGGAAGAGTTAAGGAACTTGCCAAGAAAGCCAAGGTTCACGAGATCATCCTAGACATGGTTGTAAAACATCTTCCTGCTCCACTAACAGCTCAGAAATATAGAGTTCCAAAGATATGGCCAGGTGATATCGAAAGTAAAGATGGTAAAGCAATGATAGAATGTAACCCTAAAGGCAAACTTGCAATTATGATCACCGACCTGAAAATAGACCTTCAGGCAGGCGAAGTAGCCACTGGCAGAATATATTCCGGTACTTTGAAGAAAAGTCAGGATGTTTATCTATGCAATTCCAAGGCAAAAACAAGAGCCCAGCAGGTAGGTGTATATTTTGGTCCGGAGCGCATGCCAACAGAATATGTTATGGCAGGCAATATTGCTATGATAACAGGTCTCAGAAACATAAAGGCAGGAGAAACCGTAACAGATGTTAATGATCCAATAGAGCCCTTCGAGGGTATCAGACATTACTCAGAGCCAGTTGTTACTGTTGCAGTTGAAGCAAAACATTCAAAAGACCTGCCAAAGCTTATCGAAGTCCTGAATATAATGGGCAGAGAAGATCCAACCCTGAGAATCCAGATTAATGAAGAGACAGGTGAACATCTCCTTTCAGGTATGGGTGAACTCCACCTCGAGGTTACTGTTTACAGAATCAAGGAAAGGGGCGTGGATGTTGAAGTCTCTCCACCGATTGTTGTTTACAGAGAAAGTGTATCTTCAACCTCCCCTCAGATAGAAGGGAAGTCACCAAATAAACATAACCGTTTTTATTTTGTTATAGAACCAATAGATGAGCCTGTTATGAAGGCAATTCTTGAAGGTGAAATAAACCCAGCACATTATAAAGGTAAGGAGCTTGGAAAGGCCTTTAAAGAGATTGGTCTAAATAAAATTGAGGCAAAGGGTATTGTTGAAGTTTATGAGAAAAATATACTTACAGATGTTACAAAAGGTATCCAGTATCTCAATGAAGTGATGCAGCTCATTCAGGAAGGTTTCCATGAAGCCATAAATAATGGGCCACTCGCGAGAGAGAAGGTACTTGGTGTCAAGGTCAAACTTGTGGATGTAAAGCTCCATGAAGATTCAATTCATAGAGGTCCGGCGCAGGTCATCCCGGCTGTAAGAGTAGCTGTCAGAGAGGCCATGCTTCAGGCAAATGCGATTCTTCTTGAGCCAAAAATTAAGGTATTCATCCATGTACCCCAGGATTATATGGGTGGTGCTACCAGGGAAATTCAGAGCAGAAGAGGTCAGATTATAGACATGCGCCAGGAAGGAGACATGGTTGTGATTGAAGCAAAATGCCCTGTTAGTGATATGTTTGGCTTTGCAGGAAGTATAAGGTCGGCAACAGAGGGCAGAGCACTCTGGAGTACAGAATTTGCAGGTTATGAACATCTTCCAGGGGAGCTTCAAGAAGAAGTTATACGCAAGATAAAGGAAAGAAAAGGTTTAAATTAAGGTAATACAATACAAAGGAAAAAGGAGGTTGAATAAATGGCATCAAATAAGCCACACCTGAACCTGGTGTTTATTGGACATGTAGACCATGGTAAGTCTACAACAGTAGGAAGACTTCTCTTTGAAAAAGGAGTAATTGGAGAACATATTATAAGACAATATAAAGAAGAAGCTGAAAAGAAAGGCAAAGCAACATTTGAGTTTGCCTGGGTTATGGATAGACTTAAAGAAGAGAGAGAAAGAGGTGTTACAATTGATATCTCTCACCAGAAGATGGAGACTGACAAGTACTTCTTCACAATTATAGATGCACCCGGGCACAGAGACTTTATAAAGAATATGATAACTGGTGCAAGTCAGGCCGATGCTGCAGTGCTTATTGTTGATGTTGCTCAGAGAGACGAGAAAGGCGGTCTTATGCCCCAGACAAAAGAACATGTCTTCCTTGCAAGAACCATTGGAATACAGCAGTTTATAGTTGGTATAAACAAGATGGATGCAGTGAAATATGACGAGAAGAAGTTTAATGAGGTTAAAGAGATTGTCTCAAAGCTCTTCCAGATGGTAAGATACAAACCTGAGCAGCTACAGTTTGTGCCGATGTCAGCCCTCAAGGGTGACAATGTTACAAAGAAGTCAGATGCCATGCCCTGGTACAAGGGACCTGCTCTGTTAGAGGCTATTGACAATCTCAAGACACCAGACAAACCAACCAATCTTCCTCTGAGACTTCCGATTCAGGATGTTTACTCTATTACAGGAATTGGAACTGTACCAGTAGGCAGAGTCGAAACTGGAGTTATGAAGCCAGGAGATAAGGTTATATTTGAACCAGCAAATGTCTCAGGTGAAGTCAAGACTATAGAGATGCATCATGAGCAGATAGAAATAGCTGAACCCGGTGATAATATAGGCTTCAACGTAAGAGGTGTGGGTAAGAATGATATCAAGCGCGGAGATGTCTGCGGACATGTGACCAACTCGCCAACAGTGGCAAAAACTTTCACAGCCCAGATAGTTGTTCTCCAGCATCCCAGTGCAATAACAGTTGGCTACACCCCTGTTTTCCATGCACATACTGCTCAGGTAGCCTGTAAGATTGTAGAGCTTATAAGCAAACTTGACCCGAAGACAGGTAATATAATGGAAAAGAACCCCCAGTTTCTCAAGTCAGGTGATGCAGGTGTTATAAGGGTACAGCCCACGAAACCCATGGTTATAGAGAAAGTCAAAGAGATACCACAGTTAGGCAGATTTGCTATTAGAGATATGGGTTCAACAGTTGCTGCAGGACTGGTTGTTGATATAGAGAAGGCCAGATAAAGGCTTTCTCTTTAATTTAATTTGGAGGCTAGTTAGGAATGCTTGCGCGAATAAGACTAAGTGGTACAGACCATATTAAACTGGAGAATGTCTGCAATCAGCTTAAGGATATATCTACAAAAGCTGGTGTTAGTGTTTCAGGGCCAATACCATTACCCACAAGAAGGCTCATAGTTCCAGTGAGAAAGTCTCCTTCAGGAAATGGCACTGCCACATGGGAAAAATGGGAAATGAGAATCCATAAAAGGCTCCTTGAAATCGATGCTGACGAGCGTATAATGCGTCAGATAATGCGTGTTCGTGTGCCTGATGGAGTTAATATCGAAATTGAGCTGAGAAGCTAATTAGCTGAGAAGCTAATCTATTTTTTTTATAAAGAAAATAAAATATTTTGTTTTTAGTTTTTATTCATATAGCCAACTTTCGTCTGCCCTTGAATATTCTATTGTTTCATCCCTGATGAAGTAAAGCCCTATTTCTCTCTCAGCTGAAGCTGTTGAATCCGAAGCATGAATTACATTCCTTCCTATATCAATAGCAAAGTCTCCTCTTATAGTACCTGAGTCTGCCTCTTTGGGGTCAGTTGCACCAACAAGCTTTCGAACTACTTTAACAGCCCCGACACCCTCAACAACAAGAACAACAACAGGTCCAGAGGTCATATAGGAAACCATTGAAGAGAAGAAGGGCTTTTCCCTGTGCTCCTCATAGTGCCTCTTCGCAACTTCCTCACTAATTTTAATCATCTTCAAAGCAACAATTTTGAGCCCTTTATTCTCTATCCTTGAGATAATTTCACCAGTTAAACTTCTGGCAACAGCATCTGGCTTAACCATGACAAAAGTTCTCTCCATAAAAGCACCTCTTCTATACTTCGCTCTTCTTTACCCATTTTACTTTGAGAGGATTTCTGCCCAGACCAAGCATATTCTTATCACACTTGCTAGAACATAAATAGAAAATAGTGCCATTCCTTTTGACAAACATCTTGCCAGTTCCAGGCTCTATTTTTCTCTTGCAGAAGAAGCATATTCTTTCCTGCATTCTCATACCTCCTATGGCACCTTAAGCTCTTTGGCTTCACGCTCTGTTTCCATGAGCATTATTCTGTCGCCCAGCTTTATAGGTCCCTTGACATTCCTTCTAATAATTCTACCTTTATCCCTGCCTTCAAGAATTCTACACTTGACCTGAATAATCTCGCCGGTCATACCTGTTCTTCCCACAAGTTCCACGACTTCAGCAGGAAATCCAAGGTTTTCCTCTTCTTTTGCCATTGTCTCACTTCTTCAGAGCAGCAACCGTTTCTGATATCTCCTCAATTAACTCCCTGGCTTTGCCAGGTGTCACTACACAGGCTGTCGAAGCATTCACAGATAACCCACAGGCCTTTCCCAGCTCCATCTTATCTGGGACATATAAGTATGGAATACCGCGCTCATCACATAGAAGCGAAATGTGAGCTAAAATTTCCTCTGGCTCGACATTTTCACTCATAACCACTAAAGCTGCCTGAGCCCTCTCGACATACTTTGTTACTTCATTTGCACCCTTGCCAATCTTTCCTGTACTTCTGGCAAGCTCAACAGCTTCATAAGCTTTATCTACAAGTTCTTTTGGAGTCTCGAATTTAACATAAATTTTTGACATTCATCTACCTCCTTTCATCGGCTTCATTCTGAATTTCAGGAGAACCCTATGTTAACATCTACAAAAAGCTCTACCATATTAGAATTTAAGGTCAGGTTATCCCCAATGTTTTTTAAATTTTTCCAAGAGATAAAAAAATCTCAAAGAAAAGAGCCAGAAAGCTTCATTGCGCAGAAGCTTCCACACATACTACAGGTTTCCTCCTCATTCTTTGGCCCTCGCCTGCTCCTGTACTCCTCCGCTCTCTCCCTGTCAAGACATAGAGCAAACTGCTTCTTCCAGTCCAGGTCAAATCTTGCCCTAGCCATTTCATTATCTCTCTCAACATCTATACCCCTCGCTATATCTGCTGCATGAGCTGCTATCTTACTGGCTATAACTCCTCTGCGAACATCTTCCAGGTCAGGAAGTGCAAGGTGCTCTGCAGGGGTTACATAGCAAAGAAAATCAGCCCCTGC
>VAOY01013896.1_pt1 | contig 23955 bp, 30 predicted proteins | sample 3393881 | NCBI WGS metagenome assembly VAOY01 (sample SAMN08290430, study PRJNA428436) | hydrothermal vent metagenome | isolation source: Deep-sea hydrothermal vent chimney | place: Indian Ocean: Southwest Indian Ridge
AGGGTTGGGATATACCGATTTGATGCCTGTTCGAGGTCTAGCACAAGATACACCGATGACTCAGGAAGCCCACGACTTTAGAGGCTGTCCGACAATTACTCCCAGTAATATAAAGACTGCTTATTTTAGACAATAAAGGCCAAATTTAGCTTATTTCTTGTAGTATTTTTGATTATGGGACAGCCTCTTTAGTCGTGGGTAGTTCACTGCCTGTACTATCCACATCCACAGAGTTAGCCCAGAGGTAAAAGGATACACCAGCTATAATGCTCAGAATGAAATTGAGCGTCATTCTATATCTCATAGCCTTCAAACCATCTTCAGGCAAAAGAAGAGATGCCAAGGAGTCCAGCCCGAAATAAAGTATAAAAACTATAAGCACACTGGCTAAAAGTCTCTCATTCTCTGTCCTGGGCTTAACAATATGCATATATTTTCCTCTTCATCATGGTTAGTGAACTACCCACGACTATAGATAAGCCTATTCCAGCTGAGTATGCCTGTACCTCATCTCATCTTCAGTCCTATGCAGCCTGACCATAAGCTCCACAATCAGAGCATCTAGAAAAACTAAAACTGCAACCTCGAAAAGTGTTCCCAGAGGTGCAAGAGGATAATGCTCTCCTTTAATCTGCCTCAGAAAGAAATCTTTTTCCCCAATAAGCTTTGTTCTGCCCTTAATCAGAACAACAATATCAGCCATTTTTCCCAGGGAAGAAGCAGGGTAGCTTGTAATAACTGCAAGTTTTGCTCCGGAACTCTTGGCTATTTTTCCGGAAGTAACTATACTTGTAGTTTCTCCTGAGCCAGAAATTGTTATAAGAAGGTCTTTGTCTGTTATAGAGGGTGTGACACTCTCTCCCACAACATAAATAGTTATACCAAGATGCATCAGGCGCATGGCAAAGGCTTTTGCAACCAGACCGCTTCTTCCAGCACCATAAAGGAAGACCTTCTCTGAAGCTATAATCGCCTGAATCAGGCTCTCCACATCTTCCTCATTCAATCCCTTGGCAACCTTATTTATATGCTTTGTAATACTGTAAATTGCATCTCTAAGAATTTCCATGAGTAATGATAAAATACAATGATATTTAAGAGTTGGTGTTGTGATTACCCTGAGTAATACTTTCACCGAAAAAGATATATAGCAGTAATAATCATTGATAGTTTAGGTGATGCCATGAGAGTAATAGGGTTAAAATGTAGAAACTGTGGTAAAGAATATGAGACCCTTCCAATTAATATATGTGAAGAATGTTTCGGACCCCTTGAAGTTAAATACGATTATGAGGAAATAAAGGAGAATATATCAAAAGAGAAAATACAAAAAGCAGAGCCCACACTCTGGCGCTATAGAGATTTTCTGCCTGTTGAAGACCAGAACAAAATTGTAGACCTCAAGGCTGGCTTCACGCCATTGCATAAGGCTGACAACCTTGCTGAAGTTCTCGGTCTCAAGGAGCTTTATCTGAAAAATGACAGTGTAAACACAACCTTCTCCTTCAAGGACAGAGTGGTTTCTGTGGCAATAAGCAAGGCAATAGAGTTCGGTTTTGATACTGTTGCCTGCGCTTCTACAGGAAATCTGGCAAACAGTGTTGCTGCTCATGCTGCCAAAGCAAAACTCAACTGCTACATATTTATTCCAAAAAACCTCAGCAGAGGGAAAATTATACCCACTCTGGCCTATGATCCAAATCTCATAGCTGTTGATGGTAATTACGATGATGTCAACAGGCTGTGCACAGAGATATCCAGTTATTATGACTGGGCTTTTGTAAATATAAATCTAAGACCTTACTATAGCGAAGGTTCGAAAACTCTCGGTTTTGAGGTTGTCGAGCAGTTGGACTGGGAGGTTCCAGAGCGCTATATTGCACCTGTCGGGTCAGGTTCACTGCTTACAAAAATCCACAAGGGACTTAAAGAGTTGGAAATAACAGGATTTATCGATGAGGTTAATACAAAGGTAACTGCTGCCCAGAGTGAGGGATGTTCACCTGTTACAACTTCCTTCAGGACGGGAGAGGCTATAAAACCTGTCAAGCCAAACACAATAGAGCAGAGCCTTGCAATAGGCAATCCTGCTGACGGTTTCTATGCAGTCAAACTTATTAAGGAAACAGGAGGTACAGCAGGCACGGCAAATGACGATGAGATTATAGAAGGTATAAAACTTCTCGCAAAGACCGAGGGTATATTCACAGAAACTGCCGGTGGTGTTGTAATAGGCACTCTAAAGAACCTTGTAGAAGCTGGAGAAATAGATAAAGATGAGAAGATAGTAGTATATATTACAGGAAATGGTTTGAAGACCCAGGATGTTCTTGTCAACAGGCTCAAAGAGCCGCAGGTGATTCCACCTGACCTGGATGTATTCAACAAACTTCTGAAAAAGGAGGCTGTTATATGGTAGTTGTTAGGCTTGCCACACCCCTGAGGAAATTCTCGGGAGGTAAACCCGAGATAAAAGTAGAAGGAAGTACAGTAAGAGAGGTTATTGAGAATATAGAGGCGAGAAGTCCAGGTTTTGCCGATAAAATTCTGGATGATAATGACATAAAGCAATTTATAAATATTTTCCATAACAATGAGGATATACGGTTCCAAAAGGCTATTGATACAGAGATTAAACCTGACGATGTGCTATCAATTCTTCCAGCAGTATCTGGAGGTTAAACTTTGATTATCTATACACCCTATAAAATTGAACGTTTTACCTGTCTGTATAAAGAATGCAGAGCAAAGTGCTGTACTCCCGGTAGGGTTATAACCCACAGAGAAAAGGAAAAGATTTCAGAAGCTACAGGACTTAAACCGGAGGAGTTTATTGAAAGAGAGGCAGAAAGAGGATTGTTCAGATTGAAAGGTAAGAATAATATGTGCATCTTTCTGAAAGAGGATTTTTCCTGCTCACTCCATAACATAGATGCAAAACCTCTATCCTGTCAGATGTATCCTTTCCTATTCGAGGGAATTATTTATTCCGATGAGATTGTTCTGAAAGTGAGAGCTGCCGATGAATGCCCGGGTGTAGGAGTCGGTGAAGAGGTTGATGAAGATTTCGAGCTTAAAATTGAAGCTCTTGGAAATAAATTTGTGAGTGAAATTAAGGCTGGTCTCAAGGAGGAGGAAAAGTGAATTTAAATGAGATTAAGCGCTATTCCAGGCAGCTAATCCTTCAGGATTTCGGAACAAAGGAGCAGGCAAAACTCAAAAGAGCAAAGGTAGCTGTTACAGGTGCAGGCGGCCTTGGCTCGCCAATCTCAACCTACCTGACTCTTGCAGGTGTGGGAGAGCTTCATATTTTTGATATGGATAATATTGAGCTGAGCAACTTAAACCGCCAGTTTCTATATACCCCTGAAGACGAAGGAAAACCAAAAACAGAGATTGCAGCAAAGAGACTTCAGGAGATTAACCCCGAAATTAAAGTTGAGGGGATAAATGAAAAGATAACCTATGATAATGCATTTGATATCCTCAAGGGTTATGATGCCATAGTGGATGGCACAGACAATTTTGCTGTGCGTTATGCAGTAAACGATTCAGCAGTGGTCAATAAAATTCCACTTTTCCATGGTGCTGCTCTGATGTATGAAGGCAGAGTTATGAGTATTATTCCCAAAGATACCGCCTGTTTCAGATGCGTTTTTCCGGAAGCCCCTCCTCAGGGTACAATACCTACATGCAGGGAGGCAGGAATCCTTGGGAGTGTCACAGGCATAGTCGGTTCAATTCAGGCTACTGAGGCAATAAGACACCTGGCAGGTCTGGAGATAGGACTGAAAAACAAACTTCTGGTTATAAATACGGACATAATGAGCTTCGATGTGGTGAATCTAAGGAGGAGAGAAAACTGCACAGCCTGCGGTGAAAAATTTATTCCAAAGCCAGTTGAAGACGTATGCGGGGTAAATCCATGAGTGACTACGAAACACTTGACCTGAAAGGTGAACACTGCCCCGATACCTTTGTATATACAAAGATTAAGGCTGAAGAAATAGGATATTCCGGCGGGGGAAAGCTCAAGGTCATAGTGGATTATCCGCCTGCTGTGGAGAGCATACCCAGAAGTCTCGCCCAGGAAAACAAGGGTTATATGGTAACAGAGGTTAAAAAAGCCGGAAATAACATCTATGAGATTTACATAGATATACCTCCACTGGAGTAATCATTTTTATGAAGTCAATAAGAGAATATTTCGGAAGCAGATACAGTCTTGTCGGGGTTAAGATTTATGAAGAGGTGCCGCAGGATTACCCCCGTCCTGAGAGAAGTGGCAGATACTGCGAGTTTGTGAAGAGGGCCGCTTTAGGTGAAACTCTGCTTATGCTTGAGGAAGATGAAGAATGCCCTGAATCGCTTATAGCACTTGGCTTTCAGGAACCCAGCTTTATTGACCTTCAGCCCCGCCTTCAGCCCGCAAAAACACAGGCGGTACTTATTGCTCCACTCGAAAAGATATCTGAGCCTGATGTTGTGCTCATGATACTGAACCCCAGACAGGCAATGGAAATAGCTGCCCTTGTCGATGGTCTTGAAGCACGTTTTAAAGGTGGAATGGCCGTATGCGGTGAGGTGACGGCACTTCCAATAAAAGAAAACAGAGTAAATCTGAGTTTTCTCTGCGGTGGCGCCAGAATGTTTGCAGATTATAAAGATAGCGAGGTAATTCTCGGAGCAAATATGAAGTTCTTCCGGGAGCTCGAAGCAAGAGTTAAGGCTCTGCAGAAGAGCTGTGGAGCACTGTGTGGCTGCAGAACAAGCGACCTCCCGCAGAGAATGGTGAATGCTCTTGAAAACCTTGGCTTTGAAAAAGGGATAGATTACTTCTTTGGAAGAATAAACGGCAAGAGTGTGAGAATCTATCTTAATAAAGATAATAAGGGTAAAATAAACTATATTACAATCCACATACCTGTAAGGGGTGAAGTTAAAGTTGAGAAGCCACTTGAGGTAAAAACACGTGGCCCCTGGAATGATGTATTTGCAACCCTCAGGGATGGTGAGGGTATAGATTTGAATACAGGAAAGGGTATCAGGGAAATAATTGAAGATTTTGTGGCGAAGGTGAAAAGTTGAAGTTTATAAACAAATATAAAGAGCATATAATTATAAACCCGCTGATGAGAGGTGGTATTGTACCGGAAGAAGTTCAGGCACAGCTGTGCCAGGAAGGCTGGCTTGAAGTGGGATACTCTCTATGTCACGACTGCCTTGAGGGAAGGAGCAGTCTCGTTTCAAAGCCTCCTGTTAAAAGTTTTCTTGGAAATGTAGCTGAATTTTTTGGCGGAGATGCGGCAGAACACACATTTGGCTGCAGAGGTGCCCAGTTTGCAGTGATGAAGACAGTGGGTGATTATTGCAAAGAGGAAGATTTGGAACCTGTTATTGTCGTTGACCCCAATTCCCACTACTCCACAAATATAGCTGCCGAAATGGCAGGATTGAGGGTTGTAGAGCCTCCTCATACAGGCTACCCCGAATATAAAGTTACTGCCGAAGCCTTTGAGGATAAGATTGAGGAGGTTGGCAGACCAGCTCTTGTGGCAGTTACACATGCAGACCCATACTTCGGCAATATAGCTCCTGTTGAAGAGATAGGAAAGATATGCGAGGAAAGGGATATACCATATATGGTTAATGCTGCCTACACAGCAGGTGTTGCTCCTGTGAATCTCAAAAAAATGAAGGCTCAGTTTCTTACTGTGAGTGCACATAAGTCCATGTCTTCCCTTGCCCCTCTCGGCTATGTTGTAACAACCTATGAATGGAGCAAAAAAATATTTGCCACTTCAAAATCAAAAGCTGAGTGGACAGGCAGGATTTTTGGAAAGAAACTTCCAAACCTGTTTGGCTGCAGTATAGGCGGAGTGCCGGTTATAAGTTCAATGCTCAGTTTCGATTATGTGAAGGAAAGGGTTAAGCACTGGGATGAAGAACTCAGCAAGATTAACAGTTTTGTTGACAGGCTTGAGGAGATTGGAGATGGCGATATAATGCTTCTTGGTGAGCGACCGAAGAGACATCACCTGCTTCATTTTGAAACACCTGTTTTCTGGGATATTTCACAGAAACACAAGCGTAGAGGTTTTTTCCTTGCTGAACACATGATTAAAAGGAAAATTGTCGGCCTGCACAAAGGGTTGAGCAAACATATTAAGCTAAGCGTTTATGGTTTAACTCAGGAAGAAATCGACAGGGTTCTCGAAGCTTTCAGAGAGGCCGTAAAATTAAGAGAGAAGCTCAATTAAGCTTCTATTTATTCACCCAGAAGAGTTCTGAAATCATCCAGATGCTTTTCCTCATCCACAAGAATATTCTCAAAGAGCTTTCTGGTTACAATATCCTCTTCACTGTCAGCAAGAACAATTAGTTTCCTGTACATTTTAACTGCCTCTTCTTCACTCTTTATGTCCTCACTCAGCATTTCATCAAGATTTTCCCCCACAGTTATCATATCTGGCTTTGTTGTGGGTCTACTCCCCAGAAAAACAAGTCTGTCAGCAATAGTTTCCGCATGCAGCATCTCAGTTATTGCAGTTTTTCTGAATATGTCTCTAACCATAACACCTCTTATCCCTTTTGCCTCAACATTCTGCCACATATATTGAATGCTCACCTGGAGTTCTCTGGCAACTGCCAGATTCAACATTTCCATAAGTTTATTTCCAGTCACAGAAACACTCTGGTTATATTTCTCCAGCTTAACTCAAATATTTTTTGTTATTAAACTTCCTTGAGCTTTTCAAGAAGTATTGCAGGTCTTATATGCGTAATTCCCTGGAGTTTTCCTATCTTTTCAGAAATAATCGATGATAACTCCTTTCCATTTCTTGTCCACACCTCTGCCATAATCATGTGGTCACCGGTTGAGGTTGCAACAAAACGTACCTCATCAAACATTGTCAGCTTCTCTGCCACACTTAAAAACATGTCAGGATTCGTGTTTATACCAATAAGTGCCACAGTGTTAAATCCCATCTTTGCAGGGTCAACAATTATAGTATATCCCTTTATTACTCCGGTCTTCTCAAGGGTGTTCACTCTTTTTCTTATTGTCGCCTCACTCACATGAAGCTTTCTTGCTACTTCTGTAAATGGAGTTCGAGCATCTTTGCGAAAAATCTCAATTATTTTCAAATCTTTATCGTCGAGCATTCCTATCACTCCCATAATATGATTACGATATCTTGAATAGATATAACGAAGTTAGTCATTTTTGTAAACGAATATTATTATTTAGTAAAAGAGAATACATTAGTTATAGACTTAACATTTACGAAATTCGAATTTTTCTTCAAAAATAGTTACGATAAACAAACCAAAGGTTTATATCTATCTGATGAATTATAACGAATATGGCAATAAAACTGGAGGTGGTATGTTGTCAATCACCCACGACTAAAGTCGTGGGCTTGTCTCGTGAGAGATGAGGGTAACAGGTTGATTAGGAGGCATTGAAAAATGCAGAAGTTATTGGTAGAGTTAAAGAACACACCAGGGGATGCTCCTCAAGTCCCCTGCTCTGTAAGTGGGGCATTAAACAGAGAGGAAACTCTCAGTGTGCCTCGCACTGTACTGGCCAATAACAGCTCCGATGAGGACCTACACTCTCTGGCAAGAGAGGACAGGACTTGCAAGTCCCTGTCATAAACATGCGTAAGAAACCGATACCTGATAGTGCGAGAAACAGTGAGCAGGTTGGGATACCTGCTGGTTTTGAGTGGATTAAAAATCATTGTTATATAAATTTTAAAATATGTGAGGTAGGGCAATTCCTCCAACCATTGAAATGGTTGGTTTCCTTGCCCAGATTATCATGAGTGAGAAAGAAGTTGAAGTGCTAGAAGCCATGAAGAAAGCAGGAAAACCTTTGAAATCAGGAGAAATTGCAGATTTAACAGGTCTTGAGACTAAAGAGGTATCAAACATTATAAAAAGCATGAAAAAGGAAGGTAAAGTTAAATCGCCAAAAAGATGCTATTATGCACCATCGGAATAAGGAGGCTGAAAAATTATGGAAAATACAATTAAAAATTTGACAAAGGCATTTATTGGAGAATCTCAGGCAAGAAACAGATACACAATTCATGCAAAAATTGCCAAAAAAGAAGGTTATGAACAGATTTCGGAAATTTTCCTCATAACTGCTGACAATGAGAGAGAACATGCAAAATGGCTTTTCAGGCTGATTAATGAACTAAAAAAGAAATTGCCTGAGAATCCTGATGAAATCATTGTGGAGGCCACAGCCCCAACCACACTTGGCAATACAATAGATAACCTGAAGGCAGCCATTGCTGGGGAACATTACGAAAATACTGAAATGTATCCCGAATTTGCAAGAGTGGCTGAGGAAGAAGGATATACAGACATTGCAAAACGACTGATGGCAATATCCAGAGCTGAAGAGCATCACGAAAAGCGATATAAAAAATTACTGAAAGAAGTCGAAGAAGGAACAGTATTCAAGAAAGAGAGAAAGGTTTACTGGGTCTGCCGAAAATGTGGATATGTCCATTATGGTTATGAACCACCTGAAGAATGCCCTTCATGCGACCACCCATCCAGTTACTTCCAGTTAAAATCTGAAGAGTATTAGAGAAGGTTTTTAAATTGACAGAAAAAAAGAAGACATTTACAAACAATTTCGGAGCTCCTGTTGATGACGACCAAAACTCAATTACCGCAGACAAAATAGGATATATCCTGATGCAGGATGTCCATCTGCTGGAAAAACTATCGCATTTCAACCGTGAACGCATCCCAGAACGTGTGGTTCATGCAAAAGGAGCTGGTGCATATGGTTATTTTGAGGTTACCGGCGATGTTACGAGATATACAAAGGCCAGGTTTCTCTCTGAAATTGGAAAACGCACAAATGTTTTCGCACGCTTTTCCACTGTAGGTGGAGAGAAGGGTTCAGCAGATGCTGCACGCGACCCAAGAGGCTTTGCTGTTAAATTCTACACAGAGGAGGGGAACTACGACATGGTGGGCAACAACACCCCTGTATTCTTTATTCGTGACCCACTGAAGTTTCCTGATTTCATACATACACAGAAACGCAATCCTGCAACCAACCTCAAGGACCCAAACATGTTCTGGGATTTCCTCTCTCTGACACCTGAATCCATTCATCAGGTTACCATACTTTTTTCTGACCGTGGTACGCCAGAGAGTTACCGCCATATGAATGGTTATAGCAGCCATACCTTTAAGTGGTATAACGACAGTGGAGAATGTTTCTGGGTAAAGTACCACTTCAAGACAGAACAGGGAATCCGGAATCTGACACGAAAAGAAGCTGAAATCATGGCAGGAGAAAACCCTGACCATGCCACAGGAGATTTGTATGAAGCAATTGAACGTGGTGATTATCCGTCATGGAAGATGGAAGTACAGGTCATGACTCCAGAACAGGCTGAAAATTACCGTTTTGACCCCTTTGATGTCACAAAGGTATGGCCACATGCTGATTTCCCACCAGTTACAGTGGGACGTCTGGTGCTTAACCGCAATCCTCTAAACTACTTTGCAGATGTGGAACAGGCTGCATTTTCTCCTTCCAGCTTCGTGCCAGGTATTGCTGCCTCGCCAGATAAGATGCTTCAGGGAAGACTTTTCAGCTATCATGACGCCCATCTCCACCGTCTGGGACCTAACTACCATTTACTGCCTGTAAATTCTGCTGGGGGTGCGATGGTAAACAATTATCAGCGAGACGGGTTTATGCGATTTGATGAAAATGGGAGAGATTCTGTGAATTACTACCCCAACAGTTTTGGCGGTCCAGAACCTGAGCCTGAATCTGGAGAACCAGCCTTTAAAATCTCTGGTCAGGCGGCTCGCCAGCCATATACTCATTCCAATGATGATTTTGTGCAGGCCGGAGATTTATATCGTAAGGTGATGAGTGATATGGACAGAGACCATCTGATTGGTAATATTGTGTCACACCTCGGAGGAGCCCAAAAACGTATACAGTTACGACAGACAGCCCTCTTTTACAAAACCGACCCCATGTACGGCAAACGTGTGGCCGAGGGTCTGGGACTGAATGTAAAAGTGGTCGAGAATCTGGCTGAGATGTCACAGAAAGAACTGGTTAATGCCACTGCAGAAGGAGTCTATGCAGAGAAAAATGATTAGATACCCCCCAAAAAAGTATAAAATCCATGAAATATTTGTTATAGGAGGTTAAAAAATGAGTAAGACAGATGAAAATCTCAAAGCAGCCTTTGCTGGTGAAAGCCAGGCAAACAGGAAATATCTTGCCTTTGCAAAGAAGGCTGAAGAAGAAGGTTATAAAAATGTGGCAAAGCTATTCAGAACGGCAGCTGCAAGTGAAACAGTGCATGCCATGAGCCATTTTAAAGTTATGGGTGGTATCAGAAATACTATTGACAATCTCAGAGCTGCACATGATGGCGAAACCTATGAAAAAACAGAGATGTATCCTGAGTTCATAAAGACAGCAAAGGAAGAGGGTAACAAAGATGCGGTCAGAACATTCACATGGGCAATAAAGGCAGAAAAGGTCCATGCAGACCTCTACACAAAGGCTCAGGATGCTGTTGAAACAGGAAAGGATGCAGAAATAGATGCGCTTCAGGTATGTCAGAGATGCGGCTACACCGTAGAGGGTGAAGCACCAGATATATGCCCAGTGTGTGGCGCACCAAAGTCTATGTTCAAAGAGATAGTCTGACCACACTCTATAGTCAATCACCACCCATCGAGATGGGTGGTCTTATTTTCCAACTATAATACAAACAAAAGAATTAAACCTCTGGAATACATAGTTACTGATGGAGGCGGTAAGATGAGGAAGATGACTGAAGAAAATCTTAAAGCAGCTTTTGCTGGCGAAAGTCAGGCCCATATGCGCTATATGATATTTGCCGATAAGGCAGAAAGAAAAGGTTTTCTTGGAATTGCAAAATTATTCAGAGCAATAGCCTATGCCGAAAGGGTTCATGCAACAAACCATTTTAATGCTCTCGCTCTTCTTGGTGATAGCTCTGAAAACTTAAAAGAAGCTATTGCAGGTGAAACTTTTGAAGTTGAGGAAATGTACCCGGCATATAATGCAGTAGCTGAATTTCAGGATGAGAAGAAAGCCAGAATGAGTATTCACTATGCCCTTGAAGCAGAGAAAATTCATGCAGAACTCTATTCAAAGGCAGAGGAAGCTGCTCAGGCAGAAAAAGATTTTGAAGTTGAGAAGGTATACATATGCCCCAAATGCGGGTACACTGTTATAGGGGATGCACCTGACCACTGTCCTGTATGCGGAGCAAACAAAGACAAATTTAAAGAGTTTTAGGAGGGAAAAATAATGGCAGAATTTTCACTTAAAGGTGTGAATGAAGCAGGAAAACCTGAAAATATGACTGACCTTGAAAAGAAACATACACCAGTAATGCACATTCCAGATAATATCAAGGCTGGAGAACCATTCAGCGTAAAAGTAAATACCGGAGAACTTATGAAGCATCCAAATGAGCTCACTCATTATATAAACTGGATTGCTCTATACGATAACCAGTATACCTTTTTAGGTATGACAACTCTGGCTCCAGTTACGAGCAGTCCCAGGGTCGGATTCACTATCACTCTTGATGAGCCCACAACTCTCAGAGCTTTTTCTTTCTGTAACCTTCATGGTCTCTGGCAGGGTAAAAAGGAAGTCAGGTTTTAGGTGATATTGTGAAAGCACAGGAAATAAAGCCAGGTATACACTGGGTTGGGGCAATAGACTGGAATATAAGAGACTTTCATGGTTATATAACTCCAAGAGGCACAACATATAACAACTTCCTTGTAATGGACAGAAAGATAAGCCTTGTGGATACTGTAAAGTATGAATTCGCTGATGTGATGTTCGAAAGGATAAAGCGTCTGACCAATCCAGAGAAGATAGAAGTCGGTATTTGCAATCATGCTGAAATGGACCATGCCGGCTCCTGGGATAAGATTATGCGTGTGGCAAAGAACATGACACTGTACACAACTGAGAGAGGAAAGGAGGGTCTTGATAAACACTTTGACACCACAGGATGGGATATACAGGTTGTTAAAACTGGAGATGAAATAAAAACAGGTGAAAAAACATTTCAGTTTATAGAGACACCCATGCTTCACTGGCCAGACAGTATGATGACCTATATACCGGAGGATAAGCTTTTAATATCTCAGGATGCCTTCGGACAGCACTGGGCTCAGGCAGTTCTCTTCGACGACAGGGTATCTCAGGACAATCTTGAAGATGCAATAATTGATTACTATGCAAATATTCTGATGCCTTTTGGAAATCTTATAAAGGCAAAAATAGCCGAGATTCAGAAGCTTGGGCTTGAGATAGATATGATAGCACCTGACCATGGAGTTATCTGGAGGAAAAATCCCGAGAAAGTTTTGAATATGTACCTCGACATGGCAAATGGTAAAGCAGAGGAAGGTGTGGTCATAGTTTATGATACTATGTGGCACTCCACTGAAATGATGAGCAGAGGAATACAGGATGGCATTGTCGATGAAGGCATGCATGTGGAGGTTTTAAAGTTAAGAGAGACAGCCAGAAGTACAGCAATTAAAGAGTTCTGGAAATACAGAGGTATTCTTGTTGGAACTCCCACATTAAATAATCTGATGTTCCCGACTATTGCAGAGTTTCTTCATAGTCTCAAAGGTTTGAGGCCAAGTGGAAGAATAGCGGGTGCATTCGGCAGCTATGGCTGGGGCGGAGGTGCTGTAAGCGAAGCTCTCAATGTGCTGAAATCCATGAAACTCGAAGTTGTTGAACCAGGCTTTGAACTAAAATACCGGCCGAATGAAGAGGACTACAAGGCTGGTTATGAGTTCGGCAAGCTCTTTGCCCAGAAGGTTAGGGAGTACCACAGGAAATTTGAATAGGAAGTGATATTATAGCCAAGTATAGATGCACTGTATGTGGATATATTTATGATGAGGGTAATGAAAACAAACCTTTTGATGAGTTGCCAGACAGCTGGCACTGTCCTGTATGCAATGCTCCCAAGGATGCCTTTGAGAAGATAGAGGAATAATCCTCTTCTTTCATTTTATTCTGAAACCAGACAGGCATACTAAAGACCTTTGACGAGAGAAGTCATAACAAGTTTGCCGTGCTTGACTCCACGTGAACTTATTAATATATCTGAAATTTTCTTGATATCCTTTGTTTTTCCCATGAGCACAAGAACTTCCATACAGTTATGCTCATCAAGATGAACATGCATGCTTGAAACTATATTCCCATGAAAATGGTGCTGCATATCTGTGAGTTTATCATTCACCCCTCTAACAGCATGGTCATAAACAATAGTCAGAGAAGCTATTGCCTCCTTCTCAGATACCTTCCATTCCTCCTGTACAATCATATCCCTTATTAAGTCTCTTATCGCCTCTGAACGGTTTGTATATCCTTTTTTTTCAATTATTTTGTTGAATCTCTCAAAGAGAGTCGGGCTCATTGAAACTCCAAATCTAACCAGGTCGTTCATACTATCACCTGATTAATATGTATTATACGTGTTATTTTAATATTCCTGTTGTGTCACTCAACCTGAAATATTTATTAATGAGGCATAGCGTTGCTCAAATAGCAGGCTAAAATTTCACAATTAATGCATATCCTCAAATAAGGTTAGTTCTCAAAAGGAGTTCTCTATCTTCGAGGATATCACCAGAAGGCCCATCGGCAACCAGAGTATGTTCTTCACTCAACACAATAAAGCGGTCTGCAATAGATGTCACTGTTTGCATGTCATGGGTTGCTGTTATAATAGTTTTACCTATTTTATTGAGTTCGTTTAAAAGAGTTATAAACCATTTTTTTGTTTTTGGGTCAAGGTTACTTGTGGGTTCATCAAGAAGCAATACATCAGGGTTAACTACAAGGATAGTGGCAATAGCTACCTTCTTCCTCTCACCACCACTCAGTTGATAGGGTGACCTGTCTACAAGGTCTCCTATATCGAGCATGTCAAGTACATCTCCAACCCTTTTTCTGACTTCATCTTCCCCCATATCGAGCTGAAGTGGTCCAAATGCAATCTCATCAAATACAGTGGGAGAGAATAGCTGAATATCAGGATTTTGAAATAAAAGGCCCACTTTCTTCCGGAAATATCTGGTAAAATCTCCGCTGTCGTCAATTTCTTTTTCAGTGAGTGCTCTGCCAAAAGCCTTTATCGAACCGGAAGTCGGAAAATTCAGGGCATCCATGAGTTTGAGAAGAGTAGATTTTCCTGCTCCATTTGCACCTAAAATTGCAATTCTCTCACCCCGCACCACCTTCAGGCTTATATTTTTCAGAGCGTTAAATCGATCCAGATATGAATAGCTAACATTGTTCAATTCAAACAGTATTTTATTGTACATTACTTACCTCCATTTATCATATTATCATATAATTACTGACTAAAAGTGTTAAGCAGAGCAATGCTGAAAACGATATCCATAAATAATCTTTTCTTAAGATTCTGAAAGAATTAAGAGTTTTTACCTCGCCAGTGTAGCCTCTTGATAGCATAGCAGAATATACATCCTCGCTAATCTTCAGGGATTTCATAAACAGATATCCAATTCGTGAAGCAATCCAGCCCTGTTCCTTCCCTGTATTCATCATTCTTATAGTACGGCTCTTCCTGGCGATGTGCATATCCTGAACCATCCTTATCAGAAGGAAGATATAGATGTAGGTCATGCCAACAATCAATATGAAAATATTGGGTATCTTCAGTACCTGCAACGATTTCAGAAGCTCTGCCCATTTTGTTGTTAAAACAAGAAGAACTGCCAGGGAAACGGTAGTTGCAACCCTTAAAACAAAAAGTGTACTGCCCAGGATTCCAGGTCTGGTTATACTCAGGGAGTGAAATGCCCACGGGCCTATATAAAACCCATGATTTATTATTGCAAATACTGGTTCTCCTGGAGTAACCAAATTAAAGATTGCAGGAATTGCAATCACTCCTGTAAATATAGGGATAAACAACCATACACGCTTAATAAAAAATGTTAATTTAATTTTGGAAAGATATGCGAGCAGAAGAGTAAAAAGATAAACAACAAAAATAATTGGTATGTGTTTAAGGAAGGTTACTGTTATTAGTAATGCAAGAAGACTCACAAGCTTTACTCTGGCATCCAGGCTTTGAAGCAGTCCCTGCTTTTTTGCATATTTTTCAGAGAAAACTGAGTCTTCAAGAAGTTCACTGACCCTGTTTAATGTCTTCCCTAAAAAATTGCTTCTTTTTCTTCTGCGTGATAAATAAGAAGGAGGATTTGCCTGTTCTCCTTCTTTTAGCCACCTGGGAAGTTCCATACTAAGAAGCCTCGCCAGCTGACAGGAATCTTCCAAGAAGGAGGGTTACGGCAGCTATCAGAGATATTCCAACCACTCCCGAGATTATGTAGGCAATGGCATGATGGAGCGGGTCATTCCATCCAGGAATGCTGTAATCTGGCATGACAGCATTCCATAAACCTTCCAGTTTTACCATTCCAGCCGGAATATAGTTCCCATGATAAGACCCTGCTTTTTGAAGTTCATGAGCACCCCATTCACCCCAGGCACCAGCCGGGCCCAGATTCAGCCAGTCAGCCAGAAGCCCAAGAGGGGAAAGCACAACCAGTATAGCTATGCCAATCCATAATTTTTTTATAGTTTCTTTTCTCATTTTATCACCTCTACATTCATTCCCTGCTCAATCAAAGATTTATCGGCAGATTGCAGGTATTTAACAACAAGGGCTGTTATAATCATCTCTACAAACCCAAAGAATAACAGGTGTCCAATAGCCATAGCAGGAATGGTAACTGTCAATGGATATGGACAATACAGAGCCTGACCGCTGGCTGTGTGGTAGAGATAGGGCTGGATTCCCAGTTCAATCCCCACAATTATTGCCGCTACATTGATTCCAATGTAAGCACCAATACCGGCAGTAATCCAGCGCCTTGAAGAGTCAACAGGAGAATTTCCAGCAAGCCATTTATAGGTGTAGTATCCTATAAAAGGTAAAATTAAGCCCATATTGAAACAGTTGGCACCAAGCGTAGTAATACCGCCGTCTCCAAAGAAGAGTGCCTGTATTACAAGGGCTATTGAAACCGCAATGAGAGCTGCCCAGGGACCAAGCACAATTGCAATCAGTGTTCCTCCAACCGCATGACCTGTCGTACCGCCCGGAATAGGCACATTGAACATCATAATAACAAAACTGAAAGCAGCGCCCAGAGCCAATAACGGGACCTGCCTTTTTTTCAGAGTTCTTTTCAATTTTCTGGCTGCAATTATCCATATTGGAATCATAACAAGCCATAGGGCAATATAAGTTATCGGGCCAAGATATCCATCAGGTATATGTATAAAATCACCTCCTGTAGTGTAACACGTTTTTTAAAAAAGTAATATTACGGGTATATAAATCTTTTGATTTGAAAGTATCTCATAATAAAAATCTGACAGGATCCATCTCTAAAAATCCATATAAGATTATACATGCTAAATTCAAAAATGACTTGAGATAAGTAAAAATATTGGGGGTATTGGATGATTGAAGTTGACATTCCCGGCTTTGGGCCTGTGGTGATTGAACACCTTGTTTTTGATTTCAACGGAACACTCGCAGAGGATGGAAAGCTATGTGAAGGCGTAAGAGATAGACTGATTGCCCTTTCAAAGGATGTACAGATTCACATACTCACGGCAGACACTTTTAATATGGCCAGAGATGAGTTGAAAGGAATAGACTGCAGAATAACCATACTTCAAGGCGAAAACCATGATATCCTGAAAGAGGAATATGTTAAATCCCTTGGTCCTGAAAGTGTTGTATCACTTGGAAATGGTAATAACGACAGGAAAATGTTAAGGACTACACGAATAGGAATTGCTGTCTGTCTGAAAGAGGGATGCGCCGTTGATGCAATAAAGAATGCAGACATCCTTGTCACATCTTCAATAGATGCGCTTGATTTTCTCAGTAACAAAGATAGACTCAAGGCAACTCTGAGGTTTTAACTATAGAAAGAAATTTAAAGGTTTATCTTTTATTATTCCTCTGGTGATAATGTGTCCAAGATTCGATGTAGTCATATCCTTGTTGAAAAACATCCAAAGGCTCAGGAAATCCTGTCGGAATTAAACAGTGGTGCAGATTTTTCAGAACTTGCCCGCAGATACTCTGTGTGTCCTTCAAAAAAGAAAGGTGGAGACCTGGGTTTTTTCGGTAATGGCCAGATGGTAAAGGAATTTGAAAGGGCGGCCTTCAAACTGAAAAAAGGTGAGATTTCTGATGTTATTAAGACTCAATTCGGCTACCATATTATAAAGAGGACGGATTGAATGAGTCTTGAAGAGGTGGCAGGAAGAGTAAGAAAATGCAGAAAATGCCCTCTATTCAGAACTCGGACTCAGGCAGTGCCTGGGGAAGGGCCGGAAGATGCCAGAGTACTCTTTATCGGAGAGGCTCCCGGAAAAGAAGAAGACCTTTCAGGAAAGCCCTTTGTTGGAAGGGCCGGTAAGCTTCTTACAGAGCTTCTGGAAGATGCAGGCCTGAAAAGGAGCAGAGTCTTCATAACTTCGGTGATAAAATGCAGGCCACCTGGCAACCGCATTCCGAAAAGGGATGAGACAAATGCCTGCTATCCCTATCTTAAAGAACAGATTGGAATAATCAAGCCTGATATGATTGTTCTCCTTGGAAATACTGCAATTAAAAACGTGCTTGGCCTTAACGGAATAACAAAATTACATGGTAAAGTTATTATAAAGGAAAAAGAAAACTATCTTCCGATGTTTCATCCTGCGGCAGGAGTCAGAAACAGAAATTTTATACCTCTGATGAAAGAGGACATGGAAAAGCTCAGCAGGCTTCTGGAAAATTATGAGAAATAGCTGGATAGTGCGTGGCGTCTAATAAAACTGGGAGCTTGTTAAAATATGATTAGAAAGTTATTCCCGGTTTAAAGCACTTTTGCAAAAGGCTTTAAGTGATACCTCTTGTTCTCGCCCAGTGGGTGAACTCCTACAAGGTTTAAAGCACTTTTGCAAAAGGCTTTAAGTGATACCGGGGAGGTGATAAATTGGAAAAACAGAAACTCATAAAAAATTTCAAGGACAGAGAACCTATAGAGGGCTTTTTTGTTGTGGAATACAAGCACGAAATTAAAGAGTATAAGAATGGCTACAGATTCATGTTCGGAATTTCCGACAAGAGCGGAGAAGTGATGGTAAATTACTGGGGCGCCCCTGACAGAAAGCAGGTTGAAGAGGTCTTTAACGGGTTTTCAAAAGGAGATATTGTATATCTCAAGGCTGTCTCTGTACTCTATAACGAAAAAATCCAGGTAAATATCAATCCTCCTGAAAACACTGTCAGAAAGGCACTGGATGATGAATATGACCTATCAATATTTATTTCATCGAGCAATCAGGATATCGAAGAAATGGAAGAAAAGCTTTTTTCCCTTGTAGAATCCGTAAAAGATGAAAAAATCAGGTTTTTACTGGAGAGTATATTCAAAGACCCTGTGATATGGTCAAAGTTTAAAAAAATACCAGCAGCGAAAAGATATCACCATGCCTGCATCGGTGGTCTTTTAGAACATACACTGGGAGTTGCACAATTTGCCAGGACTGCATGCCGGCTGCATTCTTCCCTGGACAGGGATATTGTAATTGCAGGTGCTCTTTTGCATGATATTGGCAAAATTGAAGAGATTAAAATTACAAATACTATAGAATATACAGAGAGGGGTATGCTGGTAGGGCACGTTGCACTGAGTTATGAAATAGTAAAGGACCACTTGGCTGAGGCTGATATACCTGAAACCACTTCCATGAAGCTCCTGCATATCGTACTGAGTCATCACGGGGAGAAGATTAACGGCTCACCCATGGAACCAATGTTTCCCGAAGCTGCAGCAGTATATCTTGCCGATGTGTATGATTCGATGATTACCCAGTTTATCAGAGAGAAAAAGGATATTGACACAGACGATTTCAAGATTTATTCTAATATTCTGGCCAGAAGAATATTTGTAAAATAGCAAATGAAAACAGGGGCTCTCAGATTACTATACAGACACCTGCATCAAATATAGGTAGGCTCATAAAAATCAAAGAAAAAGGTTGAGTTATAGACGAAAAGAACGATTTACGGCGACCCAAAACCGGAGGACATAGAGACCACCAACATCGAGAACTTTAATGGAATATTACGGAAGAGGATTGATAGGTTAGTGCGGAAGACAAAGTGTTTCTCAAAATATAAACTGAGACTGGAGTGCGCAATTGAACAGTTTCAACTCTACTAAAACTTCATCAACGAACTAAAAAGAAACACTTCACTGGCGATGCTAGAAAACTGGATATATCATAGGTGGAGCTGGCATGGATTTTTTTATTCCCAATTAACTATTCCAAATTAGGACACTAGACAAATCTGATTAATTAAATTAATTATGTCCAACACTATAACTCACGGAAATTACTTTACGAAGTAATATGTGTCTCGCGAAGAATTAGCTCTGTGTTGACTTCTTGAAAATTCCCTTCTTAATTTCCTCAGATAAGCATTAAGGTTCCAGATATTTCGCATCCATCCGTTGATAATATCTTTCGAAGGCATGTCAAATAGAACACCGTCAATATTCACATAAGAACCATTTACGAGGAAGGTATTCCTCTTCCTATTGACTGCACCGCATTGTATGAGGTTTAGTAAGGGGGAGTCTACTACGAATTTAACATTCTTTTTAGTTGCATTCGCTTTATCTCTTACTATTGAAACAGCAGCCTCCTTATTTTTGAGGATTATATCGTACTTACTAAAATCACTGTATGAGAAGTTACCCCTCCTTAATCCCCTTTTATCGGTATCAAGTTCCTTTTTTTTCTTATAATATTTCTCAAAATCCTTGAAATACCTGCAAGAGAGAAGACGATAAAGGTACTCTCCTGGACCATCTTTGGAATTGCCTGTCGGCAGACCCATGGCATTCATAAGATAAATACCCTGAAAAATGACCATATCATTCTTTGTACCATCTTTTAGGCATTCTATATTACCACCATGATTTGAAATTGAAAAGTTGACTGTATTATCTGGAATCTCAAAATTTCTTTTGCCACGCCTTGTCAATGTTCTTTTGACTCTCAGCATATTCCTGCAGAGGGTGTTCCATACGATGTCCTTCGTAGCTTCCTCGGGAGTCATGATATTATGGCTTCCAGTAAAATAGGGGCGTTCAAAAACGACATCATAGGTTAAGTCTATCATATCTCTTGAACTCCCTAAAATATATTCAAACATACCATCTAAAGGATCCAGATAACTATCATACTTCTCTCGAATCCTGACGATAGCACGATTATCTGTTGGGATAACATGTTTGTATGGCTGCACGCTGTCTATCATGTCTCCGCCCGCCCTTTTTAAGGATGAATTACATGACAAGATTTCTTTATCCCCAATAAGCTCTGGACCGTAGAGATGAATAGTAGGAAGGATGGGAGATGTACTTGGAGTTTCTATATTAAATGTCTTTGATGCTATGATAACGGACTTTGCCATTATAGTGTTTGGTATATCATAATTTATAAAGGAGCTTTGCAGGCATGACCAGATAAGAACATAAAGCTCATTAAGGTCCGAAACATGGAATCCCCTATCCCCATATCTCCTCTCATAATCTTTGATTTTATTATATTTTTTACTTAGTTCCTTCATGCAGTACTCTCCAGGATATACTTTCTAAAACGATGATTTTTTATCCACCAGAATTTTCTCTTTTTATCCAGCCTTACTGAAATAATCGGAACGTCATGTTCCCTAAAAATATCTCTGAGATAGCCGAGATACTGGGAAACAGTGGACCTTGAAAGCCCTGTCTTTGTTTCGATATCTCCTGACATAACCTCCCTTTCACTACACAGTTCTCTTAGAACCCTGATGGATGCCTCCCTTTCCTTTGTTATTTTCTTCAAAACTGTTTTAAGCTTTTCAAATAACTCCGAATTTTTTTCTTTTATAAGTACTTCTTTAGGATGGTAAATACCGGAATCTCCAAAATATTTAACACATTTATCAAAAACAGATTTTCTTGTGTTATAATCTTCTTTTGGAGTAGCGATAAGGAATCTCCAGAGGTTTTCATATTTTTCCTTTAAGAGACCGATTTCGCTGTAGAACTCTGGTTTTATAGGTCTGGGATTATCCTCATCCACCAATATACTGCCAAATTCTTTCCACGGGTCCTTTCTGGGAAATATTATCGAAATATCCTCATCGACGTAGTTCTCAAATTCTCCCTTTTTTACAGGATTATCACGTATATCCTTGGCCTTTTGCTTTGCTCGTAAAGGAGAGGAATGGTCCAGCATATATGTTCTCTTGTATAGCCTCCTGGAAAACAAGCGGTTGACACAATCTCTGGAAACTTCATTATCTCCTTTCAGCATCGAAAGAAGTTCCTCATCGCCAACCAGGAATAGAATGTCGCCATTTTCTTCGTTTAGCCATTGTCTAATTGCTTTAGAGAGCATAACATCGGCAATCATGATAGCATGGTGAAGATAGACAACTCTATAAAGATACCACCTGGCATTTAATATAATTTCAATAGACTCTAAGATTGTCCTTTCATTTGCAAAAACAGTTCGCATTCTACCAGTCTGGTCCATCCCTAACCTAAAAGCAGAGTATATTCTATCGTCATAGTCCACTGCTTTAAGACCTAGATGAAATCCATCTCTCAAGATATAATCCAAATTGTCAGCATCGATGTTGTTATCGAGGATATCCTTAAGTTCCTGGTATGTGCCATCATAGACATTACGTATTTCTTCAATAGTCTCACGGTTTAACACATCACTAATGAATTTTGTATTTTCTATTTCAGATGATTTCAGTATCCCGTGATTAACGAGCTTTTCCTTAATGTTTCCTGTAAGTATAACATCCCTCATCTTCTCATGGGAAGGTATCATACGAATACTCTCTTCAACCCTATGAGAAAAACATGAGTGCGATACGTCATGAAGAAGAGATGCCAGATATAAAATCCTTCTTTTGTCTGGCGAGATGGGCAGCTTTGATTTAACGATGATATTCTCGACAAGCCACCGTACTCCTATGCTATGCTCAAAACGGGTGTGAGTTGCCCCAGGGTAAACCATGTAAGAGAGCCCCAACTGCTTGACTCTTGAAAGCCTTTGCATTTCATACGTATTGATGAGTCTGTATTCTTCCTGCGTTAGGGATACATCGCCATGGAGAGGGTCTCGAACTCGGTACATGTAAAGTATATCAGAACTAAAGGTTTATAAGCTTTGTGTTTAAAAAGATGATTATTTCCAACGGTTATTAAACAATTATCATTAAATTAAAGTGTAGTTTATATATGATTTCGAATAATTTGGTTTATAGGTTGAAAAGTTGAGGGGTGTTCAACACGATTCTAAATATTTTCAAAGCCCACCAAAAAGGTTAAATAACAGGCTGGACAGACTGAAAAGATAGGTGCACCATAGGTAACTACTACGTTGAAACTTTTAAAATGTTGAACGAAACGTTGAAGTGTGAGAAAATGTTCCCCAGTAAAAAGCAACAGGAGATGGTATGATGACTTCTGGAAAAGACTATGTTAAGAAGGGATTTGAAGACATGGAAAAGTGGGGGTATTCAAAAAATCCCTATTTACATCACCCCCTGGAAAAGAAGAAGGAATTTGATTCGCTTTTTGTCGGTAGGGAGAAGGAGATAAGGAATTTTTTCAAAAAATTCGTATCCGGCACCAATGCTTTTTGTATTGAGGGAAGTTTCGGTGTAGGTAAATCAACCTTTAAAAATCGATGTTTTAGCGAGATAAAAGTAGAAGAAAACAGAGATGTTTTCAACTTCATCATAACAGACACCATCTCAGTAGTAGAAACAGAAAGTCCAGGAGAGTTCCTGATTGATATTCTCAGAGTGACATTGGACAGCATTAAGCCTTACCGTGAATACTTAAAAGAAAAGAACAAAAAAACTCTTTTTGAAATAGAAAACATCGTCACGAAAGGTGACGCTAAAGGTAACTCTTATGGTTCAAATATACCCATTATTCATGGACAACGAGAGTCTACATCCAGCACGTCCGTCCAGCCTATGAACCTCCTGACACAAGATTTCATAATTAACAGACTGATAAAAATCGGCAACATCGTAAGAGAGGACCTAAAGGCGAGAATATTGATTACCTTAAACAACCTTGAAAAAGAAAAAGTCAATGACCAGGGAAAAATTACCACACTCATAGAAATGCTGAGAGACCTTATCTTTTCGGAGTTTATTCTCATCTTTATTGGCGACCTTCAACTGAAAAGCCGTCTTACAAGTAGCGGTAGGTTGCGTTCAGTTTTTGGAGAAAGCATAGAACTATCTCCTCTGTCTCTTGATGAATTTCAATTTGCCGTCGACCGCCGCCTGAAATACTCGGCGATTAAAGGAAATTATGCCCCTCCTTTGGGAGACGACGTTTTAGAGTATATGTTCTCAAAATGCGGGGGGGACATCAGGTGGGCATTTAACTTTCTTCATAATGTATTTGAAGAGATATTCCTTGAGGATTATCCAATTAGAACATACTATCTTTCTGATATCGAACCCATATGTATTAAAATTGCCAGAAATACATTCAATGGATTAGATACCTCCGAACAGAAAGTCATTAGAGCTTTTTCGACTATCAAATCAGCTTCTCCCAGTGATAAAAAGTTACAAAGGGCTTGTGGCGTAACCAGGTCCACATTACAGAAAATATTATCAGATTTATCCAAACGACCAGAATTAATTGTTCGTGGTAAAAGGGATAGAAAGCAGGTCTATTCCCTAGGATACGAAATGGGAATTCTTAGCGATTCTGAAAACT
>VAOY01037364.1_pt1 | contig 23753 bp, 16 predicted proteins | sample 3393881 | NCBI WGS metagenome assembly VAOY01 (sample SAMN08290430, study PRJNA428436) | hydrothermal vent metagenome | isolation source: Deep-sea hydrothermal vent chimney | place: Indian Ocean: Southwest Indian Ridge
GTTCCCTGTAAGGGAACTTCAAAATAAGGTCAATAATAATCGAAAAATGATTGAAGTTCCCCTACAGGGAACATTATATATCTTATTCTATACCCAGCGCGCTGCACTGGGCTACGATAAGAAACCTCGTTGAGGTTTTTTTACTGATACTATCCCTTAGATTGCAAATTGGTATCAAAAAGTTTTTGAAAAAGATGAGGGGGTTTGGGGGAGAAGAAAAAACTTTCTTCAAAAAGTTTTTTCTTCTCCCCCAATCTCAAATTTTCATTTTTTCAGGATTATACTCTTTTTTTCTTTTTTTGCCGGCGGCAGTTCATTGCCCGGTGCGATGCGTGTTATTTTGTTTTTCTGCATCCAGCCTTTGGTATCGTCAGATTTTATCCGCACCCAGTCGAGACGCGCTTCGATCACCCTGACAACAGTCCCCATGCGCAAACGCACTAATTTGCGTCCGGAAGCCATTGACGGCAAAGAACGCAGTTCCGCGCTGGCTGAAGTTACCACCGCGTTGGCATTGCTGTACACACCCAGTTTCCCGAAAATACAGGCCCCCGAAGCCGCGGCAAAAATAATTCCGCAACTGCCGATGAAAACAATACATTTATTACGGCTCAGCCGGCGCCGGAAAGCTAAAAATATTCCAGCGGCGGCCCACGCCAACAGTGCTACTAACAGCCATTCGTCCGGACGCAGCGATTGACTCGCCGCAATCAACATTTCCGCGGGTCCGTCAACTTTACCGACCTCCGGCATAAATAACCGGCGCCGGACAAAATTCAGGTTTTCGCTAATCGCCGTATCATAGGGGGTCAGTAAATGAGCTCGCTCAAAACACACCAGCGCACCAGCCAAATCACCTTCATTACATAAACAGGTGCCGAGATTATACAGCAAAGCCGGATCCGGCGAAGTTTTGATAATACGCGAACGGAAAAATTTCGCGGCGGAAGCAAATTCCCCGGAATCGTAGGCCCTTATCGCTTCAGCAAAACTCGTCGGCATCACTTCCCGGGATTCTACAATTTTTACCGGTTTTACAATCTTTTCCGTCGCGTCAAGCCGCGAAACTGTCATAAATAACAAGCCGATAAGCGTTAAATGCTTTAAAGCTTTATACAATTTGCTTCTAAGCTCCTTTTTATTCAGGTTTGACGTACCGGGCAGATAACTGGCTTCACCAACATTGTTCAGACATTGCGCTAAACTCGCGTCTTTAAGCTTGTTTGTCAACTCGGAAGTGGTTGTTCCGGGAGGCAGGTTCAGCATGTCGTTGATAAACGGAACAGCTTCGTGCCGGATGACTGTATTAAGCTCATCGTCCGGACTTTTCCTGATGGCTTTTAATATTCTGCCTTTGCGTTTCAAAGCGGCGCGACGGCGCTGTAAAGCTTTATTGCTGCCTAATTTTTGTTGACGCCAATAACTCATTTCGCTGATGAGCCAGGATAAGGGCCCCAGGATTCCCAAAACTATATAAGCCCAGAACCAGTTCAAATACAAGGGAACCTGAACAGTTCCATTAGTGGATGTTTTCAAAAAAAGGATATTGGAACGCGGTATGGTCTGCCTGCCCTGGTATTTAGAGGCGGGTATCGAAAGACTTGGACTTACTTTACTATAATTAATATTTTCGGCGGGATTATCAGATTTTTCTACTTTCAGCTTCTTCGAAAAACTAAAAGTTTTGTACCTGTTCAGCAGCGAAGAAAATATTGATACAGTCATTTTCAATTCCTTATTACCTTTGGATAAAGGAATAAGAACATATTTTATCTCCGCTCTTTCCCTGCCGTCGTAAGCCGTTTTTTTGTCTATTTCGGGGGGATAAATGCGAAATCCTTTGACTTCCAATTTGGGCACGTTCAGCGTTTCCAGCGTCCCCAGGCCATAAACCGTCATAGTTAAAGTAACCGGTTCCGCGACTTTAAACTCTTTGTTGCGCAAAGAAAAATTAACATCCCAATTACCCACCAGGCCGAGAAAATTGGATTTCCCAGGAGCCTTCGGCAAAGCTTTTATTTTTACTTCAAAAGGAATTTTCACAGTATAAGGGGTACGTTTATAGACAGCCCTGCCGAAGAAATCCCGCCTTTCTGTAGGTATGCGTATTTCTGTTTTTATTTTTATAGTTGTTTTAAAAATTCCCGGAGCAATTGTCCTGAACGCGGTTTCAAAGGACTGCTTGACAAATTTTTTCTTTCCTATAGAAACAAGGCTCTCCGGTTTTATAATAAAGCGCGTGTTTTGCCGGTTTTGCTGACTATAATCACGAAAAATAATTTTATCCAGTTTAATTTCCGGATAACTCGTTACTTGCGCTCTAACTCTCCGCCAATTCAACAAATTTATTTCCAGGGAGATTTCCTCGCCGACATAAAACTCTTTATTTAAATTCAAAATCTCGACTTTCCCGAAAAGAATGTCCTTTATTCGAACATCTTCACCTTCGTCGCCTTCCATTTTTTGATCGCCGGCACTAACCGCTTCAAGTTTAAAGGAATCGATTTTTCTGACTTTTCCACCGATTTCAACTTCCAGTTCCGGAATTATAATCGTCCCTTTATTGTCAGCTCTGAAAGCATAAACCCTTGTGTATCGGGCCGTGCCGTTTGTAATGGAAGTGGAGGAGCTGTTATAACCGGGAAGCCAGCTTGCGTTTTTCATCTTCGGCATAGTCAGCAGCTTGAGTTCTTTATCAGCAGTCAAGCTGATTTGCACGACTTCTCCCACGAGTGGGCGTTTGGTACTGATGCCAACCCGGAAATTATCATCCGCACACAAAGCGCAAATACTTAAAACACTTAAAATTATTATACAAAATCGTTTTAACATTTTTCTCCTTAAATCTTTATATATAATCGCAAAAATATTCGGATAATAAAATCGCATGAAAAAGAAAAAACACTTGCGCCTACCAATCTTTTTCTACTTTTGTATTTTTATACTGCTGTTTCCGGTAGGCCTTCAGCGCTTTGCGGAAATCTTTTTCTTTTTCCGTCATCAGTTTCAACAACTTACGAGCTTCTTTCGGATTAATATCTTTCGGAGCTTTTGCAGCTTTCCTTTGCTGAGCGGCTTGTGGTTTTGGCAAATTCTTGTCTTTCTTGTCTTTGCCCTGTCTGTCTTTACCTTTTTTCTTATCTTTGTTTTTCCGCTTATCCTTATTCTCCTGCTTATTTTTGCCCTTGCCTTGCTTGTTTTTTTTCTTCTTCTTATTCTTGTCAGGCATAAGTTGTTCCAAAGCTTTCTTGATGTGTTCCTCCGCTTTCCCGCCTTGCTTATCCTTCCGGGCTTTTTGCGCCTTGTCAAGTTCCTTCTTCGCCTTTTGCGCCTGCTTTTCCATCTTTTTCTGGCCAAGGCCTTTCGCTTGTTTCTCTAATTTTTTTACATCATCCTGGGCTTTCTTCAACTCATCTTCAGATTTTTTTTGTTTTTGTTTTTGTTTTTTTTGTTTCTGTTTCTGTTTCTGTTTCTGTTTCTGTTTCTGTTTCTGTTTCTGTTTCTGTTTCTGTTTTTGCTGCTGTTTCTTTTTCTCTTTTTTCTTTTTCTCTTTTTTCTGTTTATTTTTCTTCTGTTGTTGTTTTTGCGCTTTTTTCGTTTGCTTTTGCGCTTTTTTCTGTTGTTTTTTCAGTTCTTTAATTTTTTTAATCAATTTGTCAATCATCGCGCGGTCATTCAAAAGCAACTGTTGATTAATCGCGGTTCGGTTCCGGGCGTTTTCTTCGACTTTCTCTTTGTCCGGGACTTCAGGACTCTTCGTGCTTAAAGCCTTTACATACATTTCTTCGGCTCGAGTCAATATTCTTTTCGCGCCCTCCAGTTGACTGATAGCGCCGTCAAGATTCTGTTTTTTGACCTGGCCGACAGCCTGCATTACGCTTTGTCTGGCCTTTTGGTGTTCTGTTACTCCCAGGTTGTTAAAGGAATTAATCCGTACCGCCGGGTTTTTGTCAGCCAGATTAATTGCGGTCGCGTAAAGCGTGGATGAATCGCCTTTTTTCTTCAATTGAATTTCTCGGGCCCGGTTATAAGCCTTTACCGGGTCAGTAATCGGGGGGGCGGGCTTTTTCTCTTCCCGGGCTTTCGGCACGGGCAATTTTGCCGGTGTTCCAGGCGCTTGCGCGTTCAGCGTGTTTTGAATGCCGGGCAAAGCGAAAAACAGCAATATCGCGGCTGCTTTAATGACCTGTTTCCGTTTTTTCCCGGGATGTTCCGAAATCAGCATCCAGAGCCACAAAAGAACCGTCGCAAAGGCCAGAAAATAATAAAAACGTTCAACCGGGCGGGTTTTTTCGCCTTTTTCAAGCTCTTCCGGGAGGAGTTTTTTAATTTCCGCCTCGATTTGACTGAGGCCGAAATTTGTCGTCGTACTATGCACAAAACATCCGCCGCTGGCATCAGCCAGCTGCCGCATCAACGCGACATTCAAACGGGTTTTAACCAGTTTCCCCTTGCTGTCCCGCATGAATTTAACACTTTCCTTTCCTGCCTGCCTGACCGGCACCAGAGCCGGTGTCGTTGAATTTCCGACCCCGACGATCAAAAGCGGAATTTTCGTCTTTTTCAATTCAGCGAGCGCCAGTTTGCTGTTGCCGCTGAGTTCATCGCCGTCGGTAATCAAAATAATCGCGCGGTTATTGCCTTCCGCCGCGTCAAAAGCTTTCATCGCGGTTTCAAGGGCCAGCTGCAAATTAGTGCCGCCAAGCGGGATACTTTCGGTATCGAGTTCATCGACGTATTGAATAAAGCTGGTTTTGTCGGTAGTCATCGGGCATTCAAGAAAAGCCCTGCCGGCAAAAGCCACCAGCCCGAAACGGTCGGAACCGGTTTGATTAACCAGGTTCCGCAGAAATAATTTAGCGTGCGCCAGGCGCGACGGCCTGATATCCTGCGCCAGCATGCTTTTGGAAACGTCAAAAAGAACCATCAGGTCGCGGCCGCGGGTCTGGTAGGGAACCAGCTGCAGCTTCCAGGTCGGGCGCGCAACCGCCGCGACCAGCATTAACATCACAAGCAAAAGTAAAATAAAACGAAAAAGTCTTCGCGCCAGCGACAACTGGACGTGTTCATCGTCATTCGCGCGCGGGCCGAGAATAAGCCGCATTACCTTTGTCCGGCGCATCCTTGCCCCCCAGAACAACAGCAGCATAAAAATTAAAATTACCGGAATCCACCAAAATATCTGTATATTAATAAAATTCATATTGTTCCTTTACCCAACTTCATTTTGAATTGTCCAAAAAACAAAAAAATCCCGCGGCTGACGTTCGGGCGCCCCCAAAATAGCTTACTAAATTGTTGTCGACATCGTCCCGTGCTTTCTACGATAGAAACAATACAACTATTTTCACCAAAAGGCAAAAACGAAAAACAAGAAAAATTAAAAAAACGGTAAATATTCCGACTGGACGCGTCCGACAAAAGTCGTCAGGTCAATACTCGAACGCTCAACATTCTCAAAAAATTCGCTTTGCTCATTTTGGGAGAATATCGCTTTCGGAGGCGGAATTGGTCAATATCTTTTTACTTTTTTCTTAAAAGAGCAGTCCTATGCAAATTCTGCCGGCGATAACGGCGGCATCTTCCGCCGCGAAGACGCGCTTGAATGAAGAATCAAACAACACTTCCGCGTCAACCGGGAATTCGTCATCACCCAGATGATATATAAAAGTAATTTCAAAAGGGCCGAAGGACTGGATTTTCGCCCCAAAATCCCCAAGTTTGACTTCTTCATAGTCAAACTTCGCCATACACTTTTTAATTCCTTCAATATCGTTGGCGTATTTATCCGTAAGCGGCTTGACGGTTCTCGACAAAAAGGGCTCGTAATAAAATTGTCCGCCGCTGAATTCACGAAAGGAAATAAGCTTTCCCGTTTTCCTGACCGGAACATCACAAAGCAGATAATGCAGTATCAGCAGCAAATCCGCGGGTTTAGCCGCGGGCATAGTAAAATCGTTGACATCCAGGCGCATATCCCGGCCGAACACCCGCATACTGATTTTGTTGTCCGTTGAGAGTTTAAGGGCATGCAGTTTGCAGCGTTCTTTCATATTAACGCTTTTGAGCTTTTCGACGGCTATATTGACAGCTTCATCGACTGCCAGTTGTTTATTCGATGCCATGATGATTCCTTTTCTAATGGTGGTACAAGCGTCCCGCTTGTGAATATACTCAAGCGGGACGCTTGAGCTACATTTCTTAAATTTTCACCGACGGGAAAAGCGAACTGTCGGTATGCGGCAGGAAGAGCGCGCTCATATACTTGTCCATATATCCCGGGTCACTGCTCAAGTCAATATAAGTCATGCGGCTGGCGATGTCGAGCTGTTTCTCCCTGAATTCCTGGGACATAAGCACCATACACGTACCGGTCAGCGATGAATTGCCGATATATTTGAATATGCTTCTGTCAAGGTCGGGGAGAAGGCCGATGCTTATGGACATTTCCAGATCGAGAAAACGTCCGAATCCACCGGCTATGTAAACAGTGGAGAGATCCGCAAAGGACATTCCCACCTGGTCGAGGATTAATGAACAAGCGGAGTATATTGCCGCTTTCGTGCGGATAATATTTTCAAAATCAACTTCGTTTATGACAATTTCCTTGCCTGTATCGCTTTCGTCAGCGGGGACAATAAGGTAATACGCAGAACGCCCTTCAACTCTGATGAACTCAGACTCCCTGGAACGGTCGAGTTTACCGGCCGGGTCAATCCACCCGGCAAGCAACAGTTTGGCCAGGAGAGAAATCATTCCCGAACCGCAGATGCCTTTGGGTTTTACATCGCCGATAGTCTGATAACGCGCCCCGGCTGTTTCCGGGTCGATATCGACCATTTCAATCGCCCCCAGGGCGGCACGCATACCACATTTGATTCCGCCGCCCTCAAAAGCCGGCCCGGCGGAACACGCGCAGGTCATTATAAAATCACAATTGCCGATAACTATTTCGCCATTGGTGCCGATGTCAATAAATAAACTCAACTCTTCGCCGGGCGTCGCCAAATCAGTGCAAAGCACCCCCGCAGTAATATCGCCGCCGACATAACTGCCCACGCCCGGCGACAGATAAACCCACGACTGCGGATTTATGTCTATTCCGACTTCAGCGGCGGTAAAGTACGGAGCCCGCAGGATTGTCGGGGTATAAGGTTCCAGGCGGATATATTCCGGGTTCAGTCCCAGCAGGAGATGAATCATAGTGGTATTGCCCGAAATAACCGCGTTGTAAATATCATCGGGTTTAACATGATGAATACTTACCAGCTTCGCTATCAACTTATTTATTGTAGTTAAAACCCGTTTCCGCAGCTCTTCAAGATTGCCTTTTTTAGCGGCGTAGTTGATCCGGCTGATGATATCCAGGCCGCAGCCGATCTGGTCGTTGTAGTCCGTCCGGGTGCCGGTTATGCTGCCGTCCGGGAGATAAACGAGTTGTACAGCCACAGTCGTAGTACCTATATCAACCGCTATTCCATAGTGATTTTCAGTTTTGTTTCCCGCCTCTATCCCGATAATATGCGAACGGCCCGGCTCCCTGATCATGGTAACGGTAACATTGCCGGCATCTTCACGGATAGTGTCCGCGACCTTCCTGATAACTTCAAAAGAATATACTATCTCATCTTTTCCCCAGTCTTTCTGAATCGCGAGCGTGAGGCGGTCAAGATCCGAAAGCCCGTCTTCCAATTCGGGTTCCGCTACAGATACGCACCATTTCACGGCAAGCGGGTTATACTGCCAGTTGCGGGGGAACAGTTCCTGCCGGATAAGTCCGGAGTCTTCCGCCGCGGAAGTAAATTTTCCTCCCTTCCTGCCGGTTTGTTCGGGGACTTCCACAGTTAGCGGGGTATCGCTGATTGTGGTTCTGCATGCCAGTACATAAGCGTCAGCGAGTTCATCGGCAGTGAGGATACCGAGACTGTTGGATTCAACATCCCCGGAAGCTATCCGGACAATACACTTGCCGCAAGTACCCTTGCCGCCGCATGAGGCGGTAATTTCAACCCCGGCGGCACCGGCGGCTTCGAGCAGGTTTGAACCGGCTTTCGCGTTGATGCTTTTTCCTGATGGCTGAAAGCTTACAAGCGGCATATTATTCAGTCCTTGTATTAACTCAAATATTCGGCGAACCTGGCTTTTACGAAGCTTTCAATATCACCGGCTTCCTGGGTGCCCACGATAACTTTCCAGCCGGGCATGTTTTCTTCAAGTTCGCCACTGATTTGCGCCACATACCCCGGGATAACTATTTCACGGGTGTCAACCTGGCTGTCAAGGTCGATTTCCCGGCAGAATTTACCGATACTGGCGCCGCTGAATTTACCCGCCGCCCAGGCGGTAAGCACACTCATGCCTTCACACTCGGGAATTACCAGCCAGGCGTTAAGGCCGCTGTTCTCAATCTCGCCCGATACAATAAAGTACGTAAGCGAGAAGTTAGTAGTAACCCATACCGGGGAATCTTTGGTCGGCTCGCCGACAGCATAGATTTTCGGCTCAACCTGAATTGGTTTCTGCGGATCGGTATAAATGTTCTGGCGCAGGGCCATCAAGCCGACAAGCTGCGCCTTGTCAAATTCAGGCAGCACACAAATGCCGCCGAATTTAGTTATGTCATTGATCGCCGCAACTGAACTGCCCAGTAAATCAGTGTCTTTGATAAAGTTCAAACTGCCGTAGCCAAGCGGCTTGTAAGCGTCTTTCAGCGCCGCTTTGCGGGCAATTGAATTTGTCTGGAAATGTTCAGCCAGTGAGTTCGTCTGGAATTGAATGACCAGGTCATTGAAACCATTTTCTTTAATTTTCGCGGTCAGAACGACCAGTTCATTCAGATCCGGCGCCGTAACCAGCAGGGCGTGTTCATTGGCTTTCGCGATCTCAACCAACTCATCGGCGTTTTCCGGTGTTGCCGGGCCGATGAGCGAGTTTGAACCTTTTACCGCGACGGCTGCCGCGGCAAGGGCTTTCGCGTCTTCGCTGTACAAAATCAAGGGACGTTTACCTTTATTCCAGGCTTTTTCCGCGAGCGCGGCAAACGCTCCGGCATCGCCGCCCTTATGGCTTACGGCAATCATTTCGATATTGAGCAGTTCACCGACGCGGTCGAGTTCATATTCCGCCACCTCCGCCAGGGTCTTGTCAATAAGTTCCGCCGAATCCGTGTCGTTAATATTTATCGCCAGCAAAGTCTGGTTGACAAAGGTTTTTTCATGTCGGTAAAAACATGTTTCCTCACCGACTTTAATATTTTTTTCCGGCCCGAAAGCAACACCTTTTACCGGGGGTTCGCCCGCCGCGCCGAGCACGGCCTTAGCCTCATCCGAAGCGTATGGACAAGCCGCAAGTTCCACTTTGCCGCCGGCGAGTTTCATCGCGAAGGCAAGGCAGGTATTGGAACCGCATTCTTTGCAGTTGGTCTTAGGCAGCAGCTTCTGAATCTGAAGACCGGTTAATTTTTTAGCCATTATTCAATCCTCTCTAATGTTTATTATTTAGCGGCCATGCCGTCCATCAATTCAAAGATGGCCTTTTTAACTTGTACCGCCGCTTCCGGGTGGTACATAATCAGGATATCGGCGCCGGAGTAAAGCAAACTGACCGCAGTCGTCAATTCCCAGACCGCATAACGCTTATCCAGGTCGCCCCATTCGGGAAAATCACTCTCAGGAGCTTTGCTTTCCTTGATCCTGGCGCATTCCTGTCCCGGAGACACGATCATCGGCTGAGCCAGCATCTTATCGCCGCCCAGGGCGGTCAGACGGATACGTTCCATCACCGAGTAAGTGTATTCAATGCCGTATCCGGTGGCCCCGGTCATCGGGTCCATAATGATCTGCTCACGCCTGATATCCATGTTGGTCAATAGAATGTTCAACTGTTTGCCGATATTCACGTCAATCGGGCTCTGGCCCACAATAGTATGTCCGTATGCCATGGCGGCACCGGCAATAGTGCGGTAATTATCCTGCTCGGCCCAGTTAAGAATCAGGTTCTCGCCGGCGCATGCCTGAGCCACGGCCTTCATAACTTCGTTATTGCGCTCAAAGTTGCTGTGCCCGGTAACGATCAAGGGAACGTCAACAGCAGCGAGGACTGATTTGACCAGTTCCACGGCCTGTTCCGGCGTGCGATTGCCTTTTTCCGGGTGAGTGCCTTCAAGTCGGACATTGATAAGGTCCGCGCCGTATTTATCGACGCACAGCTTAGCCATCTCCGCGGGATTATCCAGTAAGCTGCCATATATTTTGCGCAGCGCTTCAGGATATTTATTACTGACTGCGTCAAATACTTCCAGCGCCACCAGCGGCCGGTTCGGCATTTCGCCTTCCCACAAGTGAAAGGGCATACATGTAGCCCCGCCGATTTCATAGCTTACGCCGCGGGTACCGCCCTCAGCTTTGGTCGCGCCGATTTTTACGGTACATACCGGAACATCACAGCTTTCCTTCGGCAGTTTGAAGGCATTTACTTCGGCAAGGCGTTCCGCCGCGCTCGGGAATTGTTGTACCACTTCCTCGAGTTCAGGCGGGGTCTCAGACAGTGCGACTTCCTCGCCGAGGAATTTGCTGCTGAGGGTGGCAATAATATCGCGCACCACTTCCTGAGTCACAGCACTTTTAAGTGAAGATGTAATTTCAGTTTTTACCTGCTCTTTAATCTGTTCAATCATTTCCGCGGTCAATGCACCGCCGCCGTCCGGGGCATCCGTCTTGACTTCATTGATTTTTTCTTCAAGCGGGGCTTCTTCCGCCTCCGTAATTTCCACTGACACGGCCAGTTCCGCCATATCCTCCATTTCCAGCGCCGGATGTTTGACTTTCTCCATAAACGCCCTTACTCCATGGGCATCGTCGGCGACTGTTTCGTCCGCGATCTGGTCGAACAGCCCTTCAGCACCCTGTTCGGCGAAACGTTCCAGCAGGTCCTCCTTCAACAGGTCCTTAAGCTCTTTCGGCATCCAGACCAGACGTTTGAAGCCGCCGTCGGCGAACAGAAACTTCCTGGAAGTCAGGAATACTTTGCCGCAGCCCATAAAACCCGGCACCTGGACTCCGCCGCCGACACTTCCGGCAAGCGACGAAAATGTCATTCCACTCGGAGTTTCCCCGAGAAACTCTCGGTTGACCGCCATGACGCCGTTACACTCCGGCACATAGGCGCAAATCACTTCAAAACAGCCGCAGCTGGTCATCGGGTCGCTCATGATTGAATAAGCGCTGAATCTTTCCACCGCTTTATGGCTGTTTGTGTAAACATACTCGTTAATGCCTTTCCAGATACCTTTAACCGGGTCAAGGCAATCACCTTTAACCACCGGCTGATTCGGCCCGGTTTCATCAATTTCGTAAGCCGCTTTGCCGTCGAGCCAGTTGTACGCCCCGCAGAGGCCGAGGCGTTCAGGAGTAATTATACATACATGGTCAGGGGCGAAAGACTGGCAGAGCAGACATGAATAGAAAGTATCAACCGAATCATCAGTCATTGACGCGAGGCGTTTGTTACGCTCTATATAGATTTTCCTGGCGACGGCCAGGCGTTTTTCAACTTCCGCTCCATCAGTTATCAGGGTGACTTTCACTTTGTCCACAATGGCGGGATATTCGGACAGGAGTTTCGCATGGAGGATTTCGCCGTAATGTTTCAGGCGCAAACCACTTTTGAACCCGGCTTTGGAAACCCGGGTCCAGACAATATCCCGCTGTCCCATGTGCCAGATACCTTCAGCGCCGTTCACCAGATGGTGAATCTGACGTTCAAGGATCGGCTCAAAGTCGGACTGCATCTTACGCCCGGCAACCTCGACCCAGATAGCCAGCGGCAAAGCGCCGCCGGCTTCGACTTCATCAATATCCGGGCCGATAATTTCGATTTCACCATCGTTGACCTCGTCAAGTTCAAGGCTCGTAACAAACTCAAAGGCGCTGGTCCTGCTGCCGCCGAATTCGCAGTGCACATCGTCTTTACGGATGCGCTCGCCTTCAAAAGCCGGGCCGTAGGCAACCGGAACCGGAACCTTGGTAATCTTGATTTTGCAGCCGCGGATTTCCAGGGCCCTTTCCACCATCACATCAGCGGCGACATTGGAAACGACATGCTCGTAAGTACATACGCCGGTCGGCAGTATCTGCGGAATATCGGTATCGGCGATAACCGGAAAACCGTAGTTGATCGCGCCGCAGGCCATGGCGTATTTCGCGGGAGTCACCTCCCCGAAAGCCAGGACAAAGGCGAAAATACGATCTTTATTGTAGCGCAGATTGGCGGCGAAATCACCCGGTTTAACCCCGCCGAAGGACAATGCCGCACGACTGGCGAAACCAAGGATATAGGCTATGGATGAAACATCTCTGCCAAAGGGAACCAGGCGGGTTTCCCAGCCAAGCTGTATGCCCTCTTCCGCGAGTTGGTCGGCAAACTGTTTACCGTCGGTATCACCGGCCATGAATACGTAAATATTTTTCTGCTGGAGTTCTTTGGCAATTTGCACCGCGATTTTATTAGTGGGGGCGGCGCCGACAATCGCGGCGAAGCCCGGCGCGGAACCATCCACAAACTCAATGCCGCGCTCACGCATGATAACATCGGAAGCGGCTCCCAGCCAGATATCGTTTACCGGGTCCGGGCCGAGGATATAATTACACGCTTCAATGATTTCCGTGGCGAACAGAGACGCCGCGCCGGCATCGAGGGCAGAGCCCAGATAGGGCAGCCAGACCTCATCGCCCGGCCTTGCCGGAAGCAGTTCCTTGACATACTTGAGCATCTCGCGAAGATCCGCCGCAGTTTCCATTTTTTTGCCGGTAAAAGAGTATATTATCGGCAGGAAATAAGCGGTATCAGGAAAAGCGACAGGACATTTTTCGCCTTTGGCTTTGATAAGTTCAGCAAGTTTTGCCTCTGCTTCAGCCACCCATTCAACAGCGCCGTCAATGGCGCTTGTGCAAATTAATTTAGACATCGAGGCTTCTCCTATCTTTCATATCCAGAAGTTTACGTTCAGCTTTTTTGTTAATACCCAATGCTTCGCGGGCATTATTCAGCAGTTCCATGATTTTCTCAACCGCTTCCATCGGATCGGCGATTTCGTAAAAACCGCCACCGAATTTCTCCGCGGCGCCTTCACTAAGGTATTTCATTACATTTTCAGAACCGGAGGTATGGAAAGGCTGTCCCAGAATAACATCGACCCCGGAGGCGACAAAGTAACAGCCGATAGCAACGGCTTTTTCACTCATCCACTCAGGAGCCACACCAACCGCGGGAACCTGCGAGAGAGCTTCACCCAGCCCGCCTTCGGCGACAATATGCGCCGCGGCGTCAAGGATACGGCAGTTGTCAACGCAGCTGCCCATGTGCAGAATCGGCGGCATACCGACAGTTTCACATACTTCCAGCAGTCCGGCGCCGGCGTATTCGTGCGCGGTTTCGGGAGTGAGCATCCCGGCTTTCGCGGAAGCCTGCGCCGCGCAGCCGGTTTTGAGGATCAGCACATTGCGCTTGATGAGTTCCTTAGTAAGCGCGTTAATATAAGAATCCGTCCTGGTTTTAATATTATTACAGCCGACAATGCCGACAACCCCGGTGATTCTGCCGGAAATAATCGCGTCATTCAAAGGACGGAACGAAGGACGGAAAGTGCCGCCAAGCATGTGCTTGATGGCTTCCACACTGAAACCGGCGACCAGCGGCTTTTTAACTTTTGGTATCTGCACTTTTTCAGGGTCGCGGTTTTTAAAGTTGTCAACCGCTCTTTTAAGCAGCTTTTTAGCTGAATCATAAGCATGCTTCTCATCGAATTCCAGGTGGGTGGCGCCAATGGTTTTAGCAATATCAGTGGTTGAAACCACTTCAGTATGATAGTTGGCCGCCACATTCGGCAGACTGGGCATTACACACTGTACATCGACAACCATCATTTCAACCGCCCCGGTAACAATCGCGAGTTCCTGCTGGAGGAAATTACCCGCCACCGGAACGCCGCGGCGCATCAGGATTTCATTCGCGGTACAGCACAGCCCGGCCAGATTAACCCCTTCAGCTCCGGCGCGCTCCGCGTATTTTATAATTTCAGGATCATGAACGGCCGCCGCCAGCATTTCTGAAAGCGCGGGCTCATGGCCATGGACGATGATATTAACTTGTTTTTCCTCAAGCACCCCCAGGTTGGCGCTGCTGCGCAAAGGTTCCGGGGTGCCGAACATAATATCGGAAACCTGTGAAGCAATCCGCGCTCCGCCCCAGCCGTCGGCAAGGGAAGTCTTGAAAGCCATGTCAAGCAGGTTTCTATAGTCGTGGTCCACTCCCATATGGGTTCGGTGCATGGACTCAACCACCATCCGGTCGATGCCCTGCGGCTCGACCTTGTGCTTCTTCCATACCGACCTGGTTTGCTCCGGGGCAAGGTTCAGGGTCTTCAAGTCTTCTTCCTGGGAGCTGAATTCAGAGATAAAGAGTTCAGCAAGTTCCAGCGCGATATCGTTCACCTCCCGGCCTTCCGTCTCAATACCATAGTCCCCCGCAATGCGATAGAGGGCTTTTTCATCAGTAATTTTGTAGTCCGGCTCTTTGCCTTCCGCCACTTTTTTAAAGCGCAGTACAAGGTGGCGCCCGTGGTCGGAGTGAGCCGCCGTGCCCGCCGCGACTTCACGCAGGAAATTGCGTGCGACAATAGTATCAGCATCAGCGCCGCAAACACCAAGCGGCGACCTGGGGGTGATTTTGCACGGCCCCATGTGACATATCCTGCAGCAGACGCCCTGGGTTCCGAACTTACAGCAAACGCTTTGTGAGTCGGCCCGCGAAAAACAGGTGTCAACGCAGTCATGCCGGGACTTGATAATAGTCTCTATTGACGCCGCATCTGAAACCATTTCTTCAGGCTTTTTGGGTTCTCTGGCCATTTTTGCTTCCTTCGTTTTTATACACTTTTCCGATTATTTAATATCTTACAAACCCCGCTGGGCAAGGAAAGAGCGTCCTTCCTCATTTATTTCCTCAGCGCCACCCCTAACCCAGCCCCGGCAATTCGCCGCCCCGCAGTTACAGGCAAACTGAAATGTAATTTTATCATCAGTGGCGGCATAATCGATGGTCAGGTATTCCCCGGGGGAAATATTCTTTAATGCCCGCACTTCAAGCTTTGCCACATCGATTGCCAGGTTGGGATCACAGCTGTGTAAAAGAAAACGGCAGAACCATGGATCGGAAAAATACAGCGTCGGGGTGATCTGGATAGTATTGAGGGTCGTATGGTTTACGATGATCCCGGATAATTTAGCTGCATACTCATCTTTTTTAAATGCTGTTTTTCCCTTAAGCCCCCTGCCGCGTTCATCCCCGGTCTCCACAACTATAAACTTAGCCGAGGTGGGGTGTCCTTCCTCCGCGGGGACAAAACCGGGATATAATGAAATAATTTCTTCATTCCGGTGTTTGGCGTCAACAGTGTCATTCATATCAAGCTCCTGATATTGTTTTAAATTAAACGGGTTTTTTACCCGGTAAAGCTGCTTGTTCCAGCAAATCATCAACGATAGCGACAATCTTATTGTCCGGGGAAATCCCGGCAATACCCCTGCCCTCTTCCGCCAGTTGCGCGAGTTCGTCACAGTCGGGCAGGCCGACGACAAAATCCGCTCCGGTCGTCTTTTTTATTTCGTCGATGCGCTCCGGCAGTCTGCCGCGGCGCAAACGGTTTACGACAATCGCCAGTTGGTCATATTCAATATTCATTTCTTCAGTCATTTCATGAAGCCTGACAACAGTTTTCAAACCGCGGCTTGAAGGGTCGGCAATCATTATCATTAAATCCACTTTCCGGACAATGCGCCGGGAAAGATTTTCCAGCCCGGCTTCATTATCAAGCACCAGATACGGATATGCCCCGGCCAACTCGCCAATCGCGTTTTTTAATACGTTGTTGGCGAAACAATAACATCCCGCGCCTTCCGAACGTCCCATCGCGATCAGGTCAAAATCACTGGCTTCAACCAGGCTTTCCGCTATCTTGTATTCCAAAAGCTCCTGTTTTGATATTCCGGCCGACAACCCTTTGCCGGCGATAATCCTGGCTTCTTCGCGAACCGCGCCGACAGTGCTGCTTACCTCGACGCCCAGAACCTCGTCAAGGCACATGTTCGGGTCGGCGTCAACCGCCAGCACCGGACTGCATCCCCGGGCAATCAGGCGGGTTACCAGCAACCCCGCGAGAGTGGTTTTTCCCACTCCGCCTTTGCCGCTTACCGCGATTAAATAACTCATAAATCCAATCCTTAATGAGGATGTCCGCAGCCGTCGCTCAAACGCTGCAGTTCATTACGTTTTTCGATAAGTTTTTCCCTTATTTCCGGCACGTCTTTCACCTCGACCTCAGCTTCAAGGGATTCAATCTCTTTCATCAGCTTCGCAAACTTTTCACGAATCAAATCTTTCATAATCTCTACCTTATTAATGTAGCATACTTTGCGGAGGCTGAGACTGAGCATAGCGAAAGTCAACCGTCCCGCTTGTGAATTTACTCAAGCGGGACGCTTGAGCTACATTTTTGTTAAAATATTTTTAAATTTATTCAATAATTCCGGCGGTAAAGCATCGATTACAGCTTCCCCGGCCCGGTCCGCTTTGCGGATCGCGTTTGAATAAGGCAGAACTTCCATAAGTTCACCGTCTTCAAGGGCGGCCCGGATAAAAGCTTCGTCTTCCGCGTCGTTCACCTTGTTGGCGACAAAACGAATATCCCTGATGCCTATCTGCTTCGCCATCCTGACTATGCGCCCGGCGCAGTCCAGCGAATTCTGTCCCGGCTCAACAACCACCAGCATCGCATCCACACCCCGCGAAGTAGCCCGTCCAAGATGTTCAACCCCGGCTTCCATATCCATGATCAAAATCTCGTCTTTATACAATATCAAATCCGCAACCAGCGCCCGGATAAGCACTCCTTCAGGACAAGCGCAGCCGCCGCCGCCGCTATCCACGGCGCCAAGCACCAGAAGCTCAACACCTTCGTGTTTCAGCGCATAGTCATCCGCGATATCAGCAACTTCCGGGTTGAGCTTGAACATCTGGCCGTAGCGTTTAACTTTCGCGCCGGTGCGCTCTTCAATCAGCGCGGCCTGTTCTGAAATCGGAACAATTCCGGATCGTTCATCCTCGCTCATGCCCAGGGCTACCGCCAAATTAGCGTCAGGATCACAATCAAGCGCCAGCACCCGCTTGCCCTGGCGCGCGAGAAGCAGCGACAAAACCGCGGCCAGCGTTGATTTACCAACTCCGCCTTTTCCTGATATTGCTAATTTCACAGCGCGTTCCGGGATAATTAAAAACCGTATTTTTCTTTCATGCGTTCTGAAAGCTGACGGACCATTTCAAATACCTTGTCGGCATCAGCGGCATCCATGGAACCGGTTCCGCATGAAGGAGTGATAATCGCCTGTCCGGCAATCAAATCCTTATCAATTCCCGTGGCGGCAAGGCCATCCATAACTTCTTCCAACTTTGTTTCAAGGGAATTGACATCCTGTTTCCTGATTTCAGTTGAAGTGGGAACTACGCCCCAGGCCAGAAGGCCGCCCCTTTCCAGGTGTTCCTTTACCTTTTCCGGATACATCGCGATTGTTTCGCCGAACTCAAAAGCGTCAAAGTTGACAATATCCACACCGGCGTCAATTAAAATGCTCCATTCAGTGTTGCCGCAGCAATGGATACCGGCAAGCGCGCCGTCCGCATGGACGGCGGCGATTGTTTCCTCCAGGGCCGCCACGACTTCGTCGCGGGAAACTGAAACATAAGTCGAGCTTCCGAAAGCGGAAAGAATAGGCTCGTCAATAAAACAAATGATATTGTCCGCGTATTTCCTGAATTCCTGAATCTGCCAGCGGCATTTCATGGCCAATCCCTTGATGATGACGTCACGAAACTCTTCATTGTACCACAGCGCGCGTTTGTTCTCGTCAACAATAGTAAGCGCGAAACTGCAGGGCCCGGTTGTCTGAACCTTCAGCCACGGGAGTTTTTCGCCTTTCGCTTCCAGGGCGGCTTCCAGCGCGTAAATACCTTTGGAGTATTTTTCGCTGACGGCCATCGAAGAACAATCCCCGGTGCCTTCGTCTTCATCCATTGCCAGCATGTAGTTTTCGTAGAATTCCGCGAAAAGCTCCGAATAATCGCCGGACGTATCAAAGTACATACGGCCCTTCACTTCATCAATGACAGCACAGGGCATCCCTTCGGAATACTGGATTTCCATCTGCTCATAAAGCCCGAAATGTGAAAGCTGGGGCCAGATTGGACAATCAAGTTTGCTAAGTGAAACCTCAACTGCGTATTTCGGATCCGGGTAGGGCATACTGCCGATTGCTGTTCCTAAAAATTTTCCTTCAGCCATTTTTCCATTCCTCCTTGGAGTATTGATTGTTAAAGACTTTTTACTGCTTTTTTGATCGCCTTGATGTGTTCCGGGGTAGTTCCGCAGCAGCCGCCGATAATATTCGCTCCGGCGGCAACCAGGTCCGGTGTCATTCCCGCCATATCCTCGGGAGTATCGGGAAAAATATCCACACCGTCCACATTTTTCGGCATTCCGGCATTGGCGTGGACGAGTATGGGAATATTCGCGTCAGCCGCCCTGATTTCCTTTACGATCTCAATCATGCGTTCCATTCCGTTACCACAGTTAGTGCCGAGAATATCAGCGCCGGCAGGAACCAGGGCCGCCACCATATCAGCGGGTGATACCCCCATCATAGTACGGTATTCACCTTGTATGGTTTTCTCAAAGGAAAAAGTACAGATGATTTCAAGCTCAGTGTTTTCTTTTACAGCTTTTACCGCGCATACGGCTTCGTCAATGTCGGACATTGTTTCGATACATACCGCATCAGCCCCGCCCCTGGCAAGGCCAAGCGCCTGCTCCTTGAAAGAGTCATAAAGTTCTTCTTTGCTAACATCGCCCATAACCAGCATTTTCCCGGTCGGCCCGATTGAAGCAATTACATAATTATCCGGCCCGGCCGCGTCGCGGGAGATTGAAGCCGCCGCCCTGTTCAATTCAAAAACCCGGTCAGCAAGACCATAATGTTCCAGTTTAAACGATGTTCCGCCAAAGCTGTCCGTCTCAATCATATCCGCTCCGGCCTCAATATAGCTGTCGGCAATTTCAAGGACATCCCGGCGGCGCTCAACGCACCATAACTCAGGACACTCTCCAGGCTCCATGCCTTTCTTCTGTAAAAATGTTCCCCAGGCTCCATCAGATACCAGAACTTTTCCGCATTGAACCTTCTCGACAATTGACTGTTTACACATATATAACCCTCTACTGTTTGTTTTTCAGAAATTTGCTACTAATAATCATTATAATCAAAATACCATGAAAAACCGCATATTCATCCTGTATTTTAATGAACTATTCCTGTATCTTATCATTTTGGCAATTTTTTGCAAAAATACTCAAATAAGGATTAAATCAGGCTTAAAAGTAAAATACAAGCATAAAAACTGATGTTTTTATATGAGACTTGACAGAAAGATAGTAGAATAATAAGATTGATTTTTACTGTTATCTATCACGCGGACACACGAGAAGACAGCTTCCACGCCGTATGCGCGTTCCCTGAACACTTCAAGTTTCCATGTATTTACTTCTTTTTGAAGATGTTCAGGAAACGTGAGACTGAACCGCCTTTTGATGCCGCTGTAGTTTCTGCTTCGTCCAGACGCTTACTGCAAAATGGACATCTGCGCGAGGTCGTTAAGATTTCCTCGCTGCAAAATGGACACGCTTCTTTCATTAGTGTGGACGGTGGCGGCGGCGGATTTGAATCCGGCGAATTCGGGTCGGGTATATTGATTTCTTTACCGCAACCGGGACAATCGCACGTTTTTCCATAGAAATCTTCATTAGCTTCAAGTTCTGCGTAACAGTATTGACATTGGATATCCATTTCTGTAACCCCCGCTATTGATTGGTATAACTACCTTAATGCTTGATTAACTTTTTTGCAAGTTTTTATCCGCTTTTTTTTGCTGTTTATAATTTGTTTGATAGGTAGTAAGTAATTGAAAACCTGTATCATACAAATATCTTATCCTCATTGTAATCAGGATTATGAGTTCGATTAGTCTTTGTTTAAGAAAAAAATCCCACTCAAAAAAAGGCTACTTGTGCACAAACCGGATACGGCTTAATTCCTCTGTCAACTCATATACCTTGTCCTGGCGTTCAAAATAAAGATTTTTGCGCTCCCGGATATCATCATTCATATTGTAGAGCTGTTCCGGCTCCGAATAGAGAGTTGTCCCCGGATCGGGGCTGAAGCCGCCTGAGCCGCTGCCCTGAATCAGTTTCCAGTCCCCTTTTCGGATGCCGAACATGCCATTGTAACTGTGGTGTACCACTTCGTTTCTGACAGCCTTGTTATCAGTAAACAACGGCAGCAGGCAGTTGCTGTCCTCAGCGGTTTCCGGCAGTTCCGCGGATGCGATGCCGGAGAATGTTGCCATCAAGTCGGTGAGGCAGACAAGTCCAGCGGACTTCGAGCCCGGCTTAATCTTTTCCGGCCATTTTACAATACACGGAATCCGATGTCCGCCGTCCCAGGTATCGGCTTTCATGCCGCGCAGAATCCAGCTCGGATTGTGCCCGAAGGTTTCTATCACGGTGCCGGGGGCTTCAAGGCTGCCATTGCGGCCGGGGCTGCCATTGTCGCTGGTAACGACCAGGATTGTGTTATCGGAAATACCACATTCCCGCAGGGTGTTGTCGATTTTTCCGATAGTGCTGTCGAGCTGGGTTACAAAATCACCGTATGGCCCGGCCTGGCTTGTGCCTTTAAACTCATCGGTAGGGGCGATAGGCGTATGTGGCCCGGTTAGTGAAAAATAGAGAAAAAACGGTTCTTCCCGACCTGCTGACTGCTTGATGAATTCTACCGCTTTGTTCTCCAGGCAAGGCATTATTTCTTCAAGGTCCCAACCTTCCACCATTGGCCCGGGATATCCATACATATCATCAGGCTTGTCAAGCGTGGGGATCCCTACCGTATGCTCATTCTCGATAAAGCAGTATGGAGGAAAGTTTGGTATATCCACGCCGAAATAATAGTCAAAGCCGCACTTGACCGGACCATTTGTTATCGCTTGACTGTAATCAACCTCCCGGCCAGCGGCCTGCCGCTCCGGGCTGTTCCAGCTGAAGGCGTCAAGTTCGTTCTGATCCGTCCCCGGCCAGTTCATGCCCAGATGCCATTTGCCAACACAGGCGGTTTTGTAACCGGCGTTTTTCAACATTTGCGGCATGGTGATAATATCCTCTTCGATGAGCGGCGGGTCATAGGGGCCAAGAACAGATTTTTGCAGTTTGCCGCGCCAGGCATAGCGTCCGGTCAGAATACTGTAACGGGAAGGAGTGCAGACAGATGAACCTGCATGGGCATCGGTGAAGGTAATGCCTTCGGAGGCGATACGGTCCATCTCCACAGTATTGATCTTTGATTCGTCGTTGAGACATGAGAGATCGCCATAACCCATGTCATCGGCCAGAATAATGATGAAATTTGTTTTTTTAGACATTGTTACTCCTGTTTTAGTGGTAAATTTATTCCAGACATACTATAGTAGTATAGTTTGGTTTGTGTGTTTGTAAATAGTTTAATATTAATATTAGTGGTATAAACTAAATATGGAACAGTCACTTCTAGTATCTTTAGACAATCTTTTAGAGGAGTGCCCGGAAGTGAAACTCATCACAACCCGCGTGGCAGAACCGAACGACTCCCGGCGTTATTACCTTGACAAATTATGGGCGCTGAATATCTATAATCATTCGACAAAGATAGTTTTAAATGGCGAAGCGCATGCGGTGAAGCGTGGTCATATTTGTCTTATGCCGCCTGGAACGGCAAGAGAGTTTATCTTTACGGAACGCGGCCTGCACCGGGTGGCGCATTTTCATTTTTCAAGGGGAAAAACTTATAAAAACAGTCTACCGCTTTTACTTGATTCCGGCGAAAAATGTGAGTTTTTCATTTCGAGGTTCGACAAAGCGGTAAAGTATCATTTAATCAAGCGGGAGCGGGCCAGGGCGATACTATGGGATCTGCTTTGGGAGCTTGTCGAACTGCCGGACATTGAACACACACTGGAACCGCTTTCCATTCATCCGGAACTAAGCAAAGCGATTGCCATGATTGAAATGAAATTTTCGGGACGGCTGAAGGTAAAAGATATTACGGCATCCGCCGAATTGTCTCATAACCAGCTTAACCGGCTTTTTCAAAAGCATTGCGGCTGTTCGATTATCGCCTATATCAGAGGGCGGCGGGCTCAAATGGCAAAACATCTGCTGCAGAATACGAATATGAGAATCAAGGAAATCGCCGGCGAGATCGGCATGACTGACCTGCAGCAGTTCAACAAATTTATCCGTGAGTTTTTCGGCCAATCACCACGTATGCTGAGATAATCCGCAATATCCGCCCCGGCAAAGTTCGGCGCGAAGTGTCCTGCTCCGAATACACTGATGAATCCGGACTTGCTTCCAGGCCGACCCCGCCTTATAGTACACTGAACAACTAACTGGAGTTTTTACCATGAACTGGTTCCCGAACGAAAAACGATACGAAAAAATGACTTACAGGCGCTCCGGCCGCTCCGGCCTGAAACTGCCGGCTATTTCCCTAGGCTTATGGCACAATTTCGGCGGCGCCAGTTCTTTTGAAAACGCTGAGAAAATCATCCATGCCGCATTCGACATGGGAATCACTCATCTGGATTTAGCCAACAACTATGGACCTCCTCCCGGAGCAGCGGAAGAAAATTTCGGAAAGATTCTGCATCAGGATTTTAAACAATACCGCGATGAAATGATTATTTCGACCAAGGCCGGCTACCTGATGTGGCCGGGCCCCTATGGAGATTCTGGTTCACGTAAATACATGCTCGCCAGCCTCGACCAAAGCCTCAAACGTCTGAAACTGGATTATGTTGACATCTTTTATTCGCATCGCCCGGACCCGGAAACTCCGATAGAGGAAACGATGGGAGCGCTTGACAGCGCGGTACGGCAGGGCAAAGCTGTCTATGCCGGTATATCCAATTATTACACTCAGGGAGAGGCTAAAGCGGCTTTTGACACACTTCAGAAACTAGGCACGCCCTGCGTCATTCATCAAACCCGCTATAACATCCTCGACCGTCGCGTCGAAGACAATCAATTACATGAACTGCACGAATCCTGCGGCGTAGGCTGTATCGTCTTTTCTCCGCTGGCGCAGGGGATTCTCACTCCACGCTATCTCAAGGGTGTTCCAGAAGATTCCCGTGCCGCTCAGCCTCCCGCTTTCCTGACCCGCAAGCAGGTGGACAAATACCAGTCAATAATTCACAAACTTAACGCTATCGCTATCGAACGCGGTCAAAGCCTGGCACAAATGGCTTTGGCATGGTGTTTGCGTAATCCGCGCGTTACTTCGGTGCTGATCGGCGCCAGCCGTGTTGAACAGCTCCAGGATAACATGAAAGCACTCAACTCAAGTCCTTTCTCAGCTGCCGAACTTGCCGCAATTGATGAGGCAGCGACTCAAGCGTGTTCAAAGAGCACTCCCTTTGATTGAAAGGATGTCGTTATCAAGTCGTTCTACGGGAATTATACCAATTTGCATTACCTTATGTCTAAAAAGTCAAATTGATTTCTTGTCTTGAGCGAGAATGGGTTTCCCAACTCGTCGGAACTCAAGACATTTAAAGAA
>VAOY01029320.1_pt1 | contig 23746 bp, 21 predicted proteins | sample 3393881 | NCBI WGS metagenome assembly VAOY01 (sample SAMN08290430, study PRJNA428436) | hydrothermal vent metagenome | isolation source: Deep-sea hydrothermal vent chimney | place: Indian Ocean: Southwest Indian Ridge
TAGCCACTGTGCTACGTTGAGGACATCCGGCGAAAGCCAACGCCGTCGGCCGGTTGCCGGCGCAGACCGCAGCCGGTGGCTTACTCCGACAGGCTCCTAGACACTATAAATAATAATTGAATGTTTCTAATCACTGCATATGGCAGTTAATTGGCTCCCTCGATAACAGAAACCTGCCCCGGTAGCTCAGTTGGATAGAGCGCATGCCTCCGGAGCATGAGGTCACAGGTTCGAATCCTGTTCGGGGTACCAGATTTCCTCTATTTATTTCTTCTCCTGCCGGAGTGTGCAGATGATATCCCGGATCAGACAGAGATGCTCCACGCAAATGGCGATTTTTCTCTTTCCCCTGCTGGCGGTTTCTTCATGGCCTGATATTTACTCAGGGGATCATTCTTCAGACAGAGGGAGCTCTCCCCGGCAGGTTACACGACTTTGGGAGCGGGCCGTAGCAGACCGGACTGAGAAGATAGAGAGTATTTCGAAAGCGACCGTTGTGCGTATCGGGTCGCGCACTATCGATGGTTACGATTCCGAAAACGGACAGCCGAAGTGGTCGGTGGCCAGAGATGGTGCCTCGTCGGTGCTGATAAAAGAGATACCCGGTTCATCAAATATCATTGTCATGCGTAACTTCGACCGGCCTCCGCCTTCATCCGGTTTGAGGGATGGCTCCTCATACGGCCTGCATTACCTGAACGCCGACACGGGGAATATGTTCTGGAATACGGGTATCGTTTCAGGCCGGTGCCTGTCGGTACAGGTCGTTGCAGAGAAGAACAGGGTTGTAACCATCTTCCGGAGTGACAGTGGTTCTGGTTCTATTGAGGCCCTGTCGCTTTCGAGCGGGCAGAGGGAGTGGCGTCTCGATCTTGGGGAAATAGAGGAAGCGGACTCCGAACACGTCATTTCAACCGACAGGCATTACTCGATCATCTCCGATCGCCTTTTCCGTGTCGATCGAAGGGAAAGAACGATCTCTGTTTCGTCGCACGATCTCGAAAACGGGGATCTGAAATGGGTCGGGTATTTAAAAGGGGAAGAGGAGGATTTGAGGCTGAGCACAACAGGCGAGCTGCTCTTTGCCACCGGTGAGAAGATCTTCAGGATCGATCGCGGCAGCGGTGGGGTGCAGTGGATGCTCGACGATCCATGGCTGCCTGTGAAGGAACAGAATCCATGGCTGCTTGCACTGCGTTCCGATGGAAGTCGGATCCAGCTCATTCACCGTAATTCAGGTGAAGAGCGCTGGCGCTCTGCTCCGAGGATTGCATCCGATAATCCTCTGGCCATCTGCTGGACGCAGAGCGGGATTCTGATCGGCGAAAGCAGGGGGCGTACCACTCTCTGGGCCATGATCGACGGCAGAAGGATCGCCAGGGAATCAAACCGGTACAGGGCGCCCTCCAGAAACGATTACGAATATGCGAAAGTCCTGTCCGGTGGAATACTATTCGTGAAGATCGGATCGAGGGGGAGCGAACTGCTGCGGGTAAATGAGAGGGGGGAAACCTCCTGGTCGCTCCAGATCGCCGCTCCACCCCGGTCATTCTTTTCCTCAGGGAATAGATTGACGGGAGATGATCTTTTCCATCTTTCAGGTGCCGGCAGTGACGGCGATCCCGCGGTACTGTGGCTGGTAACCTCCCTGGAGGGGAATGCCGCGATACAGATGGTGGATCTTCCGGCGGGGAATATCGGTGGTTCGGTTCAGATTAATACGGAATTGCCGGCATTCTCTGTCGACAGCGAAAAGAACAGAGTCTTTTTTATCGATGCCGAAGGGATGCTGGTTGCATCCCGGTTTTGATTCAGGAAGAGTCTTGTAAGTCCAGATACTACGATGAGTGGAGGCAGCATGCGGTTGAGCAGAGGTTTTATTCCTACTCTAAAAGAAGATCCTGCGGGCGCCGAAGTGACCAGCCATCGAGTCATGCTCAAGGGAGGGATGGTACGACTGCTTGCGGCCGGCATCTATTCTTATCTCCCCTTTCTCTGGAGGAGCCTTCTGAAGGCTCAGCAGATAATAAGGGAAGAGATGAACGCCATCGGTGGCCAGGAATTCCTCTTCCCCGCACTGAACCCGATCGACCTGTGGGATGAAACCGGCAGAAACGACGATTTCGGTGATGACGTATTCAGGCTCAAGGACCGGAAGGGCCGCGGCATGCTGCTGGCTCCCACTCACGAAGAAGTTGTCAGCGATATCGTGCGAAATGAGATAAGGTCGTACCGCGATCTGCCCCAGATCTGGTACCAGATCCAGACCAAGTTCAGGGATGAACCGAGGCCGAGGTCTGGGCTTCTTAGATCGCGGCAGTTCATTATGAAGGATTCCTATACCCTCGATACATCGCAGGAGGGACTCGACAGGGGCTACGATCTGCACGCCCTGGCCTATCGCCGGCTCTTTGCACGCTGCGGTTTGAAGTTCTTCGTTGCGGGAGCTTCATCGGGACTGATGGGGGGCACAGGATCACAGGAGTTCCTGGTTGAAAGCCAGGCCGGCGAAGATCGGGCAGTCGTCTGTGATAACTGCGGGTACGTAATGAACGTGGAGGTGGCCGCCACCAGCTGGAAAGTCGATCAGGGCAGTGATGGAGAGCTGGAAGAGGTCCATACACCCGATCAGCGTACCATTGACGAGGTGTCCGCATTCCTCTCCATAGAACCTCAACACCTGATAAAGAGTCTGCTCTATATGACTGCGGAGGAAGAACCGGTGATGTTCCTCGTTCCCGGAAGTCACGATCTCAACGAGGGCCTGGCCATGAAGGTTGCCGGAATGGCCGTCAGGCCGGCCGTGCCTGAAGAGGTGACGAAGATCATGGGGGCGCGGGCAGGATTCATAGGACCCGTCAGAGCTCCCGGCACCGTAAAGATATATGTCGACAACTCAATGCAGGGTCTTCTCGATGGTGCCACCGGTGCCAATCGGGACGACTACCACCTCACGCATATCAATCTGGAAAGAGATGTGAAGGTCACGGAGTATGTAAACCTGCGTGCAGTCAGGGAGGGGGAGGCGTGTGTCGAATGCGGATCTGAAATCCGGATTATTACCGCTATCGAGATGGGACACATCTTCAAGCTGGGTACAAAGTACTCCGAGTCTATGGGATGCACCTTTCAGGACGAGCAGGGTGAAGAAAAACCGGTCGTCATGGGCTCGTATGGGATAGGTCTGGAGAGGATTGCTGTGGCGGCGATGGAGCAGAGTGCCGATGCCGATGGTATCTGCTGGCCCGCCTCTATCGCTCCCTATCATGTTCACCTGCTGCCGATAAACGTGGTGGAGGAACGCATCGTCAAAAAGGCTGACGAGCTGTACAATCAGTTGCAGGCGGCAGGTCTTGAGGTCCTCTACGATGATCGCAATCTGCAGGCGGGTACGAAATTCAAGGATGCCGACATGCTCGGTCTGCCCTACAGGGTGAATGTCGGCATGAAGGGGTACGAGAAGGGGGTCGCCGAGGTGGTTCAGCGTTCGACTAAAAAGATGACGGAGATCCCGTTCGAAGAGGTTGTTGAGTATGTGCGCAGTGCCATCGATGAAGAGATCGCCGGCTATAACAGGAACGCGGACGAAGTAGCCGGAAATTGAGATTGACGTGGTGCAGATACACAGAGGCAGCAGATCCATCTGGCCGGCTGCATGCCTCTCTCTTGCTGTCTTAACTGCAGAAGCTATTTCATCATCGCCGGTTTCCGCTCAGGTGACGCGGGAGCCGGTGGCGATGGTCAGATTGTCCGATGCGAGCCGGGAGGATCTGGACAGAGTGGCCCGGCTCGGTATCGATTTCCGGGCGGGACTGCTGGCCGGTGAGGCCACTCTTTTCGTTACCGCCGATGAACTGCAGGCTCTTCATTCAATAGGTCTGATACCCGAAATCATTCACCCCGATGCAGCAGCCTGGTTTGCGAGCCGCCTCGACGCATCTCTGGGACCCGGCAGCATGGGCGGGTATTACACCCTGGCCGAAGCGGAAGCCGTAATGGATCAGCTTGCTGACGCCTATCCCGCTGTCATCAGCCGGAAATTCAGCATCGGTACCTCGGTCGAGGGCAGGTCGATCTGGGCATTTCGCATTTCCGATTCTCCCTCGGTTTCAGATCCGAACCGCCCGGCTGTTTTCTATAACGGAATGATCCACGCCCGTGAGCCGATCGCGATGATGCTTCTGCTCGGTTTCGCCGAAGACATCGCCGGGAAGTACGCCGGGGGTGATCCCGACGTGGATTATCTCCTCTCCTCTCGCGAGCTGTTGTTCGTACCGATCATCAATCCTGACGGTTACTACTACAACGAGGCAACTGATCCCGGGGGTGGCGGCATGTGGAGGAAGAACAAGCGGGACAACAACGGCAGCGGGGCCTTCGAGCAGTACCAGGATGGAGTGGATCTCAACAGGAATTTCGGTTTCCACTGGGGGGAAGATGATCAGGGATCGAGCCCCGATCCCTCCAGAAGCACATATCGGGGTCCTGCTCCCTTCAGTGAGCCCGAAACGCAGGCGGTCCGCGATGTCGTGCTGGGCAGACCCTTCCAGTTTATACTCAACTATCATGCACACAGCAACGTCTACCTCATCCCCTGGGGATATACACCGGCCCAGGTGGACAGGTTCGAGGATTTCAGGGCGTGGGCGACCCGGTTATCTGGATTTAACCACTACCCCTACGGTACCGGAACCGAGATGATCGGTTACCATACGAACGGGGATGCCGTCGACTGGCAATACGGATCTGAAGGGGTGCTGTCGATGGTGCCGGAGGTAGGAACATATTTCGACAATTTCTGGCCGCCGACCAGCCGGATATCGCCTCTGGTGGGGGAACATATAGGACCCAACTACCTGACAGCCTGGATGTCGGGCGGTGTACTGCTGGCCGATGACATCGATGTAGATGACAGCAGCGGTGACGGTGACGGATACGCCGAACCGGGTGAAACGGTTCTCCTGAATCTTACGTGGACGAATGCCGGTTTCTCCGAGCCGGTCACCGGAGCGGTCGCCACACTTGAAGCTCTGGGTACCGGTGCTGCTGTTGCCGATGCCACCGTCGATCTGGGTGATTATGCCCCCGGTGAGAGCCGGCAGGCTGCGGAAGGATTCACACTTCAGATCGGTTCGATGTCGCTTGGCAGGCAGGCGCAGTTCGCTCTGAGGGTGGATGCCGACAATGGGTATACACGGACAGATACGATTGGCGTTCTGATAGGAAGACCGTCCGTGGTCTTCACTGAGGGGTGGGAAGAGGGCACAGACAGGTGGACGATGAGCGGTTTCGAACTCGCGAATTCGAGCTATCCGCCCGGAACCCATCTTGTTACGGATGCTCCGGGAGGGGTGATAAGTCAGTTTGAGAACCGGCTCGATCTCAATTCACCATTCAGCCTCAACGGATTCGATGGTGCGGTGCTCAAATTCCGCAGCCGTCCCGCCATAGGAGCCAGGAATCTCGCGATGGTCACGATCGCTCCGTCGCCTAATCCCAGGCCGAATGTTAATCCGCCCGATCCTTTGATTTATTTCACCACCGGCTGGCGCAATGAGTGGGAAGAGGTGGAGATCGATCTGACTCCCTATGCCGGAACCCCCCGGTTATGGCTCGGCTGGTACTCCAACTATTACTTCTCGCAGGGTGGTGGATGGGAGATAGACGACATACGGATAGAAGCCTGGACCGCGACCGTTACTGAGCAGCCGGAGCGGGGTCCGGATATCGGTAATCTGCTGGGTGCACCATATCCGAATCCGTCCAATCCGGGTACGGCCGATCCGATCCGGATAGACGTCGATCTCTCTCAGCTTCCCGGTACCTGGAGTCACCTGACGATATCGGTGTATGATGCCCGCGGCCGGCTTATCGACTATATCCATGAGGGGAGCGTGGAGAACAAGATATACAGGAATTACTTTAACTGGGACGGCTACGATATGAACCGCGTCAGGGTACCGTCAGGCATCTACCTGATCGAGCTCCGGGTCGGAGAATTCAGAAGGGTCAGGAAGGCGATCATCCTCAGGTGAATCCTCTCAATTCACTCCTGACGGCACTGCTGGTCGGGATCATCCTCTGGGCCCTCTTTCACCCGGGATCGGGATGGTTCTGGCAGTGGCGACTCAGCCGTGAAATAAACATCCGTGTGCGGCGTGAAGATGCGCTCAAACATCTGCACGAGAGTGAGTATCAGGAGCAACCTGCGACCGTCCAGACCCTGGCAGGGGTTCTGGGAATTACTGTTGGGGAAGCGACAGAACTGATCGCCGAGCTGATCAGAAATGGCTACGTTCGTCCCGCTGAAGACGCGTACGTGCTTACGGTGGAAGGGCGGAGTTATGCGCTTCAGGTTGTGCGCGCCCACAGGTTGTGGGAGCGATATCTTGCAGACGAAACAGAGGTTAAAGAGGAAGAGATACATGCACGCGCCGAGAGAGCGGAACACAATCTCTCGCCGGCCGAAGCAGATGAACTGGAAGCCCGGCTGGGCCATCCCACCTACGATCCTCACGGCGATCCGATTCCGACTGCCTATGGAGAGATCGCCGAACCCGAGGGTGTAACGCTCACCCGGTGGCCGCTCGACACTCCAGGCAGGATCGTGCACCTGGAGGATGAGCCCCCCGAGGTGTTCGCACAACTGGTGGCCGAAGGATTCAGGCTGGGTGAAGATGTTCGGATAATGGAGAGGACCGACGAACATGTCCGGTTCTTCACCAGGGACCGTGAATTTGTTGTGGCTACTGTCGTGGCTGCCAACATCACCGTGGCGCCACTGCCGGAGGTAACTGCGGTAGAAGGTCCCTTCATGCTTCTCTCTGATCTGGATATGGGGACGGAGAGTGTTGTGAAGGCCATCGGCGATGAGTGCAGGGGCCTGACGCGAAGGCGTCTGCTCGATCTGGGATTCACTCCGGGAGCCAGAGTTGAGGTGGAGAGGACCGGACCATTCGGAGACCCCCGGGCCTATAAAGTACGCGGAACCCTGGTTGCTCTCAGGCATGAACAGGCAGAACATATTCTGATCGAACCGGCGGTGCAGGCGGCAGAAAAACAAGACGATGCCTGACCGGATTATTGCGCTGGCAGGAAATCCCAATACAGGGAAGAGTACGGTTTTCAACGCCCTGACAGGCCTGAAACAGCACACCGGCAACTGGCCGGGCAAGACGGTGACCCGCGCCGAAGGATTCTTTGAGTTCGACGGCCGTCAGTACAAACTTATCGATCTGCCTGGAACCTATTCGCTCCTCTCGGCGTCGCTGGATGAGGAGATTGCCCGCGATTTTCTCCTCTTCGGAAGACCTGACTGTTCGATTGTGGTTGTCGATGCCACATCGCTGGAGCGGAATCTGAACCTCACCATGCAGGTACTCGAGATCACAGACAGGGTTGTGGTCTGTCTGAACCTGATGGATGAAGCCGGGCGGAAAGGTCTGCAGGTGGACCATGAGGGGCTCTCCAGAGATCTGGGAGTGCCTGTAATCCCGACTACGGCACGGTATGGCAGGGGTCTAGATTCGCTGATGAGGGCCGTGGCTGATGTAATAGAAGGAAATGTTGATACACAGCCCTACAGAATCAGGATTAAGGGAGAACTGCAGGAGGCCCTCGATCAACTCATTCCCCTTATAGAGGAAGAGTATCCGGAGCTGCCCAATTCCAGATGGGTGGCGCTCAGGCTGCTGGATGGCGATTACGCGGTCCGTCAGGCGCTCGTGAACGGTGATATGCCGGGGAAGTTCGATGAGTGACCCGGCGGCGGCATCCCGATCTGCGAAGAACGCCGGAGAGATCCTGTCGCAGGCCGATCTGCTTCAGCGGCGTCTGGGAGCGAACCTGCGCGATCGCCTGGTTGACGACATCTTTTCGAACGCGGCCTCCCTGGCGGAGCGGCACGTCTCCATGACTTCAGAGAAGAGCCGGGGCTGGGATCAGAAGCTGGACCGCGTACTCACCAGCCGCCTCTTCGGTCTGCCCCTGATGGCTCTGGGACTGGCCGTAACATTCTGGATTACGGTTGCCGGCGCCAACTATCCTTCCCAGATACTGGCCACAGGGCTCTTCTGGATAGAAGAGCAGGGGGTGGTGCTCTTCAATTCGATCGGGCTGCCATGGTGGGTGACCGGCCTTGTCTGGCACGGTGTCTACAAAGCTCTCGCGTGGGTTATTTCCGTGATGCTTCCCCCGATGGCGATCTTCTTTCCGATCTTCACATTCCTCGAGGATCTGGGCTACCTGCCGCGCGTGGCATTCAATATGGATCGGCTCTTCAAGTTCGCAGGTGCTCACGGCAAGCAGGCGCTTTCGATGAGCATGGGCTTCGGATGCAATGCCGCCGGCGTCATCGCAACCAGGATAATCGATTCCCCGAAGGAGCGACTGATTGCTATTCTCACGAACAATTTCGTGCCCTGCAACGGCAGGTTCCCGACGCTGATCCTGCTGGCTTCCATATTCGTCGGCGCCAGGTTCAATCCCGCCGTGGCCTCGGCTGCAGCGGCAGGGGCCGTGGTGATCATCGTCATGATAGGAGTGATAGTCACACTGGTGGTCTCGACGTTCCTCTCCAGGACGGTGCTGAAGGGGGAGCCCTCGAGCTTTACGCTGGAACTGCCCCCCTACAGGCGTCCGAATATCCGTCAGATCATCTACACATCCCTGATAGACAGGACGATTTTCGTGCTGTGGCGGGCCGTGGTGATGGCGGCACCGGCCGGTGCCGTTATCTGGATCCTGAGTGCGGTAAATGTTGGCGGAGAGAACCTGGCAGGCCTGTTTGCCGGTCTGCTCGATCCGGTCGGAAGATCGATAGGGCTCGACGGTGTCATCCTGATGGCCTACGTGATCGCGATTCCGGCCAACGAGATCATTGTTCCTGTTATCCTGATGGCCTATACGGGAGCGGCACAGATGATTGATATCGCCGGACGTGCCGATCTGGAAGCCCTGCTGATAGGAGATCAGGGCTGGACCCTGTTGACCGCCGTCAGCCTGATGCTCTTCAGCCTGCTGCACAATCCATGCTCCACGACCATCTTTACCATCTGGAAGGAAACCGGAAGCATGAAGTGGACGGTAGTGGGTGCCCTGATGCCGCTTACGATAGCATTCGCGGTCTGCTTCCTGGTTGCCAATGTCTGGAGACTTATTGCAGGTATTTAGCGATCTCAGGGGTCTTTCGGAGAAACGCTCCGGCTGCGGCTTGCGATGACATCCGGCGGGGCGGCGATGGTTTTCCCGGTATTTATTACTGCTCGCTCTGGACGAAGAGTGCTCTGTCGTGCCTGTTCTTCGTTTCTTCCCAGCGTGTTATGAGGTAAAACTTCTCCCTCTCGAATATCCGGATGATGTTCTCCAGGTACTCTTCTGTGTCGAGCGTGCCGAAGGCGTGTGTCTTGTTCACGAAGGAGAGTACCCTGGAGTGATAGAAGGGTATAAGCGCTTCCATCAGATGATCGTGATCGATCACGTCCTGTTTGTATGCAACCGCGAAACTGAAGAGAATCCTCGCCCAGACATCGCTGTGGTAGAAGAACGATTCCTTCTCCGATTCCTCCACCAGCTTCACGACCTGAGTCATTTCGGGGAGGGGAAGCACATCCTCCCACAGCTCTCTGAACTCCTTGTAGCCGCTTTTGAAGCTGTCCAGCAGTTTACCGGTGTTGACATTGATCTCGGGAGGCTTTTCATCCACACCGAGACCGAACCCGTAAATACTGCTCGGCCGGCTCTCTGCCAGGTCCATCCAGATATATTCGAAGTCCACGATCAGATCGAAAATGGTGGACACCACCTCTATGAACATCTTGCTCAGGTCTTCGGCCGGATCCTTTGCGCGGTGGATTTTCGGAGTACCCAGGAATGCCTGGCACACATTGAAACCGCGTGCGATGGCGATAGTGGTCATCCAGATGTCTATGCCGAAATTGGCGACCTTGTTGTTCCAGCTCTTCTCTGCCAGAAAGGCTCTGGCCAGCTTGCCTGAAAATCCGAAATCCCCTCCGATCGGCTGCCTCACCCGCAGGCCGTAAAGACTTCTCAGCAGAGGATAGGCTATATGGTTTGTGATCGTTCCGTCGTATTTGTGGCGCACATAGATAGGGGTGACGTAATCGAATCGCCCCATCAAGGGTTCGCCCAGATACCTGATCCAGCCCGGAGTGATGCTCTTGAGGTCGGCATCCACGACAATTACGAATTTGGCGTTCAGTTCCACGCAGGCCCGGAAGAGGTTTCGGAAATTATTGCCCTTGCCGAGGACTCCCTCCGGTGTGGAGATATATATCTTCGGCTGCTGTGTGGGAGTGCCCATGAAGGCTTCCCGAGTGCCATCTGAAGAATTATTGTCGACGTTGATGAGTACCGATCTGGCCTCCGGAAAAAATTCCCTCAAACCCCTCGAAACCATGTCGGTCGGATAGGCGATGTTGTCTGCTTCGTTGTATGACGGGATTCCTACGATTATGTCTGCAGACTTAACACCATCTGGATTTTCGACGATATCGTGCACGGGCGACCTCGTTTGATGTAGTATGGCAGAATGAAGTGCTGGAATATAATTGTGTATACTGGTATGACACTGTGAAAAAGAGTTGCAGCAGGCAAGGCCTTCCTGCTGCACCCGCTGCTCCCGAAATCGAGATCATTATTATGGGTCATACCCATCCGGAGTCCTCATCAAAGGATGAGCAGTCCGGCTGTTGCCGGCGGGAAACCTCCAGACGGGAACTAGATAGGACTCCTGATGGTTGCCCGATCAGTGATAAATCTCTATCTTGTATAGTGCGTGTGTCCTGAGTCAGAAGTCCGTTGCATAACTGAGAACTTCGCTGCGCCGCTCCGACCAGGCGCGGCAACGAGGCATAGCGGTTGCTATGGCGAGGAGGCGCAACGCAGCAGGTGCGGATGCAGCGGAGGATGAATTACGATGGATTTATGATTCAGGGCACCAGGTATCAGAAGGCTAGGGGTGTCCTGCAGGGAGCGGGACTGAGAGCATACCCTTGAACCTGATCCGGATCATACCGGCGCAGGAAAGCATGAGGTGCTCTGTGAGCACGAACATTCCGGCACACGGCAATAATCCCTCAACAGATAAACTGGGAACGACTCCGGGCAGTTTTGCCAATCCACCCCGAATCGGTACACCTTATACGTTCAGTTCTCCCGATACGCCGGGGATGCCCGGGCCATCGGACAGGACCGCGTGGGATTTTCTGCCCGAAGGGTGGGAAAGGGGGGAGGAGTTTGCAGTTGCACCAGATCGGTTTAAAGCCGTTACACAGTTCGAATACGCCCGCCTGGGAATGATTACTCCGGAGATGGAACGTGCAGCAGAACGGGAAACCCATCTCTCCCCGCAACAGGTCCGGGATGAAATAGCCGCGGGTCGAATGCTCATTACGGCAAACAAAGTGCACCTGTCCTACAACCTGGACCCGATGTGCATCGGCAGGGCTGCTACTACAAAGATCAACGCAAACCTGGGGGCTTCACCTCTTTCCTCCAATACAGACAGGGAAGTCGAAAAGCTGGAATGGGCGGTCCGGTGGGGCGCTGATACGGCTATGGACCTTTCTACGGGCGGGAATCTGGATGAATGTCGTGAAGCGATCATCCGGACTGCGACAGTCCCGATTGGTACCGTGCCGATCTATTCCATGATAATCGGCCGGAGTGTCGAGGAGCTCACCTACGATGACATTCTTACCGAGATCGTCAAGCAGGCCGGGCAGGGTGTCGATTTCTTCACGATCCATGCGGGACTGCTGAAGGAGCACCTGCCATATCTCAAAGATCGCCTGATCGGCATAGTTAGCAGGGGCGGATCTCTGCTGGCCAGATGGATGCTGGCGCATAACAAACAGAATCCAATGTACGAGGTCTTCGACGAAATATGCGACATCATGCGCGAATACGATGTCGGCTTTTCACTCGGTGACGGCCTGCGCCCCGGCGGCCTTTCAGACGCTACCGATGAAGCACAGCTGAGAGAGGTGGAGACGCTCGGGGAACTGACCGAGCGTGCGTGGGCCAGGGGGTGCCAGGTCATGATCGAGGGTCCGGGACACGTTCCGTTCGACCAGATCGAATTCAACATGAAATACGCACGCAGGATCTGTCACGGAGCTCCATTCTACGTTCTGGGGCCGCTGGTGACCGACATCTTCCCGGGGTACGACCATATCACGTCGTGCATCGGGGCAACGGCGGCCGCCTATCACGGTGCGGCGATGCTCTGCTATGTCACTCCGAAGGAACACCTGAGCCTACCGAAGAAGGATGATGTCAAGCAGGGGTGCATCGCCTACAAGATAGCCGCACACGCCGCCGACGTGGCTCTCGGGATTCCGGGTACCCGTGACAGGGATGACGCCTTGACCAGGGCCCGTGCTGCTCTCGACTGGAGCGAGCACGTAAAACTCTCCTTTGATCCGGAAACGGCCAGAGAGTTTCACGATGAAGATCATGACGTCGATGAAGACTTCTGCTCGATGTGCGGTCATGACTGGTGCGCCGTCAGGATCAATCGCGACCTGGAGCTCTTCGGTGCCGGTGAAGCGAAGGAGATCGGTGAAATCGCCGAACTGGCCGAAAAGACCCTTCTTGCCGTCAGCGCTGATGATGACGGAAAGGCCACCTGTCACAGCGACATGGTTGATGAAAGAGAAGCGCAGAAAATACAGGCAGGATCACCCGGAGGGTCGTAACAGGTACTGCAGCAGGCGATCCAGAGCCATCAGGTAGCTATCCCCTCCGTGCCCGGCGATCTGATCTATACAGACATCCCGGGTTACCGAAATACGCCTCCAATCCTCCCTTTTATCTATATCGGTCAGATGTACTTCGACTGCCGGCAGGCCGGTGGATGCGATAGCATCTCTGAGGGCATATGAATAGTGGGTCAGGGCAGCAGGATTGATTATGACACCTGCGGCCCATCTGCGCGCATCATGCAGCGCCTCGATCAGCTCTCCCTCATGGTTCGACTGTACATGGATGATCTTAACCCCGAGATCTTCAGCATGATCGTGAAGTCTCTCGATGATCTCCTCCAGAGCAGCCGATCCGTACAGTTCCGGCTGCCTCTCACCCAGCAGGTTGAGATTCGGCCCGTTCAGGACGAGGAAACGTTTCACGATGGCTGTCACCGCAGGGTCCTTATGAATCCGATGGCATTACGTACAAGTTCATCGGGAACCTTCCTGCCCGAAACAGCATAACCTATCCTTTCAGGCAGTACGTACTCGACCCTGCCTGCTGTGACTTTCTTGTCGATGTACGTGCGATCGATAATGTCTGCGGCCGAGAAGTTTCCGATGTCTGTCTGAAAACCTGCTGCCTTTATCAGTGTAACGAGTCTGTCGAAATCTTCCTGGGGGAAGCCGGTCATCTCTGTTCCCATATAGCCCGCAGCGATCATTCCTGTAGCGACGGCTTCACCGTGGAGGTAATCCGTATAGCCTGACAGTGATTCTATCGCATGTCCTACAGTATGACCGAAATTCAGAACAGCTCTCTCCCCGGTCATGTCTCGCTCATCCATTTCTACTATTTCAGCCTTGATCCTGCAGCTGGAGGAGATCGCCCCGGTCAAAATGCCGTTATCCAGATTCAGGAGTTCCCGGTACCCGGTTTCCACAAGCTGAAACAGGGCGGTGCTACCGATGCAGCCGCACTTGATTATCTCGGCCAGTCCCGACCTCATCTGATTTTCAGGCAGGCTTTCCAGGGTCGTTGTGTCGGCCAGGACGAATCGGGGCTGATAAAAGGTGCCGATAAGATTCTTGCCTCTCTCGTGGTTGACTCCCACCTTACCCCCCACCGATGAATCCACCTGGGCGAGGAGTGTGGTGGGGACCTGTACGAAATTGATGCCTCTGAGCAGTGTGGCGGCAACATATCCCGCAATGTCACCGACAACCCCTCCGCCCAGACCGATGACCGTATCTCCCCGTTCGATCTTGAGGTCCAGAAGGGCATCGTAAAGCTCCCTGGCACAATCCAGATTCTTGAATTCATCCCCGTCACCGACTGTATGGAAAGTGCTCCTGAATCCGCTTCGCCGGAGACTCTCCTCAACCTTTTCTCCGAACAGGTCCACGACCGTACGGTTGCTGATCACTGCGGCTTTGCCTTCAAGCGAGTGTTTGACCATAAGCCGGCCGATCGAATCGATCAGCCCGTGCCCGACGATGATCGGGTAACTGCAGTTGCCGAGGTCTACCGGGATCTCAACCGTTCTGTCATTGGAAATGGCCATATATCTCCTCGGCAATGTCGCCGGCTGTTTTCGCCTGAAGGCAGTCGATTATCAAATCCGCCCTTTCGTAGAATGGGAGCCGCATTTCCAGTACTGTTTCAATGCGGTTGAGCAGGTCTATGTCCTGAAATCCGGACAGGAGTGGTCTTTCAGATGTGCTGTGCCGTACCCTCTCGAAGAGAACATCTGCCGCAACGTCCAGATAAACCACGACTCCCTTATCTGCCAGATATTCGCGATTATCCCTCCAGGCGATGGCTCCGCCTCCCAGTGCGATTACCCTCCGGCTGTATTCCAGGGTTCTTTCAAGGGCCTCTCTCTCGAGCATTCTGAATTTCTCCTCACCCTCTTTGAAAACCTCGAAAACAGTCCGTCCTGTGCTGTTTTCGATCTCGTCATCCAGATCGCAAAACGACCATCCGGCACGAACAGCCAGTTCCCGGCCCGCCGCAGTCTTGCCGGCTCCCATGAAACCGGTCAGATAGAGTCTCCCGGTTTCCCGGATCTGCGCCGCCAGGTTCATCATGCCTCCGGTTCCCGAAGGTGAGGTGGCTGTGATTCCGTGTACCTCTGCAGAGCGGCCTCGATCCCGCCCGTTGTATCACCGCCGAATTTCTCCAGCAGGGCATTGCACAGAACCAGAGCCACTACCGATTCGGCTACCACCGCAGCTGCGGGAACAGCGCATACATCGGAGCGCTCCACATGCGCACTCTTCTCCCTGCCTGTAACCAGATCGACGGAACCTGTCGGCCGGCGGAGTGTGGGAAGGGGCTTCATTGCCGCATGGATGATCACATGTTCACCATTTGTGATTCCTCCCTCAATTCCGCCTGCGCGATTGGTCGGACGTCTGATAATTCCCGGTTCCCCTGTTATGGCCTGAAGCCGGAATTCGTCATGTGATTCCGATCCGCGGCTGCGGGTCATTTCAAATGCCCGTCCGATCTCCACTCCCTTGATGGCCGGAATGCTCATGACCGCACGAGCAAGCTGACTGTCTATCCTGCGATCCCACTGCACGTATGATCCGAGCCCCGCCGGCACACCTTCCGCCCATACGGCGAAACAGCCGCCGAGGGTATCACCATCCTCTCCTGCCTCATCGATTGCCTCGATCATGGCCTCCTCGCCGGTCGCCGCCGGACAGCGTACCGGGGAGTTGTCGATGGCAGCGAGGTCGGGCAATTCCCTGCCGTCATTTCCGAACAACTCCCCGGCATCGATTTCTCCGATACTCTCTACCACACTGCCGATTGCAGTCCCGAATTCTTCCAGCAGCCGGCGGGCTATCGATCCGATCGCCACTCTCATGGCCGTCTCCCTGGCGCTTGATCTCTCCATGACATTCCTCAAATCGGCGGTGTGGCCGTACTTGATACCCCCTGTAAAATCTGCATGGCCCGGTCGCGGCATTGTCACCCTGCCGTGATCGTTGTTGTGATAGTCGACGGCCATCCTGTCCTTCCAGTTGATCCAATCCCTGTTCTCGATTTTCAGTGCCACAGGACTGCCGATCGTTTTCCCGAATCGAATGCCCGATACGATCTCGACCCTGTCCTGTTCTATCTCCATTCGTTTACCCCGGCCGTGTCCCATCTGCCTGCGCGCCAGGTGCCGATCGATATAATCAGCTCCGATCTCCAGACCCGCCGGTATACCATCTATAATGCCCGTGAGGGCCGGTCCATGGCTTTCACCGGCGGTTAAGAACCTCAGCATCAGGCCTCTTCCCCTTTCCTTCCTTTCAGGGCTTTTTCCAGGGCTTCTCTCATGATCCGCTCGGGGGGAGCGGAACCGGTCCAGAGGTAAAAGGATTTCATGCCCTGATAAAGAAGCGTGTTTAATCCATCTTCAACATCGAGACCGGCCTGCGCAGCGTGGCGCTGGAGCCGGGTTGGAGTGCGACTGTACACGAAGTCGAAAAAGAGGGTTTGAGGGGAAAATCCCGCCAGCGGGGGGAGGGGAGCGGTCTCCTTCTCTTCATTCAGTCCAGCGGGTGTGGCATTGACGATCAGCCCCACAGATTCCCGGATACCCGGACCGACATCACCGAAATCCTCAAGCAGGGTTACTTCGAGAAGGTTTTCCTTTTTTCTGTGCCTGTTGATCATATCGATGAGCCGCGCACTTTTCTCTCTCGTGCGCGAAAGCAGATAGATCTGATCGGCCAGCCCCTCTCGCACTATCCCCGCGGCGGCAGCACGGGCCGCTCCTCCGGACCCCATCAGAAGCACACCGCGTCCGGCGGGTCCTTCCGGCCTTCTCTCCCTGAATGCGCGCAGGAATCCCTCAATGTCGGTGTTGTACCCCGTCAGTGTTCCATCCCGAACGACGATCGTGTTTACAGCCCCGATCATCGCGGCTTCTTCATCCAGGGTGTCAAGCAGGGAAAGAGCAGCGATCTTGTGCGGAATGGTGATATTGGCACCGGCTATGCCGGATTGCCCCAATCCATTGAGAAGGGCGGCCAGTTCGTCTGCGGCGACCTGTCTCGGAAGGTATCTCAAGGGCAGTCGGAGTGCCTGTAAGCCGGCGTTCTGGAAGTCGGGTGAAAGGCTGTGGGAGACCGGATCTCCCAGCAGGTAGATCAGTTTCAATCCGGTCATCTCAACCTGCTCCCAGGGCTTCAATCGTTTCCCTGAAACCGGGCCACGAAACTGAAATCGAATCGTAGTTGTGAATAGTGCTCTCGCCGCTGCAGGCAAGAGCAGCAACGTGGAAGGCCATGGCGATTCTGTGGTCACCAGAGCTGATGAACTCAGCACCGCCGTACCCGTCTCCTCCCTTCAGAGAGAATCCATCGTCGTATTCCTCAACCTCAGCACCGAGTGCCTTCAGATTTCGGGTGATCGCCGATATCCGGTCGCTCTCTTTCAGGCGAAGCTCACCGACATCTCTGAAATAAGATTCCCCTTCAGCAAAGGCCGCTGCTACCGCCAGGATCGGAACCTCGTCAATCAGCCAGGTGACGGTCGGACCCGAAATCCCGGTACCTTTCAAACCGGAATGTCTGACCAGAAGGTCGGCTCTCGGTTCATGACAGACGGAACGTTCATCGAGGATCTGGATATCAGCTCCCATGGAGATGAGAACATCGAGGGCCCGGCGGCGGCCCGGATTGAGTCCGACATCCTCCAGCAGGAGTTCTGAAGAGGGAAGCAGCAGGGCCGCAACCACGAGATAGAGAGCGCTGGAAATGTCACCCGGTATATTCACTTCTCTGCCTGTAAGTGGATCACCCGGCACGAGTGTTACAGAACATGGACCGGTTTCTCCATCCAGATCCCTGCCGGTGACAGAGGCTCCAAAGCCGGCCAGCATCCTTTCGGTGTGATCGCGACTGCGTATCGCTTCATGATAATCCGTTATCCCGTCGGCACCGAGACCGGCCAGAAGGACACACGATTTCACCTGTGCGCTGGGCACCTGGCTCTCATATGTGATACCGGAGAGAGCGCCGGGGGTGAGCGTGATCGGCAGGGTTCCACCGGCTGCCAGATTTATCCGGGCACCCATCAACTCCAGGGGAATGGCAACTCTCTCCATCGGGCGGGCAATTAGACTCTCATCACCGGTGATCGTTGCAGGCAGGCCCAGGCCGGTCAGCAGCCCCGCCAGCAAACGGGCGGTTGTGCCGGAGTTGCCACAGTAAAGGTCCCGGGAGGGGACCTTCAGGACAGAGTTACCGGCATACCTGTCCGATCCGGTTCCATATGCTCCACTTCCTGTTACACGCATCTCCCTGTTGTCACGGCTTCTCTCGATCACCGAACCGAGGGTCTGCAGACATGCAGATGTATGGGCAACATCGTGGCCCGGTGCGATTTTCCGGATGACCGTTTCGCCCTCCGAGATCGCACCGATCATCAACGCACGGTGACTTATCGACTTGTCTCCGGGCGGTTTCACTCTTCCCCTCAAGGCCGGGGAGGGTCTTATCCTCATTTTCAGATCGGTGGTCATCATTCCTCGACCCACGACCTGAGACCCTCTTTTGCGAGGAGCCTTACGGCGGTTCCGGCTTCCTCTGGAGTCGAGAAGGCCAGCCGCATGGTTCCCCCTTCACCTTCACGGACCTTCAATACCTCTATGTCACGGATATTTATCGAGTGAGGAGCAAGGCAGCCTGCGATGGTTGCCAGAACTCCCGGCTCATCCCTGACGACCACCAGGATGTCGTGAAGGGGGATTACAAATCCTCTCGTGTCCCGCGGGATCGAAAGCCTCAGCAGATTAGCCCGTTCAAAATCACCGGCCAGCGTGCCTGCGGAGACCTTCTCGCGGGTATCTTCCAGACCTCTTATCAGAGTGTCGAGTGATTCGAGGATCGCGACCCTGTTCGTCTCGAAAATATCACTCCACGTTTCATAGGGGCTCGATGCAATCCGCGTGAGATCCCTGAATCCGCCGGCGGCCAGACGCAGGGTGAGATCTTCGTCCTCATTCCAGTCGCCGGCCACATTCATAAGGGTAGTGGCCAGCAGCTGGGGGAGGTGACTTATCCGGGCAGCAATAAGGTCGTGGGTGTACGGATCGGTGATGACAACTTTGGAACCAACCGATTCCGCCAGAGCTGCGAGTTCTCCAGTAGAGTCGCTCTCCCGATCCGGTGTCAGCACCCAGACCGCATTTTCATACAGATACGCGTCTGCCGCTGATATTCCCTTAGCCTCAGATCCGGCCATCGGGTGCCCGCCGATGAATTCCACGCTATCCGGCAGAACTCCTGCGGCCTTTTCGACGACAGCGCTCTTGGTCGATCCGACGTCGGTGACAACTGCTCCATCCCCGACCCAATCCCCCAGCCGGTCAAGGTTCTCGAGTATCGTTGAAATGGGAGAAGCCAGGACGATCAGATTCGCACCTCTGGTGCCTTCATCGAAGCGGTCGTGCGGATACCCGTGGTCTATGAATCCGGCATCACGGGCCTTCCGGAGAGAATCAGGGCTGGAGATGCCTGTGATCGTACCGGCATATCCTTTCGCCTTCAGCGCCGCCGCCAGCGAACCACCCATAAGTCCCAGCCCCCAGATAGATATCCTTTCGAAGGGCATCTTCAGATACTCCTGTCGAGAACAGCGGCCATCTGTCTGATTTCACTCATCAGTATTTCGAACTGTTCAGGACGGAGCGACTGCGCTCCATCGGAGCGGGCGTTATCGGGGTCGGAATGCACTTCGACCATCAATCCGTCGGCACCGGCTGCTATTGACGCTCTGGCCATCGGAAGAACCTTGTCGCGGCGGCCGGTCCCATGACTCGGATCGGCGATGATCGGCAGGTGACTCAGTTTGTGAATAACCGGTATGGCGCTGATATCCATTGTGTTCCTGGTATAGGTCTCGAAAGTCCTGATACCGCGCTCGCACAGGATGATTTTGCTGTTTCCGCCGGCCAGGATGTATTCAGCAGCCTGAAGCCATTCCTCGATGGTGGCGGAGATGCCCCGTTTCAACAGAACGGGCTTCTGCTGCTCCCCCAGCTCCCGGAGGAAGGTGAAGTTGTGCATATTGCGGGCACCGAGCTGCAGGATATCTGCATACTGGCTCACAAGCCCGATGCGGCCCGATTCCAATACTTCTGTTACGGCAATGAGATCGAATTCATCGGCTGCTTCGCGCAGCAGCTGCAGGCCCTTTTCTCCCAGGCCCTGGAAGGAGTAGGGACTGGTGCGTGGCTTGTATGCTCCGCCGCGCAGTCCTTTCGCACCTGCCTCCGCCACCAGCCCGGCCACCATTATGATCTGTTCCCTGTTCTCTACCGAGCAGGGACCTGCGATAATCGGGATCGTATTTCCACCGAATGCGACACCCGAGGCTTCGACGATGGTTGATTCAGGTTTGAAGGTCCTGCCGGCGAGTTTATAAGGTTCGGTGACCCTGACCGCTTCGGTGACCCCGTTCATCAGTTCAAAATCCCTTGGATCCAGATCGATACTTGTACCGATCACACCGATGATCGTGCGGCTCTGACCGGCGGAGCGATGTGTCTGGTAGCCATCGCGGTGAATGATGTCGATCACAGATTCGATCTCTGCACAGGTGGCATGGGGGGACATGATGATGACCATTTGATCCGCCTTCTTAAGTTCTCTATGCCTGGAGTTTGCGCGATTCCGACATGATCGCCTTGAAGAGATTGCGAATTGCGTTTCTGCTGAACGGGCCCCGGTTTGAGTCTTCCGCCCGCTTCACGACATCCGCTTCCCGGGAGCTGTCTTCGACCTGCAGACCTTCCCTCTTCTTGATCTGACCGATCCGCACGACCGCAGTGGCCCGCTGGTTCAGCAGTTCGACGAGGAATCGATCTATGCGATCGATATCTTCCCGCAGTTGTGTAATCGTTCCGTGCATCCTGACTCTCTCCTAAAAAAAAGCGGGCGCGTCCCTCCCGTTATCGAGAGGAGCGCGCCCGCCTTAAGGGCTTTCCGTTTTATCCCAAGTTAGCCTTCGGACCTCCGGAATCCGCGTACCTCTCCCTGTGGCTGATAATAATAGCAGCAGCCGCTCGTCAGGCTCCGGAGAGCCGTCATCTGCAGGTTCGAAGTGCGCATCAGGCGGGACAGGCTAATGGGCAATCGTGATACGGTCAAGGAAGAATTAGACATTTCACCTGTCCAGCGGGTTAACTTGGTGTCCTGGACCGGAAGGCCATCGACCACCCGAAACCTTTGAGTCAAGACGATGAACGACCCGACTGGGGCTCCCGATCTATCCTTCCCGAACTTTCTGAACCTGCCTCCCGATCTGTCCGATCCACAGAAAAGTACGATCCAGGTCCTGCCGCTGCCGCTCGACATAACCTGCTCCTGGAAAAGAGGGACATCGGAAGGACCGGCCGCTATTGTGGAGGCAAGTCATCATATAGAGTTCTACGACGAGGAGGTTGGATTCGTGCCGGTCGAAGAGGTGGGGGGAATTGCAACCCATCCCGCTCCCGATCTGCCGACAGATCCGGAAGCTGCCGCACTGGTGGTCGAAGAGACTGCAGCAGGCTTGATAAATGAAAAACGCATGTTGGTGGCTCTGGGGGGAGAACACTCTATCACTTATCCTCTCGTCAGGGCGCACCGGCAAATCTGGCCCGATCTGTGTGTTCTTCAGATCGATGCACATGCAGATCTGAGAGACACCTATCACGGTTCCCGCTTCAATCACGCCTGTCCGATGCGCAGGATCTACGATATGGGCGTGCATGTGACTGCTCTGGGCATCAGATCGGTGGATTCGAGCGAAGCTCATCTTCTGGAAGGTGACCTGCGAACGACCTTCCTGGCTCACCAGGTTGTGGGCAGGGTGGGGGAGCAGATCGATCAGATCCTCCGATCTCTGCCGGGGGAGGATCTTTACATAACCATCGATCTGGATGGTCTCGACCCTTCGGTGGTGGGTGCAGTGGGTACTCCGGTACCGGGTGGCTTCGACTGGTTCGAAACGCTCAGACTGCTCCGGTCTCTCTTCAGGGAGAAGAATGTAGTTGGGACCGACGTAGTTGAGCTGAGCCCGCGCGAAGGATTCCACAGTTCCGATTCCATCGCTGCCAGGCTCGTCTACAAAATGGCGGCATACAGTGCCGAGAGAAGATAAGGCACGCGACTCACGCGCTGGTGTCCTCATGGTGGGCATATGTCCGAACGGGTGATCACCGGGCCGATGCAGGTCCTTTTCATGTCTCTGAACAGGTGATAGACCTGTGATTCAGGGGATTGGTGCTGCCGCCGGGCGCGATCTATATATCTGCATCTGGCAGAGAGGTCCGGCCCGTAACTATCGATACGGCAAAGCATTTCCCCCGGGTCAGGTTCTGGATGGATTGCGATGGCAGATTGAACAGTCCCCCAGTGCTGCAGCAATGGGAAAATCCTCAGATCCGTGGAACGAAGGGAATTTTCATTGATTGTTATCGGAAAAAGTATATAATAAAACTATGCTAAAAGATGAGATTGAAACAGCTTTTCGAGCGCTCGGGGAGCGCTGCGAAGACCTGGAATGCGTAATTGTGGGCAGCGCTGCAGCAATTCTCTCAGGGTGGATTATTCGAGGGACCCTGGATGTGGATGTAGTCTATTCCAATCCCAAGCTTTCAGTGTACCAAAGAGAAATCATGGAAATTGCAGAAGAGCTGGGTTTGCCTGAGAAATGGATGAATGATGCAGCAGCAGCCTGGCGTGATGTGCTTCCTTCAGATTTCTGCGATCGTCTGCAATCAATTGGACGATTTGGTGGCTTTCTAATCTCATCGGTGAGCAGACAGGATCTGATACTTCTGAAGTTCCATTCACTCAGACCAGAAGATATTGCGGATCTGCAGGAGCTGTCACCGACGGAGGAGGAGATAGAGTATGTCCGGTCGCAGTTGGATCGCATTGCTAAGTTCGATGCTCCATCTGCACATAAGATGGAACTCTATTTAGAACAACATTGAAATCATCGATTGAAGATTGCCTTTATTCCCAATGGGCCAGGATTGGAGTCGGATTTGATGTGGATCCTGCTCAGGTGACGGTCTCTGCGGAATCTCTATTAGCTCGTACTTGTTCAGCAGCTTCTGATTCTCCTCGTCTCTTCTGGGCTGCCGCGAGCTGGCTGGCGATACATCATCAACTGGTAAATGGCCGTCTTCTGGCAAAAGAATTGAAGACTCTTGAAAATCAGTTTTCAGCAGTTGCAGGAGCAATCTTGAGTGTGGCTATTGAATTGAATCCAACAGCATCAACGTTAGATCAGGCAATTTCACATTGTAGCCCACTCAAGGGTAAACGTGTCCTCTTTGCACAATACGCGATCAATCCAATACTGACAGAATATGCTCGGAGAGAATCTTTCGAGCTGTTCGAGAGATGGGGCTTCTGGCATAACCAGATTTCTGATAAGAGGGATGCAATTCGTCCTGTTTCATGGATCATTAAAGCTTGTCCTGACCTCAGGATCCGTTCAATCCTCGGTGCTTCACTTGATGCAGAAATAATGCATCAGGTTCTGCTCCAGCCTCTTTCAGCAACCGCATTGAAGAATAGGCTGCCCTATACATATGCTTCAATCCATGAAGCTGCGTCAAGGTTGTGCGATAGAGGATTACTCAAGAAGAGAGCACAGGGTCGCGCATTGGTACTTCATGTTCCATCGAATATTGAGAAATGGTTGGATAAGATATCTGCCTAGTGTCATGTCAGGTGACAAACGTCGGCACCGAGAGTGATGCCGGGCCCGGCCTGCAAGGCGCGGCGACGAGGCATAGCGGTGGCTATGGCAAGATCACAGTCGCGGAAGGGGCCTCGCATTACCTTTATGTGGATGTGCCGGATCTCGTAGCGGAGAGTATCCTTGCTGTAATCTATGAGGCGCGTGCGAAGTGAGATTGGATGAGCTCAGCCACGGAAGACGTTGAATGCGTGAAAATGTGATGAATATAGAGCGTGGCGAAACAGACAGAGTGAAGCTAAATTATTGGGCTAGGAGCCTGTCGGAGTAA
>VAOY01022754.1_pt1 | contig 23683 bp, 23 predicted proteins | sample 3393881 | NCBI WGS metagenome assembly VAOY01 (sample SAMN08290430, study PRJNA428436) | hydrothermal vent metagenome | isolation source: Deep-sea hydrothermal vent chimney | place: Indian Ocean: Southwest Indian Ridge
AGTGGGGATCAGAAGGAAGCGCAATATGGAAAGGCGCTGCTGCAGATGGAGCAGGGAATGCGGGTGAACCGGATAGATTTGACTGGCAACTTCCTCTGGCAGGTGCCCATATGCTGGACAACCTCTCCACATCACTTGCAGTGGTCAGTGCCTTGCGCCGGAAGGGGGTATTCATTCCAACGGACGCAATTGTCAGCGGGATTGCCTCAGTAAGATGGCCCGGCCGGCTTCAGTGCGTCGCTGCTCCACCGGGTTGTCCCGATCTGATCCTCGACGTGGCGCACAATCCCCTTGCTGCATCAGTCATCTCCGAAGAGATATTGGCGAGATCTCCGGGCAGATGCAGAAGACTGGTCGTTGCCCTGGCAGCCGATAAGGACCTGGAAGAATTCCTCAAGCCGCTCATCCCGCTATTCGAAATGACGGTGGCCACATCTCTGGAGGAATCGAGAAGCCGGGCTCCTGAAGAGATTGCACAGACTGCAAACCGGCTGGCTGCAGAATTAAACCTGCGGCTGGAGATCAGCGCGGTGCACGATCCGGTGGCAGCCGTGGCAGATGCCATGTGCGGCCTTGACGGAGATGGACTCGTCGTGGCAACCGGGTCGCATATGCTGGTTGGACCCCTGCTGAAGGTCCTTGGAGAGGATCTGGGTAAGGGGCGGCTCTGGCCAGAAATGGAGTTGTCCTCACACTGAATAGGGTTCTATCAATATAGGGCTGTCTTTAATCGATCTGCCTGAGGAACCTGAGATACCTTCCGCGCGTTCTGGCATTAAGAGGAGTGCGGAGCAGTTCCCTTCCGAATTATCGTTAGGGGCGACAGGAGTTTTTATTATGTGCGGTATTATCGGATATGTGGGCCGGAAAGAGCAGAGGGATATCCTTCTGGGAGGACTGCGCAGGCTGGAATACCGTGGGTACGACTCTGCCGGTATTGCAGTTCAGCGGAACGGCAGCCTGGTGATGACCAAGGTAAAGGGGAAGATCAGGGACCTGGAGAAGGCAGCCTCCTCGCTCGATCTTACTGGTAGTGTCGGGATCGCTCACACTCGCTGGGCAACCCACGGAGAGCCAAATGATATCAACGCCCACCCCCACACATGCTGTGGAAACCGCATTGCCCTGGTCCACAACGGCATCATCGAGAACTACCAGTCTCTCAGAACACTCCTTAAGGAGCGTGACCACCACTTTACCTCTGATACGGATACCGAAGTTCTCGTACACCTCGTCGAGGAACATCTGAAGGATTCATATGGCCATTCACTTGAAGAGGCCGTAAGACTGGCCCTCAATGAAGTGGAAGGAACCTATGGGATAGCTGTTATCGATGCAGAGCAGCCGGGTGTGCTGGTCGCAGCACGCAGGGGCAGCCCTCTTCTGCTGGGTATTGGCAGTGATGAGTATTTCGTCGGATCGGATGTCGCGGCCTTCGCCGAATATACCCGTGAAATCGTTTACCTCAACGACGATGAGATGGCGGTTCTCTCCCCTGATGGCTATCTGGTCAAGAACCTGCAGGCCGAGGAGATGAATCCGGATGTTGAAAAGATCACCTGGGAACTCGGTCAGATAGAGAAGGGTGGTTTCGACCACTTCATGCTCAAGGAGATCCGGGAGCAGCCCCAGACCGTTCTCGATGCCTTGAGGGGCAGGGTCAGACCGGACACCGGGCAGGTAAAGCTGGGTGGACTGCAGGATCACCAGGATCTTCTAAAAAATGCGAAAAGGATAATCTTCACATCGTGTGGTACCTCGTGGCATGCCAGCCTGATCGGCAGACGCCTGATCGAGGAGTTCGTACGCCTCCCGGCAGAGGTGGAATACGCGTCGGAGTTCCGTTACTCCACTCCGGTATTTACACCCGGTACCGTTCTGATCGCCGTCAGCCAGTCAGGAGAGACTGCAGACACTCTGGCGGCCCTGCACCTGGCGAAAGAGGAGGGGATACCCTGTCTCGGTGTCGTGAATGTTGTCGGCTCGTCGATCGCCCGTGAGACAGATACAGGTGTCTACCTTCACGCCGGGCCTGAAATAGGAGTGGCATCTACAAAAGCATTTACAAGTCAGGTAACGGTTCTGAGCCAGATATCACTTCTCATGGCCCAGCTCCGTGGTACGCTCACAGAGGAACGGCAGAAGGAGATTGCTGGCGAACTGGTTCGTCTTCCAGGCAAGATCCAGCAGATTCTCGATGATACAGACTGCATAGAGAAAATCGCCGATCAATTCGCAGGTGCCGACAACGCACTCTATCTCGGGCGCGGATACAGCTTCCCGGTGGCTCTCGAGGGGGCGCTGAAGCTGAAGGAGATATCGTACATCCACGCCGAAGGCTACCCTGCAGCCGAGATGAAGCACGGACCTATCGCACTGATAGATGACGACATGCCTGCCGTGATCCTCGCACCGGGCGATCACGTATACGAAAAAGTTGTCAGCAACATCGAAGAGATCCGGGCCCGCAGGGGACGGGTGCTTGCGGTGGCTACAGAGGGCAATGAAGCCATGGCAGACCTGGCCGACTGGGTGATCTATGTTCCCGAAACCCTCGATTGCTTCTATCCGCTTCTGACGGTAATTCCGCTTCAACTGCTCGCCTACTACGTCGCCGTGCGACGGGGCTGCAATATTGACCAGCCTCGAAATCTGGCCAAGAGTGTGACAGTGGAATGATGCGACGGATCTTCCTGCTCATTCTGCTGGCCGCACTTTCCCCGGTTTCTGCAGTCTCAACGGGCACCTCACCATACCGTTTATCCGATTGTCTGATAATCCAGTCACGAGAAGGAGTGGAGAGCCGGCAGCAGGAAGCGGCAGATCCTTACCAGCGTGCCCGGCAGTTCTGGATGGAGGGCCGTTTCAGCAGAGCTGCCGAGATACTGGAAGCAGCCCTTAGCATCGGTGGCCTTGGTGAGCACCGGGCTTCGGGGTGGCTCCTTCTGAGCGCCTCCCGTCTGGGTTCCGACGATCCTGAACCTGCTCTTCAGGCTCTCGACGGACTCGACCGCGAATATCCGGAAGGGCCCTATCTGCTTGAGAGGAGGTGGTTGAGGGGAAGAGCCCACGCTCGTGCGGGCCGTTTCTACGAAACAGCAGTCATCTATGCAGAGATCATTGAGGATGAACCTGAGAACCGCATCTCTGAGGCCGCTCGTGATGAACTGGCACTTCTGATTGCCGAACGACTCGATTCGAATGAACTGCACAGGCTCGGCTACGAGTGGGCCGGAAGCGATCTGAAGGGCTGGCTGGGTCTGACAGCCATAAGAGAACTTGCCGATCGCGGCGATCTTGCCAGAGCGAGGAGACTGCTGGAAAACCTTGAAGCAGAGGCTCCTGAAGGAGGTTACGGGCGCGAAACAGCAAGAAATCTGGCAGACCTTTCCGAAAGACTGAAATCGGCCGGACCGGCCGGCTTCGTCCTGGGTGTACTGGCACCACTGACCGGGCGCGACAGCGAAGCTGGCCGGGATATCATCGATGCAGTCAGGCTGGCCCTGGCAACAGCCCAGGTGGATGCGCGGCTGGCTGTACGCAATACTCGCGGAACCCTCGAAGGTACTTTGAAAGGCACCATCTCGCTGATCAGGGATGAGGGAGCCCAGCTGATTCTGGGTCCCTACGTGGAAGAGCTGGCTCTGACGTCGGCCGGTGTGGCCGAAGGTATGGAGGTCCCGATAATTCTGCCATACACTCAAAGCGCGGTTACTCCGACAATGGGTGATAACGTCTTCCAGCTTCAGGCCACACCCAGATTGCAGGCTGAGGCCCTGGCCGATGCTGCGATAGACAGTCTGGGCATGATCACATTTGCCGTTATGAACCCTCTGACCGGCAGCGGTTCCGATTTTGCCGAAGCATTCATGACAAGGGTGGAAGAGAAGGGGGGTAACGTGGTGGCCCATCAGGAGTTTTATCCAGAGGCAAACGATTATCAGGATCAGCTCGATGCCATCCGGAGAGCGGGTCTGGGCCTGAGTCTGGCTGATACTTCAGAGACGCTGGTGACAGATATCCAGGCGATCGAGGAAGCCAACCTGGACACGCTGGGTGAACCTGTGGCTGTAGGAAGCATCGATGCAATTATCGTTCCTGCTGCAGATCCAACGAGTGCGGTTCAGATCACCCTGCAGATAATTTTCGTGAACATAGCAACGACGATAATGGGTGGTTCGGCCTGGAATTCCTTCGATGTTATCAGTTCGGGGGGTGATTACGTTAACGGAGTGATATTCACCGATGCGTACTCTATCGGTCATACTTCGATGCCGCAGATCGATTTCGCCAACCACTACTACTCTGCCTATTCCCGCATGCCGGGCCGAACCGCGACCTTTGCATTCGATGCCGCAAGACTGGCACTGGCTGCCTGGCAGATGGTGCCCTCAGGCACGACGGGATCGGACAGAAAGCGGGCGATGCGACGGTGGCTCTCCGGAGTAAGCGCATTTGAGGGTGCCTCCGGGCCGATAAACTTCAACAGAACCGGCAGGATCAATGACAATGTATTCCTGATGAGGATACAGCATGACACAATCGTTCCGCTCACCATAACTCCTGCGGCGGCACAAATTCCTCCTGACCCGCATTGATCTGTTTTGCCCTCTTCTGAATCCTCAATAAATAATCCTCTGTGGAAACCGGATCTGCCCGAGGAACTGGGCAGGAAGTCGAAGGATCTGACCGATCTGCTTTCGCGGCACAGGAGAGTGGTCGCTGCCTTCTCTGGTGGGGTCGACAGTGCATTCGTCGCATATGCCGCGCGCACGGTCCTGGGCAGAGAAGGGGTGCTCGCGGTTGTAGCAGATTCGCCCAGCATTCCACGACGTGAACTGGCCGGGGCACTTGAATTCGCAGTCCGGCACGACATTCCGTGCGAGGTAGTCGAAACCAGAGAAGAAGATGAACCGGGCTACATAGCCAACATCGGTGATCGCTGCTACTACTGCAAGCTGGAGCTCTTCACAGTGCTTCGAACGACTTTCACCTCGAACGGATTCGACGCAGTTCTGTGCGGCACCAACGCAGACGATATCTCCGATTATCGTCCCGGTCTCAGGGCAGCAGATGAGATGAATGTCGCAAATCCACTTCTGGAGGCAGGACTGACTAAAGAGGATGTACGCACACTGAGCAGAGCCCACGGTCTGGAGACCTGGGATAAGCCGGCTATGGCCTGCCTTGCCAGCCGTATCCCCTACGGTGAAAAGGTGAGTCGTGATAAACTGGCGAGGATTGAAGCAGCCGAAGAAGTGCTGTGGGAAGAAGGATTCAAGGTCCTCAGGGTTCGACATTACGGTGAGCTTGCCAGAATTGAGATAGGCAAGGATGAGCATCACAGGTTGGCCGAACCGGAACTGCGGGGGCGGATCTTTGAAGGGATCAGAAGCACCGGCTTCGAATCTGTCGAACTGGACAGTGAACCTTACAGGAGCGGGCGACTCAATGAAGCTCTTGAGAAGGAGAAGTAAGGAGCGTGCCAGGTCATGAGTGAATCAATCGATCGCAGTGCCGCGATGGAAGAATTGTTTGACCGGGAGATCAGCAGGCGCACTGCACCCGGTCACGGCTGGATTGACGAGGTCCGCGAGTCCTTTGTAGCTCTCTGCATCAAACTCGAAGAGATAGTGGAGGCCGGTAAAACGATATTTATCTGCGGCAATGGCGGCAGCGCCGCCCAGGCGCAGCATTTCTGTGCAGAAGTTGTCGGAAGATACCGGAGGGACAGCAGACCGGCCCCGGCCGTCTCCCTTACGGTGGATACTTCTGCCATCACATCCCTCGGCAACGATTTCGGCTTCAATGAGATTTTCCTGCGTCAGGCTCAGGCTCTGATGCGGGAGGGTGACCTCCTCATCGGAATCTCAACTTCAGGAACTTCCGCCAATGTCGTTGAAGCCCTTTCGTGGGCGCGAAAGAATGGCCATGCAACTGCAGCTCTGACGGGTGAGGGTGGGGAAACAATGGCTACTATCTCCGATTTCTGCATCGCGATCCCCTCCACCGAAACAGACCTGATCCAGGAGCGGCATCTGGTCCTGCTCCACATCCTCGCCGAGGTGGCAGAGCGGGTGCTGACCGCAGAGCAGTGAAATTCCGGGCTCAGGCCAAGATCAATATCGGGCTCCGTCTGCTGAGACGCCTCGAAAGCGGTTATCATGAAATTGAGACCTTCCTTCACACGCTGGATTGGGGTGATGAGGTCGTACTGGAGCCTTCGGAGGGAATAAAGCTCGATATCAGGGTTGCCGATGACGCTCCCCGGCCGGATTCCTTTTCTGAGATCCCGGGTGATTCCAGCAACCTCGCCTGGCAGGCAGCCGAAGCATTATCGGAGGCAGGCGGGCTGCCTGGTGTTTCTATTACCATCATCAAGCGGATTCCTCCAGGCACAGGCCTGGGTGGAGGTTCCAGTAATGCGGCAACAGTCCTGACGGGGATGCTGGAACTGTATAACCTCCAATCGGAGTCGCTGGAACTCGGCGAAATAGCACTGAAACTGGGTGCCGATGTGTCCTTTTTCCTCAAAGGGGGCTATGCCCTGGCCGAAGGAGTGGGCGAAAAACTCACCCGTATTGAGCCTGCCGCAGGTTTACCGGTTATAGTGACCTTCCCCCCGGTCAGAATATCAACAGAGTGGGCATATGGAGAATCCAACTGTACCTTGACACGAACGGGACAATATCGCGAATATCACTCCTCTTACCGGGGATTGATCGAAATGTGTTCCCGGCAGGAATTAGTAAATGATCTGCAGATAACGGCAGTTGAAGCCCACCCGGAAATTGCCGTTCACATAGCGGCACTGAACGAATCGGGGGCCCGCTTCGTTTCCATGACAGGAAGCGGGTCTGCGGTGTACGGGCTCTTCGACAACGATGTGGATGCGGTTGCGGCCGCCGGAAGTCTGGCAGCCGACGATATTACGACCGTGAGGACAATTCTGCAGTAATGACAATGCATCTCAAACCCGGGGCTCAAAACACCTGCGGGGGATGGAAGGTACCCCAAAGTGAAAATAACCGAGGTCAGGATTTCACTCTGCAACGAGGACAGACTTAAAGCATTTGCCAACGTCACCTTCGACAACGAATTCGTGGTCCGGGGCCTGAAGATTATCGAAGGACGTAACGGTCTCTTTGTTTCAATGCCCTCAAGAAGGCGTTCCAACGGAACCTACCAGGATATAGCTCACCCGATTACCAGCGATATGAGAGCCAAGCTGGAGTCGGAGGTTATATCCACATATGAGGCCGAATTAGAGACGGCTGGCCAGCAGGATTCTGAGCAGGGTGCTGAGCAGGATACTGAACAGGATGCTGAACAGGATACTGAGCAGGATGCTGAGCAGGATGCCGAACAGGATACTGAGCAGGGTGCTGAGCAGGATACTGAACAGGATGCCGAGCAGGATGAGCCCAGTCCCGATGAAAAGTCTTCTGACTCCAATGAAGAATCCTCTGGCTCCGATCAAGAATCCTCTGACTCCGATCAAGAGTAAAAGACGGACATTCCACGATCGGAGCACCAATCTCACACAAGCTGGGGTGTCGACTAATGGCAAGTCCCCGGACTTTGGATCCGGCAATCCAGGTTCGAATCCTGGCACCCCAGCCAGTATTTATGCGGGTTCATGAAGCATCCGGATAAATTGCCGTGATTATTCCGCCAGATTTCAGACAATTTTTATAGCATTAGTATTATAATACCGGATGTAATTAGTCATTTCCTGATTTTCCCGCTCTGTTCGAGGAACTTATCGGTGAAGTAGGATTGGTCGATCATAGCTCTCCTTTGAACTGTGTAATCCGTGAATATCTTGACCAACATAAAATTCAAAATATCACTTAACTGAAAGTATATCATACTTGCATGAGGTGTGTTGACGATTCAATGTCAAGATTAGCCGAGCTGTTCCAGGAGGGGTGAGGCCGAGGCGGTGGGTGAGAGATCGGCATAATTGCACTTGAAATTGTCTTATCCTCATATTAAAATTTCGATGTGAAAGCATTTTCGCCATATATTCGCCACAATAAGTTGAGCACCGTTGTTTTAAAATCTACTAGATAATGGAGGCCACATGACCGCGCTTGTTAATTGCATAGTATCACTTGGAATGTTCTCAACTGAAAGAGCTGTTGAGATTGCAAGCACACCCGAACCATTCGTTGGATTTATTAATGAGAGTTTTGTTGTTGCACCACCTTTATCTGGTAATGAGAAAGTTGATGGAAAAGTCGAAGCATATTATATCGATATCGATCAAGAAGGGAATATGGTGCTCATAGATGTGCCCAGCGATCCTCGTCAAAGGATTTGGGTTGATAATAGATTAGTTGAAAAAAGAGGATAAGTTGAGCGTTCTATGTGATAAAGATATTAGAAAAGCTATTGAGGATAAAAGGCTCATTATCGATCCAGAACCTGATTTAGAGTATTATGATCCGACCTCAGTCGACTTAACTTTAGATGATAAATTTCTTCAGTGGGATTTTGAGGCTATAAAACTAGCTTATGGTGAAATTCCCCCCCTCGATATTCATATTTCTAATTATGTTCATTTAGCCACTCAATTTACCAAGGAAGTTGAAAAAGAACGGGATGGCTCTGTTATTCTACTCCCCGAACAATTCATGTTAGCTCAAACCAAAGAGGTAATAGATCTGCCAACTGCCTCGAAGTTAGCTGGGCGAATCGAGGGAAAGAGTTCTCGCGCACGCATGGGACTCTTGGTTCATTTCACAGCCCCAACGATTCACGCTGGATGGAGGGGACCACTTGCTCTTGAGATATATTGCGTGGGGCGAGTTCCCCTGAAACTTAAAGAGGGTTATAGGATATGTCAGCTGATTGTTGAAGAAGTTACTGATATTCCAACAATCGGAATGGATGGTACACAGTTCCAGGGACAAAACAATCCACGCGGAAATATCCCGTTAGAATAGATTGATTTCCATTCCAACAGAATTTCAACACGCAGCGTATTAGCTGCCGAGCTTCATGATAGCCATTCTGACGAGATTCTGACAAAACTTGTTATCACCTGGTAACTTTATGCAACCTTATATTACATTCCAAATCTTACGAAACGCTATGTGCCATAAGGATTTTCGGCGCAAATCCGCGTCAGCAAAGGAAAGGCGAAACGGGGCTTGGTCGGACTTTGGATCCGGCAATCCAGGTTCGAATCCTGGCACCCCAGCCATCAGGAAAGAGGTGTCAACATGGGGGAACCCTTGACGATCAGATATACGTTCAAATTTGCTGCAGATGATATAGTCGTATCCGAGATCCGGCTCGAGCCCGACACGATGGAATGTGTCTGCGAGCCTCGGGATTCTTATCCAAGGTGGGTCGCCCTCGATTATTACAAATGTGAGAATTGTCCTCTCTCTATAGATGAGTTTCCCAACTGCCCGCTGGCCGAGTTGCTGCCCGATTTTGTCGATACATTTGCAGACAGGATCTCCTATGAAGAAGTAGATCTCGAAGTCGAAACCGAGTTCAGAAGTTATACCGGGAAAACTACTCTTCAGGATTCTCTGCGATCGCTGATAGGTATCTTCATGGCGTCGAGTGGATGTCCGCATCTCGAGCCATTGAGACCCATGCTCCTGACACACCTGCCATTGGCCAGTAACAAGGAAACCGCATATAAAGCGGTTTCAATGTACCTGCTGGCCCAATATCTAAGATATAAGCGTGGGCAGGATCCTGACTGGGAGATGACTCGACTCCATGATATCTATCAGCAGATCCACGATGTGAATGTTGGATTCTCCCAGAGACTTTCTGCAGTCAGCCCCGGCGATGCGAATGTCAACAGCATCATCAAGCTGGATCTGTATACCTTCACCGTTCCGCAGGCTATTGAAAACCAGCTGGAGGAATTCGAACCCTATTTCAGGCCTTTTCTGAAGTAATCGCATGCAGCCGGTTGGGATACGGCGTCACTCTCGGTGCCGACATTTGTCACGTGACATGGCACTAGTCTGTATTACATACTGACATCGATGCTGGTTACTATTTGACGGGAAGAGCGCGATGCCGCACGATCTGAAACTATTCAGTGGGACTTCCAATCTGCAGTTGGCCGGGGAAATTGCGGAATACCTGGAGCTGCCCCTCGGTGCCGTTGAGATCCGTACCTTCTCCGATGGAGAGATCTTCGTCAAATACCAGGAAAATATCAGGGGTGCGGATGTCTTCATCATACAGTCCACAAACAGTCCCGCCAGCAACCTCCTTGAACTGTTCCTGATGCTCGACGCTGCCCGAAAATCATCGGCCAGGAGAGTGACTGCCGTAATCCCCTATTACGGTTACTGCAGACAGGATCGTAAGGATCAGCCCAGAGTCAGTATATCGGCCAAATTGATGGCCGATCTGATCACCCGGGCCGGGGCAAACCGGATGTTGACCATGGACCTGCATGCGGCCCAGATCCAGGGATTCTTCGACATCCCTGTCGATCACCTCTACTCGAGTATGGCATTCACAGAGTATTTCAAGAGTCTCGAGATTCCGAATATGGTTGTCGTGGCGCCGGATGTGGGTTCCCTGCGTATGGCGCGTGCCTATGCCAAAAGGCTGAACTGCGGCCTGGCGTTCATCGACAAGAGAAGACCTGAAGCAAACGCAGTTGAGGTGATGAATGTAATCGGTGAGGTGGAGGGGAAGAACGTGCTCATGCTCGATGATATGGTTGATACGGCCGGCACTCTGTGTGCGGCGGCCGACGCCCTGAAGGAAAATGGAGCGGAAATGATTCTGGCCGCGTGTACCCACGGAATCCTGTCCGGTCCCGCCGTTGACCGGCTGCAGGCGAGCCAGGTAAAGCAGATCATTACTACCAACACAATTTATATTTCTGAAGAAAAACGCTTTCCAGACTTGGAAATTGTCTCCGTAGGACATATTTTCGGCGAGGCCATACGGCGTACGTATGGTGAAGAAAGCATAAGTACTCTGTTTGATTAGCGCACCCTGACTGATCGGGGTTCGCACATACATCACAGCCGGTCCGCCAGGATCGGCAGCATGCCAGCGGCCGCTGCAGAGAACTCTCTCTGATCGCGGCCCGTCAGGAGGCCGAGCTAGCATGGAAAAAACAATACTTCGGGCCCGGCGCCGTGAGCAGACGGGTTCGAGAGTGGCTCGACGTATCCGTCGAGAAAACAGCATCCCCGGAGTTCTTTACGGTGCACACGAAGATCCGCAACCGATTCAGATCGATGCCCAGGAGTTCCAGACTCTGGTAAAACAGGGGCTGTCGGAGAACTCACTGATAACACTTTTCCTGGATGACGAAAAAAATTCTGAGAGGATGACTCTTATCCGGGAAATTCAGAGGGATCCTGTTCGCAACGAGCTGCGCCATCTCGACCTGGTGCATATCGACCTGACCGAGAGCATCAGAGTGGATGTTCCTCTCCACATGACCGGCCAGGCCGTGGGAGTCAAGATGGGCGGCATTCTGGAACAAAAGATATACGCGGTCGAGATCGAATGTCTTCCCACTGATATTCCGTCGGAGTTCACAATCGATATATCCGATCTGGATATCGGTGACTCCTACCACCTTTCTGACATGGATCTGGGCAATTTGAAGGTCCACACTAATATTGAGAGAACGGTGGTACAGGTCGCTTTTCCGCGTGTTATCGAAGAGGTTGTGGAGGAAGTGCTCGTTCTCGAAGGAGAGGAACCGGAACTGGTCTCCGAAGAGGAAGCCGAAGAAGAGGTCGACAAGAAAGCTGGCGAGGACGAGGCCTGATTCCCGTCCTCCTCGATTAGAGCCGATACCTTTTCATGGATACTCCTTACCTGATCGTCGGACTGGGCAATCCCGGTCGCGGATATGAGGATACCCGGCACAACGCCGGCTTTGAGGTCGTTTCGCTGCTTGCCGAGCGCTGGGGACTGGAATTCGCTGCCGGCAGGGGCGACTACATCCTTGCCAGGGGGCGGTTCGGGGATATTCCGGTAATCCTCGCCAAGCCGACCACATTCATGAACCAGAGCGGATTCGCAGTTCAGGGGCTGATCTCCTTCTTCAAGATCGAGGTCGAACAGCTTCTGGTTGTAGTTGATGACGTGAATATCCCGCTTGGCAGGATCAGGTTCAGATCGGAAGGATCGGGCGGCGGCCAGAAGGGTCTGGAGAATATCATCTACCAGTTGGGACGCGACGATTTCGCCAGGCTGCGGGTGGGAATCGGCACAGAGGATCTGCCTGAAGATCTTACCGGGTATGTGCTGGGAAATTTCTGCAGGGAAGAGATTCCGATAATCGAGGAGACGATCGTGACATCAGCCGATGCCGTCGAAATATTTCTGAAAGAGGGCATCGAAGAAGCCATGAATCGATTCAACTGATTGGAAGGGCACATTTATGGGACTTGAAAGGACACTGATCATGCTGGCACCCGTTCTGGGGGCCGTAGGGATCGCAACAGCGTTCGCGGTTCTGGTATCGTTGATCCGAAAGCCGCAGGGTACGGAGGAGATGCAGGACCTTTCGAACCAGATCCATGACGGGGCCATGGCATTCCTCCGAAGGGAATACAGCATTCTGATCGTATTCGTTGCCGTGGTATTCCTGCTGTTGCTCTGGCAACTGGGCATTTCCACGGCACTTGCCTTCCTGGGTGGTGCTCTCTGTTCACTGCTGGCCGGTTTTATCGGCATGAAGGCAGCGACGAAGGCCAACGTACGGACGACCGAAGCCGCCCGCAGTCTGGGTCCCGGGCAGGCTCTTCAGGTAGCCTTCTCAGGTGGTGTTGTGATGGGTCTTGCGGTGGCCAGCCTCGGCCTGCTGGGAGTTGGTATCGCTTTCTGGATCCTGGGAGGTGATCCGGCCACGGTGAGCAGCATCAACGGATTTGCAATGGGTGCGTCATCCATTGCTCTCTTTGCCCGCGTTGGTGGCGGCATCTTTACAAAGTCCGCCGATGTGGGCGCCGACCTGGTCGGTAAATTGGAAGCCGGAATCCCTGAGGACGATCCACGCAATCCCGGTGTTATTGCGGATCTGGTGGGGGACAATGTCGGGGACACCGCGGGAATGGGTGCAGATATCTTCGAATCGTATGTCGGCTCGATCATCGCCACCATTGCCATCGCCGCCACTGCACAGGCCGGCACGACCATTGCAATGCTCGGTGAGAAATCGGCGATAATGCTTCTTCCCATCTTCATGGTGATGCTCGGCCTTCTGGCTTCCTTTATCGGTATCGCCAGCATCAGGGTTCTCAGGAACCTGAATCCGGCTGCCGCATTGCGTTACTCGACATTTGTTGCCGCTGGAATATTCCTTGTAGCCGCCTACATTGGTGTCGGCACTCTGGGAATCAGGCAGGGCGTATTCTGGGCGATCTTCAGCGGTACGATAGTCGGAATACTGATCGGTGTCATTACCGAGTACTACACCTCTGCCGGACCGATCAGGAGGATCGCAGAAGCCAGCAAGACCGGTGCGGCCACCAACATCATCACCGGTCTGGCAGTCGGGCTTGAGAGCACGGCTTTACCGGTACTCTGCATTGCGGTTGCCATCTACGTGGCGAACCAGGCAGCCGGACTGTACGGAATCGGGATCTCCGCTGTAGGTATGCTGGCAACAGTCGGTATCACAATGAGCGTCGATGCCTATGGTCCGATATCTGACAACGCGGGCGGCATCAGTGAACTGGCCGGTCTCGGGCCGGATGTCAGGAAGATAACCGACAGTCTCGATGCAGTCGGCAATACTACCGCTGCCATGGGTAAGGGTTTTGCGATAGGTTCAGCCGCCCTCACGGCGCTTGCACTTTTCGCAGCCTACAACAGTGCGGTATCCAACAGTATTGCCGCCAGAGGCGGTGCTCCGCTCGATATCTCCATCACCAATCCAATGGTGGTAATAGGACTGCTGCTGGGGGCCATCCTTCCCTTCACGGCGGCAGCCATGACAATGACGAGTGTAGGCAAAGCAGCCTTCAAGATGATCAATGAGATAAGGCGGCAGTTCAGGGAGATACCGGGCCTGCTCGAAGGTGACAGGGACGCGCGTCCCGATACAGCAAGGTGTGTGGACATTTCAACACGGGCCGCTCTTCAGGAGATGATCGCACCGGGACTTCTTGCCGTTATTTCACCGGTTGTCGTCGGATTCGTGCTGGGACCATCGGCGCTGTGCGGCATGCTGGCCGGTGCGACCATTACCGGTGTAATGCTGGCACTGATGATGGCCAATGGCGGTGGTGCCTGGGACAATGCCAAAAAGTGGATAGAAGAAGGTAATCTGGGAGGAAAGGGATCTGAGGCTCACAAGGCCGCCGTTGTAGGCGACACGGTCGGCGATCCCTTTAAGGACACATCGGGCCCGTCGATGAACATCCTCATCAAGTTGATGAGTGTGGTGAGCCTGGTAATCGCACCGCTGCTCTGATGGCAGCGGCGCACAACACCCTGCCCGGATCGGAACATCCGGGCCTTACGCCCGCAGGGAGGTAAAGTTAAATGCGACACTACGAGAGTACGATCGTCCTCGATCCGGTTCTCCAGGACGATGGGTACAACAAGCAGATGGACCGGATCAGGAAATTCATTGAGGAGAGGGGCGGCAATGTCCTCCAGGATGATCGCTGGGGACTGCGTACCCTTGCATACGAGATCAAGAAGCAGAAACAGGGATATTACGGTGTTCTGGAATGGGAGAGTCCCGGAGAAGTGATCGGCGAGCTGGATCATATGCTGCGCCTCGATGAGCATATCCTGCGACACCTGATCCTCTACCTCGACCCCAAGGTCCTCGATATCCGCGAAGAGCTGAGACTGCGCAGAGCCTCACAGTTCCAGGGTGCTGATAAAGATAAACGTTCCATTCCCGACGATGACAAGGATGAACCTTCCATCCCGGACAATGACGAGGATAAGAAAAATCTGGGTGGCGATTCCGATGATGATGAGGAGGATTTGATCAAACCTCAGCCTGCCGGGATCCACAGTGGATCCGACGAGGCAGTCGTGGATGATGCTGATGAGGAAGAGGAGCTGGAGCAGGAAGGCACAGGAGACTCCGTGGAAGAAATAGAGCAGGATGAAGAGGGGAGAAAAGAATGATGACCCATCAAAAGCCCTGCCGGTTCTGCATCGAAAAGCGGAAGTGGATTGATTACAAAGAGGATAAAGTCCTGCGTCGGTACATGACGGACAGGGGAAAGATCGTCCCGCGTCGCCAGTCTGGTACATGTGCGAAACACCAGCGGATACTGACAACAGCCATAAAGCGTGCCCGTCACGTGGCACTGCTGCCCTTTACGACAGAATCGATGCGATGAATCACACCGGGGGGGATCTGCTCCCCGTCTCCTACTGGGGGAAGTTCGTGCCTCTCTCGGTGGGTTTGGTACTGATCGCTCCGATCGTTCTGGCGATACCGCTGCTGAATGTAGCAGGAATGATCGGAGTACCGGCGGCCCTTCTGGTGCTCTTCCAGGAGCTTTCGGAGTCGTCGTTGAAAAGATGGCTGCCGGCCATAACGACAGCAGTGATAATGGGCATGATCGATCAGCTGGGAGGGTTGATGACCCTCTCCATCGTATTGTCCGCGATACTGCTGGACCGGGAAGTACGCCGAGGCAGAGAGTGGGGAACTGCGGGTCTGGCCGGATCGATTCCCTTTCTTCTGCTGGCAGCCGGATCGCTCCTTATTGTAATTCAGTACAGGGAGCAGATCGAGGAGCAGTTGCTGGCCACCTACGCAGCCGTATTTGAACAGCTTGTGCTGATGGGATTCGATACGACCCGGATGGTGGAGCTGCTGCCCGAAATCGTCAGGCAGGGTGTCCGGCTGATACCGGCTGCTGCAGCTCTGACGGGTCTTTTCATCGGTTTCGGGGCGTTGACATTTGGAATGTGGTGGCTGGGAAAGCGTGGAACAGTGAAGGGCATGGAGATTCCGCAGTTTACCATCTGGGTGCTGCCGGAAAAACTGGTCTGGTCAGCGGTTCTCGGACTGGCCCTCTGGATGACCGGACTGATAGTTGGGCCAGGCAACCTGCATACGGCAGGATTGAATCTGGTCATAATACTCGCTGTGGTCTATTCGATCCAGGGCCTGGCGATAATGTGGTACGGATTCGAAGTGAGGGGCACGGCAATGTGGGTACGTGTCCTGTTCATGATAATGGTGTCGGTAATGGTGCATGTCGGAGTTGTCATAATGGCACTACTCGGATTACTGGAAACCTGGGTTCCGCTCCGCAGCCTCATGGCTGAGGCCGCCGAGCAGGGGAAAGAGGAGGATCTGTAATGCGCGTGATCTTGCGCGAAGATTTACCGAATCTGGGCGAGGCCGGTGACGTCGTCGATGTCAAGCCCGGCTATGCCCGCAATTATCTGATCCCGAACAAACTGGCAATGGAAGCGACCGAAGGAAACCTGAAGACCTTCCGGGATATCGCCCGTGCTCTCGAAACACGATCAGAAAAAGAGAAGGCTGATGCCGAGGGGCTGGCCGACAGGCTGGCCGGACTCATCGTCACAATGGCTGTTGAAGTCAGCGAGGAAGATCAGCTCTACGGTTCTGTGACCAGCCAGATGATAGTCGACTCCCTTGCGGAAGAGGGATTCGATATCAAGCGGCGTCAGATCCTGTTGAATAATCCCATAAAGGAGATAGGGACATTCGACGTACCGATCCGCCTGCATCGTGAGGTCGAACCTGCGATAAGAGTTGTCGTAGAGAAGCATGTCGAGGAGGAAGAGGAGAAGTGATCCTCTCTGCCTGAAGAAGAAATCCTTACAGAGGATTATTCGCGATGACAATGAATTCAATCGATCTTCGAAGCGATACGGTTACTGTTCCCGGCGAAGAGATGCGCAGGGCGATGGCGACGGCTGAAGTTGGTGATGATGTTTATGGCGAAGATCCTACCGTAAATCGACTGCAGGCCGAACTGGCAGAGAGACTTGGTAAAGAGGCGGGGCTCTTCATGGCCAGCGGTACCATGAGCAATCATGTGGCTCTCAATACCCACACCAGTCCAGGAGAAGAGGTCATATGTCATCGCTGGAGCCACGTATTCAATTTCGAGGGTGGCGCCGGTCCTGCGATGAGCGGGGTCGGTTTCAATCTGCTCGACGGCGAATATGGAGTCATAACCGCCGAGCAGGTGGAATCGGTGGTGCGTCCCGACTCGATCCACTATCCCACTACGGGCCTGATCAGTCTCGAGAATACTCATAACAAAGCCGGAGGAACGATCTTTCCACTGGAGGAGATCCGCAGGATCCGGAAAGTCGCCGACACGTACGCACTGCCGATGCACCTGGATGGAGCACGCATCTTCAACGCGGTGGTGGCGACAGGTATAGAACCGCAGCAGTGGGCCGAACCGTTCGATTCGATGTCCACCTGCCTGTCGAAGGGACTGGGAGCACCTGTGGGATCGGTACTGCTCGGCTCGAAGGATTTCATCCGTAAAGCTCTCTACGTCAGGAAGCGGTTTGGAGGGGCGATGCGCCAGGCCGGGATCCTTGCGGCAGCAGGTCTTTATGCCCTCAAGAACAATGTGGATCGCCTGGCCGAAGACCATGCGAATGCCAGACGCCTTGCAGAAGGCGTAAACGGGATCGAAGGCTTCTCTGTCGATCTTACCGGGGCCCAGACGAACATAATCATGATCGATGTAACCGGAACCGGAGTATCGGAGGAGACGGTTCAGATCTCTCTGGCCGAAAAGGGGGTTCAGGTACACACGTTCGGTACAGGCTTCCTGCGGGCAGTCACCCACCTGAACGTTTCGGCCGAAGAGATAGAGAAGGCACTTGAAGTTTTCTCGGAGGTCGCGGAGTCTTTATGATATGGAGCACACCGAACCTGATCTGAGCCATTATTTCGAAGTGGCACGTTCGGTCAAGCATTGTGCCGTGCTTACCGGGGCCGGCGTTTCAGCCGAATCGGGGATGCCCACTTTCCGTGGAGAGGGGGGATTGTGGAAGGAATTCCGTCCTGAAGAACTGGCTACACCTGAAGCGTTTGCACGGAACCCGGAGCTGGTGTGGGAGTGGTATGATTACAGGCGGGGGATACTGGAGGGGATCGAGCCGAATGAAGGACATCGAGCCCTGGCAGCGGCCGAGAAGGTATTCGATATATTTACGTTGATAACCCAGAATGTGGACGGTCTGCACCAGTCTGCGGGAAGCAGCGATGTGATCGAACTTCACGGCAATATCAGACGGGACAGATGCAATATCTGTGATGCCTGCCGCGGTGAGGGTGAGGGCAGGCAGTGCAGGTGTGGCGGTCCTTACAGGCCCGATGTAGTCTGGTTCGGCGAATCGCTTCCTCAGGATGCCATCGCAAGGGGATTTGAAGCTGCAGGCAGTTCGGATCTCTTCTTCTCTATTGGAACATCTACGCAGGTTTACCCTGCTGAACAATTGCCTTTCGTAGCGCAGGATGCAGGTGCATTTGTCGTCGAGGTCAATCCCGAACCGACGCCGCTGACGCCTCTGGCAACTCTCTCCCTGCGCGGCCCCTCTGGCTACTGGATGCCCAGGTTGATCGATCCACTGCTGGACGCTGCACAGGATACCGCACTCGATGCGGCACCGGATACTGCGTGTGAGGACCTTGTCTGATGCTTTACCGGTTCTCCGGCAGAATCGTACTGTTGGCTTTCCTTCTTTCCGCCGGTGGGTGTGTCTACTACAACACCTTTTACTTTGCCAGGCGTCACTTCAATGATGCGGAAGCAATTCGAAAAAAAGCTGAGGAGGAGGAACGGGTCCTGCCTGCTCAGGCCGTCGAACTGTACAAGCAGTCATTGCAGTATTCTTCCAGGGTCCTGCTGGAACATCCCGATTCCAGGTGGGTTGAAGAAGCCCTCCTCCTGAGCCAGAAGGCACTCTACTACCAGGGGGAGGTTGCGGCCTCTACCCGCAAGGGGCTCGAACTGATTCAGCACTTCCCTGAAAGCAGGAGCATTCCTGTATGCAGGCTCTATCTGGCGAGGGGACTGCTGGGTCTGGGTGAAGCCATTAATGCCGCAAGAGAAGCCGGCATGGCTGCCGAAAATCTAAAGGGAAAACTCAAGGCAGAGGCCATGCTGCTCAACGCCCGGGCACTCGGTTTCGCCGGAAAGTATGATGAATCACGTGAGATCTTCGATGTGATAATTGCCGATACCAAAACCCCTCGGAATATCGGGCTGCAGGCCAGGCTCGAACTGCAGAAGCTCCTTGAAGAACAGGGTAAATATGAAGAGGGCGCAGCGATTCTTGAAGATATTCTGGCAAATGAGAGGTTGTCGCTGACCACGCGCCAGGAAACGACGGTTACTCTTATCGATCTTCTGATGAAAGCCGATAAAATTCCAGCCGCAGAGGAACGTATCAGCCGTCTCCAGGATCTGGATAATTCAGGCTACTACAAAGGTGTGATCAGATACTATCGCGGTCTGCTTGCCGACCGTCGCGGATCTTACCGCCAGGCGACAACCGAAATGGTGCTGTCGCTGAACGATGGAGTCACGGCAGAGTGGGAAGCACGGATCCGGCTCGACCTGGGTACTCAGCTCGAACGGAGGGAGGACTACTTCTCTGCCGGACCCGAATACCGGGCGGTGAGCGGCAGCGTCGGTACTGCCGAGCAGCAGCAACAGGCCTCGAAACGAACCAGTGTCATAACAACATACCTGGCGCTGCGTTCCCTGGTACAGATGGTGGAAGAAGATATGACTTTCAGGGATCCCAGGCGGCAGACCGTCAACAGGCCTCAACCGTTCGCTCAACAGAGGCGACCGGAGATCGACGAGGATGTCGTGCGCCGCAGGCGTATTGATCCCGATCAGGTGGAGATCGATCCCGATATGCTGGAGCAGCAGCGGCAACAGCAGGAGGAGGAAAATCTTCAACTGACTTTAGCAGAGCAGATGGGTGATATTCCCCCGGGAATGTACATTTTTATGCTCGCCGAACACCTCGTGCTGGAAATGGCCAGTCCCGACTCGGCCGTAGCTTACCTGGAGCTGCTGATCGAGCGCCATCCTGACTCTCAACTGGTTCCAAGAGCACTTTACGCCGTCACAGAATGGGCTCCCGAGAGTGAAGAGGGGAATCAGCGTCGATTAACTGCAGCGGCACGTCTTACCGGAGATTTCAACGATACCCGGTGGGCGTACTACTACCGTCTTGGATTGGGTGAAAATCCGGAAAAGCCGACCGAACTTCGAGCCCGCGAAGCCCTGGTAGAAGCTGAAGGCCGGATTGATCCCCTGGCCGATCCGGCCGGCCGGGCGTCGGTTATCCCTCTTTTCTTAGAAGTGAAAGCAGAGTACCCGACTACCGAGGCTGCCAGGATGGCCGAATTGACTGTTGCGCGGCTTCTTGAACTGGGAGCTGGAGAACCGGATTCCGCCAGGGTTGCGTATGAACGGATTGTTGAACGTTATCCTGAGTATCGTGAAGCAAGAGTTGCAGCGGAACGGCTCGGTATGCCAACCTCCGGTCTGGCTCCTGATCCACTGGAAGCCAGAGAGGCCGCAATAAACCGGGAAATTGTCAGTTGGAGTCAGTGGTTCGGAACACAGACGGCGGCAAAGGTGGTTCGTCTGCAGCCGCGTGGTCAAGCTGGTCAGGTGATTTTTGGAAGGGGACTTGGAGTTCCCGCGGCCGGGCGTCAGACTCAGACCACAACAGGTCGCGGAAGTGATCCCGATCGGATTCCGCCCGGCAGGCCGCCGCCATCCCGGCAGCCCCCGCCGGGCGACTGATACAGCACGAAAACATGAAATCGATATTGCACACAGGTATGATATGTCTTCTGGCCCTGGGTCTGAGTGCCTGTGCTGCTGCCCCTAAATACCGGACAGGTTCAACTCAGAGACCTGCATCCGGGTCTTCGACCCAGCCCTATACTCCCGATCGTCTTCCGCGTTACTCCGCTTCCAGCAGCCGGGTTCCCAGCGGTCCCGAGCGATGGGGCGATCACTATCTGCGTGGACTCTCCTCCTGGTACGGACGGGATTTCCAGGGCAAACCGACTGCAAGTGGTGCGATCTACGATATGTACAAGCTGACCGCCGCTCACCGGACTCTTCCTCTGGGTACCAGGGCGAGGATATGGAATGTAGAGAACGGCCGTAGCTGTATTGTGGTAATCAATGACAGAGGGCCGTTTATAGAGGGCAGGATTCTCGATCTCTCCTATGCAGCCGCCCTGGAGCTTCTCATGGCCGAAAAGGGGATAGCCGAGGTCCAGATAGAGATCCTCAAATTGCCCGACAAGGATGCAGAATTCGCATATTATTCTACGACGGCGGAAGCACTTGTATCAGCACTGAGTGTGCCATACCTTGTGAAACCGTTTTGAACTGATACCGTGGAGACCCGATGGCCAGAAAAGTAGAGCAGAAGAGAGGCTGGTTCCCCTTTGGTCCGAACAATCGCAAGTGGTTCGGAATAGCCATAGCGGTGATTATCGTGGGGTACATTTTCCTGAGCATCGGACCGCACGATTCGTTCTGGTCATTAACCCTGGCTCCTATATTTCTGGGGGCCGGTTATTTCGTTCTGATACCTATAGCGATACTTGTAAGAAACGAACCGAAAGAAAGTTCACAGCAGGAACAGCAACATACTCCCACAGTGCAGTAACAACATTCAGGGCGATTAGCTCAGCTGGTCCAGAGCGCCTGCCTTACACGCAGGAAGTCGCAGGTTCAAATCCTGCATCGCCCACCAGTTAACTCCAAAGGCTGCAACCAGTTACACAATTGTTGATTACGCCAGTCCCACGTCCATGCACCGCCTTCAACTGCTTTAAGACCCATTACCCATTGAAATTCACCAGGTCCAGCTCCCGACCTTCCGAGGAATGCCTGACGTTCCCCGTCTTCATTGAACACCATCATATGTTTGTCGCCAGAATTCATAATCCATATCAAACCATCCGGGCCGACATCAAAAATTACCGGGCCACCTCTCCGGTCTCTTGAAATGAATTCATCTTCAGGTCCTGTAGGACTGCCTATGGCGAAGAGAGTATCAAGGGTCACGTCGATAGGTACCACATCATCGATGAGTATCTGAGCATTGACTTGAAGTGAAGATATAAATACTCCAACAACGAGAAAGAATGCTGGAAGTGGTTGAGAAGAACCAGTTGATGAATACAACACTAAATCCTCCAGAATAAGTGAAGTGGATAATAATAAGTTGTTATAGAGCCTGTCCAGCAAACCTCCCGGCTGCAGCTTGATCCGAGACCATTCAACCTGATTTCTGAATCTGCGGCTGATTATAGCCGAGATTCGGGTAATTCCAACTCAGGAATATGCTAAAAAACCGATCCTGAGTACCTTTCCTACCATCCGACGGTCACCGGCGCATAGCCGGACCGCCACAGCTTGAGGATATTGTGGGTCGTAGACCACAGTGACCACTCCATCCCCACGTTTTCCCGACCACGCATCACAAACCGGTTCAATCCTCGATTACTCATCTGTCCGAACACCGGCTCCACGGTCGAGCCACGTTGTCGATAAACAGCCCGTCCCTGTTTTGTCAGCAGCTTGCGTTCCATCCTGTCACGGACAGTTGCATTCCGGGGAATGCGCCCCCGGGGTGGTCCCTGTTCGGCCAGCGCTTTGCGTTGTTTCCAATCCTTCTTTGTCGCGATGAACAGCTCGATCCGGTCGTCTACCAATTTTGCGTTCTCTTCACTCCAGTATCCGGCGTCCGCCGACAGCTTCTCGGGACGCTCTCCGGCCTGCTTTTCACACTCCTCCAGCATCGGTTCCAGCTGCCTGCAGTCATTCTCGTCCTGGGTCACAGCCTGGGCCACGATCACCTGGCTCTGACAGTCCACCACCGCCTGGCAGTTGTATCCCTGGACGTAACCCTTGCGGGTCTTCATGATCCGGCTGTCCGGATCGGTTGTATTGGCCCTGGCTTCAGGATTGACCATTTCTTCGGGCGCTTTGGGCTTGCGGCCCCGTTTCTTTTTTCCCGTGCGAGCCTCTTCCTCCTCCCGCTCCGCAATCTTCTGTTCCTGTGCCTGCTGGGCCTCGTCCTCGGTCTCCTCCAGGCGTTGCATGGCCTGCTGCAGCCGCTGCAGGCGTCCCTGGCTGCTCCGCAGTTCCTCGGGCAGTTCATCCCCCCGGTTCTCTTCCCCATACAGGGCGTCTTCCTCGGCATCCACCCGCTCGGCTTCGTCCAGGATCTTTGTCACTTCCACCTTGAGCGCTTCCCGGGTCCGGTTCCTGGCCAGGGCAGCGTTGCCGGCCACCTTGCGCCCGTCCAGAGCCACACGACCCATCTTCATCAGTCCCGCTTCCCGGCACAACTCCAGCACCTCGATGTGCAATCCCTGAATAGCAACCAGGTTGTCCTTTCGGAAATCCGCGATCGTCCGGAAGTCCGGCTGCTGGTTTGCCGATAGATAGCGCAGCCCGACATCGTTCTCCAGACCACGCGCGATCCGTCTCGAACTCATGATCCCGTGGCAGTATGCGTAAATGAGCACCTTGACCATCATCTTCGGATGATAGGCCGCCCGTCCCCACCCGTCGGCACGATATCTCTCGTAGAAACCCTGCAGCCGACCGTTCATGTCCAGCGTTTCCACCACTTCGTCGACGAACCGGGGCAGACTCCCCTCCGGTACCCATTCGTTGATCGACGG